>Ga0190315_1000197_pt1 | contig 37497 bp, 31 predicted proteins | sample 48701101_MG_FD_161673 | JGI IMG/M metagenome (GOLD analysis project Ga0190315, IMG submission 161673) | Hydrothermal vent sediment bacterial communities from Southern Trench, Guaymas Basin, Mexico - 4870-11-0-1_MG | ecosystem: Environmental > Aquatic > Marine > Hydrothermal vents > Sediment ...
TGCTCTTCCTCATGGCTGTTCTGTCGCTCTTTCAGGCCACGCTGACCCTTCCCGGCATAGCCGGCATCATACTCATCATCGGCATGGGGGTTGACTCAAATGTCCTGATCTTTGAACGCATGCGTGAAGAAAGGGCCCTTGGAAAACCTCTTAAGGCATTTATCGACGGGGGATATGACAAGGCCTTTTGGACCATCGTAGACGCCCATGTCACAACCCTAATAACCGCTATAGCCCTGTTTCTTTTCGGGACCGGCCCGATCAAGGGCTTTGCCGTCACCCTTTCCGCCGGCATTATCATCAACCTCTTCACTGCCATCTTTGGAACCAGGATGGTATATGACGGACTGCTGGCCAAGCACGCCCTGAGTAACCTGCGGTTCCTCCAGCTAATCAGGAAAACTAGTCTGGACTTCATAGGATACAGGAATTTCGCCTTCATACTGTCAGGTATCCTGGTAATTTTAGGTCTTGCGGGCTTCGTGCAGATCGTAAGGGGGGCGGCCAACCTCGGCGTGGATTTCTCCGGCGGAACCATGGTCCAGTACCGCGCAGACAGGCCCTTCACCCTGGACAAGGTCAGGGCCGCCCTGGCAAACACGGGTATCGAGGGCTATTCCCTTCAAGAAGTGCCGGAAGAACACGTCTTGATCGTACGCGTCAAGAAGTCAGTGGCTACTGTAGGAGACATAGAGACCGGTATAACAAACAGTCTGAAAGAAGGCCTTCCCGGGACCCGTTTTGTAATGGAAAGCAAGGCGGAGATCGGTTCCACCGTGAGCCGGGAACTGAGACGCAAGGCACTGATAGCAATAGGCATATCATTTGCGGGTATAATCTGCTACCTGGCCTTCAGGTTTAATTTGAGCTTTGGAGTGGCAGCTACTGCCGCCACCTTTCATGACGTGCTGGCGGTACTCGGCATCTTGTTTATCCTGAACAAGGAGATAACGCTCCTGACAATAACCGCCCTCCTGACTCTTGGCGGCTATTCCCTTACTGATACCGTGGTAGTCTTTGACAGAATCAGAGAAAATATTAAACATTACAAAAAATTGCCTTTTGCCGAGATCATAAATCGAAGCATCAACGAGATGCTTGGCAGGACAATTATCACGTCTCTGACCACGATGATGGTGATCCTGTGTATCTTCTTCCTTGGCGGTGTCGTAATTCATGACTTTGCCTTTACCCTGCTATCGGGAGTGCTGATTGGGACCTATTCCTCGGTATTCGTAGCCAGTCCTGTAGTGTACCTGTGGCACAAGGGCAAAGCGCCCAGATAATAACTCCTTTCCCTATGGATCAACTGGTCATTCAAGGCAGGCACCCGCTCAGGGGAACCATCAGGATCAGCGGAGCCAAAAACGCGGCGCTCCCCATTCTTGCGGCAACGCTCCTCACGGGCGGCACCTTCAGGCTGCAGAATATCCCCAGGCTGGTTGACATAAAGACCTTCACCGATCTTCTGACCGATCTGGGCGTTGCGGTAAAATACGGCGCAGATAATGACTCTGATTTCTTGGACATAGACTCTTCAGGACTCTCTGACCACGAGGCTCCCTATGACCTCGTGCGCAGGATGCGGGCCTCGATCCTGGTGCTGGGGCCTCTTATATCCCGTTTTGGAAAGGCCCGTGTCTCCCTTCCCGGGGGCTGTGCCATCGGTGCCCGCCCCATAAATCTTCACTTAAAGGGTCTTGAGCTCATGGGGGTTAAGCTCAGGCTCAAAGAGGGCTATATAGAAGCAAGGGCCGGGCGGCTGAATGGAGCTCATATCTATTTCGACACGCCATCTGTGACAGGCACTGAAAACCTGATGATGGCAGCAGTTCTTGCCAACGGGACAACTGTACTGGGGAATGCCGCAAGGGAACCGGAGGTGGTTGCCCTGGGGCAGATGCTTAACCAGATGGGGGCAAAAATCAGGGGCCTTGGTTCAAATACCGTCAAGATAGAAGGAGTAAAGGAGCTGAGGTCTGTTGATTGGGAAATAGTCCCTGATCGCATAGAGGCAGGCACATACATGATGGCCGCGGGGGCAGCAGGCGGAGAGCTGATAATTGAGAACGTTATGGCAGATCACCTGGAGGCGGTCATATCCAAGCTCAGGAGTACCGGGCTTCAGATTGAAGTAGATAATGCCCGTATTTCTGTCAGAAAAAAAGGCATCCTGCACAGCGTGGATGTCAAGACCCTGCCATATCCCGGTTTCCCGACCGATCTTCAGGCCCAGATCCTGGTGCTGATGGCCCTGGCCGGTGGCCTCAGCGTAATTACCGAGACCATATTTGAAAACCGTTTCATGCATGTTGCCGAGTTGAGGCGGCTTGGAGCCGACATAAAGGTTGAAGGCAGGAGCGCCATCATCAAGGGTGTAAAAGAATTAAACGGTGCGCCTGTAATGGCCACTGATCTCAGGGCCAGCGCCTCCCTGGTGCTGGCCGGACTCGCAGCCAAAGGGACTACAACGATATCCAGGGTTTACCACCTCGATCGCGGGTATGAACATCTGGAACAGAAGCTTGCGGCAGTAGGGGCCAAAATCAAGAGAGAGAAAAGGCCTGACTGATCCGGTGAAAAGAGAAAAAGATATCCTGATTGACCGGTACGGCCGGCAATTGACCTATCTCAGGCTCTCGGTGACTGACAGGTGTAATCTTCGATGCCGGTATTGCATGCCTCAGACTAATTTCTCCTGGCTGCCCCGTGGCTCAATTCTCACCTATGAAGAAATTCTCAAGGTCTGCCGTATACTGGCAGGCGTTGGCGTCACAAAAGTGCGACTTACAGGTGGAGAGCCATTGGTCCGGCGTAACCTTATAAGCCTTGTGGAAAGGCTGACCGAGATTGACGGGCTTGAAGAAATTTGTATCACGACAAACGGCGTTCTCTTGGAAGAGTATGCGGATGGCCTGTTCAAGGCAGGTATCAGACATATCAACATCAGTCTTGATTCCATGAATCCGGAACTATTTGCCTGTATTACCGGCTTCGATCTCTTTGAGCAGGTGTGGCGGGGCATGGAAAAGGCCCTGGAAATGGGATTTTCCCCGATAAAAATCAACTCGGTGATCATGAAGGGCATAAATGACAGTGAAATAGCAGCCCTGGCAGGACTGAGCATGAAATATCCCGTACAGGTTCGTTTTATAGAGTTTATGCCTGTTGGCAAGGATATTTTTTGGGGTCCGGACAGGTTCGTCAGTCGTGATAAGATCATAAATCAGGTGGAGAGCGCATTCGGAAAGCTGCGTCCGTTGCCCGAATCACACAGCGCCGGACCGGCAAGTGAATATAGGCTGGATAAGGCCGCAGGAAGTGTGGGATTTATCGGCGCCTTAAGCCACAATTTTTGTGAGAGCTGTAACCGCCTGCGCCTCACCGCAGATGGACATCTTCGCTTATGCCTTTTTTCTGACGAGGAAATAGATGTCAAAAAGGCCTTGCGCCGGGGATTGAACACAGAGGAACTGGCTCTTTTTTTTCGCCGCGCAGTATTAAGAAAACCGAAAGGATTAAAGTTTTTGAATAAAGAAGGACTGTCTTGCAACAGGGGCATGTCCAGCATAGGTGGATGATCGGCTTCTTCGTGGAGGACTTCTGATAATGGAAATGAATCTGGCCTTTGTCTTTCCCGGACAGGGCTCTCAATATGTTGGAATGGGCAAGACCTTTTTGGAAACGGTTTCTGATGCGGCCCATGTTCTTTCTGTGGCAGAAGAAATGACAGGGCTTCCCCTCAAGAAGCTTTGCGCTGAAGGGCCTCTGGAAGAACTCACCCGGGTTGAAAATCTCCAGCCCTGTCTGACCGCCGTGGAGATCATTTGCTGCATGGCCGCCGGAGATGCGGGATTGAAGGCGACAGCAGTAGCAGGACACAGCCTGGGAGAGTATCCGGCACTGTGGGCCGCCGGGGTCATTAGCCTTGAAGACACATTCAGGCTGGTCCATGCCAGGGGCAGGCTTATGAAAGAGGCGGGGGATAAAAATCCGGGTTCCATGGCCGCCGTGGTTGGTCTCGGCAGGAAAGAGCTGGAAGAATTGATTGTGCCCCTGACAAAAAAAGGTGTCCTGGTCCTGGCCAATCACAACTCGCCCGACCAGATCGTAGTCACCGGGGAAACAGACCTGGTCGGCGATCTGTGCAAGAAAGCCAGGGCTGAAGGAGCCAGGGCGATTCCCCTGAAGGTGTCCGGTGCCTATCACAGCCCCCTTATGGCTGAGGCATCAGGTCGCTTTTCTGAAATCTTGGATAAAATATCTTTTTTTAGGCCCGAGATCCCGATTTACAGCAATGTCACGGCAAGGCCGGAATCAGATCCGGAGAAAATCAAGGACCTTATGAAGAAGCAGATCTGCTCGCCTGTCAGGTGGTATGAGATCGTAATCAACATGGACCGGGACGGAATATCTAACTTTATTGAGCTCGGCCCCAAAAAGGTGCTTGGTAACCTGATAAGGAAGTGTCTGCCCGGAAGGTCTGTTTTAGTCTTTCAGGGGGAAGATACTGAAAATCTTGAAGCATGCATCAGAGGAATCAAAGGCAAGTAAGCCAGCGCATTCAAACAAGAAGTTGCTCACAAATCCATTTGATCATGCGCAGCAATTACTTTTCCTTTGCCTTTCTTATGAGCCTCAGGAAAGGATTCTTCGAAGATGCAGATGGAGTAGTAACCTGAATTTGCTTATTACCCTCTGTCTCCCCGATTATTTCTTGAGGTTTTTTGGCAGGACGCTTTTTTGAGTACTGTGAGGTCCTATTGCCAGTCATTTTTTGAGAACGAGAGCCCGGCTTGCCGGAAGAAGCCCCCTTTGCCGGTGTTGATTGAGGAGCCCGGATAACCCGTGGCTTTGGACGGGGAGTTTGAAGGGCAACCGGAGCTGTAGCCTTTCTCTCTTTCTTGACCTCATCAAATATACCGATTTCGACATATTCCCCGTCCGATTCAAACTTGACGCCTTGAGCTGTTATATCCGCTACACGCCAGCCATCGACAAGGTCTCCAACAGTTACGGTGCGCAGGTTTTTTTGAGGGCCCTTAACTATTTTTTTTTGCTGGCCGGACCTGGATTCCGGGGCTGCCAACATAAGAAAGGCCTGACGCATTTCTCCCGCAATAATAGTACCATAGACCTGGTAGCTGCTCTTTAGATCTCCCTCCGCTGAGGTGTCATTCTCAGTCAGATTTTCATTCCTGCCCCGTTCCGGATCAAAAGGATCCTTGCTGACAATGGCTTCATAGGGGCCGAGCTCAACCTGAGATTCTTTGGCATGGACAGCCCCGGGACTAAAAGAGTACCACAGGCCGACGCAAAAAGATGCTATCAAAAGCAAGATCGAATAAGTTACTTTTTTTGGGCAATCCAGGCTAGTTATCATCTTCCTGCTCCAGACCCTTCTCGCCGGCCAGGCCCTTATGTTCCCCCAGCATCTGCTTCAGGGACTTGACCCGCCCTTTAAATTCCCTGGTCAGTGCGTCGGCCTGCTCCTTGGATTGTATGACATAGGGAGTAATGGTCATCAATAGTTCCGTCTTCTCGTTTGTGTAACTTCGCCAGCCGAACAGATAGCCTAGGACCGGCAAGTCCTTGAGAAAAGGGATACCACTGCGGCTCTTTTCTTTTTTTGTCTTCATCAAGCCGCCGATTATGATGGTATGGCCGTCCTGCACCACCAGATTGGTTGTAGTCTTACGGGTCTGAAAGATTGGGGAGTCAATACCCTCTACTTTGGCCTTTTCAAGGAGAGAACTGACCTCCTGGGTTATCTCCATACTGACCAGTCTGCTCTCATTGATAGAAGGCGTTACCTTCAGAAGGATGCCGGCACTTCGATACTGGATCGATTGTGTGAGAGTGCTCTCGGTCGTACTGGTAGTCGAGCTAGTCAAAGTAGGCACGTCCTGTACGACCTCGATGGTGGATTCCTTGTTATCCACAGCCAGGATATTGGGCGCTGAGAGGATATTGACATTTGTCGTCGTAGCCAACAACTTAATTAAGTTTCGAAGGCTGTCACCTGTGTACAGGCTGTATGCAAATCCTGAAATGCCCGTACCAAGCGCCGTGTTCCTGGGTAAGTTTCCGAGATTAGGATCGGTAAGTGCAATATTAGAAGAATATGATCCCCCCATATGGCTCTTGAGAAACCACTCGACCCCGTATTCAATATCGTTACCCAGCGAGACCTCTACAATCAACACGTCGATCAGGACCTGCCGCGGAACAATGTCGATCTCTTTCAGCACTTCTGAAAGGATGGCATAATCTCTCTGCGTGGCCTTGATGAGTATGGCATTGTTGACTTCGTCCGCAATGATTTCCACCTCACCGGCCAATTCCCCGGCATGCTGCACGGCTTTCTCTTTTGCAGGCTTTTTCTCCCTTTCCACAAGGACCTCTTTCCTGCCTTTGCGATCTGACGGCTTTCCGCCGTAGAGCTGCCGGAGGATGTCGGCGATATCTGCAGCCTTGCCGTTCTGGACAAAGTATACATAGACCTGGGTTCCCTTCTGTGATATCTCCTGATCCAGTTGGGTCACCCAGTTGCCCACCACATCCAGGACTTCCTCCCACTTGGTCACTACAAGCAAGGAGTTGATGGTCTTTAAGGGCATGATCTGCAGGCCGCCCGGATCAATACCAGGCTTTATGTAAAGTCCTTTTGTCTTGAATATCTTATCAAGGTCTTTCGACAGATCATCCACATCGGTATGCTCCAGAGTATAGAAACGCCAATGTATATCCTTAAAAAAATCCGTGTCCATTAAGGCCAATATTTTGGACAACTTGCCCACATTTTCTGCAGTGTCCACCAGGATAACGGCATTTATACTTGGCTCGGCCACCATGACCGCCCCGGGAGAGATAAAGTTCCTGAGATTTGCGATTACATGGGCCGCAGAGAGGTACTGGAGCTGAAAGACACTGATTACGTCTCCTGCATGGGGGACCCGTTCACCGATATTTATCACTTCTGATCCGGCTCTGGCGCTGCCGGCCTTCCGTACCACCTTATAAAGATCCTGAGCGCCGCGGGTTATGGCCAGGCCGTGTATCTGCAATATGGAATTGAAGAGATCAAGAAATTCATTCTTGGTATATCTGCCCCTGATATTGAGTGAAATGGTCCCCTTAATGGCTGGATCTACCACATAGTTGAGCTCCAGAATACGCCCCAGGACCTGATCCAGGACAGGATATATATCCATACTGTCCAGAGTAATGTCTATCTGACGGCGTTCACCAACCCCGGCTCCGGAAAATGGAGACTTTATTACAGTTGCATTAGAATCAGGCGCGGCATTTTCAATTTCCTTTGACGGGATCTCCCGTGCAGCCTGATTCTGAGCAAGAGCCAAGCCTTGAATGGATCCCAAAAAACATATGACAGCCAGACTCCAGACCATCCATCTCCGATCTTGTATTCTCATCTCGACCTTACCCCTCAGATCCAGTTTTCATAAAGAGAGCTTCCATCTCAAGGTCGACCCTGAGATGCGGATTACGCCCCTCTACCTTGATCGCGCGAATACTATGTATTCGAAATATCCTGTGATCATCGTTTGATAATTTCAAAAACTTGACCAGCTTCCTGATATCAGTCTTGGCACTGAAAATAGCTACGGCAAGTTGATAATCTCTCCATTTTCGTTGCCGGCCTGTTTTATAAGTGATTACCTGGAGACCGGCCTCAGAGGCCATTTTGAGCAAGGTATCCTGTAAATTGGATGCCACAAGCTGGGGGGTATCACCCGGCATAAGCCCCTTTACGGCAACGGTGAGTCTGCGCTTCGACTGCACAATGCGTTGATCTACACCGCGATGCCGTTTGATGTCACGCTTCAGACGCCCGATTTTCGCCTCCTGGGCCTCAATCCTGCTATCCAACTCCTCGATTTTTCCGGACAGCGGGGCCCATGCCAGGCTGTACCAGAGTATAAGTCCTATAACCAAAAAACCATAACGTAATAAGGGACTTCCATTACTGGAGAGCCGACGGCTAATTTCCATTGCCCTCCTCTCCTTTTCCACTGACCAGCTTTATCTCCACGGAAAAACGTTCCCTTTGCTGTCTGTACTTTCTGACAGGAGATATGAGCCTGACCTCTGAAAAAAGCGGGCTCCGGCGCCAGTTTCCCATGGCCTTTACTGCTGAACCGCCCTCGGCCGTGAGCTTAAGTTTGTCATTTTTGATATCGAGACTTCTTATCCAGGTCTCTGGAGGCGTAAGCTCGGCTACGGCCTTTAAGACCTTCAGTTCAGAGGGCTTCTCGAGCTTGAAGTCTTCCAGGTCCTTGAGCTTATTGTCGATTTTTTCCAACCGTTTCTGAGCATCCAGCATGGGCGACAGGCGCTCTTGCAGTTCCTGAACCTCCTGTTCCATCTTATGGACAGAGTGTACACGCTTTTGGATCCTCAAACCCTGTATCCCTGTGGCCAGTATGACTGACGCAGCAACAGCCCCTGCAACAAATTGATATGGTTTTATGCGCAAACGGAAAGGTCTGCGACGGGGGCCTTCCTGGAGAGAAATCGCAGGATAAGAACTCAGCCCTAATGCAGCGGCACATAACCCCCAGGTGACTTTTTCCCCCTGCCCACAGATATTCGAAAGGTCCTTTATGGCACTACAGGGATCTTTGGGGGGAGGATCCAGAATTACCGCACCGGAACCCCCTACTGCATACTTGGGGGCCATTGCAAGATCAGGAAAGGGAGAAGGGAGATGTTCGGCAAGTTTTTGCAGGTCCGTCGAGATATCCTCTTCATCCGAGACCGATACGGAATGTGAACCTTCCCACCCGTAAATACCGTGGAGAGAAATAATCCAGCAGTTACCCTGCCGGCCGAGGCTGACACAGGGAAGAGAGGATTCTGCGCTGCTGCGCAGCAGGATATCCAGCCCCAAAGTCGCAGGTGATACTGGGCCAAGCGATCCGGCATGGCCTGTCTCACGAACGACCCGGAGTATCGGATCCAGAAAACTCCTTGGGATATAGGCCAGAAGCACCACTGTCTTATCTCCACGCTTAAATGCCCATTGATCATGATATATCTCATCCGGTTTCAGGTGTGCGTGAAGCCCTATGCCCATACGGACCGCATTTGCCGCCTCGTCCGGTTCCAGTTGAGGAAAGCTTAATTCTCTCATAAACAGGTTCTTTCGAGAAAGGGCCAGACATATAATACGTCTCCGCAAGGGATGAATAGCCTGAAGTACGCCTTTTACCTGTTCCGCCAAAGAACGTCCGGTATCATCAAATGTATAGGGCAGTTGGACAGAAGACCATTTTCCGAGCCGTCCCTTAAGACAAAAGACATCAAGCCTGGACTCGTCCAGGTAAATCCCTACTATTTCACGTTCTCTGACCACCTTGAGCCTTTTCGTCCAGGAGTAATTGCCTCTATCCAATGCTTGACCTTTAATTTCTCTGCCCCGGACCGGGTATCCCAGTAAATCTGATATATACGACTGCCAAACCAGACCCTGAGACACGCCACCTCACGAGTTGATATAGTGTTATCACCGGGTTCGGCACCCAGGATCTCCTTAAGAGGCAAGGGTGCGTATTCCTTACTTACGGCACCTGATTTGTTGTAGACTGTAAATAAATCCCAGAGGCCTCCCCGCCATATAACTTCACTGTCTTCCTCCTGGGATGACCAGGTAATGGGCCCGTAAAACGCCTCCTGGCCGACCCCGTTTACCAGGAGCAGTTCCTCCAGCAAATGAAATGGACCATTGGCAGGATAGTAGGGCGGAGATCTGTCTTGGTAGATGTCATCCTCTGCCCCGTTCAGCCTCACCAGCTTATCAGAATCCCTCCAGTCCAAGATACCATCCACCATAGTATCCGCGGCTTCAAGCTCCTCGTCCCCAAGAATCGCTCTCACTACCTCCCTGATCTGATCCTCTGAGCTGTTATTGAGATCGAGCTTTCCGTTCTCGTCTTGCAGGGTAAAAAAGACCTCTCTGCCTCCAAGCCTTGCCTTGTACACACTACCGTCAGCAAAAAGGCGGCCCTCTGCCTCTTCCCTGTCCATTCCTGGAGGAGACAATCTGCTTGCTGCAAGAAGCAGCAAAGACCTCGCAGCCTCCCGGCCCTGCAGGGCATCCCAGGCACCTTGCCCCAGGTTCCTGCGGATTCTTGCCTCAACCGCATAGAAGCCGCCGACCAGTGTAAGCAGGGTCAACACCCACAACACCAGCACAAGAACCGTACCCTTCTGTCCCATCACTTTGCACTTACCAGAATAAAAGGACTTGTATAAAAAACCCGCCAAGTGGTTACAGGCTCCTTACCATTATCGGAAAAGGCCAGGCCCATGGCTACAGCCTCGGGCACATTACCCTTTTGACTCCAGTTATCCTGCCAATCCTCAGGGTCGGACTCATCCGGCAATTGACTTTGATATGTAAAGGCCAGCGAATCTATCCCGTTTATGATCGAAACGCCCCAGCCCTGTTCCGTCAGGTCCTCTTTATCTTCCTGATCTATGTTGTCAGGAAGGGGTTCTTTCAGGTCTTCGGGCCTGGTGATGACCTTCTGGGCATAGATGAGCTTTTTTCTTTTTTCATCAAAACGATAAACTACCCTGAAAAGGCCGCCTGCCTGGGAACCAAGCGGTACGTGGGTAGTCACAAAGGATATCTCGTTCTCTTTCCCATTAAACTCGGAAAAATCCTTGAGATCAGATCCGTCCGCCACCACGGCCCTGAGCTGTCTTCCCAGAAGTCCTTCAATGGAGGATACAACTATCAGACGTTTGTTGATCTTTTCACCCCTGCTGTAGGCCCTCAGTCCTGTACGGACAGCCATGGAAAGTATGAGGACCAGCACGGCAATGAGGGTGACTGAGATCAGGAGTTCAAGCAGGGTAAAGCCTGAGGATCTGGTGATTGATTTTTTCCTCATATCTGCTCTGCCGGTATCCAGCTGGTCAATACAAAAGGATGTGCATTATACGGAGGTTGTACGGTAAGAATAAGCTCCTTCAGTTCGGGGATCTCGATCTCTTTCTCTTCCTGGTCCTGGGCCGTTATCTTCAAGACCAGGTCCCGAACTTCCACCTTATAGCTCCATCCGGGATGATCTTTTACGTCCTCCTCACCCGGAGACAGGGATTCAGGCTCATGGAGCAATCCATAAAGCACGGACTCTGCTATATACGCTGCCTCTCTGGCCATGTCGCCCCTGAAGGCCTGCCTGTGGCCCTGCGCAAAGCCGGAAAGCAGCACTCCAAGCGCGATACCCATTATTGCCGTGGCAACCAGGACCTCTATGAGGGTAAAACCTGACGATTTGACGATTTGACGATTTGACGATTTAGTGATTGTCACGATGAAATGCGCTCCATGCCTACCAGCCCCAGGAACCTGTCTATCACTATCCGGTCCATGCGACCTCCTTCCCACTTGAGGTCAATCTCACCGCCGCTTGAGCTTCCGTCAGGATAAAAGGTCACGGCATGGATACCTGGTTCCACTTCGCCCACTCCCTTGCCTTCTACCTTTATGGACTCGGGTATATCCTGCCATTTGAGACCTTCAACACAAAAGGTCCTGCTCTCACCATCAATCAAAAACCTGACTGCCTCGCCTCTACCCAGACCTGCGGACCTGGCGCGGACCAGGGTCTGTGTAAAGGACTGCACAAAACGCCTCTCTTCAGACCGAAGTATCCCGCCGGCAACTGCCACAAAGACCAGGGAACTGAAAATGCCTATAAGTACCAGTACCACGAGGAGCTCAATCAGCGTAAAACCCCTTGAGCCGCTTGCAAAACCCAATCTTTTGCCCGATGGCTGTGTTGCTCGCCGGTGAAAAGTGCTCATGTACGCCCAAGTACACTGCGCTTTTTCACCTCCTCGCGCCTTGCCCTCGAACAAAATCTCGAGTTTTGCGAGCGGCTCTATTTTTTCAGACCTTTTATAAGGCCACATCATTAATACCGAATATGGCAAGGAGCATGGACAGGATAATCCCGCCGATAATAATTCCCATCAGTACTATGGTTACAGGTTCCACCAAGGACAGATAGACCTTGGTATCGTGCTGGACCCTTTCTTCGAGATCATCTGCAATCTTCAGAAGCATGGGCCCCATGGCCCCTGTTTCCTCCCCAATAGCCACCAGATGTACCATGAGTGACGGAAACACCTTTGCCTGTTTCATAAGCTGACTGAGACTCTTTCCCTGGCGGACCCCCTTATACAGGTCCTCCACAGCACCCCGTATGACGCTGTTGGACACCACTTCTCCCGAGAGGGAAATACCCTTGAGTATGGGAACACCGCTCTCAAGCAAGGTACCCATGGTGCGGGCCAGACGACCGAGTTCTATCTTCAGCAACATGGAGCCGGCCAAGGGCAGGCGAAGCACTGCCCTGTCCCACCAGGCCCTTCCATCAGGTGTCTTGATATAGGAGTAAAAACCGGTGCCAAGTACAAGAATAACCAGGCATAACAGCCACCACCATGACTGAAGAAACATGCTGGCCCTGACTATTAACCTGGTGGCCAGGGGCATAGGCTGATTGAGATCCTCAAAGATCTGGCCAAACTTTGGCACTACAAAGGTCACCAGGATAAAGACGGACAGGATGCCCACAAGGGCCAGGATGCCGGGATAGATCGATGAAGTAATAATAAACTTTCGAATATTTCTTGAACGCTCGATGAAACCATCCAACCTTTTAAGAACCATGGGGAGGACACCTCCCAACTCCCCAACCCGTATCATATTGATGTAGAGGCGGTTGAAGATGTCCGGATAGGAAGATAAGGCCTCTGACAGCTTTTTACCCCCCTGGATCTCCCGTCTTATGGTATTAATCAGCTCACGTATTGTCTTTTGCTCAGCAGCATCTTCCACGACGGCCAGAGCCCGTTCCAGAGGGACACCGGCCTCCAGAAGATCAGCCAATTCCCTGGTGAAGTAGAGGAGATCATCATGTCTGAACCTGACCCCTTTCCTGCTCCACAAAGCATAAAACCGCTTCAGCCTCTTAACCCTGACAGGCTGAAGGCCCTTAGAGATCAGCATGGAAATTAAGAGATCCTGGCTTGAAGCCTCGCCGGTCCCCTGAATTTTTTGCCCTTTAACATCCAGGGCCTCATAAGCAAAGGTAGGCATTTTAATTAGTGACTCTCATAACCTCTTCAAAGGTTGTCTGAGCTGCAAGGACCTTTAGAAGGCCGTCCTGACGAAGCGTCCTCATGCCCAGGGATTGTGCCTTGGAAAGGATTGAGCTGCTGTCAGCACCCTTTACTATCATTCTTCTTATCTCGTCATCCACCCTGATCAGCTCGTATATGCCGGTACGACCTGAAAACCCCGTATTGGCGCAGTGAGCGCAACCCTTACCCCGCCAGACCTCGGATGGGGCCTGGATATTGTCCGCTCCAAGGGCCTGAACTACCTCATCTAAAAAACCGGGCGGCAGATCATAGGAAGTCCGGCAATGGGGACAGATCTTCCTCACCAGTCTCTGGGCCATCACTGCCAGCAGGCAGGAAGACAAAAGATAAGACTCAATGCCCATTTCCTGCAACCTGGTAATTGCACTTGCAGCATCGTTTGTGTGAAGGGTAGAAAATACAAGATGTCCGGTAAGGGCGGACTGTATGGCAATCTCGGCGGTCTCAGCGTCCCTGATCTCCCCTATAAGTATCACGTCCGGGTCCTGCCTGAGGATATTGCGGAGGGCGGAGGCAAAGCCCAACCCTATCTCAGGACGGATCTGGATCTGATTTATTCCATCGAGCTGATACTCAACCGGGTCTTCTACTGTTACAATCTTCTTGTCAGGGGCATTGATGCGGTTCATGACCCCGTAAAGAGTAGTGGTCTTCCCGCTGCCGGTCGGACCGGTGACCAGGACCAGCCCATAGGGCCTTGAAATTATCTTTTCAAAATCTCCCAGTATATCGGCTGAAATCCCGAGGGTTTCAAGTTCCAGCCGGACCTCCTCCCGGTTCAGGAGCCTGAGCACTACACTTTCCCCAAAAAGGGTGGGCAGAGAAGAGACCCTTATGTCGATCTCTCTTTGCCCTTCGCGGACCTTGATGCGCCCGTCCTGAGGCAAGCGCATCTCAGCGATATTCATCTTGCCCATAAGCTTCAGCCGTGAGGTAATCGCAGGCTGCAGCCTTTTTGAGACCGTCTCGATGTCGTGAAGGACTCCATCTATACGGAACCTTACCTTCAAGAGATCCCTGAACGGCTCAAAATGTATATCTGAGGCCTTTACTTCAAGGGCCTGGCTGATAACGTGGTTTACAAGACGTATCACAGGGGCCTCGGAGGCAAGGTCCCGCAACTGTTCAGGATCTTCCCACAGCTCATCAACAGCGCGTGATTCGTCCTCTGACTCCTCCCCTCCCAGGTCCGAATCGGCTTCGTACCACCTGTAAACAGCGGCCAGGATATCCTCTTCACTGGCGAGAAAGGGCCTGACCGGCTTCTGGTAAATACTTTCAAGGAGCTCCCTCAGGTACAGGTCCTGGGGCGTGGCCATGGCCACCCTGGCTTCAGAGTCGTCCAGGGACAGTGTGACGACCCGCCACTGCCGCATCAGCTGCGGAGACAGCCCATTAATCATGGGTGGCTTGTCTGGGAAATCAGCCGCACTTATTTCAGGAAATCCCGGCCCTGAAATCTCCGCTAAGTTTGATTCGGCTCCAGGAACCTGATCGCCGCCTGCGTTTTGGAATCCGTTCCCGCCTTTCCCTTTGAATAAAGACACCAGGCGAGATCCTACGTTTTGAATATTCACAGGATCACCCAATTACTTCACTTCCAACTTACTATGTCCGAGTCTTCACCTTCTCCACCTGGCTCACCGTCACGGCCGTAGCTGATCAGATCATAGTCATAGTGTTCTCCGGGAGATTTGTAGACGTATTCGTGTCCCCACGGATCCTTTGGAACGGCCTTGGGCAGATAGGGCCCGGCCCAGTTTTCAAGATCATCCGGCTTTTCCCGCAAGGCCGAAAGGCCCTCCTCAGTATCAGGATAACGACCGTTATCCAGGCGAAACTCGTCAAGGGCGGCGCCAAAGAGCTCGATCTGGGCCTTTGCGGCCTTTTGTTTGCTCATTCCCAGCTTTCCGAAAAATTTGGGTGCCACCAGGGAAGCCAAGAGTCCGATGATTATCACCACTACCAGGAGCTCGATCAAGGTAAAACCCGAATCTCTCTCAATGCCCCTTGCAAGACCACGGTCATTCAGTCTTTTTCTCAAAAATAATACCTCCGACAAAATATCATACTCAAATCATTACTAATTAAATTACGGCCCACAGAGATACCTGTCAAGCAAGATACAGGCCTCTCCACCTCATCTGGCAACCACAAAAGCCTCCGGGAAACCTGAGCTTTCAAGCCTGGCTTCAAAGTCCTTGGCCGTATTATACTCGGTGGATGCAAATACCTGCACCAGGTAAAAGGTCTGATCTCCTCTTTGTTGGCGAAATACAGCCACATCCTTATAATATCTGTTTATTTTTCGCCCCAGGGCATAAGCGTTATCCGGTTCCAAAAAGGCCCCTACCTGTACATAGAATTTCCCTCTTCTGAAATCAGGGTGTGGCTTAAATACCGCGGGAATTCCGGCTCCAGGCCGGACCTCTCCCAGCGCCTCTATCCTCACTCTTGCCACACCCGGACCGATCAGCCCCACCTTCCTGGCTGCCCCATAGCTGAGATCTATAATCCTGTTCTTGGCAAAAGGCCCGCGGTCGCTGATCCTGGCTACGACTTCCCGCCCATTTTCAAGGTTGATTACTCTGACATATGTATTCATGGGCAATATGCGGTGGGCAGCAGTCATGGCATACATGTTGTATGGCTCGCCGCTGGCGGTCGGCCTTCCGTGAAACTTGCCTCCATACCAGGATGCATACCCTTCCTCCACAAAGCCTTCGGCAGAGGGCAAGGGATAGTAAACGTGTCCATTCACCTCATAGGGACGCTGGGTTGCAGGTAATCGCCGAATGGATATTGTTGGAGGCGATATATGCCGGTGCCCGCAACCTGATAAATGAAAAAAGAGGAAAAAAACAAGAAAAAAGGCACCAAAGCCGGTCTTATTGTAAGATTTCGGAAACAGCCTATGCTGATATGTGTGCGCAGGTTCTGAATTGTTTCCGTCTCTAAAGGTGACTGATATCAACAGCCACGAATATTTCATGACGAACCTCAAAAATACACGGATGAAAATATTTTACCTCTCTTATATTCGGTCATTAATAACAGGATCATGACAAAATGAAAACAGATACTCAATGAACAGGACATACTTGGCCGAACTGCAGAAAAAGCTGGCGCAAAAAGTGTGTATTCCGCCCGATGATTCAGGTTACCATCCGCAAAAATATGATATCATTTTTAGTCTGGATGTCCACTATGTGAAAGATAAGGCCTGTATTGCATTGGATGTGCAGAAATGGAAAGGTGGAATTGTTGGTACTTATGTAAGTACTGCAAAGGTAGAAGTCCCATACGTACCGCAATTCTTTTGCTTCAGGGAAGGGCCTCTGTTGCTGGAAATGCTGGAAGCAGCCAAAAAGCGCCTGTCTCTGCAGCCCGAATTGATCATTGTGGATGGACACGGGATAGCACATCCAAGACGTTTTGGAGTTGCCTGCTGGGTTGGCGTAAATACCGACATCCCCTCAATAGGTTGTGCTAAAGAGACTTTGATGCATTACAATGGAAAAATAGATAAGAAGAGAGGGAATTGCCTGTTCATCAAGGATGAGAAAGGGGTAATCGGTGCAGTCTTAGTAACACGGGACAATACAAAGCCTGTCTTTGTCAGTCCAGGGCATGGAGTAAGCCTGAAAACGTCAATAGAAGTAATTCTGAATCTTTCATCCAGATACAGAATATCCGAGCCCCTCCGCAGGGCAGACCAAAGTGCAAAGGCGTATGCAAAAGGAATGACGTTAGAAGGCGTCACTTTTTGGGGAGAAATAGCTTGATTCGTAGCTGTTTACGGCGGAACATCCTCAAAGTTGTAAGGTCAAAGCAACGTAAATATTCGGTGAACCCGCGGTCCGCTGCGGAAGTTGCCATCCGTGCCCTGCCGCAGGAGCGGTTTACCTTTTGCAGGGTTTCGATCGCGGGCCGGATTGCACTGCCTCTCCGGTCCGCAATGAGTGAGCTTTGAAACCCGGAAAAAGGTAACCGCTTCAAGGCAGGATATAAAGGGTTCACCGGATATTTACAAAACAACTGAACCTGTGAACTCTGAACCTATGAACGCCAATCATAATGAATCCTGAATTTTGCAGGCGGCTATCTGAGGATTTCTGAATGTATTTCCCGATTGCCGATATCCAAGTTAGTCCCTGGATCCCGCCTCTTGTAGCTTTTGTTATTTCTTTCTTTACCTCAATGGGGGGTGTGTCAGGCGCCTTTCTGATCTTGCCCTTCCAGGTCAGTTTCCTTGGTTTCAGCAGCCCGGCAGTCAGTGCCACTAACCATCTTTTCAATATTGTTGCCATTCCCAGCGGCGTTTATCGATATATCAGGGAAGGCCGAATGGTATGGCCGCTCACATGGGCGGTCATAATAGGAACCCTGCCCGGGGTCTTAATCGGTGCCATTCTGCGAATACAGTACCTTCCGGATCCAAAGAACTTCAAGATGTTTGCCGGTCTGGTCCTCTTATATATTGGTGGTAGATTGATAAAAGATGTGCTTAAGAAAAAGCAGGCCGATGGCCATCGAATGTCAGCAGAGGAGCAATTCCGGAAGGTAGTTAAAGAATACTATGAATCAAATCAATCCGGAACCGCTTCAGGTCAAAAGCAATTACCACGAATTATCGTAAAGAAGTTCAATATCTCCCGCATTATCTATGAATTCTATGGCCAAACGTTTGATATAAACGCCATGGGAATAATGCTGTTAAGCTTTTCGGTTGGTATCATCGGCGGTATTTACGGGATAGGAGGAGGGGCCATTATTGCTCCGTTCTTTGTAAGCTTCTTCTGCCTCCCGGTTTATACTATAGCTGGTGCGGCATTGATGGGGACCTTTGTAACCTCAGTTGTGGGCGTGCTGTTTTATCAGGCAATAGCTCCCTTTTATCCTCACATGGCCGTTGCACCGGATTGGGCACTGGGCCTCCTGTTCGGGATGGGAGGATTTGCCGGCATGTATTGCGGAGCAAGGTTACAGAAATTTGTCCCGGCCAGGCTGATCAAATCGATACTGGTATTTTGTATTCTATTCCCAGCTATTAAGTATATTTTGGAATTTATTCTGTGAATTTTCAGGTTGGAGATGCCGCATCTGGAGACTCTCTGCCACAATCCCTGGATGACATGTCAGGCTGACCTCAACCATCCGGCCAGGCTCAAGCCGAAGTAAGTCACAAGCCATCCTATGAGAATCGAGAGAGGTATCTTTTCGTTACCTGCCCAGGGCAGGGACGCAAAGGCGATCACAGGCACCAGTGGATACAGGATTCCAGCTTCGAACGGCGGAAAATGCCGCAAGAGTTCCTGAACTCCCAGAAAAAACCACGGGCCCTGTATCAGATCTATGTTTTTCCCCGGAAGATCTATCGGGGCATTAAACAGAACGGCCACTGCGATGGAACAGGCCAGAACGCTCAGAAAAATCTTCCGGCTCAGTATCACCCGGCGAGTGTGATACCAGGTGCCAATACCCCACAACAGGACAGTCAGGAGCAGATGCAGGAGGTAGACACGGCTTAAACCTTCATCTGTACACGCCATCAGAAAACGGTTGAGTCCTGATCCAATCAGCGGGACCTTCAGGAGGAGGTGCTCGGCAATTGTGCCCGCAGCCTGACCTGTTCCGTCATACCGCAGAACATATCCGGTAAACAGGACAAAGATACCAATGGGGAGGGTAAGGCTCAAGACAGTCCACTGTCTGCGACTCGAAGGCCGCTTGGAGATTTTTGGCAGATCATCGATGCTTTGCCATGCGTGATAAATAAGCAAAAGGAAAAAGGCCTGACCGGTCCAGAAGTGCAGGGCCCTCCAGAAGGCGCCAAAGGGAAGTACTGCTTCAATGGCAACGCTGGTTACAAAAGGGTCCGCCACCTCATACTGATAGGCCACAATAAAGCCCGAACCTATAGAGGCCAGCAGTGCTGCAACAGTCATCTCTCCGACTCGATCAAAACTAAGCATTATATGAAAGTATCAAATGCAGCAAGCCCCGCACTTATTACAGACTTGGGGGATGCAAAAAGCCGTTTCCCTGCCCTCTGAAGCCTTGTTCCATTCTTCCCGCAAATATTCCCTGCGCACCCTGTGGCCTATGATCTCCCATGGAAAAGGCATGTCCGCATCCAGGGCCCTGCAATACATATCTGCTGAGAGAGCAGCCTCTTTCAGGGCCTTGCTCCAGGTGACCCCCCTGAGTGCCACTGCCTCCAGAACAGGTGCAAGCCTCCTGTCCCCCCTGCTCAATATGGTCTGAAAATGGGCTTCACGCACAGAGTCCAGTTGCAACTTTACATTTGGCATATTACGCAGACCTTTCTGCAGTATCCGTCTCCTGCGTTTAAGTACAGGCCTCTTTACAGACCCGGCCCACTGCATCGGGGTCCATGCCTTTGGCACAAAAGTGCTGATTGACGCTGTTACAGAGCCCATATGACCCCTTGCCCGGCCGGCCGGCCTGACAGCGCGCCTGATCTTGTCAACCAGCTTCACGATGCCCTGGACGTCTTCGTCGGTTTCAAAAGGCAGGCCCAGCATGAAGTAGAGTTTCAGGTTCGGGACCCCGCCTGATACAAGTGTCTCTGCCGCCCTCAATATTACATCTTCATCAAGATTCTTATTGATCACCTGTCTCAGCCGCTGGGACCCTGCCTCTGGCGCAATAGTCGCCAGCCTGATATCCGAGGCCTTGAGGAGACGCACAAGGTCCTGAGTAATTTCATCGGCCCTGAGGGATGAAAAGGCGAGCTTCAGCCCTTTATCCAGGAGCCTTCTGCAAAGCTGTCCGATCTCCTCCCTTCCGAGAAACTCGAGGCCGACCAGCCCCACCCGGTCGGTATCCTTACATTCTTGGAGGGCTGCATTGAGGCTCTCAATGGGCCATTGTCTCGGAGGCCGATACACAAATCCCGCGGCACAGAACCTGCAGCCTTTCCCGCAGCCTCTGGCAAGCTCTATTAAAAACATATTGGGGAAAACAGAATACGGGCTGAGGATCCCGGTGTGCGGGACCTGAGGAATTTGAAATTGGGAATCCGGGGAAAAGACAGCCGGAACAACAGGAAAAGAAAAGCCCCGCTCATATTCCCACTCGACCAGATCCCCTGAGGCATTGCAGAGAGGCCTATAGGCACTTGGGACATAGACCCCGGGAATATTGTCCGCAAGCCGTTTTAATCGTTCAGTTCTTGAAAGACTCCGGTCAGTGAGTTCAGGCAGGCATGAGACAAAGGCCCCTGAAATGGCCTCGAAATCGCCAAGGAGAAAGGCGTCCACAAAAGGGGCCACGGGTTCGGGATTGATCTGGGTAGCAATCCCGCCTGCCAGCACAATCGGTTCCTGATCCAGACGATTTTCAGACCTGAGAGACAGCCCTGCTGCTTCCAAGGCCTTTACCATGTTTTGATAATTGGACTCAAAACTGACTGAAAAGAGTATGAGATCAAAGTCCTTCAGGGGTCTGCCGGACTCCTCGGAAAGCCAGAGGCGATTCGGCACAAAGAACCGCTCGGTCACCACCCGGTCTTCGGCATTAAGCCAGGCATAGACCGACTGAAGGCCGAGATTGGACATGCCCACAGAATAGACATCAGGGAAGATCAGGGCGATGGAGATACGGCCGGCCCACTTCTTCCGAACAGAGCCCTTCTCATTCCTCGGATTCCTGCTCCATCTTTGCGAGGTCTTCAAATCGGAGATCTATCCCCAGGATGCCGACGATCTCATCTTCATCGTTGCGGATCGGGCCTGACACTGTAATACAGAGGGCGCCTGTGATCCTGGATGTATAAAAATCAGTAACATGGATATTTCCATCTTTTATTGGCTCTATAAACCAGGGACGGGCGGAGAAATCGCTATCCAACTGGTAGTTTGCATATTTGGCCCTATCTTCCAAGTGAGTGAAGTTCTGGGTGATTTTGCGCCCGTCTGCATTGACCACGTAAAGGAACTGGATAAAAGGATTATCGTCAAGGACCTGCTCAAAGACAGGCCTTGCAAGAACAGGATCCATGGATCGTATCTCTTTACGATCTATCAGTTCCTCCACCAGGTGGAAGGCCAATTCATGGGCCTTGTGCTTAAGCTTGTCAAACTCTGAGATAAAGAGTTCCGGCAGGTATTTTCTGGCAAGGATATGCATCTCTTCATTTGACATGGAGGTAACCCTGCCCTGCTCATACTCTCTCATGACATGCTTGTATATCTGCACGACTCCAGGGTGACGCTTATCGATCCTTTGCCTGCCATCCAGTTCCCGGTGTGCATTTATCCAGTGTGCAATGCCCGCTGTGCCTGACTTGTCAGAAATAATGACAGCTACAGGCCTGCCAAGTATCTTCCCGGTGTTAAATATGTTGTAAATTTCCTCGTTCTTGAGCAGACCGTCTGCATGTATGCCCGCACTGGTGGCGTTGAAATTTTCACCAACCAGGGGATAGTTCTTGGGAATGTGCACATCGAGCTCCCTCTCAAAATACCTGGCCATCTCTGTAATGGCCTTTGTGTCTATACCATCATCGGTTCCCCTCAGGGCTATGCGCTCTATTAATACCGCCTCTATGGGAGTATTGCCTGTACGTTCGCCAAATCCCAGCAATGTGCCATTTATAGCCTCACATCCATAAAGCCATGCAGTGGTGGCGTTAATCACTGTCTTGTGAAAGTCGTTGTGGCCGTGCCACTCAAGGAGTTCACCCGGCACTCCGGCATCGTCTATCATCGCCCTCACCAGTCTCAAAACACTCCTTGGAAGGGCTGCACCGGGATACGTAACGCCGTAACCAAGTGTATCACACAGCCTGATCTTTATATCTATCCCGCTCTCTTGTCTCAGCTTCATGAGCTCTATTGCAAAAGGCACGCAAAAACCATATATATCCGCCCTTGTAATATCTTCGAAATGGCAACGGGGGACTATCCCCAGGTCCAGGGCCGCCTTAACTATGGCCAGATAGTCCTCCATGGCCTGGGCCCTGGTCTTTTTGAGCTTTAAATATATATGATAATCAGAGGCAGAGGTCAGTATGCCGGTCTCATTCAAGCCCATTTCCTTCACGCACTTGAGGTCTTCGGCCTTTGCCCTTATCCACCCAGTAATCTGGGGGAAGTCATATCCCTTCTCTCTGCATATATCCACGGCCTCTTTATCTTTGGAGGTATACAGAAAAAATTCAGACTGGCGTATTATCCCCTTCGGGCCTCCCATGCGGTGCAATAAGTCGAAAATATCGCTGATTTGTTTCACGGTGTATGGGGGCCGTGCCTGCTGGCCATCCCTGAAGGTAGTATCGGTTACGAGCATGTTGGCGCATGGGCTCGGCATCATGTGCTTGTGATCAAAATCAATCTTACAGACATCATCATATGGATAGATGTCTCTCATGAGATTGGGCTGGGAGACGTCCTGTAGATTGAAATTCCAGTATTCACCACCTTGGTGATCCAACAGTCCGCGTCCGGGATTCCACTTTGCCATAAACACCTCCTAAATCTTCCAGCCGGGTTTCAGATAGAGCTCAGCCAACTGAGCCATACTCACATTTGCAGGGGCACGGGTCAAGAGGCACTGGGCCTTCTGGGTCTTCGGAAAGGCCATGACATCCCTTATGGTATCTTTTCCTGCCATAAGCATTACCAGGCGATCAAGGCCAAAAGCAATACCTCCGTGAGGCGGCGCCCCGTATTCCAGGGCCTCAAGAAGAAAGCCGAATTTATCCAAGGCCTCTTCCCTGGAGATCGATAGTGCCCTGAAGACGGCCTCCTGAACAGAAGTCTGATGAATACGAATACTGCCTCCACCTATCTCGACTCCATTAAGTACCAGGTCATAGGCCCTGGACTTCACGCCTGCAGGATCACTGGACAATAATTCCATATCCTCGATCCTGGGGGAAGTAAACGGGTGGTGCAGGGCCACAAACCTGCCCTCATCTTCATCATATTCTACCAGAGGAAAATCAGTAATCCAGACAAAATTAAAACTTCCTTCGGGAATAAGGTCCCAACGCCTGGCAAGCTCCAGCCTGAGTTCTCCCAGGACCCTGCATACCGTGGCCTTCTGATCCGCCCCGAAAAATAATATATCTCCCGGGACTGCATCCAGCTGCTGCGCTATTGCCCTTTTCTCTTCCTCAGAAAAAAACTTTGCTATGGGTGACTGCCAGGAGCCGTCATCCTTTATTTTTATCCAGGCAAGCCCCTTGGCCCCCAGCCCGATGGCAAACCCGGTAAGATTATCCAGGTCTTTCCTTGAGAGATCATCCATGCCTTTTGCATTTAAGGCCTTTACCACACCCCCTGCAGAAACCGCCTCCTGAAAGACCTTCAGCCCGCATCCGGCGGCAATGTCTGATATGTCGCGGATCTCCAGGCCAAAGCGGGTATCGGGGCGATCGGTCCCGAAGCGGTCCATTGCCTCCTGAAAGCTAAACCTCTGAAACGGCGTCTTGATATCCTCGCCCACGGTCTCTCTGAACAGAAACGACATCAGACCCTCTATCACTGCAATGATGTCATCCTCATCTATAAAGGACATCTCCATATCCAGTTGTGTAAACTCAGGCTGACGATCAGCTCTCAGGTCTTCGTCCCTGAAACATTTGACTATCTGGTAATAACGCTCAAGGCCGGAGATCATGAGGATCTGTTTATAGAGCTGGGGAGACTGCGGCAGGGCATAAAAGCGACCCGGATTAACCCTGCTCGGCACAAGATAGTCCCTGGCACCCTCAGGGGTACTCCTTGTCAACATCGGGGTCTCGATCTCAAGGAATTCCCGGCTGTTCAAATAGGACCTCACGGCCTGACAGACCCTGTGCCGCAGTATCAGGCTCTCAACCATGCACGGTCTCCTGAGGTCAAGATAACGGTATCTCAGCCTCAGGTTCTCAGATATCTCCCCTTCCTCATCAAGAGAAAACGCGGGGGTCTTTGAGGTATTCAGGATGCGCAGGTCACGGCACGCGACTTCTATCATGCCGGTCTTTATCTTTGGATTCTCCATACCCTCGGGCCTCCTGCGGACCACGCCTTTTGCTGCAATTACATACTCGCTCCTGAGGCTGTGGGCCTTTTGATGTGAATCCGCATCTACCTCAGGGGCAAATACCACCTGGGTAATCCCCTTACGATCTCGAAGGTCTATAAAAATAAGCCCCCCGTGATCCCGCCGTCTGAGCACCCATCCCATAAGGACCACTTCCTGATCCAGGGCCGTCTCTGTGAGACTGTAACAATCATGGGTACGCCTCAGCCCTGCCATTGAATCCATTCAGATTACCTCTACTTCGATTAAAGTCTCAGCCAACCCGCAACCTGCCAACCAGAGCCTCCACTGCTGAGATCACATCATCAACAGGCACCTCGTGCTGATAGCGGGTCATCATATCCCTGAGCATCACCTGTCTTTTATCAAGCTCATTTTCTCCCACTATGAGCACATAACGGGCCCCGGCCCTGTCGGCCTGCTTCATCTGGGCCTTAAGGCCCCTGTCTTCATACGACATCTGCACTGCCAACCCCTGACGGCGCCAGTGTCTTATCCAGGATATAACCTCTCTTCTGGCCTCCGGACCAAGAGCTGCTACAAATATATCAATAGACGGCCCCTTCCTGTCCTTGCCAAGGAGCAGCAATAACCGGTCAACCCCGATTGCCATCCCGACTCCGGGAAGATCGGGTCCTCCCAGGGCCTTTAAAAGGCCGTCATATCTGCCTCCTGCAGCCACTGTGCTCTGTGCGCCCAGATCAGGAGAGACTATCTCAAAGGCGGTCATCACATAATAATCAAGTCCCCTGACCAGGCAAGGATTTATGATAAACGGGATGTCCAGGGCTTTAAGGAAGTCCAAGACCCTGTCCAGATGGTCCCTACACTCAGAACAGAGATACTCCTTGTTCAGTGGCGCCCCGGCCATGATTTTCCTGCAGGCTTCGTGCTTGCAGTCAAAGACCCTCAAAGGATTTATCTTGCTCCTTCTCTGGCAGTCAGGACAGAGATCCTGAAATACATCATCAAGATACCTCTTCAGGTCATTCCTGTATCCCGGCCTGCACACCGGACAGCCCAGGGAATTGATTTCCAGGCGCAGATCCTTGAGTCCAAGCTGCTCCAGGATGTCCCACGCCATCCAGATGACCTCGGTATCTGAAAAAGGGGCCTTTGTTCCTATCAACTCCGCATTTATCTGATGAAACTGACGGAGCCTGCCCTTTTGGGGACGTTCGTGCCTGAACATAGCCCCTATTGTAAAAAGCTTCAACACCGGAGACCGGGCAAAAAGCTTATGCTCATTTACTGCCCTTATGAGACCCGCTGTTGCCTCAGGCCTGAGGGTCAGTGAATCACCGCTCCTGTCGATAAATGTGTACATCTCCTTTTCCACTATATCAGTATGTTTGCCTATACTCCGGGCAAAAACCTCGGTCTTTTCAAGAAAAGGAATTCTCATCTCTTTCAGGCCGAAGGCCTTGAAGACACAGCGGGCAAGGGACTCAACCCGATACCAGGGCTCGATCTCATCGGGCAATATGTCCTTGAATCCGCGGACAGCTTTTATAGACACTTCCAACTCCTGTTCCGGATGGTTCGCAGGTTCAAACGATTATCCACATAGCATGGGACACACGTTTAATCGACAATGTCAGCCAGTTCAAGATACCCGACCGCAATATTTGCCGTCCGAGCAATAAAAAAGCAAGGCATTCCCCTTCAGTTGAAATCAGTTTCAGGAAATGGTATAAATAAAAAATTTAGCCTGTATCAGGACAGGAGTCATTCAGGAGGATATGTATTTTGTATTACATTTCGAATCTTAAGCAGACTTCCCGAACACTTTCGCTCCAGAATAAGCCGCATTTCCATTTTCGTTTTTTTTCTGCACGTCAACTTGACCAGATCCCTCAAATTGCAAAACTGCCCGATGAGATACGTTTTGCCATGCGGGTGGTAACCAGGGTGCTTCCGTTCCGTGTCAACCAGTATGTAATCAGACATCTCATAAACTGGAAGAATGTACCGGATGATCCCATTTTTCGACTCACATTCCCGCAGCAGGACATGTTGTCCCCTGAACACTTTGACCGCATGGCAGACCTCGTCCGCAGCGGCGCTGACGACAGAAAGATAAGGATCCTGGCCAATGAAATACGTGCAGAACTCAATCCACATCCCGCCGGTCAGCAGACCCTGAATGTCCCTTCCCTGGATGGCCGGCCTCTCAAGGGGATGCAACACAAGTACCGTGAAACGGTACTGTTCTTCCCGCGCCAGGGCCAGACCTGCCATACCTATTGCACCTTCTGTTTTCGCTGGCCACAGTTTGTCGGGACTAAGGATCTGCGCTTCTCTGCCAGCGAGACCTGCGACCTGCACCGTTATCTGGCCAAACACAGGGATGTTACCGACCTTCTGTTTACAGGCGGTGACCCCATGGTCATGAAGACCGGCCTCCTCAAGGCATATATGGAGCCATTGCTGCATCCCCAATTCGACCACATACATACCATCCGCATAGGGACCAAGTCCCTGAGCTACTGGCCGTATCGCTATGTAAGTGACAGCGATGCGGATGATCTCTTGAGACTGATGGAGCACATGGTAAATGCCGGAAAACACGTGGCTATCATGGCCCATTACAACCACTGGCAGGAAATGGAAACGCCCATAGCCAGAAAGGCCATCCGGCGGGTCCGTGGCACCGGAGCAATCATACGCAGTCAGAGCCCCATAGTGGCACACATAAACGATGACCCTGAAGTCTGGGCACGCATGTGGCGCACGCAGGTACACCTCGGAATCGTCCCTTACTATATGTTCATAGCACGCAACACCGGTGCCTGTCATTACTTCGAAGTGCCTATAGCCAGGGCCTGTGATATATATCACAGTGCCCTTCAAAAGGTATCAGGACTGGGACGCACGGTACGCGGACCCTCCATGAGCGCCGGTCCCGGCAAGATAGAGATCCAGGGCATTGCAAAAATCAACAATGAAAAGGTCTTTGTGCTGCGCTTTATCCAGGGACGCAATCCTGACTGGGTACAGCGTCCGTTTTTTGCGCGCTTTGATCCTGAAGCCACGTGGCTGAGTCACCTCCGCCCGGCATTCGGTGCCGAGAAATTCTTCTACGAAAGATAATCGAAAAAATTAAAGTCTGTTTTCGCGGCCAACTGCCTTACAACAGCGGCCTTGATTCTCTGATGTCAGGACACTTTGCTCTTGACACAAATCTCATATAGGTTATTTTAGGCCGGCCCGTATTAATAGGGGAGAAGATTTCCGCTTATCCGGCCGGTAAACAGAAACAGGATGATGAATCTTCACTTCCGATGGACTCTATATCACGCACAAATATCAATAGGGGTCTTTGTCAAAGACCTTTCTCTGAATCAGGTGAATGCTTTCCCAGATATATACATATAGCAGGGGGCGTTAAGCAAATATCCAGAAAGGACCATTTATGACAAATAAAATTATATCAAGGTATTTGCGGCAAGATCGAAAAACCGTAGCGTTTGGCATCTGGTTCCTGTTTTTAAGCCTTTGTCTGGCTGGCAATGCATCCTGGGCCTTCACTGACCATCCAGGCCAGCCTGCGGAGGATATGTCGGAGACGCTCGACATATACGGCCACATCCTGAATCCGCACGGCTCCGGAGTGGCAGATGCCGATGTTGAGATCCTGATAAACGGGATCGTTCAGGAGCCGCTGGTTAAGGATCATCATGGACACGGTAAGGCCAGGATAACTACAGAGTCTGACGGCAGCTTTCAGGCAACCATCGGCCTGGCCAAGGGAACGCTCCCTGGTGCGGAAATAAAGATCAGGGCCTTTAAGCCCAGCTATAAGGAAACCGAGTTTACAGTGCCCTCTGATCAGATAGCGATGAGCGGATCCAGGCACACGGCGAAAGTGGATGTCCAAATCAAAAGAAGCCAGGGCCCTGCCTTTTGGATCGCCACCGTAGTATTCGTCCTGGCCTATGTACTGATCTCCTTTGAATTGTTGCACCGTACCCTGGCAGCCATGCTGGGCGCGGCCATAATGCTGGTTATCAGCTACACCATTGGCACAATAAACCCCGAATACCATATCTTTTCATATGAAAGTGCCATTCATGCCATAGACATGAATGTCGTCTTCCTGCTCATGGGGATGATGATCATAGTGGGCATCCTGAAACACACGGGTGTATTTCAGTGGACGGCATACAAGTGTTTTCAGGTATCCAAGGGCAATGTCATTGTCCTGGCAATCATCCTGATGAGCTTCACGGCCGTGGCCTCGGCCTTTCTGGACAATGTTACCACCATGTTGCTGCTCACCCCGGTAACCATAGAAATAGCCCTATCCCTTGGTATTTCACCCATTGCCCTCCTGATCCCTGAAATTCTGGCCTCAAACATCGGTGGTACGGCTACCCTCATTGGCGATCCGCCGAACATCATGATCGGCTCTTATGCCGGCCTGACCTTTCTGGAATTTGTGATAAATCTCACTCCTGTGTGTTTGGTCTGCATGGCGGTCCTCTTCGGATATACGAAGATTGCCCATAGGAAGGATTATGCCGGGGCACATATTGAAGATATCCAGGCCTTCATTGCCAAGCTCAGGGAAGAATACAAGATTACGGATTCGAATCTCCTGAGTGTCGGCCTGATAATAATGGCGATAGTTATAGCGATGTTCCTTACCCACGGGATCTGGCACATGGAGGTGAGCATTGCCGCCCTGTTCGGCGCGGCCCTCCTTTTTACTTACGGTATTCTGACAAAAAAAGTAAATCTTTTGGAACTCATAGAAAAGGATATCGAATGGACTACACTGCTCTTTTTTATGTTCCTGTTCATCCTTGTAGGGGCAGTGGAGGAGGCCGGCCTTCTGGATCTCATTGCGGACTGGGTACTGCATCTCTCCCATGGAAGCCTGGTCACCTCCATATGTCTGATACTCTGGGTATCGGCCATTATGAGCGCCTTTGTGGATAACATACCCTTTACGGCCACCATGTTGCCTATCGTGGCCTATCTGAGTAAAGTTATCCCTGGAGCTGAGTCCAATGTATTATGGTGGGCCCTGGCCTTTGGGGCATGTTTCGGTGGTAACGGCACCATGATCGGGGCAAGCGCCAATGTGGTCACCCTGGGTATTGCCGAATCCGCCGGTTATCCCATAAGGTTTTTCGGATACATGAAAGTCGGGTTTTTGTACATGCTTATCAGCGTGGCCGTAGCCAATGTTTGGCTGCTGCTTTTCTATTAAATCAATGAGGAGGTACCAGGGATGGGCGGAGATTTCAGGCCATTGACTAAATTTTTACTCCCTGTGGATATGAATGAGTCTTTTCGGAGGCCTGCTGCCCTGACAGGGAATATGGCCGGTGTCCTTGGAGACAGGGTGGAGCGGGTAACATTCCTGCACGTCATGGGGGGGCGTTACCTGGGTGAACATATGAAGAATATAGATGTCCGCGCGGACTTCGTGCTGGAGACCGATCTCTTCAAAAGGCTTCGGCAGCAGTATATTGAAAAAGAAATCCGTCCCTTGCTGGAGGAGGCACAGGGAACTCTGACTTCATGCGGTTGCAAAGCTCCCTCGGACCTGGAGGTCCGGGACGGAAAACCCGTAAAGGAAATAATACGATTTTCCACAGAAGGAAGTTATTCCACCATTATTATAGAGCGGCGCGGGCTTTCCAGTCTCCATCGCGCCCTATTTGGCAGTGTCAGCGCCGGGCTCTTGCACAGCAATGTTGCGGCGACCATCTACCTCGTGGGCTCTGAGGCCGCTGCAGCAAAACATGCGCCCGTGCGCAGGTGCCTGCTGGCCCTGGACGGCTCCATCCCTTCCGAGGCGGCGGCCGGGGAGGCGGCCGTTCTTTTGGGAGGATGCAGGGAAGGCCTGGAGACAGTCATTCTGCTTCACGTAATAGGTGCGGACCGGTATGCTGAACAGGTTGCCGCCGGGCAATGTCCAGTGGATAAGGATGTGCAGTCGGTCTTTGAGTTACCCAAAAGGAGCCTGCTCGAGCATGGAGTCCCTGAATCCGTCATTCAGGAGGATGTCAGGTGCGGAGGAAATCCCGCCGACCTTATCGTCGAGGAGGTGGAAAAGGCGGGATGCGACATGGTCTTCATGGGCAGACAGGGAAGATCCGCACTGAAAGAGTTGTTCATGGGAAGCGTCAGCCAGGGAGTGATAAATAAAACCTCAAAGCCAACCATTGCATTAACGAAATAAAAAAGAGGCATCAGGTAAGGTCAAGACCTGACGCCTCTCTATCGTTGCTTGTCCTCCAAAGATATCCCGCACAAACAATCATAACAATCATCCTGAAACCAGATATCCCTGAAACAAATTTCAGGGCAGGTCAGGCTGACATTACGGAATTATATCAGCATGGCGTACAGAATCATAAAGGCAACAAACATGCAGATTATAAAATAGGTTACGCTTCTCCGGGCACCTCCAAGCCCAAAAAGGTATACTATGCCTCCGAAAAGTGCAGCCGGCAGGGAACAGGAACAGGCAAGCCAGACCCCGAGCTGCGTAATCGCATCGCCTTTACTAAGGTCTTGCATCCAGAAAAGAGGCCCTGGATATTGTCCTGCCGCAGCCGCTGCCGCCCAGATCTCTCCCGAACTCTTGCCCTCCCAGACAAGAGAAAAGATCTTGAATGGATCTGCCATATTATTAGCCGGCGCCAGCAGGCTTACAACCGGCCCTATTAAGGCTATAAGTGCCCCTATAATACACACCCAATAAAGTGTATCTCCGATTACAATACCGGCAAACGGAATTCTCATTTTCTGTTCTTCCATAATTACCTCCCTCTTTTACCCGATCATCCGATCCTTATTATTCTTTACTCTTAGCGATGAGGTAAAAAACTAATACAATGCAGACCCCCATGAACCCCAGTCTGCTCCATAAGGGCAGTTCAACCACCCCCAAGAGGGCCAAACCTTTGGTAAACAGCCCAAAAGAGGTGAAAAGCAAGACCCCGATCAATATGAACCTTACAATAGCTGCCTTCATCCCGATCAATACCTGTGCCCCCAATACTCCCCCCACAACCTGTCCTACGAGCAGAGGGGCTATAACTATCGGGATCATGGCACCGGCTTTAAAGTAAGGCCACACTGATACACAACTGCCCATGCCGAGTCCGGTCATGCTGACGGCGGCCGCCACCTTAAGCGGGCACCCCATGATGACATTCAGGGCCGGGACAATAGCCCATCCACCACCCATGCCAAAAAAGCCGCCTATCAAACCCACAAAGAATACCGCTATCGTGAACAAGAGGCCTCTATGCAGCTTATAATCTATCACCTTTCCTGCAGATGGTTCATAATAAGGCAAACGGAAATCAAAGAAACGGGTAAAGGCATCTTCCTCCTTCACATCCGGGTATTCTGTTTTCTTTCCCCCTAAGAGGAAATAGAGGAAGAGCGCAAAAATAATACACGCCAAGGCCATTCTGACAAGCGCTTCACCTGTAATCCCAAATGCCGCGGCAACAAATATGGCGCTCTTGGCGCCAACAAAGGCGCCCACTCCTACGGGTATCATAAGAAAAATACCGAGCCTGATATTGCACAGCCCGGTCCTCGCGAGTGGTCCTGTAGCTACCAGGGCATTAAACATGGCCACGACAAGGCCGGACGCCCTGATGATCACGCTGTCCATCGGAGTGAACGCCATGGCAACAGGAGACCAGATGACCCCGCCACCAATTCCACCCAGTGTGCCGATAAAGCCGATGCCCAGGCTGGCTAAGAAAAGGCCGGAAATCCATGAGGATACATAAAATGTACTCACTGCCGCCTCGGGAGGGGCCTCTATTGACATGGATATCAAGAGCCATCCGACATAAACGGCGATGGCGGCTGCGCATAGTGCAAACAGTTCCAGCCAGGGATAAGGTTTGTACCAGTTTTTAAGGGCTACTTTCCATCTAGGAAGAGCTTCTGTTCTTTCCATAATTTATACCCCCTCCTTGAAATTTTTCTCTAATTATAACTTTGCATTACAATACCGGCGTAATGTTGTCATTCTTTTATGGCCTTCTTACCACCAGAACCGGACAACCTGCATAACCTATAACCCTCTCTGCCACGCTTCCCATAAGAAGCCTTTCTATGCCGGTCCTGCCATGGCTTCCGACAACTATGAAACCTGCGTCCTTCTCCTCTGCGGTATTAACTATAACCTCATAAGGTTCGCCTTTAAGGGTCAAGGCCTCGACCTTTATACCTTCCCTCTCTGCGACATCTTTCACCATGCCAACACTTGCCTCTGCCGCTTTAGAATTTTCATCCCTTTTATAGACAGAAAGTGCGATAAGACTGCTCCCAATGTTTTTTGCAATGCTTATAGCCTCACGGATTGCGAACTCGCTGAATATTGAACCGTCTGTAGAGATCAGGATCTTCTCAAACGAGATCCTGGCAGATCTCGGCACAACCAGGACCTTGCAGGGGGCATCGCCTATGACCCTGGCAGTCACGCTCCCCATCAAGATCCTCGTGATCCCGGTCCTGCCATGCCTGCCCATAATTATCATCTCTGCTTCGTTTTTTGCCGCCTCATCAATAATGTATTCGTGAGTCTTCGGACCCCGGCGTTCAATTATCTCACAGGCGGCCCCTTCCTTCTCAGCCCTTTCTTTTAATGACTCAAGATGTGCTCTTGTAACCCTTTCTAACTCTTGAGCAGCTACGAGCGGATAGTTTTCGGCAAACTCACGAATATCAGGTTCTTCTGCAACAGACATTATGTAGAGTTTGCTGCCGCAGGTCTTTGCCAGATTAATAGCCTCCCTTATTGCACCCTCACTGAATTCAGAACGATCCGATGCCAAAAGCAGCTTTTCCATCCTTGCTACCGGACATACCTGATCTGCACTCATGTCACACCTCCTTCTTTATTTTAACCAGCAGGGAATGAAATCAAGCTGGTTTTACAAAACATCCTTGCTACCGGACATACCTGATCTGCACTCATGTCACACCTCCTTCTTTATTTTAACCAGCAGGGAATGAAATCAAGCTGGTTTTACAAAACATCCTTTGTGAGTCCATCCCAAATTATGCAGCTCATCAAGGCCGGACGCTGCAAGAGACACCAAACCGGCTCCGGCCATTCCTTAATTCGCCTTTCTCAAACCAAATCCAAAGATTTCGGCCAGGTAATCCGGAGCTATAAAAAACCTTAGGATTCTCAAATAATTATACGCATTCAAGCAGCGGGATTATACAATGTGTCCAAAAAACTTGTCAAGGTAAAACTTGCCGGCCCTCCGTCCCGGCAAGGGCCTGTTAAGACCGGGGAGATACTTCGCTCCGGGCGGCCTCATCAGAATCAAACCAGGCCCTCAGCCAGCTCACGGCCTCATCCCTGTTGCCGACCGTCCCCTCTACCCGGGCCCCTTCCAGGGCATCAAGGGCCCTCCCAATCAACGGCCCGGGAGACAGCCCAAAGATCCTTTGAATGTCATGGCCTGTAAGAAGCCTGGGACGCATCTTTATTGGCTTCAGGCAGTCCTGATAAAAAGTGTGTACCGCTTCCCACAGCATGGCCAGTTCCGCATCAAGCTCCGGCGGCTTAAGCGGCCCGCAGCCGGACATGCTGTCAGCCATGGCGAGAAGAAAGACGGCCGGGTAATCAGAACCGGTTTCCGTAATGAGTCGCCTCATGGCCCGCCTGGTGGGTCCTCCCTGCCTGAGATCTCTCAGGAGGTGAAACGGGCGCATGTGAAGCCCTACCATCTTTGCTGCAAATGCGGTTTCCTGCCTGGACCAGCGAAGGCGCTTTCCTATTTCCCGGACCATGTCCGACCCAATATGATCATGGCGGTAAAAGGTAGTGCGTCCCTGCTTTTCCCCCTTGCAGGCCGGCTTGCCGATGTCATGAAATAAAGCCGCCAACTTAAGGACAGGAATTCGGGCACTGTTTTCAATAATCCAGTCCTTTACAGGTTCGCAGGGAGAAAATTTCCTGCAGGGATTGGCAATAAGGTCCTCCATGGCCTCTACGGTTGCGAGACTGTGGCCGAGGACATCCAGATGATGATAACCCGGCTGGGGCATACCTTCCATGCTATCGATCTCGGGCAAAATCGCCTGCAGCAATCCGACCCGGATCATCTCATGCAGAGTCCTGCCCGTTCTCTCTGACTCCATGATCAGGCCGAGTTCGTGGCTGATACGCTCCGGGGCAACCGAGCCTATGGCACTTGATAGTTCCTTTATATAGATCCATGTGCGCCGCTCTATCTCAAAATCCAGTTGGGATCTGAAGCGATAGGCCCTAAGGAGCCTCAGGGGATCGGATTCAAGGTTCTTCCGGGAGATTGCCCTTATTATTCGATTATCAAGGTCTGCAAGACCACCTGTAGGGTCCAGGATTTGGCGATTATTTCTTAGAGACCGGATGATTGGATGATTGGATGAAAGTAAAACTTCATCAAGCAAAGAAAGGGCTGAAGACAGCAACACTGCCATGGCATTTATGGTGAAGTCCCGCTGGCACAGATCCTCCTCGATGTCATTGGCCGTGTCTCTGTACTGGCTGAAATCCAGTATAATATCCGGGCATACGACCCTTGCCACCCCCTCCTTCTCATCCAGCATGACGAAGTGTCCTGTCGTCCTCCGGGCAAAGCGCCGGGCAAGGGCGGCGGCGCCATCCGGCACCACCAGATCAAGATCGAGAATCTTCCTGCCCAGGAGCCAGTCCCTTACAGGCCCACCGGCCACGTAAGCTTCACCGGAAGAGGACAGTGCCTCAAGCTCTTTCAAAACAGTGTGCAAATCTGCCATGGACCAAAGTTTCGCTTATACCTGAACGGTCATTACCTGGGATGTAAATATTCTTATAAACCCGTGGTCCACTGGTAACCGGTCACAGGGTGCCTCTTCTTCCAACATGCTCTCGCCCCTTGTTTTCTTAAGGCCTTTGCAGCATGGGACCCTCCCCGTTCTCCTTCGCTGCGCTCCGGAGCCGGGGTTTCCCTTGCGGCAAAGGCCAAGAAAACTTACAGGGCTAACGCAAATCGTTTCCAGAAGAAGCGCCCTGTGACCGGTTACGTCCATTGTGCTTCGGAGTTGCCATCCGTGCCCTGCCGCAGGAGCGGTTTACCTTTTGCAGGGTTTCGATCGCGGGCCGGATTGCACTGCCTCTCCGGTCTGCGATGAGTGAGCTTTGAAACCCGGAAAAAGGTAACCGCTTCAAGGCAGGATATAACGGGTTCATAAGAATATTTACCTTGTGATTTCCTATCATGTTTATCACCAAATTCTCCTGACCAGATCATGAAGCTCGGTCCGAAATTGGCGCATTTCGGCCTGGCCTTTTATGTCGGCCTTTGGAAAAGTGCGGTTGGCAAGGAGTACGACCAATATTTCATGCTCCAGGTCCATCCAGAAGGATGTGCCTGTAAAGCCCAAGTGACCTATACTTTGAGGAGAAAAACCGCTTCCTGCACTGGAGCCGGCCGGAGACGGGGTATCGAAACCAAGGGCCCACGTGCTGTCAGGACCCTGGATATGCCAGAACTCCTGAAGAAGCCTTTTTGGAAAATTGGGGCAATTGCCCCTGCCCTTATAAATATCAAGTAGTCCCAGGAGAAGTTTTGCCACTGATCCCGCTGTTCCGAAAAGGCCTGCATGGCCTGCCACCCCACCGATAACCCAGGCATTCAGGTCGTGGACCTCGCCGCAGACCACCCTTTTTCTGAATGGACATACCCCTGTAGGCGCTACAAGCCCGGTGCAACACATATATCTTACATCCTCTCTTTCCCCCTCTGTAAAAGTGGGCTTGGGCGGGATCTGCCCGGTTGCCGGGTTATTCGTCAAGGGAAAATACAGGCCTTTCACATGTAAAGGTTCAAATACCAACTCTCGTGCGGCATCCGCCAGACCCTTTCCGGTGAGGCTCTCTATTACCCAGCCGAGGAGCATGAACCCAAGGTCGCTGTATCTGGCCCGTGTTCCGCAGGGAGATGCCAGGGATTCGGCCAGGAGCAGCTTTTTCATTTCCAGGGACCTGGATTCAGGGGCCAAGTGAATTAGTTCCTTATAAAATGGTCTGTAGGCTGGAAGCCCGGATGCGTGTCCTAAAAGGTGCCGGATGGATATCCGGATTTTGTCTGGCGGAACTTCGGAAAGGAATAACTCCAGCGTGTCATCAAGGTGTAATTTACCCCTTTCTGCCAAGGCCATGACAGAAAGCGCGGTGGCAAGGGGTTTGGTAAGGGATGCGAGGTCGTAAGCCGTGTCGGGACTTACCCTTGCAGACCAGGGAACATGGGTGACCCCGCCCCGGGCGGTCTCAAATACAACTTCTCCACCGGCTGCTACCGTCAGTACGGCCCCTGGGAAAAGACCGCTTCCGAGGGCCATCTCAAATAGCCTGTCTATCCCGCAGAACTTAGAATTCCGTCTTCTTTGTCCCAAAGGAAGTAAATAATTGCCAAACGGGGATATCAAAAAGGAACGTCATCCTCTATCGGCGGCTGCGGCGGTTCAAGGTCTGTTTCTGTCCCCGATGCCCTCTCTCCTCTGGTATCCAGCATCATCATGTCCCTGGCAACTACTTCTGTAGTCCACCGCTTATTTCCGTCCTGATCTTCCCAGGACCTGGTCCTTATCTGACCTTCCACAAAGACATTGCTTCCTTTTTTCAGATACTCGCCGCATATTTCCGCAAGCCTTCTCCAGGCCACAATCCTGTGCCAGTCCGTCTCTTCCTCCCACTGGTCCCCGCGCTTTATCGGACGGTTTGTGGCCATGCGGAAATTAGCTACTGCCGTTCCGTCAGAGGTATAACGTATTTCCGGATCTGCGCCCAAGCGCCCGATGAGCAAAACCTTATTGAGGCTCCTTGCCATGTCCTTAACCTCCCTTTCAGCCATAAGCATTGACCCATACTACACCTAATGAACATTATGACTATTGAGTCAGCTCCGCTTCGATATATAGTCTTTGATTATCGGATAATCCGTTATAATTAGCATATGATGCGGAGCTGACTCAATAGTCATAATGAACGATTACCTGAAATCCTTGTTTTGTTGTAAGGGCAACTATATAACATGGTTTTTTGTAAATATCCGGTAAACCCGTGGTCCGCTGTGGAAGTCGCCATCCGTGCCCTGCCGCAGGAGCGGTTTGCCTTTTGCAGGGTTTCGATCGCGGGCCGGATTGCACTGCCTCTCCGGTCTGCGATGAGTGAGCTTTGAAACCCGGAAAAAGGTAACCGCTCCAAGG
>Ga0190315_1000198_pt1 | contig 37435 bp, 27 predicted proteins | sample 48701101_MG_FD_161673 | JGI IMG/M metagenome (GOLD analysis project Ga0190315, IMG submission 161673) | Hydrothermal vent sediment bacterial communities from Southern Trench, Guaymas Basin, Mexico - 4870-11-0-1_MG | ecosystem: Environmental > Aquatic > Marine > Hydrothermal vents > Sediment ...
ACAATCCTTGTAGTTAGGGTTTAAATCCATTCTTATAAACAATCCTTGTAGTTATCGGTTTAAATCCATTCTTATAAACAATCCTTGTAGTTATCGGTTTAAATCCATTCTTATAAACAATCCTTGTCGTTAGGGTGTTAAATCCATTCTTATAAACAATCCTTGTAGTTAGGGTTTAAATCCTTTCTTATAAACAATCCTTGTAGTTAGGGTTTAAATCCTTTCTTATAAACAATCCTTGTAGTTAGGGTTTAAATCCTTTCTTATATATAATCCTTGTCGTTTCACGCAAAGCCGCTAAGAACGCTAAGTTACCTGCCCCCTACGTTTAATTACTAAATCAAAAATGGATTTCAAAAGGGACTGGTTTTCGTTTTGAGGTGATTTTGAATGTGCTGGGATTTTCAATTTCTTGTCTGTCGCAGCGTTTCAGCGTTTCTTCTACAAATTCGCTGGAAAGTACGATTAATAATTCATCTAAATTGATGGCTGGTGAGTCGATTTTGACTTCGCCATCTATCCCGCCGCCGGAGGATTGGGCGTTTATAAATTCTTCTAATTCACCTTCGCTAAAATTGTAGATGCCTGACGTTTTGATTTGAATTTTGCCGCCATCGCCTTGGAATGATTGGGAGAGAATATGGCCGTTTTTTAAAATGATAAATTCGGCGTTTAGATTGATATTCCCGCCATTGCCGCTTTTCGCTTTGACGCTGGTTGTTATTTTGGCGTTGTTTAAATAAAAATAACCATTGGGGGCGATTAGGGTGATATTACCGCCATCGGCACTGTTGCTGGCTGTGGTGATGTGACTGTTTTGCAATTTGATGCCTTCTTCAACTTGTATTATCAAATTGCCAGCATCGCCTTGACGAATACTGCTGGCTGAAATGCTGCTGCGTTCTTCTGCAAGAATACGTTGTGCTTTAATGGTTAGGTTGCCACCTTGTCCAGGGCCTTCGCTTAAAACACTGATCGTGGTGTTGTCGGTTAAATATAATTCTTGGGTTTCTAACACGATAGCGCCGGCATGACCGGCGTTTTCCATTCTACCTTCTGAGGCGGTTAGGATGCGGCTGGGCCGATCATCGCCACTTCTTTTACCTAATAGTTCTGTTTTTCCGCTGACTTTGATGGTGGTGTTGCCGCCATCACCTGGCCCGCCTGTACCGGTTTCTATTCCGGCACCGCCAATGATTTGTAAGGCTTCTGCTTCTAAAACTATACTCCCCCCTTGACCGGCATTATCGGCATCACTCCAAGCGCCGGCTCCTATAAAACTCCCTTCACCGCGACTATCATCTCCTGTTATTGTGGCTAATCCATTGATTTTAATGCTAATCTTACCGCCTTGACCGGCACCAAATGTGGAAGCGCTGATGGTTGCACCTGATTTGAGGGTTAATTGATCGGCCGTTAAGGTGATATTGCCACCACAACCGGCCTCATCGGTTTGACTCATGGTTCGGGTTAAAAGGCCGCTATAAGTGACTTGTTCGCCTTCTCCTTCTAGGCTAATCGGGCCGTCAACTTGAATCTGAATATTGCCGCCTTGGCCGGAACCGAGTGTTGAGGCGGTGATTCTGGCGCCGGCTGTCAAGCTGATGGATTTGGCTTGTAAAACGACATGACCCGCATTACCGGCTATGGTTAAGGCTTCATTGGCTAGACTATCGGCTGAAATGTGGCCGCCGTTCATATTTAAATAGTCTGTTATGAGATTAATTTGTCCCGCTTGGCCGCTGTTAAATGTCGAGGTATTGAGGGTACTGGCTTGCTGTTCAAATGTCATATCGTGAAGCGTAAAAGGCTTGGCCCGCTGACCGGATAAGGAAATGAGTTCTGAACTGTTGATATGGAGGTCTCCACCGGAACCGGTGCTAAACACATTACTGCTGATTCTGGCACCGGCTTTGAGTTTCAGTTGATCGGCTGTTATGGTGATATCACCCCCTCGTCCACTACTTAAACTACTCGCATCAATCGCGCTGCCAATCAGATCAATATGGGGTGCTGAAATCATAATATGACCGGCATTGCCACTTCCAAACGTATCATTTGAGAGGGCGACTAAATCGCCACTGATATTGAGGGATTCGGTGAGTTTGATGTTGATCCCTTTGCCATCTTGAATAGCGAGGGTATTGGCTTGAATAGCGGAATCGCGCATCACTAATTGCCCTCCCCGAATCAAAACTTCTCCAGCGCCCACCCCATCAACATTGAGAAGAGTCTGATTAGAGAAGCTTATCAGGCCTTGTTGATCAAATGCTAAGGTATCCAGATGAGATAGCTTGACTTCTCCTTTTTGTGCAACGCTAACCAAATTCAGTTGCGCGCTTGGTGCGAACAATTGTGCGCCCATCAGGGTGATATCGCCGCTGACGAGAGAGAAGGTTTGTTCGGGTTGGAGGGATAATTGACTGTCTTCAATAAATAAGCTCGCTGGGGTATCCGTCAGAAATCCAAACGCTTGAACAGGGGCAACGTTTAAGAGGCTATTTTGGGGATGACGCGCATCAAATCGTCCGCCCTTTTCTAAGCGGAGATAGTCAGCGGTACTGGCATGAAAACTGCCTTGTAAGTCTAATCGAGCATTTGGCCCAAACAGTATTCCATCTGGATTGATAAAATACAGATCGGCTCCTGCTATGGTAGAACGCAGTAGGCCATCAATATGAGAAGGCTGGCCACCTGTGACACGGCCGATGATCGTATTGATCTGTTCAGGCCCAGAAAAAATGGCACTTTCATGGCTTTGCAAGTTAAAATATTGAAAACTGTGGAACAAATTACTACCGTGTTGTTGCCCTAAGTGGGGTTCTATCAGATAATCAGGGCCAGATAATGCGCTACGGTTTCCCAAAGTGCCATCTAATACGACTTCAGCACGAATCAAGGGATTGATATTCAATAAGCAGATCAAAATAAAGACTAATATATTTCGCATTTGATTCTCCATTAAGAAATTTTGCCACGGAAAAACACGGAAAAACACGGAAAAATTCCAAAGCTTGCACGATTCAATTCTACAAAAACAAAGGACATTTCATGTTTCAATTTTTCTCTATTTTTGTGTTATTTAATATACTATTATTCATCAGTGGTTGCAATGGTGATTCAAATGGGCCGCTTGATAATTCGTTTGAGCCGGTTAAAATGGGTTTATTGGTTCCCCTAACGGGCACTTTGGCTGAAAAAGGCAAAGCTCGCTATCATGCGGCGCTGCTGGCGGTTCAACATTTGAATGAAGCGGGTTATCGTGTGGAACTCGTTGTGGCTGATAGTGAAACGAATCCGACTGCGGCAACGCTTGCTGCTCAAGAGTTAGTCGATAATGAGGGTATACAAATCCTTATTGGCAGTTCTGCCAGTTCTGTCACGATTGCCGTTGCTGAACAAGTTGCTATTCCTAGACAAATTCCTCAGATTGCTTATTCATCAACTTCACCGCTGATTACTTATTTGGCTGCTGATGAGGGGCAAGATTTATTGTTTCGCACCGTGCCGCCTGATACGAAACAAGGTATTGTTTTAGCGAGATTGGCTTATGATATGATGGGGTATCAAGATGTTTCAATACTTTATATCAATGATGCTTATGGTCAAGGTTTAACGCAAGTCTTCACAGAAAATTTCCAAGCTTTGGGGGGGCGGATCAGTGCTGCAATATCCCATAATAATGAATTGGCGCCAAGTTATGTCGCAGAATTACAACAATCGTTGACTGAAACTGCTGAAGCCTTGGTGGTAATTAGTTTTTCAGGTCATGCGCGTCTTTACATTAAAGAAGCGATTGAGTATGATTTTTTTAAGCAATTCTTATTTGTAGATGGTAGCAAATCCGAACAATTGATTGAAGTCGTTGGGGCTGAGGTTTTGGAAGGCTTATGTGGCACCAATCCGAGTTCTTCGTACTCTGAGTCATTAGAACTTTTCAATACGGACTATAAAATGGCATACGGTGAATCACAAGTGTCTTTTTTAGCGAATGTTTATGATGCGGTTATTATAGGCGCATTAGCGGCTTATTCCGTTCAAGCGAATGGTGAGGCACTGACACCCTTAACGATACGTGATCATTTACGCAAAGTGGCAAACTGGCCGGGCAAACAAGTGATAGCGGGTATAAAAAATTTAAAACAAGGTTTAAAATATTTACAACAAGGTTTAAATATCAATTATGTAGGGGCTTCTGGTAATATTGATTTTGATGAAAATGGAGATGTCGTCACACCGATTGAAATTTGGTGCTATCAAGGTGGTAAAATAATCTCACAAAGTTTAGAAGTGCCTTGTTTGTTATGTGGTAAAAAATAAGAGGATAGCGTTCAAAAGAGGCTTGAATGTTAGTTTGTCTCGCTTTACGTACCCACTTCAGGGATGCTTTCCCAATTAAAATTAACAAATTAACGATTAAGAAACGGGCTATTGAGAATAGCAGGGGCGAATGGAATATCTATCCTCTTTCCGAGTTTTTATCCATTCCAACCCTGAAATAAATCTGTGAACCGTTGAATCCGTTATCTGATTTTGTTGGCCCAATATCAAGCGGGGCAGTCAATATGAGATTATTGTGATTGCAACAGATGGAAACCAATTAATGATCGAGGGTTCTAATACGCGCTTAATTCATAAAATGGATAATGGATTTTATGTTGAGGGGGCACCAATTGAATTATTGTTTAAAACGAATGAGGCGGGCTTGATAATTCAAATGGAATACCAATCGGTGAATGAACCCTTTTCAATGAACAAAAATGAATAGCTCACCCATTTTCTCTGATCAAAACTTGTCATTTATGGAAAAAAATAACACTTTAAAATTATCATCACAAGGCTTATTGCAGGGGCTTGATGAGGCTTCTGCAAAGTTGGAAGCGGTTGAACGCGATAAATCGGAAGCGATTGCTATTATTGGTATGAGTTGCCGGTTTCCGGGTAATGTGAACGATCCGGAATCGTTTTGGCAATTATTACGTGAGGGTGTTGAGGCGATTACCGAAGTGCCTGACAGTCGCTGGGATAAAAACCCTTATTATGTTCATAATCATGAGGCGGTTGGTAAAAAAATCGATACACGCTATGGTGGATTTTTAGAACAGGTTGATCAATTTGATGCTCCATTTTTTTGCATTTCTCCCCGTGAGGCGATCAGTTTAGACCCGCAACAACGTTTGCTGTTAGAAGTCAGTTGGGAGGCTTTAGAAAATGCGGGACAAGTTCAGGCGCATTGGATGGGAAGTCAAGCGGGGGTGTTTATCGGTGTGACGACGCATGATTATGCGTCTTTGATCACGCAAGCGGGTGATTCGAGTCAACAGGAAACTTATTTGAGTACGGGTAATACGCTCAACGCACTGGCGGGTCGTTTATCTTATACCTTTGGGTTACAAGGGCCCAGTATCGCGATTGATACTGCTTGCTCCTCTTCTCTCGTGGCAACGCATCTGGCTTGTCAGAGTTTACGTTTAGGCGAGTGTGATAGAGCTTTGGTAGGGGGTGTCAATTTGATCTTGTCACCTGAATCCAGTATCGCTTTGTCACGGGCTCAAATGCTTTCAGCTGACGGCCATTGCAAAACATTTGATGCTGCCGCTGATGGTTATGTGCGAAGCGAAGGGTGTGCTGTGGTGGTACTCAAACGTCTTTCTGATGCACAGGCCAATGGTGACAAGATACTGGCTTTGATTCGCGGTTCGGCTGTGAATCAGGATGGGGCAAGCGGGGGGTTTACGGTACCCAATGGGCAGGCTCAACAAGCGGTTATTCGTCAAGCGTTAATGAGGGCTAAGGTTGCACCGAGCGAGATCGATTATCTTGAAGCAGATGGTACAGGTACGGCTTTGGGTGATCCGATTGAAGTGGGGGCGGCAGCGGCTGTATTGGGTGAAGGCAGAAGGCCAGAAACGCCTTTGATCATGGGTTCTGTGAAAACCAATCTCGGTCATTTGGAAGCGGCTGCAGGGATTGCGGCTTTGCTCAAAGTGGTGCTGACGCTTCAACATGAACAGATTCCAGCGCATTTACACTTTAAACACCCTAACCCATTGATATCTTGGGATGATATCCCGGTTCGTGTACCGACTGAGTCGATACCTTGGCCGAGTGTTGATAAAAAACATTTAGCCGGTATCAGTTCTTTTGGGGCCAGTGGTACGAATGCCCATTTGATTGTTGAAGCGGCACCCAATATGCCTGCCGTTGTTAACAGTTCGACCGCCTTGGAACGGCCTTTACATCTATTAACGCTATCCGCTAAATCCGAAACGGCGTTACAACAATTAGCCCGAAATCTGGCTAACGCTTTTAAAAATAAGCCGTTAGCTGATATCGCTTTTAGTGCGAATACGGGACGTTCTCATTTTAGCTACCGAGTCGGCATTGTCGCAGACTCTTTCAGCGAAATACGGCAAAAGCTGTTTACTTTTGCACTAGGGCAAACGGCAGGCCGTATTTTCCGAGGGCAAGCTACCCGGCCACCTAAAATCGCTTTTCTGTTTACGGGGCAAGGCTCACAATATGTTAACATGGGACGTGAACTCTATGAAACACAGCCGACTTTCCGTCAGACATTAGAACGTTGTGATGAACTCTTGCGTGCTTATCTGGAAACACCGCTACTTGACATCCTCTATCCCCAGGCAATCGAAAAGGGAGACGTTCATCCGTCACTCTTGAATCAAACCGCTTACACTCAAGCTGCCTTATTTGCCTTAGAATACGCGCTTGCGAAGTTATGGCAATCTTGGGGAATCCATCCTGATGTTGTGATGGGGCATAGTGTTGGTGAATATGTTGCCGCTTGTTTTGCGGGGGTGTTTAGTTTAGAAGAGGGCCTGAAATTGATTGCAAAGCGGGGGCGTTTGATGCAAGCATTGCCACCTGATGGCGAAATGGTAGCGATATTGGCTGATGAAGCACAGGTGGCTGCTATCATACCAGCAGATGATATTTCAATCGCGGCGATAAATGGCCCAGACAATATTGTGATTTCTGGCAGCCATCAGGCTGTCGAAGCGGTGATCACCCGTTTCGCATCACAAGGTATCAAGACTAAAAAGTTGTTGGTTTCCCATGCTTTCCATTCTCCCTTGATGGAACCGATGTTGTCTGATTTTGAAGCAATCGCTTCTGAGATCACTTACTCATTACCTCAAATTCCGTTATGTTCCAATGTGACGGGTGAACTGATTCAAGATGAAATCGCTACGGCTCAATATTGGTTAAAGCAGGTTCGTCAGCCGGTGCAATTTGCTGCGGGTATGAGAACCCTTGACCAACAAGGGTGTCATATTTTTATAGAAATCGGCTCTCAAGCAACGCTTTTAGGGATGGGATGCCGATGTTTACCCAAGCATGTCGGTGTTTGGTTGCCCAGTTTGCGTCACAGACAGCCTGATTGGCAGCAAATGCTTGACAGTTTAGCTGAATTATATGTACAAGGCGTAGCGGTTGATTGGCAAAGCTTTGATCAGGATTATCCGCGCCATCGTGTGCTTTTGCCGACTTATCCGTGGCAACATCAAGGTTATTGGATTGCCAAGCCAGCGATGCCATCGCAAAACCCTATCCAGCCTTCAGTTGAAGAGAAGACAGCCATTATTCAGGCCTTAAATCAGGGCAATGCTCAACACCTTGTTGAGCAGTTGGAAGCTGTCGGCCAATTTTCAGAGGATGAACTGAGATTATTGCCTAAATTATTGGCCGTTCTGGTTGAGCAACATCAACAACAGTTATCAACGGTTTTTCTCAAAGAGTGGCTTTATGAAATCAAATGGCAAGCTCAAAGTCGTAAAGCGTTACATTCTGGAAAATTAGCAACAACTGAAACCCTGTTGAACCGCTTACAACCTGAAATCGCGGCGTTAAAAAAACGGCTGGATTTATTGGCTTATTGGCAGGCTATAGAACAGCTTGAAATGCTCAGTATTGATTATGTTGTCAAGGCTATCCGTAAAATGGGTTGGGAGTTTTATGAATATGTCAAAATTTCAATGGATTATTTTGCAGAACAACAATTAGGCGTAGCGAGTCAATACCGACGATTGCTAGAACGTTTTGTGGAAATGTTAACAGAGGTTGGCATACTCAAACAAATTGGTACGCGTTGGGAAGTGATCAGGGTACCTGAAGCTAAAGATATTGAAACGCAATGGCAAACCCTGAAAAATCAGTATCCGGTTGTTGAAATGGAATTAACGCTACTGAAACGGTGTGGAGATAAACTGGCTGCTATCTTACAAGAAGACGAGGATCCGTTACCGTTATTGTTTTATGAAAATCAGGCAATCAATGTTGCTAAACTTTCTCAGGATGCGCTTGGCGCACAAGTGATGAATACTTTAGTACAACAAGTTGTTAGCGCGGCCGTTGAAAATGGGCCCCAAAATCGTCGACTACGCATTTTAGAAATGGGTGCGGGCACTGGGGGAACAACCGCTTATATTCTGCCACATTTACCGGCGCACCAGATAGACTATGTTTTTACGGATTGCTCGAATGCGTTTCTTAACCAAGCTCAGGAAAAATTCGGTGATTACCCTTTTATACAGTATCGGCGGTTGAATATAGAGCAACCCATTGAAAAACAAGGTTTTAAGACTGGTGATTACGATATCATTATCGCCGCGAATGTCTTACATGCGACACGATATTTACGCCAAAGTGTGCAACAGGTTCAACGGCTTTTGAGGCCAGAAGGTTTATTGATTTTACTTGAAAATACGAAGCCGTTGCGCTTTCTTGATCTGATTTTTGGTTTAACCGAGGGGTGGTGGCGATTTCAAGATGACGATTTGCGGCCTCATCATCCTTTTATTTCTACAAGCCAATGGCAAACCTTACTTAAACAAAATGGTTTTCAAGAAACGGGCGTTGCGTCTCCGGAAGAGGGGGGCATTTTATCTCAACAAGCGGTGATTATAGCGGAAGCGGTTAAAGATGATGCCCCATTGGAAGAGGTTGAGAAAACGTCTGTTTATTGGCTTATTTTTGCTGATGAACAGGGTATTGGGCGGTCATTACAAACACAATTACAGGTTCAAGGGGATAGAGGGATAATGGTTTTCGCGGGTGAAAGCTACGAACAACGCTCTGAAGAAAACTATCAAATCAACCCTGAACGACTGGGAGACTTTGAGCAACTTTTGAAAAGCATTGGTAGCTATTCTTTGCAAGGTATCGTGCATCTGTGGAGCTTAGACACGCCGTCAGCAAATCTTATCACGACAAGTGTTCTTGAAAAAACGGCCGCAAAAAGTTGTGGCAGTGTTTTGTATTTAATCCAAGCGTTGTTAAAAACGGGGGAATCAAAACAGCCTTCTGTGTGGCTTGTTACGCAAGGGGCGGTTGCGACGAAAGCAAGCGCCCCAGTTCTTGGTTTGGCTCAATCGCCTTTATGGGGATTAGGGAAAAGCATTGCTTTAGAACATCCTGAATTAAAAACCATTCTAGTGGATTTGGAAGCGCAAGGATCAGTTCATCGGGCAGCACAAGCCTTATTTGATGAAATGGGTTCTGAAAGACAAGACAATCAAATGGCTTTTCGGGGTGAGAGCCGTTATGTTGCCCGGCTCGTTCAACAGGTTCAAACTAAAACGGCTTTGCCCGTGACTTTTCGTGAGGATGCGACTTATCTGATTACGGGTGGTTTAGGGAAATTGGGTTTATTAGTGGCTGAGTGGCTGGTTAAACAAGGTGCAAAGCATTTAGTATTAGTTGGACGTAGCGCACCGAAACCGATTACTGAACTTCAGTTAAACAAGCTTGAGGAAGCTGGGGCTCAAATCAAGGTGATTCAAGCTGATATTGCTGTAGCCGATTCAGTGACGGTTCTTTTGTCAGAGATTCAGCAGTCTTTGCCGCCTTTGCGCGGGATTATTCACGCCGCAGGGGTGTTAGATGATGGTGTACTCTTACAACAGACTTGGGATCGTTTTGCTAAAGTCATGGCTCCTAAAGTCAGCGGTGCTTGGCATTTACACCAGTTAACGCAACACCTGTCGTTAGACTTTTTGGTGTTATTTTCGACGGCGGCTTCTTTATTGGGTTCGACAGGCCAAGCGAATCATGCGGCGGCGAATAGTTTTTTAGATGCTTTAGCGCATTATCGCCACTCATTAGGCCTACCGGCTGTCACTATTAATTGGGGGCCGTGGAGTCAGCAGGGAGCTGCACGCGAAGCACAATTTAAAACAAAAGGTTTAGAGGCTTTCAATCCACAACAAGGTTTACAAATCTTGGATTATGTTTTGACACAAGCTACGCCTCAAGTGGGCGCGATTAAGATGAATTGGTCAACATTGCCACAGCCATTAGCGGGTTTGCTTACGACGCGAGGCATTGAGACGCGAGGCATTGAGACGCGAGGCATCGCGTCTCTACAGTAGAGACGCACTGCGTGCGTCTCTAATAAAATCTATTAAAATACCTGAAGAATAATTCAGGAAATCAAGGAAATCTTTTCAGTTGCTTGCGATTAAAAATCCATTCAGGTGTCTGAAGCTGTTCTCCAAAATCAAGTTCATACCAAGGGGAGAGTTTGTCATTTAAGGGATTAATTAAGATATGTATATCTTGCGCTGGCATGTCACTTTGGGCTAACAAAAAAATGGTTTTGCTGGTGGTTGTGTTGATTGCCATATCAACCACTATGATGGCGTGTCCAGGAAAGCCGCCTTTGATGAAAATATCGCCTATTTTCATGTCCTTAATTTCTTTAACCGTTTTGAGTTCTTGGCTGAGTGAGTAACTGCCGGCGTATATAAAAACGGTGTTGGTGTATAGTCTGAATGTCTGGTAAGCGTTGTTGTACCGGTATTTTTTACGCCATTTGACTTGATTGCCTCGCACTTGTGGGCGATAGCCTTGCTGCCATTTTTGATAGGCCGCTTCATCACCGCTGGTAAAGTTGAAATGGATTGCGTCATAAAGGCCTTTTGAGTAGAGGTATTCGGCTTTGAGCCGAATGATGGCATCGGCACATTGTTGTAAGTCTCGGTGGCCGACATCAATATCAATGATGGCGTGATGGGCAGATTGGTTGCGTTTTTCCTTGCCATTGTAGAGGTAGACAGGCGGAAGGCCCGATTTTAAGGGTAAGTGACGTAGCCAATATCCAAAACTGTTTTTGGGCACAGAGGTTCTTTCAAAGCCGGGCGGTGTCGCTATGCGATTGACAAGGCTTTGGTTGGTGTCATAGCGCGTCGTTAACCAAGGATAGGTTTGCGTCGCGAGGGCTTTGATGGGGAGACAAAGGGGTATTAATATCAATAATAGGGATTTTTTGTGCATTGTGATCTCACTCATGAAAAAAGAATTTATACGTTCATAAGACTACAGCGATAAATAATTAACGCCGTTTATTTAAGTTAAGTTGCCTTGGGCGCATTCCCAAAAAAAGGGTCATTATCAATCTTGGCCTTCGCAAAATCAATTTGGAACGAAAATTGCCGCAAAATCACATGCACTCCAATTGCCGCAAAATCAATTTGGTTTGAAAAGTGGGCCTTCCAGATTTATCTTGATGACCCTTTTTTTAGAAATGCACCCGTTGCCTTCGTGCCCAAAAGTACCGTAAAAAAGACTTCAATAAACTTGTTGCTTGGTTGAAATAGGAAGACTACCTTTTATAGAAGAATCCAGCATTTTGAAAATAACATGGCTATAAAACAGGAGTTCACTTGATTATGAACGCCAAATTTGAAACTTTTTTCGTCAAAGCACTGTATGAGGCGAAAATAGATAAACTTGTCAATACCTATAGTTCTAAACAGTTTTCGGCTAACAAACAGGTTCAAATAGGTGATGTGGCATTTGACGTTGTTGTCGAACAAGGCGAAAAACAGATTGCTTTTGAAATTAGGGTGTTACCCCTATCACGCGCCGAAATGACTGAAATTGATAAGTCCCATCAAAAAGCTAAAGCTTTGGGTTATGATTTTCGTCTTATCACTATTGCTAAACCGAAAAAATCCACGATAGAGATTGCTTGGCTTGAAAAGGCCCTTTTAAAATACTTTGCTGCTCATCCCATTGATTCTACAGGTTCAATAGGCACTCAAATTGATTACCAAGACATAGAAACTGCCATTCAATCCATTTCAATAATCGGTTCAGAAGCGCGTGTTTGTTTGGAAGGCAATTTATCCGTGATGGATCGTTCTGGGCAGAGTTTAATATCTGAAATGCTCCCCTTTCAAGGTAATCTGTCATTAAATCTGTCCGAACATAAAACGCACAACCACGAAGGGGTTGAATGTGAAACGCAGTAACGAGCGTAGCGAGATCATAGCCCCAGGTGGAACCGGTGATTACAAAATAGATTCAAAAATATTTTTATGCAACCCCAGATTACACTTGGGCTATGATCTCGCGTAGCTTCGAGCAGAAGTTTCACATTCAACCCATTGACGGGCCTTAGCGTTTTAATCTGCGATTTTTATGATTAATTTTGTACTTCATTCAATCGGGAAACGCTATATAATGTTAGGAAATATATTGGCATGAACACACCATTCCCATTAGACTCCTCGCGAGAACTCTTTTTGAATGCTCTCCCTGAAGGACAGGCACAAGCCGATGAACAAGCTCCAGAATTACGTCGTTTCTATGTACCCAGCACACATACTCGGGCTTTAAATCCTAATAATATTATGTTGGTTTCAGGTATTCGGGGTAGCGGTAAAAGTGTCTGGTGGGCAGCACTTCAAGATGAACGTTATCGACAATTAGTGGCGGATTTATTACCTCGTAGCGAATTGTCCAATATTCATTGTCGTGCCGGTTTTGGTCAAACCCAATCAAATCATTATCCGAGTAAGCGAATCTTAAAAGTGCTGCTCGAAAAATATGATGCACAGGATATTTGGTACACTATTATTGCATTTAATACCTTACCCTTAAATATGCCAAACCGTTGGGCTGAACGTATTGACTGGGTAACATCCGAACCAGAACGTATAGAACGCGCTTTTATTGATGCCGATAAACAATTACAAGAACAAGGTTTAAAAAAACGGATTTTATTTGATGCTTTAGATCGTGCGGCTGACGATTGGGGGAGTTTAAGACGCTTATTAAAGGGATTGTTACAAGTTTTTTTAGCGTTTCGTTCTTTCCGTGCCATTCGTTTAAAGGCTTTCGTCCGCCCTGATATGTTGGAAGATGCCGAGGTGTCTGCCTTTCCTGACGGCTCGAAAGTCCTTTCTAGTAAAGTGATGTTAGATTGGCCTAAAACGGAATTGTTTAATCTGCTTTGGCATCATTTAGGGAATGAAGCTTCAGGCGGCCAGGTTTTTCGTCAAGTTTGTGAACAGCATTTTGGGCAAGTTTTGAAAAGCTTACTACAAGCCAATGATGAGGCAGTAGTTCGTTTACCGCCTAGCCGTCTTGAGCAGGGTTATGAAGGCATTAAACAAGATTTAATTGAATTAGGAATATTTCGACTGATGCGCGATGAACGCATTAATATGCCAGATGTTTATCGTATTGGTTATGGTTTGGGTAGAAAGGGGGGCGTGAAGCCGATACGCTAAAAAACGACAAGGATTGTATATAAAAAAGGATTTTCGCGTCTCTGCTCGTTTCTAAAATCCCTTCATATACAATCGATTTCCTGTTTGGGTTTAGTACTTTGGCTCCGGGGATATCGCTGCTTGGTGCAATGGCATTATTGAGAGTAAAGGGATTAGAATCAGTTGTCCTAAATACTCCACCGCATCAAGCTGCGATATCCCCGGAGCCAAAGTACTACAATGAATGGGCCTTTGCATCACCTCTGAACCTAAGTACTTAGGTTGTTGGTTGTAGTTGCTTCAATAGGCCCATGCAACCCCAAGTACAACGGATCATGGGATTGAACGGATTGGTGCAATGGCATTATTGAGAGTAAAGGGATTAGAATCAGTTGTCCTAAATACTCCACCGCATCAAGCTGCGATATCCCATGATCCGTTGTACTAATTAATTTGCCTTTGTATTGAAAGACAAATCGGGAAACGCTATAAATACATTTGCGTGAAATAGATTATTGATTGTACTGACAATAGGCCTTTGCCCCAAGCAGCGATATCCCCGGAGCCAAAGTACTAATACCCTTCAATCTCAAATGCGCTTTAAAATTTTCCCTAGCCTGACTTTCTGGCATCGTGGCTAATTGTCGCCAAATTTCTAATCGCCAATTTTTATTGGGATCGTTCAACTCTGGGGATTGGGGTTGCAATTGCCCAAATCGCAATAAGGTATCGGTTGCATTGGCAACAATATAGACACCGTCAATATCAGTCAGCGCACGAATGGGTACTGGGTGGCGAGAGATCCCCATTGTCTTGATGGTGACTCCAATAAAAACCATCTGGTTTTCAAATTCCGCTTCATCGGCTAAAACTTCTGCTGCGGTATAAATATCAATAACGGCACCTCGTTTTGGTTCAGGTTTATCTGAGGGGGCAAAACGATAAACGATCCTTTCGTTGGCCTCCTTGGCAGCCAAATTGATGAGGTGGCTGTTATCATTAATGCCTTTTTTTTGAGGTAATGTCACCGTGAAATCGGGACAGGTTTTTTGGGTGCGACATAATTCGGCAATTGTTTTTTCTTTGATATCGCAATAAAATTGTTTTGCCCAATCATTGAGGCGCGTTTTTAAATCACGAATGTTTTGCGCGGCGTTTTGTTTATTAGGCTCAACGCTATGCAATTCCGCTAAAGCTGTCAGCAATGCCAATGAAGGCACAATTGTCAAATGCCCCTGTTGACAAACTAACGGGGCTAATTGCCACCGTCGCCAGATGCGATCCTCATCAACGACAAAAAATGAAGAAGCCCAAAAAACGTTTTTTTCTGCCTTCAATACACGATCCAAAAATGAAGGTTGCCTTTCAAAAAAGGCATGATTATCAATCATCCCGTTATCTTTCAAAGGTTTACGATACATCCCCGTCAAAATGATAGGCGGTGCCGTATCACGCGCATTGATGTCGTGTAGATAATCCGCTAAGAGTTGATCGGCGGTGGATAGTGAGGGGGCCAATTTATTGGGGGCATGGATATAACCTTCACTCGTCCAAGACAGTTCAATGTCTACTGCGATGACATTCGCGCCCCCTTGCACCGCTTTTTCAATCAATGCTTTTAATTTATCACGGGGCGTAATCACTGGAAATCCCCAATCACGATAGGTTTTATCATCAAGGGTGATCAGTGCGAGACGCTGCCTGTTTTCACCATTTGCCAGCGTCGGCTCAAAATCACTATGCCAATACCTGACGGTATCTAGTGCAAAGTCTTTGATTTCCTTGAAAAAGACTAAGTCTTCTGCGGTGTGCAAAATCACAACGACTGCTGTGGCAATGGTAAAATTGATGAGTAACTGAGTGGAAAAGGATTTTTTGGAAGGATAGCGTTTGGGAGCGACAAAATGATGTAATAACGCCAAAAAACGTTGCTTCCGAGTGGGTTGGTTGATGAGCATTATATTAAGTTATCTATTTAGTCTTATGGTTCGGTCATTCTTGACCGAGAATTTCTTAATTTCTGGGTTTTGAATCACCGAACCATAAGTTGAAGATATCGACTTCGGCGATGGGCATGGTGCTTTTATAGCCTTTCCCGATCTCATGACGTACATTTATATTTAAATTCGCCGCTGCAAAATAAATTTTGCACTCCAATTGCGCCGCTGCAAAATAAATTGTTCACTAAAATCAAATTTGTACTTCATTCAATCGGGAAACGCTATAACTATGCGATAACCCGATCCTTAATCGAAGATCGTCAAGCCACTGATGTGAACCAAAATGGGATTATCGAATTGAGTGAACTTTACCTCAGTGTGAAATTTAATGTCCATAAACTCACCGACGGCAAACAAACGCCTTGGTTGTCCAGCTGTTGGCCGTTGGCTGTCTGTTGGCTGTCAAATTTTAAAAGATTCATACGATTCCAGAAAAAATACAATAAAATAAGTTCTGAAACGTTCCCAGGCAAACTCTCATTAAATCTGTATAAACATAACATTAAGGAGGCTGATTTAAAAGTCGATGATCATTATTGGTATAATGGAGCCAATTAGCCAAATCAGCCAAAAACTCAACTTCATGACTAAAAGTTCAAAGGAGAACATCATGGAACAAACTGTAACGATTGATTCAAATGGCAGTATGACGATCCCTAATGAATACCGTCAAATATTAGGGCTTTCAGCCGGTGATAAAATCACCGTACAGTTGAAAGGCAATAAACTTGTCCTCGTGTCACCACATGATCCGGTAAAAATCGTTCAAAAGATTGTAAAACGTTATGCGCCAAGGGATAGCAAAGGGAGTATTGTTGATGAACTGATTGCGGAAAGGCGGCGGGAGGGCTTTTATGAGTGAAGTGATTCTGGATTCTTCAGCACTTTTAGCCCTCATTTATCAAGAACCAGGCGCTGATATCGTGGCAAAAGAAAAACAGGTTGCAATTAGCACCGTTAATTTGACTGAAGTTGTCACTAAACTGATTGAAGGCGGGTTGTTAGAAGCTGATATTCAAGACACTTTAGCAGCCTTGAATTTGACTATTGTGCCTTATGATGAAGAAATAGCTTATGAAGCGGGACGCTTACGAACATTAACACGGAAACAGGGGCTATCACTCGGAGATAGGGCATGTCTTGCGACCGCTCTAATACGTGGTGTTCCTGTATTAACGGCAGATCAAATTTGGTTACAAGTCAATCTTGAGGTTGAGATTAAGTGTATTCGTTAACAGATAGACAATATGGAAACAAGGCAAAGCCGTACAGGATTATCGCCTCGTTTATTTATGACATCGCTATTGAAGTTATTGTTGTCAGCTTTGCACACAGAAGTGAAATCTATAAAAAGACTCTCTAAAATGAATCATTCATAGCTTTAAAACTCAATGGCATTATACGCTGTGGCAGTTGCCTCTCCTGTTCAGAACCGTTATGAGGCCAATAATGCCTGTTCAAAAGGGCGAACACGCAGGTTCGCCCCTACATGACACTCGTAGGGGCTTTCCAAAGTGTTCGCCCAATTTGATTTGTGAAATTATTTTTCTGAAGCTCTATATATAGCGTTTCCCGATTGAATGAAGTACAACAATATTTTTGTTACAAATTTTTATAAGGCCCTTGGAGTGCAAAATTTATTTTGCATTCGGCCCTTTCCGTGCAAAATTTATTTTGCGAAGAAAGGTGAACTGTACGTCATGAGATCGGGAAACGCTATATCGAAAAAGGAAATGCTCTCAAAATTCAATGTCCATAAACTCACAGACGGCAAACAATGCTGTCCAGAAATGAGATTATTGGGGAGATGCCGGTGTTGTAAACTCTATTAATGATCAATTGAGATGAAGCTTGGTTAACTAATGCCTTGGATGGGGGGGGTATACTCAGCATCGTCATAGATTGAACTTCCAGAAAGAATGATGAATGATGAATCATTCTAGCGTCAAAAAGCGCACAAGCAAAATAACAGGAACGAAAATTGGGCCCGAAGCAAAATGAATTTTGTACTCAAAGCAAAATGAATTTTGTACTCAAAGCAAAATGAATTTTGCACTCCAATCGGGCCCGAAGCAAAATAACAGGAACGAAAATCGGGCCTTCAAGATTTCTCTTGATGACCCTTTTTTTAGCAAATACGCCCAAAACTTTTGCGTGAAATAAATTAGATAAGCCTATTTTTCCTGTCAATCACTTCTTTATCAACAACCTAGGTTAAATGTGACAACCTCAAATGATTTAGCAATTATCAATTATTAATTATCAATTGTTGATATTATAATTCTCTTTACTCAAATTTAATTAAAAAATAAAAAAAGGCTTTAGATTCTCTGTACTTAGCGTGTCTCAGTGCGTTAATTTAAATTAGTATTTAAGCATAGAGATAGTATACGGTGTTAGAAATTTGGTAAAATTCGTGTTGTTTGATATAAATTATTTAAATCTGGGTCAATTCAACATTTAAAAAAGGAGAATTAAACCGTTATGTCATCTATACCAATAGGCATATGGATTGCCTTGCTTTGTGGTGCTGGAGCGTTAGTCTACGGTGTTGTGTCCATTAAGTGGGTTTTAGCCAAACCGACTGGCAATGAGCGTATGCAAGAGATTGCTTTGGCTATTCAACAGGGGGCTAATGCCTATCTGAATCGGCAATACAGTACTATTTTGATTGTGGGTATCATTATTGGAGCCGCTATTGGATTTGCGCTTGGCTGGCTCACGGCGATTGGTTTTGCCATCGGTGCCTTGAGTTCTGCAGCTGTGGGCTATATTGGCATGAGTATTTCGGTACGGGCCAATGTGCGCACGACGCAAGCTGCGAGTGTGGGTTTGAATGAGGCCTTGGCAGTGGCTTTCCGCAGTGGGGCTATCACCGGCCTATTAGTGGTTGGTTTAGGCTTACTGAGTGTTGCCGGTTATTACGCGGCGTTGATTGTTATGCAGCCGGCTGGTGGAACGACGGTTGATTTGGCTCCGCTGATTGGTTTAGCTTTTGGTGGTTCATTGATTTCCATCTTTGCTCGTTTGGGCGGCGGTATTTTCACTAAGGGTGCTGATGTTGGCGCGGACTTAGTGGGCAAGGTTGAAGCGGGTATTCCTGAAGATGATCCTCGTAATCCCGCGGTGATTGCTGATAACGTGGGCGATAATGTGGGCGATTGCGCTGGCATGGCGGCCGATTTGTTTGAAACTTACGCTGTGACGATTATCGCGACGATGCTGATTGGTGGTTTGGCCTTTGCCGGCGCTATGAGTAACGCAATCTTATTGCCCTTAGTGTTGGGCGGTGTGTCTATTATCGCTTCTATTATCGGCACGTTTTTCGTGAAAACGACTGAAGGCAAGAAGATCATGTGGGCCTTATATAAAGGTTTGCTCGTCTCGGGCGCGATTGCGGCGATTCTCTTTTACCCTGTGATAGCGTGGCTGATGTCGGGTGTGGAAACGACTACATTCACAGGCCTGGGAGGCGATAGCGTTCCGTTTTCGATTTTCGGTATTTATGGTGCCGCGCTGATTGGTTTAGTCTTGACGGCCGTACTGGTGGTGGTGACTGAATACTACACGGCGACTGAATTTAGTCCTGTACGCCAAATTGCTAAAGCGTCTACGACGGGGCATGGTACGAATGTGATTGCGGGTTTAGCGGTTTCTATGGAAGCGACGGCTTTACCGGTGTTAGCTGTCTGTGCCAGTATTGGGGGCGCGTATTATTTTGCCGGTTTATATGGTATTGCGATTGCCGCGACAAGCATGTTGTCGATGACGGGTATTATCGTTGCTTTGGATGCGTATGGCCCAGTAACTGATAATGCGGGTGGTATTGCGGAAATGGCTGAATTAGATGAGAAAGTGCGCAATATTACTGATCCGTTGGATGCGGTGGGTAATACCACTAAAGCGGTTACCAAGGGTTATGCGATTGGTTCGGCTGGTTTGGCGGCTTTGGTACTGTTTGCCGATTACCAACATAAAGTAGCAGAACATGGCGGCGAAGCAATCCATTTTGACTTGTCTGATCCGATGGTGATTATCGGCCTTTTTATAGGCGGCATGATTCCCTTCCTTTTTGGCGCGATGGCGATGAAAGCGGTAGGGCGTTCTGCGGGTAGTGTGGTGGAAGAAGTGCGCCGCCAATTTAAAGAAATCCCCGGCATTATGGAAAAAACGGCTAAACCCGATTATTCCAAAGCGGTTGATATGCTGACAAAATCGGCGATCAAGGAGATGCTCCTCCCTTCGTTGTTGCCGGTGTTAGTGCCTATTATTGTTGGCTTCACTTTAGGGGTTAAAGCCTTAGGCGGTTTATTATTGGGTACGATTGTGACGGGTTTATTTCTCGCTATTTCCATGACAGCCGGTGGCGGTGCTTGGGATAATGCCAAGAAATACATTGAGGATGGTAATCATGGTGGTAAAGGCTCGGAAGCGCATAAAGCGGCAGTGACGGGCGATACAGTGGGCGATCCGTACAAAGATACGGCAGGGCCTGCGATTAACCCGTTGATTAAAATCATTAATATTGTGGCGTTGTTGATTGTGCCCTTGTTGCCGATGTCGTTTTGAATGACCGTTCGTTTTTGATGTTTTTAGGGGCAACCACAAGGGATTGCCCCTACAAACCGCCCATAGGGGCAATCCCTTGTGGTTGCCCTTTTGGCTGAAAATCTATAGGTGAAAAAAAAAGAGATGATTAAACAATGTCTTATAGTGATTTTAAAACATTAGAACAAATCAATAGTGAATTAGGAATAGTCATCAAAGATGAAAATAAGTTATATACCCATATTGAGCCTCTTAAATTAAGTCAATTGTTTGTTGAGATCATGAAGGTTGCTTTTGATCTCGCTATAAAGATAGATACAGAGATGGCAAGACAATCTTTTATTGTGGATAACGTGTTAATTGAATTAAAAAGACATGTTGACATCAGCTGTGGGTAAGGCTTTTAATGTTGATAGTAGCAAAAGCTTAACAGGTAATCCTGATGCTATAATCAGTAACAGTAATAATCAGTTATATATCACATCACCTGTTGTGGTATTGGTTGAAGCTAAAAAATCAGACTTAGGCAGTGGCTATGCTCAGTGTATAGCTGAAATGGAGGCTGCTAGAATATTTAACGAGAGAAAAGGCAATAATATCCCTATTATATATGGTGTAGTCACTGATGGTGCAATATGGCGGTTTATATCCTTACAAGAGGGTATAGCTGCTATAGATAGTTATTTGTATCATTTCGATGATGGGAGTCAAATACTGGGGATACTTAAATCTTTTTTAATGACTTAGGATTTACGCCTTGAATCTGTTATAACAATACAATAAAAATCAAATGGTGAGTGGCTTCGGTTCGATTTTGCCACGGAAATACACGGAAATATTCCGTGCTTTCTGTGTCATTCCGTGGCTAATATCCCAATTCTTTCATTCTCAATTACCCAATTCCCATTGTTTGAACACCTCCATTGGTTTGGAGAGACTACCAAAATAACATGCACTCCATATAACCCCTTTCCCTTTCACCTTCCCCCTTCCTCAAATGAATATCACTCCAAATAGAAAAGAGGATAATTTATTTTTGCCCAATTTTTGCGATGTCAATACCGTCTTTTTTGGTATCATCGTGACCGAATTGTTGGTTTTTGTTCTCGTCTTAGCCCCGCTCGGTCAAAAAGGCGCTGATTGGAATGAGGTGAAAACCAATCTGCTCACCGATTTAGCCATGCTCTCTTTATTTGTGCAATGGATAACCTTATTCAGTATGGCATTATTATGTGGTATTCGCCGCTGGTTAGCTCAATTAGATAATAACATCATGGCTGGTTTTATCAGCTACCTGATCATATTATTAGTCACGTATATTGTCAGCGAATTGGCTTGGCGAGTGGCTTTCTTGTCTTTAGAGACAACGTCATCATGGATTGCGACACCTCATTTGAGGTTATTCACAAATAGTGTTATCAGTACCCTTATCAGTGCCTTAATATTAGGATATCTTTATCAACGCCATCTCATTAAAAAAAGTGTTGCGGTACTCAGCTATTTGATAATATTAATGATGACTTTGATTGTTAGCGAATGCCTGACTTTCCTCCAAAGCACACCGTCTGCTGTGCCACATCAATTGTTTTTATGGCGCAATATCGGGATGAGTGCGATTATCAGTGCCGTTGCTTTACGCTACTTTTATATTCAATATCAATGGAAAAAAGAAACTGAGCTTAATGCCAATGCCCATGCCCAAGCTTTACAAGCCCGTATTCGTCCCCATTTTTTATTTAATAGCATGAATACGATTGCCAGTTTGATCCGCTTTAAACCAAAACTTGCAGAACAAGTGGTAGAAGAGTTTGCGGACTTATTTCGTGCCAGTTTGAGTAATGTGAAAACCGCTGTCACTTTTGAAGAAGAAATCACTTGGTGTAGGCAATATTTACACATAGAAGCCTTGCGATTAGGGGAACGGTTACAAGTGGTTTGGGAAATCGACAGCATTCCCGAAGATGCATTATTCCCCCCCCTATGTTTACAACCTTTATTAGAAAATGCCATTTATCATGGCATTCAACCCTTACCGGAAGGCGGAACCATCGCGATTATTGGCGGGTTTGAAAATCAATGCATTCAACTGGACATTGAAAATACTTTCGCAGAAACAGAATTCAAACATCAAGGTAATCGCATAGCACAAGACAATATTCATCAACGTTTACGCCTTTTTTATGGCAAAAAAGCCAAATTAAATGTACTTCAAACGACTGAAAGCTATCACGTTAATTTAACTTTTCCTTATAAAACGCAAAATGCGCCCTAACCTTAATGGAGATCGCAGTCATTTTTGCCTTATTGAGGCACTTGCAAAACGCTAATAAATAGGCATTGGGAACGGATTAAAGTTTTGCAAGAGGCTTTTTTCATTCACACGCCATTCACAAATCACTAAAATGAAAATACTCATTGTCGATGATGAACCCCTAGCACGCGACAGATTGCGAGCCTTAATAAATGAGTTGGGTATAGGTGAAGTCGTTGCCGAAGCTGGCAATGGTAGAGATGTTCTCAATATTACTCGTGTTTTTGAACCTGAGATTATTTTGTTGGATGTTCGTATGCCTGGTATAGATGGTATACAAGTTGCCCAACAACTCGCGACTTTAGAATTATATCCGACACCTGTCGTGATTTTTACCACCGCTTACGGCGAACATGCTTTAGCCGCATTTGAGTATCAAGCGGTAGATTACCTACTCAAACCGATTAACAAAGATCGCTTAGAACAAGCTTTACAACGTGCTTACCTCTTTTTACAAAGTCAATTAACGACTCCCCCCGTACAAACCAAACCGCGTGTACGCACTCATATCAGTTACTACTCGCGTGGTGAGTTACGTGTTGTTCCTGTTAAGCAGATTTACTATTTTTTAGCTCAACAAAAATATGTCGTTTTGCGCTGGACAAAAGGAGAGATTTTAATCAGTGAATCTTTGAAAAATTTAGAACAAGAATTTACGGGACAATTTATACGCGTACATCGCCGCGCACTGGTTGCCGTTAGCCAAATGGCGGGTTTAATGCGAACAAACGAACGTTCTTATCTGATACTCAAAGATGTACCCAAATCCCTTGAAGTGAGTAGACGGCATTTACAAATCGTTAAACAGAACTTAAAAGATATGCGTATTTCTTATGTTGATTAATGGCGAATCGAAGGGTTGCTAAGCTTATGGCGAAAAATCATTTCAAAACAACCTTTTTTTTAAGCATTAAATAAAATCTAAAATCAGCGTGGAAATTATGACAAGAAGCCGAATCAGCGTTCTATAGAGGTTCAGAAAAATAAGGTAGTCCCTACAAACCTTACAGAATTGGGATGATTAAAAGCCACGGAATGACACTTCAATGCACGGAATATTTCCGTGTTTTTCCGTGTTTTTCCGTGGCAAAATTAGGAAAGGTGGGCAACACGTTTTGCCCACCCGACAACTGATAACTGATAACTGATAACTGATAACTGATAACCGATATGTTAATTTATCCCGAAATTGATCCCGTTCTAATTCAACTCGGCCCTTTAAAAGTACATTGGTATGGCGTAATGTACTTAATCGGTTTTGGCCTCGCTTGGTGGCTCGCTTTACAAAGGGCGCAGCGTCCTGATATGCGTTTCACTGCGGCACAAATAAGCGATCTGATTTTCTACGGCGCACTGGGTGTCGTGTTAGGGGGACGATTAGGCTATATTTTATTCTATGATCTATCGACTTATATGACGACACCTTTAGCCATCTTCAAGGTTTGGCAAGGCGGCATGTCATTTCACGGTGGCCTCATAGGTGTTTTAATCGCAATGTGGTTATTTGCCCGCAAATTTAAACGTCGTTTTGTTGAAATCACCGATTTTATTGCACCACTGGTTACTTTGGGTTTAGGGGCAGGGCGTATTGGTAATTTTATTAATGGCGAATTATGGGGGCGCACTACCGAATTACCTTGGGGCATGGTTTTTCCGAATGCCGGTGAACTACCTCGCCACCCTTCTCAATTATATCAAGCCGTACTAGAAGGTGTGATTTTATTTCTCATTCTCTGGCTATTTTCAAAACGCCCCCGCCCCACAATGGCCGTATCAGGCTTATTTTTGATAGGCTACGGCAGTTTTCGTTTTTTAGTCGAATTTGTCCGCGAACCAGATAACCACTTAGGTTATATCGCATTTAATTGGATGACAATGGGGCAATTACTCAGTCTTCCGATGATTTTAGCCGGAATCATCTTAATGGGATTAGCTTACTACTTTTTTCAGCGCAAAGGCGCGTAATTAGAAATTATGTTAAATTTGACCTTTTCACAGTTATCGCAAGACAATTTCAATCAAATTGTCAGGCTCAATGAAAAAGGAGTGGTATTGGATAAATGGCATCAGATGCAATCAGAATGTACTGTTCAAGAAAAAAAACAGATTAATTTGATTCAATCTCATCTCAACACTTGTCGTCTGACTTTGATGAATGAAGCAACGATTTGGGCAAGGGCTATTTATCCTCTTCTACTGTTAGCAGAAAACGACAATATTCAAGCGTGGGCAGAAGTCATTTTAAAGGCACAATATCCCCACTTTGAATTGTCTGGCATTGTTGATGGCGTTTTAGGCAATTGCATTTCTGGAACGATAAGCACACCTTATTTAGTGGTATTAGAAGCTAAACGAGGATTAGAAGCAGAAAATCCGCAATATCAGCTTTATGGAGAAATGCTGGTTGCAGCCTGGTTAAATTGGCAAAAACAAAGCGATAACAGGGAACAAGAAATCTATGGTTGTTATACCATCAGTGATACTTGGACATTCCTACATACGATTGTGAGTGAATTTGAAGCCGATTATCCAATCATGGAAATCACCTCTTCCAAAGAATATATCCAAAGAAATGAAGCTGAAACAATACTTCAAATACTTAAATTCATTTCTCACTCAAAAATCTCATAAGAGAGTGGTGATGGCGGATTAAAAGTTATAGATTTTAACATCAGTAAAACTCAAAACTGGCATGAACAGTGACTGTTCACTTTTATAGTTTTGTTTAATAGTTCAATAGTTCATTTATAGATTTCTGGCTTTGGGCAACTTGGGCAACTTAAACTGTCCGAAGCATGGTACGATTTATCGCGGCTGATTTCATAAAAATAATTTCATAATAAGAACGAACGTCAAGGGCGAACACGTAGGGGCAGCCCTTGCGTGTTCGCCCGATTTGTGAAATTATTTATCAGCGTTAATCATGATAAAAAGTAGAATCAGCGTTCTATCAGATCACTCCCTCTAATATCAGCATCTCATTTCCAATTTTCAGACGAACCTCTATAGGCCGGTTTATTATGATATCAAAGCATCATATTTTTAAATCAACACGATTTGGGGTAACTAAACTCATACCAGTGTTTTTAATGATTTGTTATCCTCTACCCGTTTTAGCTGCCTTTTCTGCTAAAGTCACTTATTCTGTATCGGCGGTTGATTATGCCCAAAATGAATTGATTAAAGTCGGTTGGCGTAAAAACGTCGCGAAAGCCGTTGTGAATGTCAATAGTGCTTGGTTTACCCTTATCAATAAAGATCATAAGAATGATTTTTATCAGCAAATAAAATTACTCAAACAACTCAAAATGTCTGCCATTGTTAGCCGTTTTTTACACAAACATCCCGAAACGGCAGGATTATTGGCGCTTTCTGATAACCCCATTTTGTTGGTAAAAATGCTTAATAAATCAAGCTGTTATCATATTATTACTCATTTTTATGCGCTACATACGACTCCGCCTGAAATGCAATTATTGACTGAAGCATTAGACAAACACCGTGATCTGATGTGTCAACTGGCAGAGCGGGGATTATTAGCGACACAAACGGTGTTCATGTTTCCGCGTCATACCAAAGGCGCGAGAGAATATGATGCTTGGCTTGAACAACTGTTTAGTAAATATCTCTGGCATTCTGATCAACAAGTAGCCGAAATCATGGCTTTTCTGATTGAACAAGGGCCATCGATTCGACAACGTTTAGAAAAAGAACAGACTTTTTATCAGCACTTTCGGAAACAATTATGGCCTGCATTAATACGTGTCGCGGATGATTTTGGAGCATTTGAATGGCTGGCCAATGATCCTTGTATTTGGGATTTGATCGCACTGCCAGAAGGTGAGATTTTACTAGAAAAGTGGGGATTGGGGCCAATGAGCTTGTTATTTGGTGAGGGAAGCTATCCGGCTGAAATGCGGCCTATTATTATTCAGATTTTGTTACAAGGTGATGATAACACGGTAGATGCCTTGTTTAGATATAAGGATGAGCCACTTTTTCGTCACTTACTGCGCCGTGAACTCTCTGCGAGTACGCAAGCGGCATTGGCGAGTCAACTCGCAACCGTTTGTCCTAATTATCCTGAACAAAGCTGTTCAGCCTTGCATCAGCAGTTACGTTATTTTGCCTCTCTCAATGGCGATGTTGCTTTGGCAGAAGAAGTAGGGCCTTCGCCAAGTGGACCAGTGACTTGGATTCCATTGCATGGTAGTTATTATGCCATTAAAAAGATGAGACAAGGACGCGATATCAACAGTGATGATATATTAAATCTGAGTTTGGATGCTTTAATTCTGGTACCATCTGGATTGCTTGTTCACGCCTTTTCAGGGGCAGCACAACCGATTGGGAAACAAATGATTTTTGATATTGGTATAAAAGGATTAGAAACTTTAGCTTTTACACCTCGCACACATCACGTTGTTAAATCATTGGGTAAATTTGCTATTCGAGCGGGTAATAATACCGGCAAACTTGTAGCGCAACAAATGACCCACGAAATTATTCAACAAGTCTCACTTTTACAAGGTAAACAAATCATTGTGCAAGGTGCGGCAACAACAGTGTCCGCTTTTATGAAGCAAAGTCAGCATATTTTAAGTCAATTAGGTCAATCCATTACAAAAAAAACATCTTATGATATAACTGATCCTATCAAATTTATACATGGCAAAACGGGGAGGGGACAACATGCAGTAAGCGTTATTGAATTTGAGGCTCATGTTTTTATGCGGCATGATGCTAAGATTTTAATGGCACCGACTCGTGGTTTAAGCAGTCAATTTTTTCGGGAAACGACAGAAATTGCCTTATTAACCCCTGTCACACGGCATATTAAGCGACAAGTTTCGGCATGGCAGCAAAATATCTCAGCTTGGTGGTTGATGAATGCCGCAATTGCTCATTAAATTTTGACTGATTCGTAAGTGCGACTCGTTTCACTTTATAATGAAGGGGATAAACTGATTGTTGGAGCGATCCTGCACTAGAAAGTTTGTATCAAGTAAGTCGTAAATAACCTGAACATAAATTAGGCGTAAAAGTTTGAGCTTCTAGGTATACTCCCTCAATGCCATTGAGGGTTGCCCTTTCTGTTCGATTTAAAATCCTTTAAACCTTTATTATCAGATTTATGTCAACCACTCTACCTCGTATTGCCATCACCCCCGGCGAACCGGCTGGTGTTGGCCCTGATATTGTTTTACAGTTAGCACAACAAGCCCTACCTGCCCATTTGATTGTTTTAGCCGATCCGGCGTTATTAAAACAACGGGCGACGGCTCTAGGGTTATCTGTGCAATTGCATCTGCTTTCCCTTTCTGCAATCAAATCAGCACTCGCGCCCTTACCTCAACCGGGTCATCTTTATGTGCTACCCATTCGCGTATCGCAACCCGTAGAATGTGGGCTGTTGAATCCCGATAATGCTGAATACGTGTTAGAAAGCTTGCGGCAAGCTGCTCAAGGTTGTTTGAATCAGCATTTTGATGCTTTAGTCACTGGCCCGGTTCATAAAGGGGTTATCAATGAAGCCAGCCGTTTTCAAATCAGCGAACCGGTTTTTACCGGCCATACCGAATTTTTAGCGGAGCAAGCTGGCATCAAACAGGTGGTGATGATGTTGGCGACAAAAGATTTGCGAGTCGCGTTAGTGACCACGCATTTGCCATTATCACAAGTCAGTGCCGCTATTACGTCTGCGCGTTTGGAAGATGTGATACGCATTTTACACTTTGATTTACAAAAAAAATTTCATATCAGTAACCCTCATATTCTGGTTTGTGGTTTAAATCCACATGCTGGTGAAGGAGGGCATTTGGGTCAAGAAGAAATTTTAACGATTATACCGACGCTGGATAAACTACGAGCAGAAGGTTTAGAATTAACCGGGCCCGTGTCGGCCGATACGGCCTTTACGGATACGGCCTTATCTGATATTGATGTCGTACTCGCCATGTACCATGATCAAGGATTACCCGTGCTAAAACAACGTGGTTTTGGACAAGCTATCAATATCACATTAGGCTTACCCTTTATACGCACATCAGTTGATCATGGCACCGCATTAGCCTTAGCCGGAACAGGCCAAGCTTCAAGTAATAGTTTACAATTTGCTTTACAAACCGCAATTAGTTTGTCTAGGTAGGAGTGGGCGAACCCTTTTGAAAAGAGTCTGAATTCCAATTCAAACTAATAGCTCAACTAAATGAAAAAAATCGATGCAAAAAGTAAATAACCTATTGATATTAAAACTATTTATAGCATTATGCTTAGGTTTCAATTTAAGTGGTTGTACACACCGCATAGCTTTTGGTAACTGTGCCTACCGCGTTCAAAGCGGCGACTGTTATGAAGAAAAAGTTCAAGATGCTGACATCATGGCGAGCAGCTATGTCGCTGCCGATAATCTGATACATTATGGCAGTACTCAGCTTGCCCCAGAGTCTCGATTATTGGTAACCAGCATTGCTAATATTGATAATCTTGAAGAGAGTACGGCTTTAGGCCGACTGATTGGCGAGCAAGTTTCAGCGCGTTTGAGCCAGTATGGTTATACCGTGCTAGAAGCAAAATGGCGTAAAGGTTTGAATGTGATACGGCAGACAGGTGAATTTGTTTTATCGCGCGGATGGCGCTCAGCGGAAGAAATACATCATGCTGATAAGATTATTGCGGGCACTTATACCGTTGCCAAAGATCAAGTCTATGTGAGTTTAAAAATGCTGAACGACAACAATGGGGAAATCGTCTCCTCTTATGGTTATAGCTTACCGATTGGGCGTAATACTTCAGCCTTGTTACGACCGAAATATTTTTGGTAAAGAGTTCCAAACTCAACAAACTCAAGTTGGAACATAAATCTAATTATTCTGCTTTATTGCACTTGTTTTCGCCATTTCTCACAAGTTGATAGCCAATCTGTTTTCCCACAAACCCAATACCGAGATAATGAAGGGCGCGAGTGTCATTCATAAAGCGTTCCCCATAATTTTTATCCTTGATTTGTTGAATCGCTTGCTTTGTCAAACTGTCCATTTTAGTACCCGCCTTGCCATATTTAAACTCTATAAAATAGATTTTATCCCTCAAAGCCAATACGCCATCAATTCGTCCTTTATCGGTTAGCACTTCTAAATCAATTTCAATACCCATCAGTACCGAAATCATGTAAAACAATGAATGGTAATACGCTTCTTGTTCAATATGCAGCGGATAGGGGATTTTGGCAAATAAGGCTCTCATGAGCGTCATAAAGTCTTCAAGATTTTCTGTCTGTAAAGACTCGCGTAAACTTTTGACAGCAGGTTGGATTTCTTCTAATCCATTGTTGGTGAAACTTTCCAGCAAATAGGTGATAAAAGCCTGTTTAACTTCTAAGTTGGGATAGTTTAAAGTATATTCTTGAAAAAAGGGTTGGCTATCAATATGGGTAATGGTGAGATATCCCGTTTGAAACAACAGGGTGAAAATATTAATATTTTCAATGTTATAACTGTCAAAGACAATTTTTGAGACTTTTTTATTTTCAAGCACTGTGGCATCAAATGCGCTCTTTTTGATTAACTGCATCAGAAATGTTGGCGTGCCACTGGCAAACCAATAATTATCAAATTGCTGTTCTGCAAACAAATTGAGAATTGAAAACGGATTATACATTTTGTCTTTGGCATTCCAAGAATAGCCGTTATACCAGGTTTTTATTTGACTGAGCAACAGTGCCTTTTTGATCCCCAATTCAAAACAAAGATTTTGAATAGGTTGTGCAAAATAATTTTCCAATTCTTGTTGTGTGTATCCAAGCAGTGTGGCAAATTTTTTCGAGAATGTGATATCCCGTAAATTATTTAAGTCTGAAAAAATAGACACCCGAGCAAATTTTGAGACACCCGTTAAGAAAACAAAACGCAGAAAAGCGTCAGAATGTTTCAAAACACCGAAAAAGTCTCGCAGAATTTCTCGGTTTTTGCTTGCCTTTTCGATATCATCAACATAATCAACTATGGGTTTATCATACTCGTCAATCAAAACCACAACCTTTCCATATTTTTCAGATAAGGCCCGAATGATATCTAAGAAATAAGCTTTCAGTCCATAGTTGTTCACATCAAGCTGATAGTCTATTTTGATTCTATCCAGAAAATGCATTAAACCTGTCCGTAAATCCATTTCGCTGGAATAATCGACCACGGAAAAATCCAGATGGATAACGGGATGGGCTTGCCACTTAATTTTATCGTAAATATATAATCCCTGAAAAAGGGCTTGATTGCCTGAAAATATCTCAAACAACGTAGAAACCAGCAAAGATTTTCCAAAACGGCGAGGGCGAGAGAGAAACAAATAATCGCCAGCTTGAATTAATTCGAGAATGTGACGTGTTTTATCGACATATAAACAATCGTCTTTGATTATTTTGGAAAAGGTTTGAATGCCAAGGGGTAATTTTTTCATGTTTTCAGTTATCACATTAATTTGTAGGGGCAAGCCCTTGTGGTTGCCCTGTATTTAACCCAATAAAAAAAATGCTATACCTTCTAGGGGCAAGCCTACCTATCAGTTTTCGTAGAGACGCGATGCTTCGCGTCTCTGTTTCGAGGCGATGCTGTTTCGAGGCGCGAGCCCTCGCTAGAAACGCGAAGCATAGAAACTCGAAGCATAGAGACGCGAACGAAGCATAGAGACGCGAACGAAGCATAGAGACGCGAACGAAGCATAGAAACGCGAACGAAGCATAGAGACGCGAAGCATCGCGTCTCTACAAAAACGGATAGTTGGAACGTAAAATTGCAAACTACATTTACATCTGCGGATTGACGACTCGCCCCATAAACAGAATACTACCTGATGAGTTGTGACGAATCAAGAAGATAAAGGGATGATCGGCACGAAACTCAGGAGTGGGTGGCGGGAGCCCTCGGGTTGTCGCAAACACGGCCGTTGCGGCTGCGGCTTCTGTGCCTTGTTCATTGACTTCGACAAAGGCTTGATGGATGACGGAGCTAATCGACAGATCGCGTGTGCCATCTATTCCTGAGAAATCGGCGTTATCCGGTGAAAATGCATCGGGCATGCCCATTTCTGAGAGGGGTTTGGATAACTCAAAACCACTGTTGATCTTGAATTTCGGTAGGAAGACGTTCACCTTTTGGAAGCGTAACCAGCGTAACCAAGTATCCAGTATTTCCGGTGTCAGCGCGTTTTCCAGTTGAGCCAGCCCGTTACGTTTTGTGGGTAGCAAAATAATCATGGAGAGATTATTTTTATCGTATGCCGCTCTAGTCGGATGTGTGCCATAAGGCAGGGCGAGTATTTGAAGGTTATCCTGCTCGACTTCTCGATACTCAAAATAGTTTTTCTGAGTCATCATCGGAACATCAACACCGTTATCCTGATTCAAGTAAAACGCTAGAGGTTTGGTTTTTTCAGGCATGAAGGGATAGGCCCAATCCCCTTTGAAATAAATCGCATTGACAAGCGCAAGACGGGTGAGTTCAGTGATAACGCCTTGTTTAACCAAGTCTTTGATTTTATTGTTGGTTTTGCCCTCAACCCAAGTGTTGATTTCTTGGCGAATCAGTTCGGGGTTTGCGAAATCAGCCGATTTCAGATTGGCCTGATAATAGGTTGCCACGTTTTCGGAAAAGGTGGGCAAAAAGGGATAGGCTTTTTGGCCCCAAAGGGCATTGGCAATGTTGAGAACAACGTTTTTTTGAGCCTGAACAACTTGTTGTTGCAATTGATGAAAGGCTGGGTGAAGTTCGTCTTGGTTCCGTGGAAAATGCAACACTTGAGACATTTGTTCTTGGGTAGTGCCTTTCGCACCCACATAAGTCATGCCTAGGGCCGTTGAGAGACTGTAGGGAGATAAAAAGAGATTGCCGCTGTTGTTGTTTTTCAAAAGGGCATAGATGTCTAAGGCAAAGGCGGTGTTACCTTGTACCAGATCATTGATGAGCCCGAAGGCCGTGTTATCTTCTGCCACAGTATTATCCTCTGTGTTGTGATGGGAGATCACTTGGCTATAAGTATGTTGGCTGAACAAAAAACTCGCGAATATTATCGCGAAGTGGGTTAATAGGGATGGTTTGAATTGCATAAATTTACTCCACTGGTTTGAAAATTCATCTGTTTATTGGTTTGGATAGAACGCTTTATACCCACTTGCGTTCAATGAAGTACTAATACAGCAGATTTTTAGAAATCATTAGTACTTCTTGGAAGATTGCTATAAGAGCAAGGATTACGCTCAATTAACGCCATGTAAAAAGGTATGGAAATTTTATACGCTTTCCAAATTCATACAAAATAATTGGAAAAACGATGCCCAAAATCGTACCTATGAACAAATGAACACCTACATGGTGTATATTGAACAACTTATCCAATATAATTCTTACCCCTGAACCCGAAAGAACATGGGCAACATAGATAGGTAGTGAAATATAGCCAAGATATTTCAGAAAACGGAGCAGATTATGGGTAGCTAAGTAGTTTGCTAGATAGCAAGTCAACAGAATACCAAAAACGGCTAGGGGTAAAATAAGCCCATGCAGCCCGTAAAGTTGCAGAAATCCCAGTATACCATGTACCACAATAAACATGATCCCGAAAACAATGAAAGAGGGGGTTATCTTTTTACTAGGTGCTAGTGACAACATATACGGCGCTAAAGCAGCACCTGCTGAAAAAAATATGAAATTCCTTGTGAACATGGGAATCCCAAATTTTGAAAAATAGAGAACAATAGAGATTAGCAAAATCAAGTAAACATTTCTTAATAAAACGTATAATATGGCATACAACACGGATAAAAAAACAACACATACAAGAACCAAAATTGTTCTTGGGGTTTATAAAAGATATACAGTAAGTCACTGACTTCTTTTACATTATTGGTGTAGGATGCCATCAAAATTTGGATACTTATCTGTATAAAAGACCATACTAAATAAGGGTACGCTATAACTTTTATTTTTCCAAGGACAAATGGCGTTATGTGTTCTGTTTTGACAAAACTGCGGACGACAAATAACCCGGATAAAAAGAAAAAAAGTGGCATGTGGAAGCTGTAAACTAACTTATCCGAGCAATAAACGAACATAGGAGAAATATCTAAGCTAGCATTTTGGATGCCTCGTAAAACATGTCCGTACACAACTAGCAATATACCTATTCCTTTAGCATAATCTACCCATTCTACCCGAATGGGGGTAACAATATTCTGGTTCGCTATACGCATATTATAAATATAATAGGAATTAAAATATAAATGACATTAAAAATCAATAAGTTGCCTATTTGAAATACTCAAAAATAGAGTATAGTCAAGCCAACTAACATCAAAAACTTGAAAATTGAGTAATACCAATTGGCCTTCTGGTCAAAACTGATCTTGTAATTCTAAAGCACTTCTGTGTGTGATGGAATCTAGTGAGTACTTTTTGGTATTAGAAGGCAGATGACACTGCCATCAGTAATTGTTAATAATTGAGCATTGTTCATTGTTCTAACAATGTCAATCCTTTAAAACCTATTTGTCCACATTTTTTACCTGCCAATTGGCAGGCTTGGTTGAGCGCGGTGGCTAAATCGGATTTGTGGCACAGGCTATGAATAATCCCAGCGTTGAATGTATCGCCAGCGCCTAGCGTGTCTACGATTTGTGGTGGCGGATAGGCGGGGCTCTGTAATAAAGCGCCTTTTCTATCAAGCGCATACGCTCCTTGTTCACCCCAAGCGCATACGATTTGAGCATCAGGGGCTTGTTGTTGTATCGACAGCAAAAATGAGGCCGCATCGCTATAACCTTGATGTTGAACAAAGGCGCGTGAGAATAATAACACATCAACCAGAGTAAACAAGTGTTCAATCTGGGGCCTGGCTTTTTCAATCTCTAATGAGACGGGGAGAGTGGGACAAATTTGTTTGACTCGCTCTAACATCAGGGCCGTTTCTGCGACATCGCGCCCTTCAAAATGTAGCCAGTCAAAGGGGGATAAATCAATGTTTTGGAAATCGCTCAATTGAAATTCAGGGCAATCGCGGTAATGCGCGATAGTGCGAGAACCATTACGCTGATTGAGCATAACATAAGAGGTGGGTACTTTGCCTTGAGATTCAATCTTGCACGCTGTGGTGTCAATATTGTAGTGTGCTAAATCATCTAAAATGTGTTGTCCATCTGGTTCATCGACGCAAACACCGCCCCAACTGCAACGGTTGCCTAATTCACTTAATAGAACCAGGGTATTTGCGGTGTTACCGCCTCGACATACACGTTGATTCAGGGCGCGGATTTTGGCATCCTCTTTCGGATAGCCGTCTACTGTATTGATAATATCTAGGGCGGCAATGCCTATGCCTAAAATTGTGGCCATATTGATAATTTATGTGTGTGTGAATGGTGAATTTTCGAGAAGCTATTCACAAACTATACTTAGCAGGCCTTCGCAAAATAAATTTTGCACTCCATTCAGGCCTTCGCAAAATAAATTTGGCACTCCAAATTGCGACGGTTTTCGTTCAAAATTTATTTTGCAAAGGCCTGCAAAACGCTTTATTTAAGATTACCCTTGCCTTGTGCAGCATTTAATAAGGTTTCGAGTATAGCCGAATCGATCACGGGTTTGAGTAACATGCCTTCAATGGCCGGTATTAAATCGGACACGATCAATTGCTCTCCTTTTTTCAGGCCGTTTTTGATAACCACAAAATCGGTTTGAAAAAAATCCGTTTCCACCTGCCTTTTTTCTAAGCGGTTATCTTGATTGACGAGATACACTTGTTGCAGGTGCAAGGCTGAGCGGGGAATAATCAAACTCGCTTGGCGCGCTTTGCCACGTAGTTCAACTTCTACAAACATATTTTTAATCAGGGGGGGGCGAATCCCAGGAATCGCTTGACGGTAGGGATTATCAACCGCTACCACAATACCGATTGTCCGTGTTTGTGGATCAACGGTATCGCTGGCTCTGACAAATCGAGCGGGCCATTCCACTTTGAAATCGCCTGCCTGTAAGCGCACAGTGCTGGATAAAGCAAAACGCTTAGGGAGATTGTTCAAGTCTACCTTAGCGTTGCCTTCTGAAGAGTGTTGCAATAAATGGCGAAACCTTTGAATCGCAATTTGAGCATCGACTTCTGCAATATCAATGCTATCGGCTATCACCAAAACTTGCCCTTGTTGAGCAAATTGCTTTTTTTCGACATTCACTTCTGCAATCCGCCCATCAAAGGGCAAAATAATCAGAGTGCGTTTGATATTGAGTTTAGCACTCTCTAATTGTATTTCAGCAGATTTCCGTTGTGCATTCAGCAATTGACGTTGTGTTGGAATGAGGTTGAGGTTGTTTTGCAACGATTGTACTTGCTGATTTTGCGCCAGCATTATGCGTTCTTGTTGATCAGCGCTATTTTGGCTAACAGCATTTCTTCTCAACAATTTACGCAACCGATTGAGTTCCTTCTTCGCGACTTTCAAAACTTGTTGTTCGATTTTCAAGGAAACACGGGTATTGCTTTCCTTAACCTTTAATTCATTCAATTGCGCTTGAATGGTTTGCAAATTCGCCTCAGCCTGCGCTTTCGCGAGTTCATAATCAGTCGGATCAATGCGTAGCAATTGTTCGCCGCCTTTCAACATCGCCCCTTTTTTCAGTTGCGCGTGTCTTTCAACCACTTTGCCACTGACTTCAGCGACAGCTTCCCATACCGTGCCCGGTTGAACATTACCATACGCTAAAGCACGCGGTATGACATCAATCTCAGGCACTTCGATCACTCTGACAGCTTGTACCGGTTCGAGATAGGGCAATTGTTGTGGGCCTTCACTGGCTTTGACTAAAAAAACGAAGATCGCCATGCCAATGGCGATAACCGGGAAAAACAGTAATTTTTTCCATATTGCATAAGGGGTTTGATGCTTCATAAATTCTCCAGTGTATAAAGGTGATGAGAGTTTAAGATAGAACGCGGATATGTCACGCAAAAGTTTTTGCGCGCAAAAACTTTTGCGTGACATACTGATTGTCATGATTAACACTGATTAAAATCTGAACGGATTAAAAAAAATCAGCGTCAATCAGGAAAATCAGTACAATCAGCCTTCTATCAAGGTTCGGAACGAAGTTTGTACTCCAACAAATTATAATCAGCAAATTTTTCCTTTCTCAATGCTTGCCCATTTTTTTAGCTTGATAAAGATTCAGTTGTTCAAAATGAATGATGTTTGACTGGGCGGATAAGCGAGATTGATGAGAGTTTAAATTACGGGGATAAGCGAATTAATCAATCCTTTTAAGCAGCATCCTGCCATCGCTTGCGTCTTTTGCGCCTTTTGCGTCTCTTGCGTTTTCATTTGTGGATGGCTATGCAAAAACTTGTCTTGATGCCTATGCCCTTTTCCCCCCCTTATTTCGTTTTAATAACCATAATATATATATGGAAAAATAGGCTAAAAAAAACGAAAAGACCTGGGGGGCTCGCCCCCCAGACCCCCCTAATTTAAAAAATAAAAAGGGAAAAAGGATAAAGAACAAAGGGTTACAATATCCTGGAGAGCCGCGCACCGAAGCTCCTGCTACGGCTAGCCCGCTGAATCCTGTTGCGGAGCGCCGAGCGCAACCTCACGGCATCGATGAACCACGAGCCGCCGCGCAAAACGAAAAGGCTACCGTCACCTTCCCACACACTCCCATCAGTCGGTGCGCCTTCATAGTTACCATGCCAACCATCAGCACACCATTCCCACACATTCCCGGCGGTGTCATATAAACCGAAGGGATTGGCTTGAAAAGAACCGACTGGGGCAGTTTGTTTATCATCCCATTGACTGCCACACTCATCACACACGGCCCGATTCTGACCGATCTCGTTGCCCCACCAGTAATCCGTTTCAGTACCGGCACGAGCGGCATATTCCCATTGGGCCTCACTGGGTAAACCATAAGCTTGGCCAGTTTCTTGTGTGAGCCAGTCAATATAGGCCATCGTATCGTTCCAACTGATACACACGACAGGCTGATCATCTTCTTGTGGAAAATACGGGTTGCGCCAAT
>Ga0190315_1000199_pt1 | contig 37383 bp, 29 predicted proteins | sample 48701101_MG_FD_161673 | JGI IMG/M metagenome (GOLD analysis project Ga0190315, IMG submission 161673) | Hydrothermal vent sediment bacterial communities from Southern Trench, Guaymas Basin, Mexico - 4870-11-0-1_MG | ecosystem: Environmental > Aquatic > Marine > Hydrothermal vents > Sediment ...
GCTTGGTTAGAAAAATGTCACAGACTTTGGAAAAATTGTGAACGCAAACTAGACACTTCTGCTCAAATGGTGGTTTTAGCCTTTATTTCTTTACTTCTAAAAAGATATTGAACAGGCTCTTAACCAACGGTTTAAATCTGGGATCTTTTGCCAAATTCTTCCCCGTCATATAGTTCGTATAACCAAATGGATATTTTTTAAATTCAAATTGCTTATCGTTTTGCTCGAACTCATAAATAGCGGTTTCGAGCTGACTGTTCAGCTGATCATCTCCAATAGTGGCTTCCCAGATAGGTGTTGGGAATAAAAGCTTTAGATTCTCGTGCATTGTCATTTTCTCTCAATAAAGGTACCCATGCCAGATATAAAGCACTGATAATCCTGAGAATACCTTCGCCCAAAATTGAGCATTAAATAAGGTTATTATGATAACTCGTTGAAAATAAATGAAACTTAAAATTTCCCCTTAAGCTTTAAAGCGATAAGTATTTGAAATTTATTGAATTCATTATAAGTAACCCTGTAAACTTGACAAGAAATGGCGAAGGTATAGTACAAAAATTTAATATAAATTAAAGGATAAAGTCAAAACCCATAACTACAGGGATTGTATATAATAAAGGATAAAGTCAAAACCTTTTACTTGTGTTTAAATTTCCGGGTTTTCAATTCGTTTTATAACGCATTCATTTGAGATAATCAATTCAAACGCGAAGTCGGATTCTTATTGCCACTCTCAGGTTTTGCTCAAATAAACCAATGTCGTGTGCGATTAACGAGATGCACGATCAATAACATGATGGGCACTTCTACTAATACGCCAACAACAGTCGCTAATGCCGCACCTGAATCTAATCCAAATAAACTGATGGCTACCGCTACGGCTAATTCAAAGAAATTGGAGGATCCGATTAACGCGACAGGCCCTGCAATTTCAATCGGAACACGCCACAACCATGCCCATGTATAAGCAATGGCTGCAACACCAAGACTTTGAATAATCAATGGGATAGCAATCAGTAAAATCACAATAGGGTGCGCTAGAATCGTTTCGCCTTGAAAACCGAACAGTAAAACGACAGTCAAAAGTAAGCCAATGATCGTCCACGGTTTCAGTTTATCCGTAAATTGGCTGACTTCTTCCTCGCTACCCCGTCGTAATAAGTGGAGACGAGTCAAATAACCGGCCGTGAGTGGAATCACCACATACAGCACAACGGAAAGCAATAAGGTTTCCCACGGTACAATAATATCGCTGATGCCCAGTAAAAATGCCACGATGGGGGCATAAGCCAATATCATCACAATGTCATTTAAAGACACTTGTACTAAGGTATAAGTCGCATCACCTTTAGTGAGTTGACTCCAAACAAACACCATAGCGGTACAAGGGGCAGAGCCCAGTAAAATCATACCCGCAATGTATTCCTTGGCATCGCTGGGAGCCACCCAATCCACAAAAAACACTTGAAAAAACAACCAGCCCAAAGCAGCCATTGTAAATGGCTTCACAAACCAATTCGTGACGGAAGTGATAATCAAACCTTTAGGGCGTGCCCCAATCTGTTTCAGTGAATTAAAATCAACACTAACCATCATCGGATAAATCATCACCCAAATCAGCACCGCAACAACTAAGTTGACTTGCCCAATTTCCAAAGTACTTAAAAAAGCAAAGCCTTGCTCAAAAAAATGGCCTAAGCTAATACCCATTATAATAGCCAAAGTCACCCAAAGTGTCAGATAACGTCCAAATGTGCCTAATGGATCGTTCCCAGTCACTGTTTTTTGGGCCGCTATTTCAGATTGTGCGCTCATATTTAAATTAACCTCTGAAGCTATAAATTATATATCCATATATATTAATATCCATATATAATAAATCAAGCCTTTTCTCCTCAAAAATATAAATTCACTATTCTCAATTCATTAGATTGATTTATTTAAATCGCACAACGTGCGCTTTCTCGATTAGATATTGAAACGATATTTTTTTTATCCGTGCTAAAAGGAGCGATGTTTTGGATACCCAAAACGGTTTCTTGTAAAACGCTCACAACCCAAGAAGGTAATTCAGGATGTAAATCATAATAAACCCAAAGCCCATCACGTCGAGCTTGCAGTATTTTTGCCGCTTTCAGTGTGGCTAAATGTCGAGAAATTTTAGGTTGCGATAAACCAAGTGCCTCCGTCAATTCACACACACATAACTCTCCCATCTGTTGTATTAATACGACACAACGTAAGCGCGTTTCATCGGCTAAAGCACGAAAAAAGTTTTCAGGTGACATAGTACTGATATCCGTATAAATAAATATTTTATGGCTTTGTAATGACTATACTTTATCACTAAAAACGGCAAATGGTTTAAGACACGACTTATGTCGGTATAAACTGTACTGATTAAATCATCAGTGAAGATTCATTAAGATTGGTGGCAACAAAAATACGTTACCCACCCTACAATTAAGATTGGTGAGCAACAATCTTTGCCCATCCTACAACTGATAACTGATAACTGATAACTGATAACTGATATGATGCAAAATATTTTTATAGCCCCTGCGATTATGACAGGCGTGGGCCTCTTTTTTGGAATTGTTCTCGCCATTGCTTACAAATTCCTGCGAGTACAAGACGATCCACGTATTGAAAAAGTGGAAGAACTCTTGCCAGGTTCAAACTGTGGTGCGTGTGGACAGCCCGGATGTCACAGCTTTGCGGAAGAAGTGGTTGAAGGTACACAGCAGCCCAGTGCTTGCACCGTGTCAAGTCCAGATGCAATTGAAGTGATTGCTGATTTTCTTGATGTTGATCCCGGTAAGCAGGAGAAGCGTGTGGCCCGCCTACATTGTGCAGGGGGTAAAGGGCAAGCACATCAAATAGCAGAATATAGAGGATTTGAAAATTGCCATGCCGCGGCACTGGTTTCAGGTGGCGGTAAAGGTTGTTCTTGGGGTTGCTTAGGCCTAGCCGATTGCGAAAACGCTTGTACTTTTCAAGCCATTCAGATGATTCCAAACGCTCTGCCCGTCGTCGATATCGACAAATGCACCGCCTGCGGCGACTGTGTCGCCGCCTGTCCACGCAATTTATTTGAGATTGTGCCCTTAAATCATCAACTGTTTGTGCAATGTTCAATTCCCCTTGAAGGAGAAGCAGCGCGTGTACTGTGTAGCACCGCTTGTGATGCCTGCGGCAAATGTGCCGCAGATGCCGCGCCTAACCTGATTCGCATGGAAAACAATTTGCCCGTTGTCGATTACACCGCAGGTGGGCCAGCTAAGCCAGAAGCCACTTTCCGTTGTCCCACAGGCGCGATTCAATGGTTAGAATGTACACAATTCTCCGAGAAAGATAACGCTCAACGTGATAATGAGGATCCCTATACACGGTTTGTGTCTCCTCAATAAAACAACAAGTAGGTACACCTAAATCTGTGAACATTTTTATTGATCGGCGAAAATCAGTATTATCAATTTTGTAAAGCGTTTTTCATGACAATCTCATAGAAATCTTACTGTCTCTTGCGTTAAAAAATAATTGGCGAAACGTTCCGTCGCGTACCCCGCCGGCATAATCTTGATCGGCACCTCAGGCACGGCGCTTTACAAGGGCTAACAGTTGGACGCTAGGGGCAGTAACCAAACATCCATACTTCCACCATCATTTAAACGCGATTCTTCAAAAATCAATTTATTAACGAGCATTCAAATTCATTCCGACCCCAAAAAAATTGACCATTGAAATGATAATGATTTGATTTTTATAGATTTTCTAAAATTTTTTGAACCTCTTTACGCTATCAGCGAAAATCCATTTCAATTTTTTTTGCTCATGACCCCTAGACCTTAAAATTTTTTATTGTTATCATTAGCGCCCGATAAATTGATGGAGTGCGTATACATTGGGAATAGGATTTTACAATTAGCTATTCAAATTTATTAATGAGCATTCAAATTCATTCCGACCCCAAAAAAATTGACCATTGAAATGATAATGATTTGATTTTTATAGATTTTATAAAAATTTTTGAACCCCTTTACGCTATCAGCGAAAATCCATTTCAATTTTTTTTGCTCATGACCCCTGGACCTTAAAATTTTTTATTGTTATCATTAGCGCCCGATAAATTGACGGAGTGCTTACACATTGGAAATAGGCATTTGTTTTCTTTTAATCATTTTACAATGTGCCACCATCGTTTACGGCGATAAGTCTAACTTATTCTAATTTTCACCAAGGAAAAAAATGATAATGACAATGATAAAGAAGTTAATACATAACTCGTTCACTCAAAAAGTATTGATATCGCTATATTTTAGGCTTAATGCCTGTATTTTGGCGACAGTATTATTTAACTTGAAGCAATACGTGAAGGTTATTGGCCGGATTGTGCGCGCTAAACGTCTAGGCAAAAAAATCATTGTTTTCTATTTAGGCGAAAGAGATCAGAAAAACAGGTTTAAGAATTTTGAAAAAGTGATTAACCTGCTAGAACAAAACCAGATAGTAGAGATTTTTGTCTATGTCACAGAGGCTAGTTTGGCTAAAGAACTTACTGACAGAACAAATATTTTTTATTTTAGATATTTTTTCTGTCCGCGTGCTATTTATGCTGATGTGTATCTTACTCTGGCACAAGTTTCTATGCCAATTGGCCCTTTGTTTTCAAAAAAAATTCAGTTCTATCATGCACAAGCAAGAATCGATCTATCTTTTGGCTCATCATTTGATGAATATGATTATATTTTTTGTAGTAGCAAAGGGCAAATTAATGATTGTAAGGTGTTATTTACTCGCAGAAAATTAAGAAATAAGTGTTTAATTCCAGGTGGGTATTTAAAGTTAGATAGACTTAAAAACAATACCAAAACAACTGATAGCAGATTTTTAATTTATGCACCTACATTGACGTTATATAATCAATCTAATAACGTGAATGGTATTTACGAAATTAATACGATGTATTCTCTTCAAACATCAGGATTTGAAATCATTAAATCTCTTCTTGATTCTGATTACAAAGTCATTTTTCGTCCACATCCTGGTGATTTGAAAGAATATTCTCAAGGTTACCCCTATGTTAAAAGAATACTAAATACCTATAAAGGGCATCCTCAACTGGTTTTTGATGATTCTAAAGATTATTTTGAGACATATCAAAGTTCCGCATTAATGATTTCTGACATTTCTGGTACTAGATTCACTTATGCTTATGTCTTTGAAAAACCAGTCATTTTATTTTTGCCTAATCAATCTGATTTGAGCATAGATGTGGAAAATCTGTCAAGTATTGGCTATCCATTTGGTGAGAGATGCGAAACACTGGTACATACTACGGATGATCTGAAAATTAAAGTGAAGGATATTTTGGAGAATCCGGAAGTGTATAGAGAGAGAGTCGTTAACTTTAGAGATGACAATTTGTTCAATTTTGGTTGTAGTAGTGAATATCTGGCAAAAAATATAGACTACGTGCTGAATGATACAAAGCATCCTGATTGGGAATACTTATAATTGTCAGACCAAACCTGACAGGTTTTACAAACCTGTCAGGTTTTCATTCTAATTAACTTGAATACAAATGCACTTCAAATTCTCCACCAAAGCCAAAACCCTTGAAGCGTTTTCTCGTTCCCACGCGCCAGCGTCGAATGGCCGTGACGCAGGCGCGTCAAGAATGAGTTCCCACGCTGGCGCGTGGGAACTAGAAAATCAGTCTCATCAGCGTTCTATCTAGTTATTGAGAATTAATAATTAATAATTTACAATTGAGAATTGATAATTTATTTGAGAAGCAAAGCCCCTTACTACCTTTCAGACCAGAAATAAATGACCTAGATCAAGGGAACTATAAATTTAATTCTTCATAATGTGCCACGGTCGTTTAGAGGTTTGGGCGATGATTTTCAGTGTTCAGTGTTCAATAATAATAAAAAATTTTAGGCTGCGGAAAAAGCGAGTCAGGGTAAAGAATCTAACATAGTGGGTGTACACCTTGATATTGAAGAACCACAGCATCCTGATTTGGTGATAGAGAATAATGAGAATTTAGAGGATGTCTCGGTGATTGCAAAAGAAGTCATTAATTTTTTACGATCTAGAACAACAGAACCAAAAGGCTAATTGGAGATTGAAAAAATGGGAAGTATCGTTTTAAATTTTGATGCTGCTAAAGACAACATAATTGATAATGGTTATCCTATAATGCAGTCGTATAGAATGAAGGGTTGTGTTTATGTGCCAACTGGTTTTATTGGCAAAACTCTCTTTAGTTCATCTAGTCCTTGTATGGATGTAGCAGATATTTTAACTTTACAACATAGTGGTTGGGAAATAGGTACTCACAGTAACTCACACCCTAATTTTATTATGGTTTCAAAAAAACGAATAGAAGCTGAAGTCGTTGAGTCTATTAAGTATTTAAAGCACATAGGTATCAATGAGATTAGTTCTATTTCTTATCCGGGTGATGGAATTTCAAAAAAGGGGATTAAAATAGTTGAAAAATACCTTAAGATTGGAACTATGTCAAATGGAATTTCAAACAATTATAATTTTAATAACTTTCTTAATTTGACAATAAAAAGAAACTTTATTTGCGAAAAAACGTTTAATGAAAAAAGAATTAAGGAATACCTGACTTTTCTTAAAGGCTATAAGGGATTTGGAGTTTTTTCATTTCATGATATAGTTTCCAAACCTAAATATATTGACAATGATTTATCTATTGATAAATTTAAAAAAATCATTGAAATGATTGATGAACTGAATCTTCCTGTCAAAACGTTTCAAGACTTGCAAGAAGAAAAAGTCCCATTTTCTGAACGTAATTTTGTTCCAGAAATGCTTATGACCATTGGTTCAGAAGGAAAGAGATGTTATAACTCATACATCATGGGATACGTGATTTACTTTATTTATAAAATTGAAGGAATTAGAAAAATCCTTACTAAGTGGTATTATAATAAAAAAATTTCTCGTATAAATACTGATATTTAGTTAGTTTTTGCAGAATGGTAAACACGTTTATGAAAGTTAATCAATTTGCGCCTTGGATTGGGGCGGATGAATACAAAGCTATAGCAGATTGCTTTGAAAACAATTGGATTACTGAGGGGCCAAAATCAAAAGCATTTACTGAGAAATTGCTGGATTTGATCGGGGCTAAATATGGAGTGTTTGCACCCAACGGGACACTTGCTCTTTATTTAGCATTGAGGGCAATAGAAATTGGCGGAGGTGATGAAGTTATTGTGCCGGATTTTACCTTTATCGGTTCAGCAACATCGGTGCAAATGACTGGTGCTACTCCAGTTTTTATAGATGTTAATCGGCAAAATTTTCAAATTGATTTGGGTGCGGCTGATCGTTTGGTAAACGAAAGAACTAAGGCTATAATGCCAGTTCATATTTATGGCACAATTGCAAATATGGATGAAATCTGCCAGTTTGCTAACAAACATAGTTTGATGATTATTGAAGATGCTGCTCAAGCTATAGGTGTACACTATAAAAATCAACATGCTGCTACCTTTGGAGATGTCGGTATATTTTCATTTTTTGCTGATAAGACTATAACTACAGCAGAAGGAGGTTTTGTTGTAACGAATAATGAAAGCATTTATAACAAATTATTATATTTAAGAAATCAAGGTAGGATTAATCGTGGTTCTTTTGTTCATCCAGAAATAGGTTATAATTTTCGTCTGACTGATATACAAGCTGCAATGGGTTTGGTTCAATTAAGTAAGTTACCACAAATTATAGACAGAAAAAATAAAATTCTGAATTATTATTTAGAACGACTTAAAAAAATAGACGCTATTTCTTTTTTTGAGCCTTACGAAGATGCCGAGTGGATACCGTTTAGAGTAGGTATAATGGCAGATAATGCCAATAACCTTATGGAGTTTATGAAAAGCAAAGATGTTGAAACAAGGACGTTTTTTCATCCCCTCCACAGACAACCTTGTTTTTCCTATTTAAAAGAAACCAATCCTCAAAACATGGCAGATGAAAATTTTCCTAACGCCATTTATGGATATGAAAATGGTATTTGTTTGCCCTCATTCCCTACTTTGACAGAAGAACAATTGAATTATGTTTGTACAGTGGTAGAGGATTATTTTTATGGAACATGATACATTTTATAAATACTATGATATCCTGTTCAGTTCTAAAGATTACTCAACAGAAACTGAATTTGTTTTTCAAGTCGCAAAGCAATATTTACAAAAACCCGTTGAACGAATTTTAGAAATTGGTTGTGGCACCGGTAATCATACGATTGAATTAGCAAAATCGAAATATCCGATTACAGCAATTGATATTGATAAGCAAATGATTAAACTTTGTATTGCGAAAATTAATCAATTAAACTTAAACAATATTGAAGTAAAAGATATTCGAGTTCAAAATATGAATGGTAGAAAGTATAGTATAGCTCTAAGTTTATTCAATGTTATTAATTATATCTCTGAATTTGATGAACTTGTTAGCTTTTTTACCTCTATAAATAATCACTTACAATTGGGGGGGGGTATTTATATTTGATTGTTGGAACGGAATAGCAGCCATACTAGATCATCCCAAAGAAAAAGATTTTTATGGTGAGAAAGATAACAATAAAATTTATTGTCATCTTAAAACAAAAACAGACTATTTTAATCAAAAGGTAAAATTAAATTACCATTTTAAAATAGTGAATAAATTGGAAACTAATATTGTATTGAATGACCGTTTTTCTTTTTTCATGAATATTTGGACACCTAACCAAATCAAAGATGCCTTGAGAATAGCCTCTTTTAAAAAATTTCAATGTTATGAGAACTTCAACATGAAAGTTCCCGCGACAGAAAAACATTGGAAAATTATGTTTATTTGCCAAAGGTAGTTTGGTATATTGTTTATGAATATAGGATAAAAAATATGAAACATGATTTTGGCATATTGATGTTATCGTATGATGGGATCGCTGATTTATGGAAACCCTTTTTTGCACATTTTTTTAAGAATTGGGAGGATTGTCCCTATCCTGTTTACCTTGGGACTAACACAGTTGGATATGATGATGCAAGAGTTAAAGTTATTTATTCCGGTGAGGATATTGATTGGTCAACCAGTTTTAAGTCAATTTTGCAACAGATACCTCACAAATCTATCTTTATCTTATATGAAGACCATTTTATTACCTCAAAAATAGATACTGAAAAAGTTGCTCAATGTGTGCAATTTATGGAAGAGAGTAATGCAAAACACATTCATATTGAGCCATTACCAAAACCAGATAGACTGTTATCGTCCCAAAATTTGGAACTAGGCGTTTACGAAAAAGGAGCACCGTACCGTGTTAACGAATTAGGTTTTTGGGATAGAGAATATTTAATGAATCTTCTGCTGGAAGGAGAAAATTGTTGGAACTTTGAAATACAAGGCTCTTATCGTTCATCGTATGATAAAGGCTTCTTTTGTCTCATTGCACCACTTTATTCGTTTGTGGATGTGATAGAAAAAAAGTTGTGGAGATTAGATGGCATTGATTATTGTAAAAAGCATGATATTGAAATAGATATAGGTGCGAGGCCAGTTGCTCAAGGTGGTAAGAGTTTTCAAAGCAAACTGCAAATGTACTATTTCAATTTGATGATAAAAGTGCCTTGGAAGTTCAGGGTTAAACTTATGAATATTTTGAGGAAGTTACTGATTTCATATTAAGTATGTAGATTAACTCTCACTATTAGACATTGGAGTTAGCTTCGCGGAACGTAAGCAAGCTGACTCCAATCTACACGAGCTACAACAGCAAGTTTCTAATTGTTAAACCAAACCTGTCAGGTTTTCAGGTTTTCATTCTAATTAACTTGAATAGAAATGCACTTCAAATTTTCCACCAAAGCCAAAACCCTTGAAGCGTTTTCTCGTTCCCACGCGCCAGCGTCGAATGGCCGTGACGCAGGCGCGTCAAGAATGAGTTCCCACGCAGGCGCGTGGGAACTAGAAAATCAGTCTCATCAGCGTTCTATCTAGTTATTGAGAATTAATAATTAATAATTGAGAATTGACAATTGAGAATTGAGAATTGATTTGAGAAGCAAAGCCCCTTACTACCTTTCAGACCAGAAATAAATGACCTAGATCAAGGGAACTATAAATTTAATTCTTCATAATGTGCCACGGTCGTTTAGAGGTTTGGGCGATGATTTTCAGTGTTCAGTGTTCAATAATAAAAACTGTTCTATTAATGATAATGACAATGATAAAGAAGTGATACATAACTCGTTCACTCAAAAAGTATTGATATCACCAAATGATATAAGTTGAATTAAAAAGACATTATGAATCAAAACCAATTTTATAATTTTCATCCTGATAAAATATCGGTTGTTGCTATGGAGTCTCTAATTGGACGTAGTAGCAGTCTATTTTTTTATTGTTTACTGGACGGGCATCCTGAATTAATTAGTAATTTTGTTGTTGGAGAAATTTATTTATCTAAATTGAAAAATAATAATCAAATTATAAATTGTGTTTATAGAACACTAAGAGATAGTCATTTTTGTCAGACAACAACTTATAATTTTCCATTTTCGATATCAGATTTTTCTGTTCCATTTCAAATGTATATAGATGAATTTGGTATTTCAAATAAGAATATTTTTATTGCTACGCATTATGCGCTAGCAGTTTTACTCAAAAAAGATATTAGTAAAGTAAAGTGGATTATTTTACATACACATGGTGCGACAGAACAAATATTGAAAGTAAAAGCTGATTTTCCAAATGAAAAGTTAATGCTTTCAGTAAGAGACCCGCGAGCTTCAATGTGGGCACACCATAAACGGGCAGAAAATGTTCCTATATTTTCTGGTATGCTAGCTTCTTATCCCAAGATTACAAATTATAAAAAAGTATATGGAAGTGAGAATATTTTATATATAAAACACGAAGAATTGCATACTGAATATAGTAATGTTAGGAAAAATATTTGCAAATTTTTGTCTATTGAAGATAATAACAGTTTCGATAATGCAACTCTTTTCAATCAAATGTGGGATGGTAGCACTGGTAGTAAAGAGAAATTTAAGAGGCGCGAAACATCATTATCAACGTCAGGATTGTGTTCTTCTAAGCCAGATTCAAGATTTGTAAGTGATGAATGGAAAGAAAATCTTGGTAAATTAGATTTGTTTATCATTAATATTCTTGGTGGACAACAAATGATTAGAGATTTGAACTATCCTGAATTTGAAACCAAGAAAATATTTGGTACTTACAAGCCCCTTGGTTATATACCAAGACTTAAAAGAGTATTTGCGTTATTCCCTGAAAAAACTCAAAATCGCATTATAGAATGGTATTTATTTTTAGAAAAAAATATGATGTTTTCTTTTATGTTCCAGTCTGTTGCTCATTTTTTAGCGTTCATTGTAGGAATCACTAGATTTACTAGAAGTACCTATTATTTTAAAAAATATTTATTAAAATATTATTTTGATCAAGTTATCAAAACAAAACAAAGCTGAATGAAATGATTGAAATACTTTATAACTTATGGGGAATAATAGGAATTATCATAATTTTTCTTATTCTCGGTCACTATCTTATCAGTGTGTTAATTTATATACAACAGCATGCTGTTTTTAATCATTTTGTAAAAAATAGACCAGCAACATATCCCGAAACACCTGATGATTTTTGGTTAGAACAAAAAAGGTTAATGTTTAAATCGCAATATCGCCCACTTGCGCCATATTTCCATTGGCAAGGAAAAGAATTTCATAGTAAGTATATAAATGTTGATTCCGATGGCTTAAGGAGAACTATAAAATCACCAAAAGCCGGAGCCAAAAAAGTATTTGTATTTGGTGGAGCTGGTGTGTGGGGAACATTTGTTCCAGATTCACAAACAATACCATCATATTTACAATCATTTCTGGGACAGGATTATGATGTCTATAATTCTACATCAGGTGGAGGTCATTCATCAACTCAGGAATTAAATTTTTTGCTATACAATTTAGCATTAGGTAATGTACCCGATATCGTTATATTTTATGAAGGAATTGTTGATAGTTACGCTGGAACGTTTGATCCTGCAATTCCTAGATTTCCAAGAGGTGTAAAAGGTCAAATTCCTGAAGTTAAAATAGCTAATACTAATTTTTTATCTGATTTATATAATGAATCTAACTACCCTTCATTAGTTAGATATATCTTTACAAGATTTAATTTTAATTTCAGAGATAATGAAATTAAGTCTAATATAGATAAAAATGCTCAACAAGTTGTATCCTTTTATGAAGCACATATTAAACAAGTGAAGGCATTAGGAAAAGAATATGGTTTCCAAGCTTTTTTCTTTTGGCAACCAAATTTGTTGAGTTTAACCAAAAAATATTCACCTTATGAAAAAAGATTAGTAGAGGGATATTCAGATACCCTCATAAAATCACAGAACCAGGTGTATACTTACGCAAAAGAACAATTTTCAAATAGAGAAAGTGAAAATATTTACTTTGCTGGTAACATATATGACGACGTAGGTGACCCTATATATTTTTCATGGGATCATTTTTGCGCCAATGCCAACATAGTTGCTACAAAGGAAATATATGAGCATATAAAAGAGCAAATATAGCCCTTTATTATTACCATATTTAACCATTTATCAATAAATGGTTAAATAGTGATGATAATTTTTAATATGTTTACACGATGTTCTATTTATTAACTGATGTTACGCACTCAACTTCTGTTCCTTCAATAACACAAACAACAATTGGTGCTGGTATCGGGCTTCGCACTTCAATCATTCGATAACCCACTCATTCATATCAAATTATACTTAGCACTGCCATAAATCTAAAATACAGCGAAGCTAAACTTTTGCCTGAAAAACCCGTTTTTGCGCGCAAAAACTTGGCCAAAAAATGCAAAAGCGTAAATTGTATTTCACATTTCGATGCGATAGTACAGCGAAGCTATACTATCGCATCGAAATAAAGTTGCGCGCAACTTCTCCGTGTGAAATAGTGGACAGTATATATGAATCAATACGTGAGGTTTCGTGCGTTTGTATAACCTTGATAAGAATATGGATGCGTAACATCAGTTATTAAGTAATATCTTTAATCCGACATTCCGCACATCTTAATTGTAACTTGTTGATTTTAAATCAGTATAAATATAATTGAACTTTTCCATAAATTTTATTTTTATTTAATATCAGATACTTATAGAGGGGTGCGGAATGTCGGTTTAATTATCAATTTGAATGAATATATATCTTATAAAAGTTGAACATCGCTTGTTGTTTATCAATGAAGTAGTACTATGATTTTTAAATTCTCCACCAAAGCCAAAACCCTTGAAGCGTTAGCTTCTCAAAAAACGTCTTTTGCAATACCACCACTCTATTATTTCACGGTGAGGGAGTGGCAAGCAAAAGCCTCTTCTATTCTGACAAAAATTCAGGCATTATTTCCCAAAACATTGCTCGCTATCCGCAGCAGCACCTTAACTGAGGATAGCATCGATGTTTCCATGGCAGGTGCATTTCACTCCTGTCTCGCTGTCAAATCATGGGATCGCGATGCATTACAACAAGCCATTCAAAATGTCATCAATTCCTACTCTGAAAACTCTAATGATCAAGTTCTGATTCAAACCCTGATCACGGATATAGTCGTTAGCGGCGTGATTATGACCAGATGTTTGCAAAGTGGGGCCCCCTATTATGTCCTCAATTATGATGATGAATCAGGTAAAACGGATTCTATTACCGGTGGTACTGGTGTTTCTAAATCTGTTTTTATCCATCGAGCTTGTGAAGAAAAATATATCGAGTCTGAGCGCGTCAAAAAAATGCTCAGATTAGCGAGAGAATTAGAAGCCATTTGTGGCAATATCCCATTAGATATTGAATTTGGAATCCATAAAACCGGTAGCGTTTATTTATTTCAAGTACGGCGTATTTGTACAACTGGCAAATGGCATCCTGATATTGAAAAAAGAGTCAGTCGTAAAATGCCCTTTATTGAAACATTCATTAAAGAACGTTCTACGCCTAAAACCGATATTTGGGGTGAACGCACTATTCTTGGCAATATGCCAGATTGGAATCCCGCTGAAATTATAGGGACAACGCCCAGGCCTTTAGCCATTTCATTATATAGGGAAATAGTGACTAAAAGCATTTGGCAGCAAGCAAGAGTTGCAATGGGCTACCGACAAATGCCACCGCAAGAACTCATGGTGCTTATTGCTGGACAACCTTATATTGATGTACGCAATAGCTTTAATTCATTTTTGCCGGCGGGTTTAGAGTCTCAAGTCGGTTGGAAATTGGTAAATGCGTGGTTGGATAGGTTAGATACCCATCCTGAATTTCACGATAAAATTGAATTTGAAGTGGCTCAAACAATAGTGGATTTTAGTTTTGAGGATCATTTTGCCGCTCGTTATTCTAAATGTCTCTCTACTACAGAATTTGACCATTTTAAAAATAGGTTATTATATCTAACGAATCAATGTTTAAACAAGACGAGTAATGGTAGCCTAGCAACGTCTTTATCAACCATTGAAACCTTAAATCACGAACAAAAAACAAGGCAATGGCAAGAAAGTGAAACGCCCTTACAAATTATAGCGCAAATAGATTATTTGCTAGATGAATGCAAACGTTTAGGTACATTACCTTTTTCCATAATTGCGCGGCATGGCTTTATTGCTGAAACACTGCTGCGTTCAGCTATTACAAAAGGGGCTATTGCGCCGGATCGAGTCCAAACATTTAAGCAATCATTTCGGACTATTTTAGGAAAGATGACTGTAGATATGCAGGCCGTTTATCGCGAGCAATTGGCTACCGATATTTTTATGGAACGCTATGGACATCTTCGCCCCGGCACTTATGACATTTTGTCCTTATGTTATAAAGATAGAGAAGATTTGTTTGATGGGTTTATAGATTTATCTAATAATGAGAAAACGGAATTGCCTTATTTTGAATTATCAAAACAAGAAGAACAGCAAATTAACCAGCTTCTTCATGAAAATAAGATATTGGCTGTTGATGCCCAAGGATTATTGGCTTATGCGCGTCAAGCCATTGTAGGGCGCGAATATGCTAAATTTATTTTTACGAAAAATCTTTCTGAAGTCTTAGAAAAGTTGGCACAATGGGGAACGTTTTTTAATTTGGGACGAGATGATCTTTCCTATCTCTCCTTGCCCGCTATTTTAAATACTGCGATTTATCCCTTTTTGGATGACGCTGAATATCAATTTGCGGAGCAAGTTGAGAAAGGGCAGCAATTTGTTTCATTAAGTAACGCTATCAAACTCAGTTATCTCATTCGAGGCATAAAGGATATATATATAGTCCCTTTGCACCGTGCCGCTCCTAATTTTATAACTTCTCAGAAAATCGAAGGCACTGTTATATTGCTCAAAAGCGATTCAACTACCCCTTTGTATGGTAAAATTGTTTGCATAGAAAATGCGGATCCCGGCTTTGACTGGATTTTTACCAAGGGCATTAAAGGCTTAATTACCCAATACGGTGGCACGAATTCTCATATGGCTATTCGCTGTGCTGAACTGGGTTTACCCGCCGCTATTGGATGTGGTGAACAAACCTTTGCACAAATTATCAAAACGGGTTTAGTCGAACTTAATTGCAGAGATAAAATACTTAGGGCGAGTCATGGTACAATCCACTAAGAAAAAAATCGGTTTAACCATGCGAATAATCCACGCTAAGGATTATGATGAGCCGCGAGATGCACTGGCTCAGGATTGGGGACGTTTTTTAGCTAAACCCACCGTATTCAATTAATGAAAAATCATAAGAGTGAAGAATTCAGATTAGGTGGGTTTTCTACCCACCCATTGATTGATAGATAAGTACTGAAGCATAAATTTTCGTGTATTTTGAAATGGGGCAACCACAAGGGATTGCCCTTTGCGCTAAAATATCTGTTTATTTGTGCTTCAGTACTTAATTTAAAAGAAATCCGATTTTTTCAAAAATCGGATTTCTATACTAAATCCACATTTTCACCCATTTGATTTGATGAAATCCCCTTTTTTCGACAGGCTAGGTCTGTCCCCTATTTTCTTAATTAATCGGAGCCAATATGGATATTCAAAATATCATAGATAACTTAACACCAGAAAGTCTGAAACAAATTAACGAGGCGTTTGCCAAAAAACAAAATAAGATTCCCACTTATTCTTATTCTCAAATAACCTTTAAAAATTTAAAAAAACTTTTTGAGATTAAAAATAACAAAGCACAAGATATATTCGATGAATGGTTTAATAATAATATTGAACTAAAACCTGACGATATTAAATTTATAAGCGATTTAATAGAAAGTAATGAATTTTTAATAGATAGTTACAAAGAAGAAGATTTAAAAGTTAAATTTATTACCCCTATCTTAAATAGGATTAAATTTTTAGATTTCATGATTCCTTTTAGAGACTTTTATGAGGAACCATTAATTTATAAAACGGATCATTTTATTTTGAGTGGTACGACTGATTTTTTAATTGCAAAAGGTTTAGAGTTTGCGGAAGAGCCTTATTTTTTTATTCAAGAATTTAAAAAATCTATTAAAAATGATGATCCACGTCCCCAATTGTTAGCTGAACTCATTTCAGCAGTTGAATTGAATAATTTTATTTCAATGAAAGGTGCTTATATTGTTGGTGCTATTTGGCATTTTGTTATCTTAGAAAAAATGGATACAAATCAATACCAATATTTTATAAGTAAATTATTTAATGCTACAAATATAAAAGACTTAAAGTCTATTTATAAAAATTTGCTATTTATCAAAAGTAAAATTATTCAAATAGCTCAAAAAAATGGAATCTAAAACAGCCCTATTATTGCTTAAGTAGGTACACAAAAGTTTATTAACATTTTGTAGCCCACCTTTGCTGCGGCTGGTGGGCAGCTGAAAATGTTAAAATATTTATGCGTACCTATAATTGGTTTTTCTGCGGTTCTGAAATTGCATGGGTTTTTACCAAGGGCATTAAATAGATGTTCAGATAAATATTTTGGCTTTAAGACCTAACCTGGCAGGTATAGTAACTTTCATGGTAGAATCCACTCAGAAAAAAATCGGTTTAACCATGCGAATAATCCACGCTAAGGATTATGATGAGCCGCGAGATGCACTGGCTCAGGATTGGGGACGTTTTTTAGCCTTTGCTATGCCAGAAATATTGTGGTTTCCTATTCCCAATTTAGGGAGCGAGAGTGTTGATTTTGTTAAACAGTGGGAGATTGATGGCTTGATATTGACGGGTGGCAACGATATTGGCTCTGCACCACTGCGAGATTTAACGGAAAAAGTGCTTTTAGAATATGCCTTATCTAATGATTTACCCGTATTTGGTGTCTGTCGCGGATTACAGTTTATCCATCATTATTTTGGCGGTAGTCAATTGACAGCCTGCCCAATTGAGGAGCATGTTGCCTGTAGGCATATCATTGATCTTAAAAATCATCCTAATTTATCGGATATCATACAATATCCAGAACAAGAGGTTAATTCCTTCCATAATTTTGCTGTAGAAAAACAAGATATTGTCAACAATATGATCCCTTTTGCATTATGCAAAAATTGGGTAGAAGGTTTTTTGAGCGAAAAACAGAAACTGATTGGTGTACAATGGCATCCTGAAAGAGAAAGGCCTTTTCGAGACTTTGATCGTATTTTAATGAGACACTTTTTTAAATTAAAAGCTTTGGTATGACACGGCATGAATTTTTCCGTGTTTTTCCGTGTTTTTCCGTGGCAAAATTTGGATAACTCAATATGAAAATTGTTGCCTTTAATAATGGGCACAACGCCTCTTTAGGATTTTTTGATAATGGCGTATGCCAATCAATATTACACGAAGAGAAATTCAATAACATTAAAAATTATGTTGGATTTCCAATGCTGGCATTAGATCATTTGGCTAGCCACATTGATTTGAAAAAGATCGATTTTTTTGTGTTTGCCAGTTATCAACAAATGATGTTTATACTGCCTACCAAGCAAGTCGATATCTATGAAAGTGTGAGCCAGTCAAAATATAGAGCGCTGTACAATTACCTAGAATATAAAACCGGCTATAAAAAGCTGTTTACAGGCTTAAGAAATTACATTTTAACTCATAAAGTGACTCCAAAAGCATGGGTTGAAATAGTCAATTGGTTTCAAGAAAAATATCAGATCGATGGCCAAAAACTGTGTCGCATCGATCATCATACTGCCCATGCTTTAACGCCGGTTTACTTTTATAACTTGGCGAAAACGTCAACAGATACTTTGTTATTGACAATGGATGGTGCCGGGGATAATTACTTTGCGAAAGTGTTTGTTTTCGGGGGCGGCAAAAAGTGTGCCAAGTTAATTTCTCAAAGTGCTTTTGATGCCTCTATCGGATTACTTTATTCGGAATTAACCCGATTTCTTGGCATGAAACCAACTGAACATGAGTACAAAGTGATGGGATTAGCTGCTTATGTTTCAGAAGAAAAATACTACCAACCCATTTATGAAAAATTACGTCAAATTATCTGGTTAAATAAAGAGACACTTGAATTTGATTCTGCCTTCAATACCAATGTGGCCCGTCTTTATTTTAAAGAACACGCTCTCATGGAGCGTTTTGATAATCTTGCCGCAGCTGTGCAAAAACTGACCGAAGAATTAGTCTTACAATGGATACAAGCCGCTATCAAGAAAACGGGCATCCATCAGATTGCATTAAGCGGTGGCGTTTTTATGAATGTCAAAATGAATCAAAAAATTGTCGCATTACCAGAAGTGAGAAAAGTTTATTTTCAACCTTCATGCGGTGATGAAAGTTTAGTCATTGAGGCTGCTGCAAAAATATTTTTGGATAAGCAAGTGCCATTACAACCTATTGAAACGATGTTTTTAGGACATGGCTATACTAATAAGGCCGTCAACGATTTTTTGCAATGCCATCACGCTTTTGACCAATATCATATTGAATTTGTTGAAGAAATAGAAAAGAGATTGGCACAATTATTGGCCGAATTTAAAATTGTTGCTCGTTTTAAAGGGGCTTGTGAATGGGGTGCAAGAAGTTTATGTCATCGAGGCATATTGGGTAATGCCAGTGATTTAAAAACTTTTTATGAAGTCAATGACATGATCAAAATGAGAGATTTTTGGATGCCATTTGCGCCAACCATTTTGGTAGATTGGGCAGAAAAGTATATAAAAGACTGGGCAATAATCAGAGAAAAGGCTTTTGAATCCAGCAAGTACATGATTATGACAATGGATTCTACCAAACTGGCTCAACAGGATTTAAGGGCTGGGATACATCAAAAAGACAAAACCTTAAGGGCACAAATTGTGGAAGCACAAGATAACCCTGATTTGTATAATTTGTTAAAGGAATATGAAAAATTGACGGGCATGGGCGGCATTTTAAATACTTCGCTTAACGTACATGGCTACCCATTGGTAGGTACATTGGAACAAGCTCTGTTTACCTTTGAACATTCTGGATTGAAGTATATGGCTTTGGAGAATTATTTGCTGACTAAATCATGAAATAATGGCAATAACGCTAAGAACAATGGCATCCTGAAAGAACTTAACTTTTATCGTTTTTGGCAACCCCAGGTTGCCACCTGGGGCTATGATCTCGCTACGCTCGGAACGTAGTTTCACATTCAACCCCTACGGGGTAGTGCTAATTTACCACACGGCGCTATAGAAAAACAAGATATTGTCAAGAATGTGCTCCCTTTTGCATTATGCCAAAATGGGGTAAGTACTGAAGCATAAATTTTCAGGTATTTTAATAGAAGCAATGTTTATTTGTAATTAGAGACGCGAAGCATCGCGTCTCTACGAAACCGCGAATTGTAGATTTGCTCTGCTTCGCGTCTCTTTGCGGTTAAATACCTGTTTATTTGTAATTAGAGACGCGAAGCATCGCGTCTCTACGAAACCGCGAATTGTAGATTTGCTCTGCTTCGCGTCTCTTTGCGGTTAAATACCTGTTTATTTGTGGTTCAGTACTTAGAAGGGAGCGAAAAACATAAACTGATTGGTGTACAATGGCATCCTGAATGACAAGCGGCATGAGCAATCACAGCCAAAAACGGATGCTTCCACCCAATGTTTGGCTGCTATTGTTAAATTGAGTTAACATAAAAGTATTCTATGAATCAAATTCAAACGACAGAAAAACAACAGCTTTATCAGAAAAGGGTTGACCAATTTTTTGCTCAAATTAAAAACTGGTTATCAGATGACTTTGAGATAATACTAACTGAAAATGAGCTGATTGAAGATGAAACGGGAAAATACCAAATACCCAGTTTATCTATTGTGAAAAAAGAGCCCTCTAAACCTAATAAGAAAATAGTTGATTTATTTCCAAAAGGCACTTCGGTACTTATGGGTGAAGGTTTTATTGAAGTACATGGTGTTTATGGTGAGGAATCCTTCATTTATATGCTTAAAGATGGATGGGTTATTCAAGATAGATTGGGTAAAATACGTCCCATGTATAAAGATGTGAAAACGGATGGTTGGTACTGGCTCGAAAGTTATCACCGTAATAAAGCGAGTTTAGTCGAGCAGGATGTTTTAATGGATGTCTTAAAAATGGTAACGCTTTATGATGAACCTTGACAATCCATTGCCACCGATATTAAATGCTTTTGAAGCCACTCGTGATGCGTTGAGAATCAGTCGTCGCCTGATTCCTGAACTGGAAGCGAAACAACCCGATTGTCAAGCTGAGTTGTTTCATCAAAGACGTAAATTGCTTAATCGTACTGTATTTCCTAATCATCCAAATGGAAAAAGGTTACTGGAACAGACGGAGAAAGAAATTCAAGATTTATTTGTACTTAACTTATGGGTGGTTTTTGAACGATTTGTCAGAATTTATTTGCAACAAATAAAATTGCCAGAAAAGAGTCAACTTTGTGAAGCACTTTACCAAGATTTTCAAAAAAAGCTAGAATCCTTAACCGCTCCAGAAGTTCTTGATTTTCTAAAACTCAGCTTTTTTAAGAGTCATGAAGGAAGTCAGCTGATTGGTTCAGCTAAACAGATTTTGGAATATCGTAATTGGGTTGCTCATAGAAATCCTAAAAAAAAAATCACCTATAAAAATAGTGCCTAATATGGCTTATGATACTTTAAATGAAATTATCGAAACTTTGTTACAATTTCCTGAAAAAACCTGACTATTTTTATAATTTCATGTTAATGATTAAAAGCTTTGGTATGACACAGCACGGCATGAATTTTTCCGTGTTTTTCGTGGCAAAATCTACCCAAAACTTCTACCTACCCTGGCTAAGTTTTTAGAGTTATTGATGACAACAAAAATAGAGAGTAGAAAATGGACACATTGACTCAAAAAGCTCAAATAAAAGCTATCAGAGAGCTTACCAAAGAAATTACGGCCTCCAAAGAAAAAGCGCAGAGGTATTTGAAGGATTCCGGCATTGATGATTATGTAAAAAGAACTTTAAATACGCTCTCCAAAAATGATTCTAATGGTAAACTGAGATGATTTATAAATACAGCAGCCTTCCCTATATTGATAAAGACACAGAGCCAAGTTTTTTCACTGAATGGAAAAACCAAGACAAAATGTACCAACGAGGACGTTCAAACTGGAAACGACTGGATTCTACAACTAAAAAACAACTACACCAAGCTTTAATCAAAGAACAAGGTGCTATATGCCGTTATTGCGGAACTAGGATTAGGGTAAATGAAAGTCATATAGAACATTTTCGCCCTCAAAAACAATATCCAAAGTTAAAGCTTGAATACAATAATTTACTTTGCTCTTGCCAATTTGAACTTCAAAAAACTGAACCCAGACATTGCGGCAATGCTAAAGGCAGTTGGTTTGATGAAAACCTGACAATTTCTCCACTTGATCTTAGCTGTGAATCTTGCTTTGAGTATTTAGAAAATGGCAGTGTACAAGGCTCTAATAATGATGAGGCCGCTAAACAAACCATTAAACACTTAGAATTAGACATTAATAAACTTCGTGAACTGAGACAAGCTGCTATTTTTGCAGCACTAGAAGATATTGATATTTTGGATGAAAAAATGATCCAAGAACAAATAGCGTTTTATTCTCAACGCAATTATAGCGATCAACTGATACCTTTTTGTTCCTCTATTATCAACGTACTATCAAGTTTACTGAACTGAGTTATTATCAAATAATGACAATGAAAGCCATTATCTTAGCGGCAGGGCGTGGTTCACGTATGCAGGGGATGACTGATGATAAACCTAAGTGTCTAACCCCCCTTGCCGGAAAAACATTATTGGATTGGCAACTTTTGGCGCTTAATGCGATGGGGATTGATCACATTGCCGTAGTGCGTGGTTACTTAGCAGAACAATTACAGAGTAAGAGATTTTCATTTTTGGATAATCCAAGATGGCCTGAAACGAATATGGTTGTTACGCTAACTTGTGCTAGTGTTTTATTACTAAATAATACCTGTATTGTTTCTTACGCGGATATTGTCTACAATGCGATTCATATCGAAAAATTAATACAGGCTACTGGAGATATTGTTTTAACCTATGATCGGTTATGGGAGTCTTTGTGGCAAGAGAGATTTACTGATCCGCTATCCGATGCGGAAACCTTTAAGGAAAAACGAGGGCAATTGCTTGAAATTGGTGATAAAGCACAGTCTATGACAGAGATTGCGGGCCAATATATGGGATTATTGAAGTTTACGCCTAAAGGTTGGAAAATTGTAGAGAAACAATTAAATAAACTATCTCAAAATCAGTTAGATAGATTAGATATGACAGCGTTATTGCGGTTATTGTTAGAACAAAAGGTGACTATCAATGTGGTGCCTGTCGAAGGAAAATGGTGTGAGGTTGATAGTGGGCATGATTTACGTTTGTATGAAACTAAAATATCTCAAGTCGATAAAAGTGATGGGTGTTGGATGCATGATTGGAGGGGGTAAATTATGAAAACTCAATGGGATTATACTGACTTAGCTGATGCTTACATTAAAAGGCCTGATTACTCTGGAGAGGCCATTAATGAATTGTTCAATCTTATGGGAATAACCCAAGGGCAATTTGCTTGTGATATAGGCGCAGGTGTTGGTCACTTGACACGCCATTTACTTAAAAAAGGTTTGAATGTAGTTGCTTTAGAACCCAATGATGCCATGCGTCGTCATGGAATAGAAAGAACTGCACAGTTTGAAGAAGTGACTTGGTTAGAGGCAGCGGCTGAAAACACTAATCAAGATTCTGATGCATTTCGTCTAGTTACGTTTGGTTCTTCCTTTAATGTCACTGATCAGCAAGTTGCACTTAAAGAAACGTCAAGGATTCTTAAACCGGATGGATGGTTTGCTTGTATGTGGAATCACCGAAACTTGGATGATGCTATTCAAGCCCAAATTGAACACATTATCAAAAATCGTATAAATGATTATGATTATGGTTCAAGAAGAGTGGAACAAACATCAATAATTGATGAAAGTGATCTTTTTAAACAAGTCCATAAAATTGAAGGGCAAGTGAAACACACACAATCTTTGTTAGATTGTAAGAAAGCATGGCGTTCTCACGCGACATTGCAACGTCAAGCAGGTGATCACTTTGAAAATGTAATTCAAGAAATTGACTGCTATTTGGATAGTCTTCAAGTAGAATCTATTACAATCCCTTATACAACCAGAGCATGGATCGCCCAAAAGAAATCATGCTAACTTCCCCAAAAGTCTTATGGATTACCGGATTATCGGGTGCGGGAAAAACCACGATAGCCCGTGCAACACAAGAGATTTTACGCTCAAAAGGTGTTTGTACGGTGCTTTTGGATGGTGATCAAGTACGCAATGTGGTAAGAGATGAAACTTGTGGACATGATCGTGCTAACCGATTAAAAAATGCCTATCGTATCAGCAGGTTAGCTAAAATGATTGCTGAACAAGGGTTGGTTGTTATCGTTGCCACTATGTCTCTGTTTCATGAAATCCATGATTGGAATAGAAAAAATTTACCGCATTATTTTGAAATTTATCTAAAAGTCGATTTAGCAATACTGCAAAAAAGGGATCCAAAGGGGCTATACCACAAGGCAAACCGTGGTAAAGAATCTAACATAGTGGGTGTACACCTTGATATTGAAGAACCGCAGTATCCTGATTTGGTGATAGAAAACAATGAGAATTTAGAGGATGTTTCGGTGATTGCAGAGTTAATTGTAGCTCATTGAACATTCAAAAAGCCCCAAGTCTAAATGACAAGGGGCTTTTTTTATGGAGCGCGTTTACACCAAATTAAATTATAGTCAATAATTTAAACCGCTAACTACAAGGATTGTATATAATAAAAGGTAAAGTCAAAACCCAGTAGTTTCAGGTGGCGGTAAAGGCTGTTCTTGGGGTTGCTTAGGCCTAGCCGATTGCGAAAACGCTTGTACTTTTCAAGCCATTCAAATGACTCAAAACGCTTTACCCAAAGTCGATATCGACAAATGCACCGCATGCGGCGACTGTGTCGCCGCCTGTCCACGCAATTTGTTTGAGATTGTGCCCTTAAATCATCAACTGTTTGTGCAATGTTCAATTCCCCTTGAAGGCGAGGCCGCGCGTGTACTGTGTAGCACCGCTTGTGATGCCTGCGGCAAATGTGCCGCAGATGTCGCGCCTAACCTGATTCGCATGGAAAACAATTTGCCCGTTGTCGATTACACCGCAGGTGGGCCAGCTAAGCCAGAAGCCACTTTCCGTTGTCCCACAGGCGCGATTCAATGGTTAGAATGTACACAATTCTCCGAGAAAGATAACGCTCAACGTGATAGTGAGGATCCCTATACACGGTTTGTGTCTCCTCAATAAAACAACTGTGTGAATATTTTTATCTGCGGTGTCAGTACTATCAGCGTCATCAGCATTCTATTCGAGACTTAAATCAATGATAAGTACTTTCGCCAAAAATTTTCAGGTATTTTAATAGAAGCAATGTTTATTTGTAATTAGAGACGCGAAGCATCGCGTCTCTACAATTCGCGGTTTCGTAGAGACGCGATGCTTCGCGTCTCTTTGCGGTTAAATACCTGTTTATTTGTGGTTCAGTACTTATAGATTGTCAGAAAAATAATTTCAAAAAGGGTAGTATTTTTAATCTCACGCTTCGCGCTAAAACGCATCGATAATACTTTAATACTTAGCATCTTTGCGCCTTTGCGTCTTTGCGTGAGATTGGTTTTATAGAATGCTGATTAAACTGATTGTCATGATTTACGCTGATTTTTAATCGATAAAGAGATACCTTATGCCCGATTTTTCTAGCTCAACCTTACGTTTATTTCAACGTTTTTTCACAACCACTTCTCCCCAGGCTCAACACGCTGGCATTAAAACGGTACTGGATGGCAATACCGCTGTCGCGGCGACTGAAGCTTGTATTGCTGAAGCGGCCGGTTTAGGGGCCACCTTTCCGGCCGATGCGGCCGCTTATGCCTGGCAAGCCGAACAACAACGTCGGGGCAAAAATTGCTTCGGCAAAACGCTGACGGGCCGCGATACCGAAGGGGCACGCGGTGCATTGGCGGCCGCTATTGGATTAAGCATGAGCGGCGCACGGGCGACAACCTTTTTATCATCGCCCGATGTCATGAGTGCCCAAGATTGGCTGGTAACCGCCGTAGGCAGACTGGTTCCACTGGTTGTGCATTTGACTAACCGTACACTTGCCGCACACGCTGGCGCTCTAGGTAGCGGTCATAAAGCCTATCATGTCAGCGCGGATTCCGGCTTTTTTATACTCCATGCCAGCACGGTGCAAGAAGCTGTCGATTTTTCGCTGATAGCGCGGCGGGTTGCCGAATTAACCCTGATTCCAGGCCTTGTTGCGATGGATGGGGAACAAATCGCGCTTGCCGCACAGGAAGTTGAGTTGCCTCATCCAGAATGGGTGCGACAATTTTTAGGTGATCCCGATGATGAAATCACGTCTCCCACGGCCGCACAAAAAATGCTCTTTGGCGAAACGCGCCGTCGCGTACCACGCTGGCATAATCTTGATAGGCCCGTGATGCACGGTGCTTTACAAGGGCCTGACACTTGGACGCTGGGGGCAGTGGCCAAACATCCTTACTTTCACCATCATTTAAACGCGATTATCGAAGAATCCTTCGCATTGCTGTCCAAACACACCGGTCGCACACTTGGGCCCGTTTCCAATTATCAAACCGATAACGCACAGATTGTGCTGGTCGCACAAGGATCATCTATAGAAACCTTGCAAGCCGTTGCCGCTTATATGCGTGAAGTCCGGAAAATCAAAGTCGGTGTACTCGGTATTCACGGCATAAGGCCATTTCCAGGTGCCCAGATTGCAGAACATCTCAAGAAAAAACGAATCGTCGCGGTACTCGAACGGGTCGATACGCCATTAGCGGCCGATCCCCCCTTGATGCGCCAAGTGCGTGCGGCACTGGAACGCGCCTTAGAAAATGGCCGACTGGGTAGCGCGATTCATCCCGGTTATCCCCTGATTAAAGACAAGCAATTACCCCGCTTTCGTTCTGTCGTCTATGGACTAGGGGGTCAAGCTTTACGAGCAGCAGACTTGATCACACTGTGCGAGACACTAGAAGAAAAAGGCCAAGGGCGCATCTTTCTCGGATTTGAATTTGATCGTGCCAAAAGTCTCTATCCAAAACGCCAAGTCTTACTGGATAACTTACGTCGCGCTTACCCTGACATAGCTCATTTGGGATTGCGGAGTCAACAACCTGCTCCCGACTTACGGCCGGCCGGTGCTATCACCGTCGCCATACATAATCTATCAGAACAAAGTGGTAAAGGATTGAGTGTTGAAGCTGCCGTTTTATTATATCGTCTGCTCGGTGGTTGGATACGCAGCCGCCCCGGCGTATTTCAAGAACGTTGGATATCAGGTTGGCTCGATATCTTCACTTATTCGCCCCAATCGCTGCGCGATCCGGGCGATGATCTGCCCATTGATCTCGCCGTGCTAACGGCCCCGCATCGCTTGCAAAAATCCCAGCTTGAATTGCGTCAAGAAGGGATTCTGTTGGCAGTCTCAAGCCAAGACGATGCGGCCCTCTGGCAAAGTCTCGCGCCAGAAGTACGAGAAGATATCGAACGAAAACAAATACGACTTTACAGTATATCAAGCTCAGAAATCGCCCACACTTCAGCGGCCTTTAGCGTTATGCTGGGCAGCTTATTAGGCACTTTACTTGATAGCGGCCTATTAGATATCAAAGTACGACGGATACTCAACAGCTATGAAGACAGTTTGCATCATCTCGCTGAGAAAGAACGTACAGCGCGTTTAAACGCTTTCAAAATGGGATTAGAAACGGTGCGGCAAATTGATTATCAAATGCTACCCGTTCAGGCCTCAAATGCCCCCGTACCTTGGCATGACGAAGCGCCCATGGCCGTCCGTCATCTGGGACAAAGCGGCGCGACTTATGACAGCTTACCGCGTTTCTGGGATCAAGTCGGCGTATTATATCGTAACGGCGATCTCGCCGAATTAATACCCGATCCCTATTTGGCGACCGGTATCATCCCGCCGCTGTCTTCAACCTTCCGTGATCTCAGTATCGCAAGAAACAGCTTACCGGCATTTGATCCCAGTACCTGCACCGGTTGCGGACAATGTTGGACACGTTGTCCAGATAGCGCCATTGGCAGTGTCGTTCTCAGCCCAACCGCTTTAATTGATGCCGGCATCAAACTGACAGGTGGTGAAACATTACGAATGGCTGCCAGTAAGCTGGCAACCCGTTTACATAGCTTAGGGAGAGATACAGACATCACGTACAACACCGTAGGCGAATTTATCCAAGACGCTTTTGCCGGCTTAAAAGATAAATTCCCCTTGAATGATGAACGTAAACAGGCACTTACAGAGGCCGTCGCAGCACTGAACGATAAAATGGGGGACTTGCCCGTTGCTCGCACAGAGGCTTTCTTTTATGAGCGAGAACGCTATCAACGAGAAACCGGCGAATTGCTCTCACTGCTGATCAATCCAGACGCTTGCAAAGCCTGCGGATTGTGCATTTCTGCCTGTGAACCGGGAGCACTGACAGCCGCGCCTCAAACTCAAGAAAGGGTGCAACAAGCCCATCAACTCTGGCGAATCTGGGAACACTTACCCGACACCTCCGGCAAAACCATAGAACAGGCCAGTACCCATTCTGAAGTGGGCCCAATGCCGGCCATTTTACTCTCCCGCCATTGCCAATTTGCCATTGCTGGAGGAGACAATGCCGAAGCCGGTTCCGGCGAAAAAATAGCCCTACGTCTCGCCCTAGCCGTCACCGAATTTCAACGGCAACCGCTGATCAACCGTTTTCTTCAAGAAATAACAGAAGTCCGAGACAAACTGATGGCCAGTATCCGTAATCATCTGGTTGATGCCCTACCCACTGATGATCTGGATGCACTTGCCAAAGGATTAGAGGGCATACGCTCCGAAAAATCCCCCTTATCGGCCCTCACCGAAAAAATAGACAACGCAGCAGAACAGGGACATATTGACGCAATCGCATTGCGCCGACAAGTCAAAATAACCCAAGCACTCGACGAACTGCACTGGCGGCTATCCAAAGGGGAACAAGGTTTAGGCCGCGCCCGTTTAAGTCTAGCGATTGCCCCCGGCACCTTGACAAGCTGGGCAGGCACTTGGCCAGACAACCCCTTTCAAGTACCCGTAGCCGTCGATCTCAATAGCGATACCGCACAACTGGCCAGCGGCCTGTTAGAAGGGCAATTACGCGAAGCCGCCAAAGGTTTAGCCTTATTGCGCCAAGCCAAATTGGAATTGGATAAACCCGACGAAGCGGCCCGATCAACACAAACGCTTGAATCTCTCCATTGGCGCGACTTGACGCAGGAAGAGCAACAACGTTGCCCCCCCCTACTGCTCGTCGGCAATGACGAAGTATTAAGTGGTAAAGGCTTTTCAGCCCTCACGCGATTACTAAGCACAGATTTGCCCCTCAAAATCATGGTACTGGCCGATTTAGATTTAGAACTGGGCACCGCCAATGTCGCTGGAAGCCCAATGGCAGTCGCCAAAGAAGCGAAAACGGAACCCAGTTTATTAGCCTTAGCACAGCGCCATGCCTATATCGTGCAAACCAGCATTGCAAACACAAGCCATTTTATGAAGAGTCTGGAAGAAGCATTAGAATTTGCAGGGCCAGCATTGATTCATGTCCATGCCCCCAGCCCCGAACAACACGGATTTGCCCCCGATCAAACCCTCACTCAGGCCAACCTGGCAATCAACTCCCGTGTTTTCCCCCTATTTCGCTATCATCCAGAAGGAGAAGGCGTATTTGGATCACGTATCAGTCTTTCAGGCAATCCAGCTCCAGAAGAAACGGTGTACCAAGAGGCAGAAACCATCATCACCCCTGTAGACTGGGCAGTCCATGAACGACGCTTTGCCCCCTACTTTTCACCGCTTAACACAACTGATCCCAGCCCTATACCCGTTGCCGACTATCTCAAACTCGATGCCGCCGCGCGGCAACGCAAAACACCTTTTGTCAGCGTAGTCCATACGCTTACCCCAAACGAAGAGGAAAAAGCAGGTGAAAAAGAGGCAAGTGACGAAACCGTCCGTTTAAAGGTAGGCCCTGCGCTAATGGCAGCCTGTGAAGAACGCATAGAAGCATGGCGTACCCTACAAGAACTAGCCGGTTTAGTCACCCCCTTCACCAAATCAGTCGAAGCACAATTAAAACAGGAAATCAGCGAAGCCCATCAAGCCGAACTCGCCGCACAGAAAGCAGAATATGAAGCCCGTATTGAAAACCTACGCGCCGAAATGGAAGCCGAAATAGCGGCCCGTGTGAAAGGGCAATTAATGGCACTGGCGGGTTATTCACTGCCAAATTAAAGGAGAATGTTTCCGAAAGTGCAGCTTATTGGAGTGCAAACTTTAGTTTGCAGCTTATTGGAGTGCAAACTTTAGTTTGCAGCTTATTGGAGTGCAAACTTTAGTTTGCAGCTTATTGGAGTGCAAACTTTAGTTTGCAGCTTGTTGGAGTGCAAAATTTATTTTGCAGTGCGATTGAAATAAAACGCAAAATAAATTTGGAACGAAAATCGGGCTGCAAAATAAATTTTGCACTTATTCTTACTTAGTGTGTTTTAGGTGAGATTTCTCCCTTCTCATTCATTTGAGCTAACAACTCTTCACGCGAGCAGTGCATCAGCAACCGTAATGATTCCTCATGCGGCATATGTACTAACGGATCAATCAGTTGTGATAATGCCTCATCAATGCCAAAACGTAACTTCATCAAATTGTTGACATAAAACTTTCGTTCATCCAAACGGCCTTGTTCTTGGCCTTTTAGCACGCCTTCAACTATAGCCTGGGTGCGCGATTTTTCATAAGCGGGTGATAAAATCATGAGTAACTCCTTATCTTCTGGGGTTAAGTGATCTTGTGCTTGGGTATCCTCATGCCATTTATGGAATACGTCAAGCACATTATCAAGTAAAGGCTCTTGATCTTCCAGTGTGGCAAGGGTTTCAATGGCTTTTTGCTGAGTTTTACCCTTTCCAAAAATTCTAAGCCAAACTGTCTCTAATGTTTCAGGGAGTTCATCAATAACAACTATCCCAGTGTTCATAGCTTCACCAACAAAGTAAAAGCCTTCGCACCACTCAGATCTATGGGGTTTAAAATCAAAACTCGCCAAAAATTCTTGAGACGCTGAAGTCGTTAGAAGCCACAATTTAGGCAGAACTTTTGGCAAAAGTTGTTGCAGATTCTTTGCCTTGATTTCTTTCTGTTTTCTTTTTGCCTCCCGCAATATATCGCCATGCCAAGAAAATAATTTCATGAGACACAAGCGAGTTTCCATTTGGGTAGGCGGTGTCCAAAAATACTCTATTAAACAAGGCGTTGCTATCATATCGCCCAATACGCCTACCTTTTCCAAATCGGTTTTGGTAAGTGTCGGGGGTGGCTCAAAGCTGATGTCAGCATAATAAACTTCTTTTGGATGAATAAAACGCTGGGCCTCAGATTTTCCACCAAAAAAGGCCAATATTTCAAGCAACGCCTCTTTAGAATATTGATCGTGTGGTTGTCGAGTCATTTTCATATTGATTCAAATTGAATTGAGTACCATTTTTTATAGTGAGTACTTTGAAACTTCGTTCGCGCTGCTAATTTTGCTAAAAGATTATAGCATTTTTCGTTTGGATAAAAAAAAAATAACGCAAAAGACGCAAAAGACGCAAAAGACGCAAAAGACGCAAAAGAACGCAAAAAATATAACTATTTTTATTTTATAGCGTCAAAGCGCGTTTATTTTCCTGTTTTTAAAATTATAATAACGAACTCGAAACCCAAACCTGTTTACCCTTAATCACCACACCAATACCCCAAATTTCTTTAACCTGATGTTCCCGTAATTCGGTTGCATATTGCCGATCAGATATTTGTTGTAATGCACTTTGCATGGCATCTACTGCATTCTTATCCTTTTTCGGATTGAACTTTTTGAATTCAAATACAAAACCTGGTTCGTCAGGCTTTCTAGGAATCATCAACACATCATAACGTCCATAACCCGATTCCAGATTAGAGCGAATCAAGTAACGATCATTTAAATTCGTCAATAATCCCAACACAAAGGCATGATAAACTCGCTCTGGTTCCTGACCAGCGGTATCATGATAACTCAATAGGGCTAAAACCATTTCTTGTAATAACTCACCAAATGTCTCCCAATCGGCTTGTATCAGGGCGTGCAATAAATCGCGTAATCGTTGACTTCCGATTGTTTCTTGAAGCCAATCTTGAATCGTATGGCGATAAAATGAACGTACCTCCAGATTAGGGATAGTCAATTCATAAATGATTTCATCTTCACGATATTCTAAGGAAACGGATTTCAAATAACCGCTGAAAACCAACAAACTCCAAATATTGGTTTCATTGTTTTTTAAATCGCGTAAAACAATGTTTTCATTGAGTGGAGACTGAATGCTGGCATCGGCTAAGAGTCTTTCAATTTGAGTTTGAAAGCTAGGATCACTGCGCGTGATGATCTCACGTAATAGCGCATTACTGCTCGTATTGATCCAGTAAGGACGCGGCACCCGCTGACGGCGAGAAATAAAAGTGAGAACGGACCAAGGATTATAGATAACAACCTTTCCAAACAAATAACCGTTATACCAAATACTCAAATTTGAAGCCTCAGTTGAATTAAGCGAAAAATCCTTGCTCAACTGTTTGATCTCAGCTTCCGTAAATCCAAAACAGTCTTGAAATTCGAGTTCTAATAGTGAAAAAACACCTAAATTATTCAGGCCTGAAAAAATCGACTCTTTAGCAATCCGTAAAATGCCCGTGACAACCCCTTTTTCAAGATCGCTATTATCTTTAAGTGCGCCACTGAGCAAATTTCGCATAAACAAAACGATTTCATCATAATAACCATGCTCCTGACCGGCATGGATGGGCGTGTCATATTCATCCAGCAAAACAATCACGCGCTGTCCCGTTTGTTGATGAATCAAGCGCATCAGAAATTTTAAAGCGGTTTCCCAGTTTCTGAGCTCTTGTTCTTCTTTCATTATCTTATCATAGTTTTCTTGCTCCTTTTGAGTCGCATTTTTGTAAAGAAAAGGGTGGTATTCTTCATAGAGTTCTATTAGCAAACCACGAATTTGAGATAAACACTCTTCCATGCTGGATGCTTTGCAATCCTTAAAACTGAGAAAAATGACGGGATATTGTCCTTGATGTTGCATCGCTTCTTGATCAGCTTCAATCGCTAATCCCTTAAAAAGTGAAGATAAACTGTCATCCCGTTTTTCAAAGAAATAACGCAGCATAGACAGATTCAAAGTTTTGCCAAAGCGTCGAGGGCGCGGGATCAATAGCACTTTATCAGAACGATTGAGAATTTCTGCAATAAAAAGACTTTTATCCACATAATAATAATCGTTTTCACGGAGTTCTTTGAAATCAGACAATCCTAGAGGTATACGAGACATATTGAGTAACCTTTTTTTCTTATCAGTTAACAACGGCGCATTTCTAAAAAAAGGGTTTTACGCAAAAGTTTTTGCGCGCAAAAACTTTTGCGTGAAATATTATATACAATCCTTGTCGTTAGGGTTTTCAGGGCTAAAAACGTGATCATCAAGATATAGACTGCTCAAAACCATCATTTTTATAACTTATTGATATTCAATACAATGTCATAAAAAACTATTCACATTCAATACCGAATGGGTTGGCGGCTTGATAAGCTATCAACAGTTATAATCAAGAGAAATACTCTACAAGTCACGAGTATTGGAAAATCCTTTTCCGAAATTGTGCTGAAGTTGATCATTCAATATCATTACCATTTTGCCTTCTGATCCGACTACAATAAAAACAATGACTTTCTCTTTCTGACTACATTTTATTTGGGCCTTATATCCGTCTTTGACACCCCATATGCCATGTTTTCCAGAGACAATGTCTGTAAAAGCGGATTTTGCCATCGCAATCATGGCCGTTTGTTTACATTGTGCCTTGCTTGATGTCATCCGTTGTAATTTGACATAGAAATGTGGAGGTGAATGGGTTGTTTGAGCATAAACTTCTGAGGGGGTATCCGATGCGAGGGCTATTTGGAGTTCACTTGATGCGATTAATAACGCTAAAAATGTGGTAATCATTTTCATGTCTGGTTTTCCTTGCAAAATTGTGGAATGAAGGGGATAAGGGATTGTTTCCATTGTAGAGACGCGATGCTTCGCGTCTCATGCTAGGGCAAGCCTCGAAGTAGAGACGCGATGCTTCGCGTCTATTAGGGCAAGCCTCCAAACAGAGACGCTTCGCGATCGCGTCTATTAGGGTTCGCCTCGAAACAGAGACGCTTCGCGATCGCGTCTATTAGGGTTTGCCTCGAAACAGAGACGCGAGGCATCGCGTCTCTACGAAAACAGGGGCAGACACGCAGTCGGGTGCGCAACGTTGTTGCCCACGTTCTTGGCTTTAATCAGCGACAAACTCTTTTTATTTTGCTTCTGATTTTATCTCTAGCCCAAGCCTTATTGCCTTTGTGTTTGACTTCATCAGCATAAATATCATCAACTGTCGTCTCCAAAATTTTATTCCGAAATGCATTGTCAGAGGAGCTCATGGCAAATGGATGGCTACCCTTTTCTTTATGATACACTACCTCAATCGCTTCACAAACCCATTTCCACCACATTTTGGGTGAATGATCTGCCCCTTTCTTAAAAAGCTGATCAGCTATTTTTTTTGCAGAAAGTTCAGGTGTGTTGTTAGTTTTGGAACAAGAGGATTTTATTTTGGATTTGATCCGATTTGGGGGCCAGCTTTTCTCTTGCCCAACTCTTTTGGTATCCACGTAAATATCATCGACTGTTGCTGTTAAAACACGATGCCAAACGGCCTTGTCTTCTGGGGTGATGGCAGCTCCTTTTTTACCACTCTTTTTGTAATACACCTCATCAACCGCTCGACAAACGAGTCGCCACCACTGAGACGGCAGTATATAATCGTCGCCATAGATAAACCAGTTGTCTGCTATTGCTTTTGCAGAAACAAACTCTTCAGGTACGGCCTCATATTTTTTTCCGCCACCCCAAATAGCCATAATATTACGCATGTATTTTCTCGTTTCTGTAATGCGATTACAACGTTTTAAACCTTTTTTCGCTCTGCCTGGCCCTGCGTTATAGGCACAAAGTGCCAATTTTTCAGACTGAAATCTATTCAATTGCTTACTGAAATAACGTACACCACAGTCAATATTTTTGGCGGCATCAAACAACTGTTTTTTCTTCAAACGACAAGCCGATTGACCAGTAGCGGGCATGATTTGCATCACACCACGGGCTCCGGCATGGGAAACAACTTGATCTTGCCAACCACTTTCTTGTTGGATGAGGGCAAAGATTAATCCAACATCAACCTCATAACGACTGGCCGCTTCTCGGGCTAATTGTCGCAATTCACTGTGAGCGTAGCCTCGCGCATAACTATTGGAAATATCAAAACACGTTACGATAAAACTTGATGTCATTAAAGCTAATAAAATGATGAATCGTTTCATTTACTGTTTCCTTATTCAAAGTGACACTTTGCCACTTGGTACAAAGTGTTGTCATTAAAAAACCCTGTTGTAGGCTGTACTGGATTTCGTTGCGTTTCGTTTTCGTAGAGACGCTTTTGTCTTTTTTATTAAGCGAATGAATATAAGTATAGATGGCTTACCATCTATCCGTTTTCGTAGAGACGCGATGCTTCGCGTCTCTGTTTCGATGCGATCCTGAGCATGAGACGCGAAGCATCGCGTCTCTACAAGACGCTTTTGTCTTTTTTATTAAGCGAATGATAAATATAACAATATGAATTATTCAAAAGGGCGATAACAAAGCTTCGCCCTAAAAATTTGAACATTTAACCGTCATTCATTGTCGTCTACCAAGTGGACAAGCTGTGATGATTTTGTCTTTGATTTCTGATTGAGACAACGCTTTATTTTTTCCTTCAAGCCTGACTTCATCGGTATGAATGTTATCAACAGTCGAATCCAAAATTTGCCACCATATTTCCCGTTGAAATGGCGTGTTGGCTGCTTGGCCAACCGCTTCTAGCTGTCTTTTACCGATTTCTCTGTCATAAACAAAATCTGTCGCTTGACAAACCAGTGTCCACCAGTGTCGTTGTGGATATTTCCCAGCTAGAAACAAGTAATCGGCTATACCAATAGCAGAAAGATGGGCCTGAGTCGCTTTGGATTTCGTAGGTTTGATTGAAGCGGAAGCGGTTACTTGAGTCGCTTTGGATTTCGTCGGTTTGATTGAAGCGGAAGCGGTTACTTGAGTCGCTTTGGATTTCGTCGGTTTTATTGAAGAGGAACGGTTCATATGTGGACAACTTTTCCCCCCTTTCCAAGCGCCTAAGATGTTACGTGTATAGCGGTTTGTTTCTTTGAAATTGGGGCAGCCTTTCCATTTAACAACCCGGTGTGGCCCGGCGTTATACGCACACAATGCGAGTTTTTCGCTTCCAAAACGATTCAACAACTTAGTGAAATAAGAAACACCACAGTTAATATTTTCGCCAGGATCATACAATTCTTCTTCGTTAAGGCCACACGCTTCTTTACCCGTACTGGGCATGATTTGCATCAGGCCAATAGCGCCTTTTGGAGAAACGGCATTCGGATCCCAGCGGCTTTCCTGATTGATGATGGCACAGACTAATGCGGGATCGAGATCGTAGAGTTCAGCCTTTTCTCTGGCCAGTTTGTCAAGGGTAGACTTCTCATCCGATGGGATGTTGGAATCCATCGACGGAACGGAAGCATCATAAGAGGCAGGACAAGCCTTATTGTCTTTCAAATAGCTTGAATTCACCCACCCATTGATGCCTTTATAATTGATCAGGCGCCATTTTGGGTTTGACTTATTTGGGTAGGATTCGTTTAAATAAGCCACACACTTAGCCTTCGGCGGTATTTTGCCGACTTTCCGACTACCCCGATTATGTAATTCACGTATATTGAGGTGCGAATTAACCTGTACAAGCTGATAGTATTGGGTAATTAAACGATGTTCACATTGCTCGCTTTGTTTTAGGTAGCGTGAATTAGCCCAACCCGTGATACCCTTGTAATGGATTTTGAGCCATTTACGGCCCGATTGATTCCAACGCGCTTTATTCAAAGACGCGACACATTTTTCATTGGCCGGTATTTTACCCATTTCTTTGCTGAGAGGATCATAAGATTGACGTACATTCAACACATCAGATGTATTGACATTGACAACCTGATAATACTGAATGCGACTCTGAGTTGTATGGGCCGAATGGGATAAGAAAGATAGGCCAATGGATAATAAAACGAATAGTTTTTTCATTAATGACTCATTATGGCTGTTTGATTTTCGATAAAGGGGCAATCCCTGTTGCCCCCCCTTAAGATCAAAAATATCAATCTGTTGAAAAATGATGTGCTCATTGATAATTGATCATTGATCTTTGAGAATACTTTAGATTGGTGTTACCTGTCGCGCATGACGTGGTTCTTTGGGACACGCCTTTTTTATGTTAGTTCTGATGGTGTTACTCTTACTTTAAAACGCCAAAACCACAAAAAATAGCTTTGGTTATGTCTAAGAACCTGTTCAAAATCTTTTATATGTGTTAAAATCAAAAAATAGACTAAAATAATCAATAATTAAGGAATAACTTATGAGAAAAATTTACCCCAGCGATATTAGTCGAGAAGAATTTGAGA
>Ga0190315_1000200_pt1 | contig 37185 bp, 43 predicted proteins | sample 48701101_MG_FD_161673 | JGI IMG/M metagenome (GOLD analysis project Ga0190315, IMG submission 161673) | Hydrothermal vent sediment bacterial communities from Southern Trench, Guaymas Basin, Mexico - 4870-11-0-1_MG | ecosystem: Environmental > Aquatic > Marine > Hydrothermal vents > Sediment ...
GACTATTTTACTGCCCAAGATGTGGTAGAGAGATGAATGCAGACGTAGTCGGAGCACTGAACATCGCTAGGAAATGTGGTGTAAAAATACCTTCAAACATAAGATTGCATCCAAAATCCATAAAAATAAGAGAAATACTCATACATAGGAACAATAATCCTGAAGAGGGATAACCGGGTGCAGACCCACCCCTCCAATCCACATGTAGGCCTACATGTAGATTGGAAAATTATTGAATGGTCTCGGTATTTAACTTATAGTTATTTTTATAATTTAAAGTATTTTTGAAGAAATTCCTTAGATTTTCTTATGTACTTTCTTCTCTCATCTAGAGGTAGAGACCTCCACATTAATAATTGTTTTCTTACGGCGTCTGCAAATTTTCTTACACCTCTAAGCCATACATGTTCAACTCCGCTAAGTCTAGTCAATATTAGAGAGATTCTTACTGTTTGGGATTCTGCTGGAACTACTAGGTTAACTATACTATCCATTGTAACTCCATAATCAAATGGTTTTACTCTAACCTTTGCATCAATTTTTTTAACCCTCTCCTCTTCACTAACCTCTTCTGTAACAAAAACCTCATCTACAGCGAAATCCTTTGCTTCTGTTTCTAATTTAAATAAATTAAGATATTCAACTAAATAGTATATGAGTCCATCGATTTCAAGCGGACTTATAAGTACTGGTATATTTATTATAAATGTGTCTCCTCTTCTAGTACCAACTGTTTCAATCCTCCATTTTCTTTCAAGTGACGGCGTTACGCTTTTAGATGCTATTTGTATAGGATATGCTGCAGCAGCTAACATTATTAAAATAGATGCTCCGACTGAGTATGTTACCCAGACAGATGAAGTATTTGCTGAAAGTCCTGGAACAAAGTGAGGCGCAAATACTCCAAGTAGATATCCTATAAATCCTGAAATAACTCCTATAATTAAGAACTCCGCTAAGAAAAGCCCAGCAACATGTTGTGGAGATAACCCGACGGAACTCAAAATGTTTACCTCTCTCTTTCTCTCATATACAGCTCCCAGTCCAGTATTCAAAATTATAAATACGATAATAATAGTTGGAAGAATTATTTCCCCACCAATAACGCTTCCGGTAACAATCTTTGAGAAAATTTTTGCCCATCCGTCAACAGCTGCGATAACATTTAATTTTGACCTAGCCGCTAATCTTTCCGCTCCCTCATAAACATATTTTTTATCTTTGAAAACAACGGCCACATTAAATATGGCTCCCCTTAACTTCAAAGCTAACTTATATGGTACAATGATAAATTCTGTGGGACTAATTCTATAGGCTTCGGGCGTAGCTCCTCTACCTGTAGCTTGCGCAGTTAATCCAAGTGGAGCAATATTTTCTCCATTTATATCTACAACAGCTTTAAATTCTTCATCGTCGAAAAGCCCTACAATTTGCAAAGTATCTCCTGTCCACAAAGTTAGATAATCTCCAACATTTAGGCCTTTTTGATCTGCTATGAACTTAGATATAATACAAGAATACTCGGAATCACTTAGGAAGTATCTACTTCCAGGTACCAATAGTTTATCGATTTTAGTTACTTTTTTCTCGCTAACAGACAAACCCAATATACCTTCAATAAGTATTGGTTCACCGCCTTTCCCTAAAAGCCTAAGATATCCCCCCTCAGAAGCGATTCTCTCTCCTGTCGAGAAAGCAATTAACCCTGGATTAAGATAAACTCTCGGTGCAATGGCTGTAATAAGATCACCGAATTCTCCTTTGATCTGGTATATTACTTCTGGAGGTAGATTCATTAAAAGTTCTCCTCTACTTATTAGAAGTCCATTGTATAGGAATTTTGATTCAGGCAATTTGTATGCTTCTAATACAGATATAGTTCTGGACGCGGACACCGATACTGTACTTACTAATGCAGATACAACTATAATGGTCGACAATATAGATAATGATGTTCTAAGCCGTCTTCTCCTAAGATTTCTTGCAGCCATTGAGGCTGAAAGCAATAGAGCACTAGCCCTGCTTATTTCAGAGAAATGAAGACCCATCAACTCTTTTCTAAGTCTAGTCGTCACTTCAGATACCTTTCCACTTACTACACCTAGGGGCAATATGCTTAAGAATAATAAAACATAGGAAATCGCTATCAAAGGAGCACTTGAGGCAAGTAGAAATGCTGGATGAACTAAATACATTATAGTAGTTGAAATCAATAGTATTATTAGTATTGCCAGTGATCTTTTCCTTAAATCATCATAGTCAAATAATAATCTTTCACTTAAAAAAGCAAAGGGTATTGCAAGTAATAAAAAGATAATTGCCGTTGAACTTATATCTATAGACATTTTTCTTAAATCTAGATAGACTGATCGGGCATAGCTCCATGCAGCTATACCTAGAGAATCCGCCTTTAAATAATCATATTCATTTAAAGCTTTTTCAGCCCTTTTTAGCGACTCAATTGCAAGCTCGTAATATTTTATATGAGAAGAAACCATTACTTGATGAGACCTCATTTTTTCTAGATATTTATTCGCAAGTCTAATAAATTCTCTAGCATATATAATAGATGATGCATGTAATACTATTTGTTGACCGAAATACGGTATAATACCATTACCACTATTAGTTAGTATTATTAGATGATCTCTAACATTTTCTGGGTAAATTATTATATCCCATGGTGGTCCGGGGGCAAGCATGGGATCTGGGCTTATATATATCATTGCAATTGGCTTTAAAGTTGTATCAGACACCGTATACCATGAAAAGTCATAATCGATTGGTCCAAAATATCTTGCACCATTTTGAGTATCATGATTCACTATTAATGTCTCGACAAACGTTGGTACTATTACTTCTGGATCAACTATATCAAATAATAGTATTGACGCACATTTAAATACAGATAATCTAACTGTATAATTCTTAGCTGTTATAAAGTATAATGGTAATGGTGACAACGAATTCTCTCCCACATCTGGAGCGTATTCTACGGCTCCTTCACTTGGTTCATCCTTATAAGCGGCAAACAAATATTGCATCCCCCTGTCAGTACGAGAAGACGCCCCCCTAAATACGAACCTCCCATTTCTATCAGTTTTTATAATAAGTGTATGGCTATAGGTATCTAAAAATGGAGCATAGCTAATTACAACAAGCGCATTAGAAATATTTCTATACTGTTGTACTTTTTCATCATACATCTCCACAAATCCGTTCACTATTCTAAATCTTCCATCCTCAATCTTCGGGTTTATATTTAAATTATTGCCATATGTTGCAAGCTTTTTAGCCCATTTAAATATCAAATAGATATGAGGCCAAACATTAGATACCTTTTTTTCTACAAAACTATAGATATCTGCAGGTGTACCTCTCAGTGGTGAACTCGTACCAGATGTAAATACAAAACCTATATCTTCTACTTCAATAAATGGATCTATATCAAAGAATTTCATCTGAAATAATGGATGATCTCCAGGTTCATAGTATGGTGTAATAGATAATTTTTGCTCGCTAACCATGTTTTCTGCAAAGTTTATTGACATATTATAGAAAAGATATCTAAGCTCATTCTCTAAACCATATTCTGGAGACCTGATTATAGATAATTCTGCAAGTCTATGATTGGTAGAAGTAACATGATAGGATGCTCCAGCATCAAATATGGCCACTTGACCTTCCTCTCTTGGATTATAGTATGCTGAAGGATCTAAGCCTATAACTATTTTAACATGACTTGCATCTAAATAACTTGGACCCCTCGTACTATTATTTCCATTTAGATGTAAATATAGGAATTCTCTTGCCCCAGCCAATGCTTGATGATGTCCATTTGCCGCTAAAAATACAAATGTTCTCTGAGTATCAATATTACTAATGTATCTTGCTAACTCTAATAACATTGATATTCCGATAGACTCATCCGCGCCAGGACTCCATGCGGGTGTAACAGACCATGAATCAAAGTATGCTACAAATAATATTATTTCGTCTTTAAATCTTTTTCCTTCCTTTATCCCTATGACATTACTAACCAGCCTATTTTCAAACTCCATTTTCACCCTAATATTTGCACTTACCTCACCACCACTCTCATTAATTATCTTAAATATTTTTTCTGCAGTATTTTTATCAATAGCTATCCTTGGGAAATCTATTGGTAACATTGAAAATTTTTCTACTGCCTCACCTCTAGTAGTCGTCTCCGAAATATTATTTACTATAAATATGACCGCTTTAGCTCCGAAGGACAATACTCTTGTCCACTCATATCCGCTTTCAAAGTCCATGAGAACAATACTCCCATTTAGAGGAATACCTGTTATTTCTTCTCCTCCATGACCAGCATATACAAGTCTTCCTGAAACTCCCTCTGGATATGTAGTACATGTTTCAACGAGATTAGGATAAACTGTATACGCCTTAAATAAGTATTTTTTATTATCAGCATACAATGTTAAACTTGCTCCATAATCAACTGGCACTGTTACTGTAAAATTTTCATAGTAGGCGTCATCAAGATATTTATTGAAAAATGACAAAACATATTTTGCTGCTTCATAATTTCCAGGGTATCCAGTAAATCTAGATTTTAGTTCTGAAAAATATTTTATGTGTGTTAACATATTTTTAACTGTAAGATTAATGACATTCCAATCTATCTTCAAATTATTATTTTCTAAACTAGTAACTCCGCTATCCCGATTCCCGCGTCCCCAAATAATGTTATTTATAAAGATTATTTGAAGGAGTAAAAGTATTAGGACTGATATGCAAGCCATCTTTTTCATATGTCATCTCCTCCTTCCTATTATACATATGTAGAATAAATTCATTTATATAATTTTATTCTCTCATGAATGTCTATTCTTTAAAAGTTATATAAAATTTTAGTGACACTATAGTCAATTTGAGATAAATAGAATATAAAATTAAAGACTGCCCATACTATAGGAGAATAATTATGTTATATTAATTGAAAGACTAAATATTTCAAAATATTTTTAACTTAAATGAGTTATATAATATAAAATTCCATAATTCTAATATTTATTTAAAAAGAAAAAAGTTCTAATGTATAGAATTTAGAAAAATTTTTAAGTGTAGAGGGTACAAAATATGTGATATAAAAAAATATCGGTGAAAATATGGGAGAAAAAACTGAGGTTGTAGAAAAAGTATGGTATAAGGAATACATGATTCCCCTTAAGGGTATAGTCGTAGGAGTTTTAGGAATGATATTGGCTGCAATAATAAATACAATTATAGGTCCAGTAAGTGGATTTGGGCCTACAGGAGAAACTTCGCTAATGACCATAGCTATAATAGCTATCATAACATCGTTTTCAAAGAAACTAAGATTGTCATTGGAAGATTATGTAGTTGTATTTACAATGACATATGCCGCACCTGTATCAGATGGCGCTGCAGAGACCTGGTTTGCATTCCCATTAAAAATACACTCAGATGCTTTAGGATGGTTAAATAAAATAAAAAGTGATACTGCTTTGCCTTCATGGTATTATGGACCTAAGGAAGCATTCGATTTAGCATTAGAAGGAGGTGTAGCACCTCCATGGGGCTTACTAATACCATGGTGTATAACAGGATTGGGTATCGCTCTTTTGACAGCATTTATGGTGATGTTTGCAGCAGCTCCATTTAGAAGGCAGATAATTGAGATAGAACGACTACCATTTCCAGTCGCAACAGGTACATACAGCCTTATATTAAATGTATATGCAGAGGGAGAAGAGGCTAAATCACCAGTACTTGGTACTAGAAGAAACTGGGCTATTCTAGGATTCATAGTTGGATTCATATTGACTGCAGTTACTCAGGGATATGTAATTACACAGGTTGCTCCAGATATAGTTATAATACCTGGGATGTGGGATATATCCCATGATGTATGGAAATCTGTTCCGGGAATGATGATAGCCTTACAATTTAATTCATTCTTCCCGTGGAGTTGGTTCGGGTTCTTCTTCCCAATGGAATCATTGATAGGAATAGCTTTAGGAGCCCTGCTTACATATCTAGTAATTGTTCCATGGGAAATTAGCGCTGGCTTAATCCCATCATTCGATATGTCGTTCTCAAGCGATGACCTATGGTTCTATGCATTTAGAGTCGAAGGACTGAAATTCTTTTTTGCAGGCGTAGCGATGATAAATGGAGCTGTAATTGCACACTATATAACTGGATTAAAAGCAAATATTGAAAATTGGAAGAAGAATCCTGAAGACGCATTTGGAAAATGGCGAACAACCGTATATCTTGCAATTATAGCCATATTAATATATGTTGGATTTGGAGCGGCAGCCGGTGGATGGATACCAGTAGTTTTTGTTTCAGCGCTAGATCTACTGTTTCTAGCAAACTTATTCTGGATTAGAGGTATAGCTGAGGCAAACCTAATGTTTGGTTCATGGGCTGTCTACTTCATGGATACTCTTCAGACGATAGAAGCATTTGGATTTGCACAGAGAGGTGTAGGTAAAGTTACTCCTGGCCTTATAGGTACCTATGCACCGCAAATGATTTTACTCTATAGCTGTAATATGGCTGGAGTAGCCTACATGGAGTCAAGTAGATTCGCATTTCTATCAAAGGTTTCTCCAAAGAAAGTTGTTTCATCGCTAATATTAGGAATAATTATAGCGTACTTTATTCAATGGTATATACATGTAAGTCTAAACTATCAGTTCGGCATAACTTCAAGTCCTTATGGAAGCTTTGGTGCAGGGAACTGGATACTCTATTATCCATATAGATTTATCTATCAGACCAGTGTAATAAATAGATGGTATTCGCTTGATCCGACTTCAATGCCATTCTATTGGCTATGCTTTATACTAGGTATAGGATTGACTATAGGAAGAATGTACTTTGCTATACCGTTTTCGCCGATAGGATTTGCTTTTGGAATGATGTTAGATCCATGGAGTTTCGGATATACATTCATACCATTTCTGATATTGAAATGGATATTCCTTAAAATTGGAGGTGGCAGACTTTACGAAAGAGTCGGAGTACCATTCTTTGCCGGAGGAGCTGGCGGTGCAATGTTTGCAGCATTTGTGGCCGGAGTATTACAATATTGGAAATATGCAACTGGAGGATAAATAAATTTTTATAATTTTTTACCACATTTAGGACAATATTTTGATCCAGGTAATATTATTGACTTACAGCTTGGACATTCTATTCCTCCTAATTTAGTTGCTGTTGATCTAAGTTTTTCAATTGTTTTCTCTATCTCTGCCAGTTTGCTATTATAGTCTTGACTTAATTTTCTATATAATTCTGGAGGAATTTTCTCTTTAAACTCTTCTAGAGCATTTAAATTTTTTATAAATTCCTTTTTAGTATTTATTGTTTCATCAAGCTTCTTTAAGATCTCTATCAATTGCTGTGAAATCGCTGTCTCGCCTCCCATCTCCACTTCTTTTTTAAGAGAAACCTGAGGCTTTTCTATTTTTATAGATTCTACCTTCTCTTTCATACAAGGTGGATTTAATGGATCCTCAACTATGACTCCAAGTTTTAAACATCTCCTTCTTAGTGATGAATAAAATATACAATTGAGACAGGACCTAGGAGGCAATATAGGCACCCAAAGATGACATTCATTATAAGATATAGTTTATTTCCCTAATAAAATTAGTCATAGTTTAAATTAATTGACTTATTAGAATAGGTATTTCGGATATTTTTTCTGCCACACTTATATCTGCCTTTCTAAAATATTTTAACTTGCTTTCTACAGTCCCTTTATCTCCAATAATTATGGCACCTGCATGCCCCATACGTTTGCCTGATGGTGCTGTTCTACCAGCTATGAAGGCAATAATAGGCTTTGAAAAACTGTTTTCATATACATATTCTGCAACTCTTTCCTCCATATCTCCTCCAATCTCTCCTATTAATACAACACCTCTCGTATCCATATCTCTTTCAAATAATAGAAGAGCTTCTAACATATCTATACCTATTATTGGATCCCCTCCTAAGCCTATAGCCGTAGAAACCCCGTATCCATGCTTATATAATTCATATGCTATTTCATACGTTAATGTACCACTTCTAGATATTAATCCGATACAGCCCTTCCTAAAAACTCGTGCTGGCATTATACCTATTTTACATTTTTCTGGAACAATTATTCCAGGTGAATTCGGCCCTATAATCCTTACATTATGTAGTATCCCATAGTTTATAAATTTTATAGAATCATGTATTGGAATATGCTCTGTAACAATTATAATTAATTTTAAACCATACCTTTTAGCATTTATTGCTTCATATACTGCATCTGAAGCATATGGTGCTGGAACAAATATTATCGATACATTTGCTCCGGTTTCTTTAACAGCCTCTTCAACATAATCGTATACAGGAATCCCATGTACATTTAATCCTCCCTTCCCCGGAGTCACTCCTCCAACAATCTTTGTACCATATTCTAACATTAACTTTGTATGTAGAGACCCCTGACGTCCAGTTATACCTTGTACAATAACTCTAGTATTTTCATTAATCAATATACTCATTAATTATTCCTCTCTAGATATTTTTATAGCCCTTTTTGCAGCCTCTTCCATATTATCAACTATAATTATGTTTTTTCTATTAAGTAGGATCTTTATACCCTCTTCTTCATTTGTACCCATAAGTCTTATAACTATTGGCTTTTCCATACTACTTTCATCTATAGCTTTTACAATACCTCTAGCAACCTCATCACATCTTGTTATTCCACCAAAAATATTTATTAAAATTACCTTTACGTTACTCTTATTCAAAAGTATTTTTAAAGCGTTTTTTATAGCATCGGCGGAGGCTCCACCCCCTATATCTAAGAAATTTGCAGGTCTTCCGCCAAAATACTTTACTATATCCATTGTAGCCATAGTTAATCCAGCACCATTACTCATAATACCTATATCTCCATCTAACTCAACATAACTATATTTTCTGGAAATATAATTGACCATCTTTATAAGATCTCTATGTCTATATAGTGCACTTTCATCAAGCATTATTTTGGCATCCACTGCATAGATTCTACCATCACTAGAGATCGCGAGCGGGTTTATTTCAATGAGCTCACAATCATATTTTATAAAAATATTATACATTTTTAAAATGATATTTCTAACGTTTTCCCTATGAATATTCGATATATTTAATTTTTTTAAGGCTTTTCTAACATGATACTCTAGCAATCCTATTAGTGGATCAATATGTATTTTTATGATTATACTTGGTTTTTCCTTAGCAATATTTTCAATATCTATACCACCCATGCTTGATGCCATAAAGACGTATTTTCTCTCTCCCCTGTCAATAGTAAATGATAAATAAATTTCTCTTTGAATATTTATCATCTCCTCTACAAGTACTTCTTCAATATTGTATCCTGAAATATTTTTTGAAAATATTTCAAAAACATGTCTTTTTAATTCATCTAAATTTTTTACGAATAAAATTCCACCTCTCTTTTTTCTACTAGCAATCGGTATTTGAGCCTTCAATACAAGTGGAAAACCTATTAATTTATATTTTTTAAGTACTTGTTCCGGTCGTCTAGATATAAATCCTCTAGGTATAGGTATACCTTCATTTTTCAATATATTTTTAGCCAAATACTCATTTAACTTCAAGTTTAAAACCTATTTACTACAGTATTGATCTAAAGCCCTTATTCTTTTAACTATATTGGGATGCGTAGAAAATAGTTCGAGAATATTTTCCCATAAACTTATTTTTCTAGATCTAATAGACCTTAACAGTTCCAATTCCTCTAAATCTCTATGTGATGTAGACGGATCTACAATAAATAATGACCTAAATCCAGATACCATTGATATATCAATACCTTTATTAATTAGGCTACTAGTAGTTTTTATAATCTTTATTAGTGCTAGCTGTAGTTTTCTAGCACCGTTTTCAACTATATTGGCGCTATACTCGTCGGCATAATACTCTCTTAATCTACTTAATCCTAGTACAAATAAATATAATATTTGCGATAAAATCACTGATAGAAAACCGAATATTGCAATGCCTCCCCTATTCTCATCATCGCGTGTGAAAAGCATTACTCTGCCTATATAATAGAGTAATGCTGGAAGTAGAGATACAAGCATCATTATCTGAATATCTTTATGAACTATGTGTCCAAATTCATGTCCAAGTACAGCTTCAACCTCATCTCTACTTAATGTAGATAATAACCCCCTTGTAACAGCTATTCTATTGCCAGTTAACGGAGAACCATATGCAAATGCATTTGGTATGGATAGCCCTGATATCATTATTTTGGGCTTATTTATACCACTTTTCCTTGCGAGACCTTCCACAATATTATGTAGCCATGGAACTTCGTCTCTATTTATCTCCCTTATACCATAAATCATTTCAATAATATATGGTGCAAACAACCATTGAAGTATATTGAATACGATCGTTATAAATATTAGCGTAAAAATATTAAGAAATCCTATAAAGTATAGGACTCCTGCTAGGAAAAGCGTAGTTACACCTATAATTATTCCGAGTGTACCATACATTGAAATATATAGTTTTAGTCGTCTCATAGTATCATCTAGATATTTTATAATCTTTAATTCTAACATAAAGTTTTCGCTATATATGGGATAATTGTTTTTGATAGCTATCTAGGTCTCTTCAGCAATAACACTTTATCTAGTTTTCTGATTTTTCAAAAAATAAGTCTTTTATAGAATGGATGCCAGGGAATGGCTAAGAATAATCGTTGAAACCATTATTTCATAATCAGCAGAATTCAGCTAAAGAGAATTATTAAAGGGTCTCAGAAATAGCATAAAATAGGAAACAGAAAGCACAACAGGGTAAGAATCAATCCCCATCTCTATGCATAAACCTATATGGTAGTAAGAGAAAGCGCTCGCTATGGATGCTAAAGTACAGGTATTGGGATTATTAACTTGGACAATATTTTTATAAATATATATGCTATTACTCCACCTATTATTGATTTTAATATACTTATTTTTGAGAAACTATTTAGAAATGCTATGCTTATAACGATGCCCCAGAGCGCTAGAAACCAGTTTATTCCTCCAATAATCCATTTCATTTGTGTATGGGTTGATAGGTAGAAATTATTAATAACTACTATGCTTTTGGTTAATATTTCGCTTATATCCATATTTTCTCCAGTAATAATATTTATTAGAGAAAAATTATTGAGGATTTGATAAATATAGATGAATTTAACTATGTTTTCCATGAGATTTATGCTGAAGAAATATCCTACTGATTTAAAAATATCTGTCGTACGTCCCCTCAATAAGTTGCATATAATCAAGAATATAATATATGTTGCTATCCATATTAATATGAAATGAAGTGATCTAAGAAGGATAAAGAAATAAATATTCTGCATATATATTTCTGATGCTTTGCCTATAGATACTATGTTTCCATCTTTCACATAAATTATGTTTATGGTGCTGTCTAAAATTGAGATAGAAACATTCTTTAATAAAACATAGTTATCCATATATCTAATTACAATATGTTCTCTGAAAAAATATTCATTATATAAGGAAAAAGATATTAATAACATAAACAATATTGCTGGCCCGATGATCTCTGGATGCATACTTATTTCATTAAAGGTTGTAAATGGATTTAATAATACTTTTAACATCCTCTTTAATCCAACTAAAATTAGCTTTATTATACTAGGCTTTTCTTCCCGCAAGTATATTATCTCGCTACTCATCTTACTCACGTTAAAACATTATATCCTATGAAATTTAAAACATAAATATTTGTTTAAATAAATTTTAATTAAACTATTTTATATGTGATAATTATGGTAAAGATAGATGAGATAGATAAAAAACTTTTAAATATTTTGCAGAGAGATGCTAAAACTCCGTATTCTAAAATTGCTAAATCTATTGGGATAAGTGAGGCCACTGTACATGTCAGAATAAAAAAGCTTAAAAAAAGGGGGGTAATAAAAAAGTTTCAAGCAATTGTAGATCCGGAGAAAATAGGGAAGAATATTTTGGCTATTATAGCCATAACATGTGAGCCAAAAAAATTTGAATATGTACTTGAAAGACTAAGTGAAATGAAGGATGTGTATGAAATATACGATGTTACTGGGGAATATTATGCATTAATAAAAGTTAGAGTAAACAATAGAGATAAACTAGCAAAAATATTAGATGATGTAGGTAAGATAAATGGAGTATTATCGACACGGACAATGTATGTTCTGAGAGTAATAAAAGAAAACAGTGAAATATTTATCGAATAGTTATCACAAAGAAAAGAGGCAGCATCTAAGGAATTGATGAAATATATTACTCAGGAGATATTAAGATAAACAATAGAATTCTTCGAAATCGTATTAGGGACTTAGCTAGTAAGGATTTGGTAGAAATTAAGAAAGCGAATAGCTTCAAAGAAATCGGCATATCTTTTTAATTAAACTCATTGTAAAACCTATAGGCTATGAATATGTATTATACTTTTAATGATTTCAAAAAATCGTACTTTATAGGTCGAAGTAGATTTTTCTTCAATTAGCTAGTACTTCTATGCTTATAAGTGTGAAGGTAAAAGCATTTTAAAGGCAAAATTGAAGATTAAAAGAGGTTCATAGGATAGGTTATGAAACATAAGGTTAGATTAACAGCCTTAGACTCAGGCGGCATAGTCGTTGGTGCTCATTAAGATCCTCTAGATATAAGGAGATATGTAATGCTATTTATTAATCCCGGATAGATGTAATATTAATATACATAATAATTAAAGTTTATGTGAATGTATAATTTCATTCAAACTAGCTATAATAGATATCTTACCTTTACTTTTTTAAAAATATCAAAGAGTATTTCCCTATCTTCTCTCGGAATACTTGATTTTTAAGCATCAGCTTTGACGAATTTGAGAGATCATACGCAATAAATTCATCATTTAATTTCCTAACTTTATACACTAAATGTTGGAAAATGGCAGATGCTTTACCTATTAACTCCACAATGACTAATCTACTACCATCACACTGTACGCCAATTTCGCTTCCACCAATCAAATTCCCTATTTTAATTTCTTTAAACTCACATGGACCAATATCCCCTATATAAAAGCATCTATTATTTATTTTTAACTTAATTTTACTACTGAAGCTAATTCCTTCATCAACTAGAGTGTACATTCCCTCATGCGAATACACAAGAAGTATGAAGAAATATCCTGCATCTCTAACATATTCTGGTACTGCTAAAGAAACCTTAAGCCTATTAGCTCTTCTTGGCTTCTTAACCTTTACCATAACCTCACCACTTTTAGTGTGAAATGACATCCAATGCCATTTACCATTAATTCTAAGATGGCCCACTTTAAGCACGGCAGAGGAGATACCATTACATCCGATAATATCAATGTATTGATGGCTTTCAACATTCCCTTCCGGAGCTATTCCTTCTACTATAAGCCTTAATCTTCTTCCGATAGGAACTTGTGCTATTAAGAGAAAGTCGTAGAGCACTCCTCCATTAATACTTCCACTTTCTCCAATACCCTCAATGTTAAATTTAACAGGTAAAATAGTTTCACATATTCTCACAGGATTTGTTAAAGAGCCTTTGACCTCTTTAACTTTAATTTTAATAGCATGATGAATATCTAAAAGAGATAATTTAAGTTTATCAGCCTTTACAATACTTATTTTAGCTCCGTTTAAACTTTTCCAGATAATTAAACCTCTTTTTAGTAAGGGATCTGGAAGAATTTCCTCCTTGCTAAGTGACCAAATACGTGCCTTTGCATTTTCTAACCATAAAGTTGGCACGCTAAAACTACCTTTATCTGGAATTATATAGGGAAGATGAACATGAGAATCACTTTCTGTTCCTATAGTAGTTCTTGTCTTGTAAAGATAAACTAGATCAGTTTCACATTTAGAGAAATTTCGCTTTAAAATCCTAATTCCGATATTTGAAATTTCAATAAGTACGTACCAATCTCCTTCATAAGTTCGTCTCTTCGTAAAATCATTTAATAATTCTGCAGGAACTTGTAATGCTTCTCCTAGAAAGCTTAATGAATCCCCTTCATGTTTATGAGCATAGCAATAAAGTTTAATTTGCCTATTCCTTTTAAATATTTCTCGCATAGCTTTTGCACAACTCCCATCCTCATATAAAGGTCTATGACCTAAAATCACAGTAGTTAAGTCTTTATACTCCTTTAAAACCATATCCAGCCATTTTAGAAAATAAGTTGGCCATACCTCAAACTTTCCATTAAATGAAATAATAAAATGTATTCCTTTGAAAATAAAGCTCCAAAATCTTGGCAATCCAGTCCAAGCTTCACATCTAGGGATTCCACCCAACATGTAGATTAGAGGATCACATGGCTCCCCAACAATTCTCCTTTTCTCATAATTACGAGTATAGAGCCCAGCTGTCCAATCCCCGAAAAATTCATGATCACCATGTTGATAAATTATGGGAACTTTCGATAATTTAGATAATTCCATAGCTATAGGATAATCTCTATCAGCATAATCGCCTAGTATAAAAAACATGTCAGCTTTAACCTTAGGCAAATCATTAATTAGTTTAACCATATATGAACGGGAAATCTGATGACATGGAGAAATATGACGATAAGAATGTATGTCCCCTTGTATTGCAAATCTGATAATTGTCTGGTACATATTTTATCCTCTAATACTCCCATATAGTATTATTAATAACTATAACATCATTAAAAAAGCATTTTTAGCTCATCTTATTTAAAATATGAGGCATAATATTAATCATAAAAAGGCTTTATTTTACTTCTTTTATATAAATATAATACGAGACAGTATGAAACTGAAAGAAGTAGATTTTAGTAAAGTAAATTTTCATCTATAAAGTACTGAAAGCCCTTCTTATACAAATATGATGCTTTCTGAACTTTCTCGTAACTCCAGCTCTGCCCCTGAAAATTCTTTCTGCTTCTATCAATGGCTTTTCACTTCCTAAGATATAATCCTTCCTCCATAGCCCGTAAAGAGCGCCTTCAACAACCTCTCTGTCAAGACATGATACTTTAGCTATCTCCCTGAATAACCTAGACCTGCCATCTGCTAGCGCAATTAAGACCTCTGCTTGGTATAGTTCTCCTTAGCCTTAATTATAGGCCGTCGGGATGAGAAAAGCTTGTGCTATTATTTAAATGTAAGAGTTCGAACTCGACCGCAAAATAAACACCCAATGTAAAGTTTGAGCAAAATTCTTAGTGAAAAGAGATTAATTTACACTTATTCTTAGCTTTGAACCTGGTGCGGGGGGCGGGACTTGAACCCGCGTAGGCCTACACCACCGGATTTCTAAATAATCTTGAGTCCGACCCCTTTGTCCTAGCTCGGGCACCCCCGCCATGAATCCATATATAAAGATTAATACTATGGCTTATTAAGTTTTCGAGTGAACCAACTTTATAGTATTAATGAAAAAAAGTATTATTAAATCCCAATTTTTTTAGAAGCCATTCTGGAGTAAATTCTATGAGATCCTCATATCTTTGCCCTATACCAAGAAACATTACTGGCTTTTTAGTTGCATATATAACTGATATTATTGACCCCCCCTTAACATCTACGTCTGCTTTCGTAAGTATACTTCCATCAATGCTAATCGCATTATTAAATTCTATTGCCTGATTAAGCATATCATTTCCAGTTAGAATATCTCCTACAAATATTTTTAGATCTGGTTCTATAACTCTACTAATTTTCTTCATTTCATTCATAAGATTTACTTTTGTCTGCATTCTTCCAGCAGTATCGATCAGAACGATATCTATCTTGTTTTTTCGAGCAAAATTTACTGTGTCATATGCTACTGCTGTAGGATCACTACCATATCCTAAACTTATCAATGGGATATCGAGTTCCTTGCAGTGATATTCTAACTGTTCTATAGCGCCTGCTCTAAATGTATCACTTGCGGAAACCGTTACAGAAAAATCATTTTTCATAAAATAATAGGCTACTTTTATGAGTGTAGTTGTTTTTCCATGGCCGTTTGGACCAACAAACAAAATTATACATGGCTTATTTCTATTTCTAATATCTTTTACAAACTTTATAATATCTAACTTACCTGCATTATATATAAGATTCAAAATAATATCCTTTAGAATGCTTTCAACTATTTTTTCCTTGTCACTAAATCTTTTAATTTCGATTTCAGAAAGCTTTTCCTTTAATTGATTTATAATGTATTCTGCTACTTCAAATGCAACATCGTTTTGAACAAGATTTAATATCATTTCTTCAGAAATATTTTCTATGTCTTTCTCACTTAAACGTGTTGTAGATATTTTCTTAGCAATATATTTTAATGATCTTTTTAATCCCTCGAACATATTACCTTCTAGCCTCCATCTTACCTAAGATTTCCTCTATCTCCCTCATCCTATTTAATGCTCCATTTAGCATATCGGTTAAATTCGCTATCTCCTTTCGAACATCACTTTTCCTCTCCTCTAAATATGATATAACATAATTTCTATCTCTTTTTATCAAAGTATTTGCACCGACATTTACTATAAGTTTATCAATATCTGTTATTTTCGCCTTAACATAAACTGAAGCTCCTATGTTAAATAAAATTTCTTCATCACCCTTTATTTCCTTCATTTTCTTAACAAATGATAAAGTATTCTCGATGTTTACTGCAACTTGATTTAATAAGTTAATTCTATCTCTAAGTTCAATTACATTATCTTTTAGGATAGAATACTCCAATGCTAATCGCTTTAACTGTTCTTCGCTATATGTCACATATTTCACCAGATGTATATTTCATTAAGTGTCGACAACTCTCTAATATATTCGTTTTCTACCTCATTAAGAGATATTTCTTTGATGTTTTTTATTAAGATATGCTTTCTTTTACATTTATGTCTAGAACCTATTTTAGAAAAAATCTCCTCTAAAGCATCTTTTTCATTTAGAGCTCTTACCTCCATTTTAAACTTTTTCCACTCTCCTTTCAGTAACATTTTTCCCTCTATTCTATAAATTTTCACACTCATTATCTCACCTTCAGTCGAGGTGCATATCATCATTAATCAGAGCAGGTCAGTTTCTTCATATCATATTTTAAAATTAAGTAATGCTATAATTAAGCTTTCTCCTCTAATGATGCTTTCTCCCTCTCTTCTATCCTTATTAACCGTGTAATATATCCAGCTATACGATTCCTAACCCTTTTAGACTCTACATTAAGAAGTTCTTTCACTACCCTTTTATTGTGATCAAAATCTAAGGTAAATTTATCTCTATATCTTTCTAATAACATTTTAGCAGTATTTTTTATATATAGCTGTCTGACACGCCCCATTTCCATCACACAATCTATAATATATAGTTATTGCATAAAAGTAATACTTAATTGAAACATCCCCTATTTAAATCATTTCCTATTTTAAATATTACCTTAATATTCTGCAATAGCCATAAATATATTTATGGGTAGAAAAAGTTTACTGTATAAAATTATCTCATCTATTGACATACCAAATGGTTTAGAAAATAGTAATAAAGAATATTACTTAATAGTCTATGACTTTGATATGAAAAAAATGAATAGAATTCCAGAGAAATTTTATATAAATCTTGAAAAAATTAGAAAAATTTTTAATGATGGTTATTTTGTACAGAAAAGCGTCATTATAAGTAAAAGCTATAAAGTTGCTAAAATAATTTCAAGTATAGCTAAACATTACGGCGCCAGCATACATATATATTGTGTAAAAGACATTATTGAATAAAATCATATAAAATATCCGAGGAAGGAATATGAATGAGGAGTATGGAGAAGAAGTTTCTTCACTGAGTATAGATCTGAATCAGATAAATAAGAGAATAAATTTTATATTTTTACTATCATTTCTAGGATTTAAAGCTACATTTAATAAAGATAAAGAATTATGTGAAATATTTATAAAGATAATGTATGAGGCAAATCAAGTTAAAAATTCTCTTAAGACTATTTTCTCAAAACTTTAGAAAATACTTTTCCAACTATTTCCAAGGCTTTATCGATGGCCTCCTTTGTAATTATTAATGGAGGCGCAAATCTAATTGTGGAAACCCCTCCTCCAATCGCAAGTACGCCATTTCTAAATAATTCTTGCAAAATTATTGATAACTCCTTTGACGCCGGAACCTTATTCTTCCTATCCTTAACTAACTCTACACCTATCATTAAACCCTTTCCTCTCACATCACCAATCATATTAAATTTTTCGCTGTATTCTTTTAACCTCTTAATCATGTATTCACCCATTCTAGATGCATTTTCTAATAGTCTTTCCTTACTAATTATATCAATTACCGCATTAGCAGCTGCACAAGAAATGGGATTTCCACCAAATGTAGATGCATGGGACCCTCTCGATAAACTCATAACTTCCTTTCTACCTATCACCACGCCTAAAGGCAGACCCGAAGCTATAGCTTTTGCCACTGCAATTATATCTGGCTTTATGTTCCAATGTTCCGAGGCAAACCATCTACCAGTTCTACCGATACCTGTCTGAATCTCATCTGCAACCAAAAGTATATCATATTTCTTAGCTAGTCTCTCAAGCTTCTTCCATATTTTTGGTGGAGGTACTATATATCCTCCTTCCCCAAGAATTGGTTCGAAAAATATTGAAGAAATCTCCTCTGGATCTACGTATTTTTCAAACACCCATTCTTCAATGAAATCTATGCACCAATAGTTACAGCTAGGATATTCTTGTTTAAATGGACATCTATAACAATAGGGATATGGTATATGTATTACATTGGGCATTAATGGTGAAAAAAACTTTCTATGAATGGGTTTACTGGCAGTTAGTGATAATGATCCTATGGTTCTTCCGTGAAAACCTCCTATAAATGATATAATATATGGCCTTTTATTTTTAAAAAAGCCTCTTGAAATTTTTATAGAGGCCTCAATAGCTTCAGCTCCACTATTTCCGAAGAATACCTTCTTTTTAAAATTACCTGGAGTAATTTTGACCAGTTTTTCAGCCAGATCCGATGTTTCTCTATAAATGAAATCTGTAATACTATAATGTAAGAGTTTTTTAATCTGCCTTTCAATTGCAGAAATTACGGCTGGATGCCTATGCCCCACATTCATTACAGCTATACCTGAATTAAAGTCTAGATATATGTTTCCATCTACATCTTCAACTAAAAAACCATCTCCGCTTTTAACTACAAGTGGATACCAGCGTGTAAATGAATGCATTAAGTAAATTTGATCTTTCTCGATAATCTTCAGCGCATTAGGACCTGGAGGAGTAATTCTTATTAAAGGATATTTAGGCATATTTATCACTAGTAAAATTGTAGAAACAAAATTAATATTTTTATGGATAGATAGCTCTTTATTATTAAAATTATTTACGAAAAATTGACTAAGAATATAGTGAAGAATGCGAATATGGAAAGATTTATTTTTATGTGAAATATTATGTATATGGTGCCTATTTGCCCATAAAAGTTATGTGCGTACATTGTTCTTTTATCTTATATAAAGGAAACACACCGGTTTCATTAAAGGAAATAGTTAAGAAGTATGGAAATAAATGCCCGCGGTGTCTTTCAGAACTTTCAGATACTCCGAAAAGAATAGAAATAATAGTTAAACGCGGAAAAAGATATAGTGCTAAAAGAATAGTATTAAATTTAGGGGAAAAGTAGACTAATCTTCCTGATAGTCTATTTTCGTCTTAAACGCTCTATTTACCATGTATTCCTCCCCCTTTAAGACATCTATTGCTATCATTTTTATGAGTTTGTCGGATGGTGCTGATTTCAATATATTGAATTTTACGCAAAGCGAATGCTTATAAGCCTCCTTCTCTATTCTGCTAGATATCTCTCCCATAACTATTTTCTCTGCTATACGATAGGTTATATATAACTTTATAAAAGTCATAATTCTCTTTGAGATCTCTTTAAAAGATTTATGTAGAATATTTAATAGTCTTGTCATATTCTCATCGGTTTCAAATCCAAGTAGAGTCGCTGTAAAAGCTATTCTAATCACTCTAAATATAAAATTTTCATCGATTTTACCGTCATAATATCTTTTAATTAACTCTCTTATATTTTCCCCATCTTCTTCAAGAATTTTTTTATAAATTTTTTCATAAATTAATTCCTTATAGAAAATAGCCTCATAATATTTTCTATATTCATCTACCGTTAATCCCAGTCCATGCTTACCTATTAGATAAAGAGTTGCCATTTCCTTATCAAATATATGTATTTTCGTTCTCCCTCTTATAGGTTCGATATTGTTTTCTTTATAATATTTTCTAAGTAACGATATAACTATTTTTCTTGAAAAAATCTTTTTGGACAAAATTATGCTCCAAATATCGGTACATACCTTAGCTCTATTTCTATATAATGGCGGAACCATTCCGACCACAATTATACTACTCTAGCTCTATTTTTGCTGAAAGTGGTAACTTAGAAGAAGCTCTAGCCAAAGCCTCCTTAGCATGATCATAAAATTTTTTGTAAGTTTTTAACTCAAATATTATTTTGCCTGGGCGTATTCGTGCTGCTCTTCCAATCGGAGTTCCAAATGCCAACCTCATACCATCCTGTAATCTATCCGCACCAGCTACAGCCATCATTTTATTTTCTCTTAATATATGATGAGGATATATCTTTAATTTCAAGTAGTAATTATCTTCACCAACTTTTTTAGCCAAATATTTATTAGCGGTTATTCTAGCTGCTTCAATAGCATTCACACGTATTTGCCCACTTTCCTTAGCAACCAATTTCAACGTTATTTCATAGTCACCTTTAGGATTACCTAAATCAAATTTAGCTATGTTAACTGGAGGAATACTTTTTATGTATTCTTTTCTAGTGTAAGGTGGCGTACCGAAATTCCTGTAACACCTACCGGGTCTTAGTGGCATATGATTTCCCCAAATATTTAATTAAAAATGATATTCAGCTTTTATTTAAATATTTAGTAAGAATGGACCGGGTGGGATTTGAACCCACGACCTCCCGCATGCCAAGCGGATACTCTTCCACTGAGCTACCGGCATATATATGATAAAATAGATGAAGATAAATTTTTCTACTATATTAGTACTTCGGAAACTTTTTGTGGGGTGTTGCTCTCTATTATATTATGAAAAACATAAAAGCAACCAGAAGAGCAACACCATATCATATATTTCATAAAGCCATTATAAAGGTAACGGATATCATTAGCAATATATTGCCTGAAAGCATTAGAGGATGGAAGGTTGATAGGAGAGAGCTTGCAAAATACTCATTAAGGCCGACATAAACATGGGATATTCAGCGAGAGTTGGAGAAAATGCGGGTATAGCGGACCAAGACAGCATAAGCTACCAGCTCAGAAAAATATCAATGGAAGACTGCCTAAAGCTCAACCAGATAATAGGCATGACTGCATTAAAGCTCATAAAGGGGTCTAAAAGCTGTATTGCATTGATAGATACAACTGAGAGAGAATTCTACGGCAAGCGTGATGCAGACGTATACTACTCCCCTACTAGGAATAGGTATGTGCTTAGATATATGGTTTTAAGCACGATTACGCATAACAGAGTTATACCGATATCTATTAGGCCGACTAAGAGGGGGATGTTTCCAGAAGACATTGTCGAAACCCTGGTTGAGGATGCATATATGCTTGGATTAACATTAGGTTTATGATGCTTGATAGAGGCTTCCATACAAATGCTGTTGTCAAAAAGCTTGTAGGGCTTAACATTCCATTTATAATTGGGGCTAAGAAGACTCGTAGGATTAAGCGGATACTGGATGGGCTTGAGCCCGGCTTTCACGTTATTCCATTTAATGTTGATGGCGTTGATGTAAGCCTTGTTGCTAGATGGGTTGATGGTGAGTGGTATACATATCTTTGCTGGATGCTTAATCCACATGTAGCTTACTTCTATTATAAGCGTTGGGGTATTGAGAGCTGTATTAGGATGTTTAAGCTTTTCCTCGCCAAGACTTGTGCTAGAAGCCATGTGTTACGATACCTTTTTCTCTTAATATCTGCATTGATTTATGTTACGTATTTATTGCTTCTGGCCTCGGGTGTTGTTGGAAGCTATATGGATTTTATAGGATTTTTAGTTCAGATATTTGCCGAAACATTTCTGCCAGTAATAACTACTAGAATGGCATAGCAAACCTATAAAGCTAAGAGAGGTGATGGAAATGTAAGTTTCCGAAGTACTATATATTGAAATCAGTGTAGCAGAGTAGGCTTAAACCAAGACATTAAAGAAAACAATTCCATCAATGCGTTATTATTTAAAGCTATAATTCAACAGTCACTTCCGCCCTTGTCTCTATTCTATCTATTTTTCCATCTCTCAAATAAATGATTCTATCACTTACATCTATCATTTTCAAATCATGTGTAGCTGTTACTATTGTAACTCCCTTTTCCTTATTTAATGTCCTTAACAGATTTATGATTTCTAATCCAGTGTGTAAATCTAAGTTTCCTGTAGGCTCATCCGCCAATACAATTGCAGGATCATTCGCCAACGCTCTCGCAATAGCAACTCTCTGCTGCTGACCACCACTAAGTTCACCTGGTTTATGATGTAGTCTATCCCCTAATCCAACTGCAGATAAAAGCTCAGTGGCTTTCTTTATACGTTGCTCTCGTGGAGTGCCTACAAATATCATAGGCAACATTACATTCTCTAATGCAGTGAGAACTGGAATTAAGTTAAAAGTTTGAAAGATGTATCCTATTTTTCTAGCTCTTAACCAAGCTAGTTCATAAGCATCTAACTTACTTATATCTACTTCATCTATGTAAACTTTTCCTCGAGTAGGCCTATCTAAACCACCAATCATATTAAATAAAGTAGTTTTACCAGATCCAGAAGGCCCCATTATTGATACATATTCTCCTCTCCTAATTTTTAAATTGATTCCGTCGAGAGCCTTTATAACATATTTACCCATATAATAATATTTTGCTAAATCTTCAGTTTCAACAGTATATTCATATCTCATACATACCACCTATACCTCATATCTTAAAGCTTCCGCAGGCTTTAATTTTGCTGCATAATATGCAGGATATAATGTTGCAGCCATACTTAAAAATACGGCTAATGTAATTGAGAGAATTAATAGTGAAAGAAATGAAGGAAGTACACTAAGTCCGGGTATTATTTGAGAAGGTTGTGTAAATGCTACTCCAACTATACTTGCCGGATTTTTAATACTCACAAAGGCATATATTACTGCAGCAATTACTCCAAAGATATATCCTAGGATGCCGCCTAAAGCCCCTATTACTATAGATTCATTTAAGAACATTAATAATATGTGTCTATCAAGCGCTCCTAGACATTTCATTGTACCTATTTCCTTATATCTTTCAGCTACTGCTATAAGCATACTATTAGTTATTCCTACACCACATACTAAAAGAGAGATAAAGAGAAGCCACCATTGATATGCAGGGGTGGCAGCCTGCTTATATACTACGCTATTTATAGCGGACATCATCATTAAAGAATTTAGGAAAGCTATGCCCAATATTACTGCAGCCGTGGTGATAGCGGCACGTACAAATCTTTTTCTTATACTTTCTATACTTATCTTAAATGCTTCAGATAACGGGAAATGTATCTCACCAATCTTCCAACTTCCTTCCGAACTCATTCTACACCACTAGGATAAATTCTAAATAACTATACGTGGATCAAAGTTATATATTTTTTCACTTATATAAGGTTAATTATTTAGACCCTTAATATTAAAATTAGGGTTAAGAATAATATAGAAGATATGCTTATAATAAGCAATAGAAATTATTCCATATAGGTGAAAATATGCCTAAAAAAAGGGAGAAAAACTTTGAGCGAGAACTTTTATTACCCGGTGAAGGAGAAGTTATTGGGATAATAGAGCAACTTATGGGTTATGACAGAGCTATGGTAAGATGCTCTGACGGTTACACCAGGCTCTGTAGAATTCCGGGACGAATGAGAAAAAGAGTTTGGATGAGACCTGGAGATATAGTCTTAATAGGTATATGGGATTTTCAACCAAAGAAGAGGGGAGATATTTTACATAAATATAGCAGAGAAGAGATAAAACAGCTTGAAAGTAAGAAATTATTGGATTGGATTAAGGAAGAAGAGGAAATTTAAGGTGACTTCATTGAGGAGGATTTCTCCTAGAGAGTTAAGAAGATTAACACGTAAAATGGGAATGGAGGTAAAAGAAATAAAAGATGTTAAAGAGGTAAAAATCATTACATTGGAAAAGGAAATTTTATTTGTAAATCCTATAGTAACTGCCATAAAAATGGGTAATGAAATGATTTATCAAATAGCTGGAAAACCTGTAGAAAGAGAAATAGAGGAGGAAAAAGGTGAGGAGACTATAGAAATAAGCGAGGAGGATATTCAATTAATTGTTGCCCAGACAGGAGTGTCAGAGGAAGAGGCTAGAAAAGCGTTAATTGAAACTAACGGTGATATTGCTAAGGCTATCTTATATTTACAGTCTAAGTAGGTTATTTAAATGGCATATAATCGTTTAGTAGAAAAGTTAACTAAGGAGAATTTATGGTTATATATCATATATTTGCTGAAGAAAAAGCCTATGTATGGATATGAAATCATAAAATATATAAAAGATAAGTTTAATTTTTCACCAGCCTTAATTACAGTATATGTAGTTTTATATAAAATGGAAAAAGAAGGATTAATAAAGAGAGTCAAAGAGAGATATGAATCTCTAAACATTTCTAAGAGAAATTATTATGTTGTTACTGAAAAGGGGTTAGAGACATTTAGAAGAGGGTTAAGATTTCTTAGAGAAACCTATGAAAATCTTATCGAGTAATGTGATTATATGCTTACAAAGCTTCGAAGATTTTTAGACACCTATACTCGAAAAATTGGATATGCTGTAGCTCATATAATACCATCTCCCAACATTATCACAATTCTCGGACTTCTATTTGCAATAATTTTTTTATCATTAATATTAATTTCAACAAATTATACATATGTGATCGCGATAATATTCTATATATTATCGATTTCCATGGATGTACTTGATGGAGCTGTAGCCAAAGCTACAGGTAAGAGTAGTAAGGTAGGAGCCTTTTTGGACTCAACAATAGATAGAATTACAGATGCGATATATATACTAGCTTTATATTATATATTAGATCTCAATCTAATAATCCTTTTTCTACTTTTATTTGGATGCTTGATGATAAGCTATATTAGAGCTAAGGCTGAAAGTATAGGATTAAAAATGGAGGGAATAGGTATTGCAGAAAGAGGTGACAGACTCATTTTAATTTTATTAATACTTCTTACCTCCATTTTTAGCAAAATGTCTGCACTTATTCTAACGCTAGTATTATTGGAACTTATCCTAATTACTATTGTTCAGAGAATCTATTATACGTTATCTAAAGGATATATATTTGAAAAAGATACTAAATTATGATGATTTATATGTATAAAGAACCTATTTTATTTTTACCGGGTCCAGTTAATCCTCCTTATAATGTGAATAAGATGCTTTCTCTACCGATGATAGGACATAGAACTGAGGAATTCCACGAAATTTTCGCAGATATTATTAATATGTTAAAAAAAATTTTTATGACCAGTAAAAGTGAAATATTTCTATTAACTTCATCTGGTACAGGAGCTGTTGAATCGGCAATTATTAATTGTTTTTCATCCAGAGAAAAGGTATTAATTCCAATATATGGAGAATTTAGTAGGCGTGCAAGCAACATTATGAAAAAACATGGCATAAAAGCTATTGAATTAAATATTCCTATAGGAAGAGGGCCGGAGACAGAATTAATTAAAAAAGAAATACGGAAAAAGAGAGATATAAAAGGTATATTCATAGTATACAATGATACATCGCCGGGAGTATTTGTTAGAAACTTACCTGAGATAGCGGATATAGCCAGGAATGAGAATATATTAATAGTTATCGATGCAGTTTCAATATTAGGTGGAAGTAAATTATTTATGGATAAATGGGGGATTGACGTAGTTGCCGCTGCAACACAAAAATGTCTAGCAACACCTCCAGGAATATCTATGATAGCCGTAAGTAAAGATGCCTGGGATATAATAGAAAAAAAGAATGTTAAGAGCCTTTATTTTGATTTAAAAGAATATAAAAAGTTTTCATTAAGAAATGAAACCCCATTTACACCAGCTATAAATATATTATTTAGTTTAAGAGAAAGTTTAAAAAATATACTTGATATCGGGTTAAATAATTGGATAATGATGCATAAATTAAGGGCAAGAATACTATATACATTTTTTGAAATGGCTGGTTTTAAACCTTTTGTAAAGAAAAAATTTAGATCAGATACTGTTTTAAGCTTCAGCACCCCAAAAGAAATCTCACCTATAAAGTTTAAAGAAGAATTAAGAAATAGATTTAACATACACATAGCGCTTGGAATGGGTGAATTAAAGAATAAAATAATTAGAATAGGAAATATGGGTTATATTCCATTTAATAACCTAGCATCCCTAATCTTAGCTTCAAGCATAATTTTTAAAAGATATGGTATTAAAATAGATATAGATGAAATTCTTGATAAAGATATGGTATTAAAATAAATATGTAGGGTTTAGTTTTAATGAAAATAAATGAACACTACATACAGTTTTTCCCACTTAAAATAGAAAAAAAAGTTAATATTGAAGAAATAATTGAGACAGTCAACTCGTATGCGTCTATCTTAAAAGATGTGGATGCTATTATAATAGATGCAAAAAACATTTTTGATGAACGCCAGATATTGATTGCAGCGGAAATGGCTCTTCGTTCATATAAGAAAAAAAATATGATTTCTAAAAAATTAGGTGTGGAGATTATGCTATATCTTTCAGGTCAAAGACAAATAGTAAATGCTATAAAGACCTTTGGCATAAATAATAGAACATTATATTCATTTCTAATCATAGTTTCTCCAAAAATAGAGAAAATAATTGAATTTAAGCGAAAATTCATAGAGAAATATAAAAATAAGATTAGCTTTATACCATTAAGTAATATATATAAAGAAAAGATAAAGGAACACAATGTATTAAAAACATTTAATATAAGCGAAAGAGAAATAAATTCTACTTTCGGGAAAGATCGTAGGGAAAAGATATTAAAATGTATTGTATCTAGAATGGCTATGTTAAATCTAGAAAAATAATCTGTCTAAAGTCTTCTTAATCTAATTTTCTGTATGGAAAGTAATTGTTCTTCTTTTAATATACTTATTCCGGCAACATCCTCTATTATTTCAATTAAAATTATTTTATTTGGATTAGATAAATTTACCTTTCTATTTATATGAGGAGCTATTTCTCCAATAACTTTTTCTCTGGATAGATTTGACCTCCTAATACGAGGCAAAATTTTATATGTTTCTTCTATAGAAATTTTTTCATCGATTTTTTCTAAAATTAGCGAACGTATTTTTTCTAAATCACTCTCTATAACATACTCTATTGGAACCACTTTAAGAATATATTTGAATTCCCATGGTCTTTCCAAAGCGATCTCTCTTAATTCATTTACAACATTAAAGGGATCGAGTTTGGTATAGGCTGTAATAAGACCCGGTAATCCAGTTTTACTAGCCTTTATTCCAGGATCTCCTAATTTTTTTAAGAAATACCATAACTCTGAAATACAACTGTTTTCGCGTTTTCTATATGTAGATACTATGAGGTTAAAGTTCTTTAACATTGGTATAGACTCTTATATTTCAAGCTCCTCTTCGGATATCTCAATACCGAGTTTTTCTTCTAGCCGTTCAATGACTCCGTCTCTAATCCATACAATTCTGTCACTTACATCTATCATTTTTAGATCATGTGTAGCTGTAATAACGGTAACTCCCTTTTCTATGTTTAGATCTTTAAGCAAATGAACTATTTTTAGTCCAGTATTTAAATCAAGATTTCCTGTAGGCTCATCCGCCAATATAATTGCAGGATCATTCGCCAACGCTCTCGCAATAGCAACTCTCTGCTGCTGACCACCACTTAACTCGGTTGGACGATGATGAATTCTGTCACCTAGCCCCACTCTTTCAAGTAAATTTTTAGCCTTCTCCTCTCTCTTTTCTTTAGGTATTCCTGCAAATATCATAGGTAATGCTACATTGTCAAGCGCAGTTAAAATTGGTATTAGGTTGAATGTTTGAAAGATATAGCCTATTTTATGGCATCGTACCCACGCCATTTGTGAGGGAGTAAGTGATGAAATATCTCTGCCATCTAATAATACTTGACCTTTAGTGGGTGTGTCTAATCCACCAATCATATTAAATAAAGTAGTTTTACCAGATCCAGAGGGTCCTAGAATAGATATATATTCTCCATATTTTATTTGTAAATTTATTCCTCTCAAAGCTTTTACTACTTCTCCCTTTAAATAATAATATTTGTGTAAATCACGTGTTTCTACAACATATTTTGATTCACTCATCCCAATACCCTCCTCAAATAACTATAATTAAACTATAAGTGATAACTTAAATACTTTATGCCAATGATGTCCAGTAGTAAACTAACCCAATTATTAAGCAAAATATTAATAAGGTAGAAAAATTAATGAATTAAATGAGCCCGGTGGTGTAGTGGTCAAGCATACAGGGCTCTGGACCCTGTGATCGAGGGTTCGAATCCCTCCCGGGCTATGGGGGCCGTAGTCTAGCTTGGTATGATGCGTGACTGGGGCTCACATATATTCTGGCCTAAACGTGGTCCGGGGTTCAAATCCCCGCGGCCCCATAGTTATCTAATTTTTCCTTAAATTTTTCTTCCATTTTATTAGCGATTTCCATAATTTTATTAGCTGTATCTATTAAAATTTTAATAGGATCCTCTTTTTTAGTTAATATATATAACCTACTCTTAGGTATAAGTGGGTGTCTTATAAAATACGAACAATATTCTACATCAGGATTATCTAGAGCCATATTAACTATTAGATTGCAGAAAGTATGTCCTTCATTCCATAGAATTAGTTCTAATTCATTTTTCCCTATTTTTTCAACCTCTATCTTCATAGTTATCCACATATCTTTTAAGAATATTTACGGGAATATTCTTTATAAATACATCTATTAATATTTTTTCTCTTAATAGAATATTTGACGTGTATTTTCGAACCAAATCTTCATATACTTTTAGCATTGATATATATTCCTTTAATATATCCTCTTTGGCATTTGTTATAAGAAAACCACGTCTTATTTTTATATAAAAATTTTTACCTTCTAATATTTTCATGAAACCATTTAATGAAATATTAGTTTGCTTTAAAAAATTACTAATAATATATTGTAAAGGATATATTTCCAAAGCAGCATTTCTCTCCTTATTCGTTACTGAATATAGGTTCTTGATTTGACATAAAATCTTACTATATTTTCTTCTACTTATAATAATGAATACTCTCTTTCTCATTGCATCTATATTATTAATGATTACATTATTCAGAAAAAATTTTTGTATAGTTTTTATAAACATGAAGAAACTCTCATCATTATTAAAAGAAAAAACAATAACTCTTTTCATTCCATCACATATTTATAATAAATAGAAGGAAGATATTTTTCTATTTGACGTTTTCCTACAACCTGAACAAAACAAGTTTAAGCCCCTCTTTTTCAGCGCTCTCATGCAGTATGGGCAACGTGCATATATAACTCCATTATCTCTACCCTTTATCGATAATATAAAGGGTATACGATTTTTAGATATAATTCGAGCACGTATAATATCGCCCGTTCTAATAGCCTCAAAGAGATCCTTAATATAATAACTACTTACATAGGAGACATAGAGAAGACCGGAGAAGGGATTGGACAAAATGCCCTTTCCTTCTATTTCAAATATATTTACTGTAGCAATAACTTCTTTTACTCTAGACACAATTCCATAGACTATATCATTATAACGGGGAATTAATGGTTTTCTAGGAGATATTGGGATAACGCTGATCTCTCTACTCTTAAAGCTTATGTTAATGAAACCCGCTAACTTAGCAAAAATATCTCCATCTATCTTAAATGTATTCAGTGATGGAAAAAATTCTTCTATAACAGCTATTTTTTCTCCTGGTAATACAAATTTTTTATTCATTTTTTCCTCCCCGTGTCACTCTAAATACACTAATCTTAACCTTATGTATCTTCTTTCTATGAAATTGATAAATAGATGGTATATATATCTCATCATCAAATATTTTTTCGGCCTTATACCCTAATTTGTCTAATAGTCTGACTATAAAGATACTGGTGTTATATTTATGTATTGTATAGATATTATCGGCAAGAGATATTGCCTTTAATAGGAAAAGAACATCATATCCTTTTCTATGCACTCCAAATGGAGGATTTTCGATAACTGTGTGCACCCTCTTTCTAATACAAAGTTTATTTATATCTGCACATATAAAGTCTACCCTCCAATACTTCTCTATCATATTCTTTTTAATAAGATTTTTTGCTTGTCTTATAGCTCGAAGATCTATATCAATACCTATTACATAGGCAGGATTCATAAACAAACTACCTATAAGTAATCTACCTGTACCACATCCTAAATCAATTATCGTTTTACCACATATATCTCTAAAAACAGTTTCAGCTATCCAAATAATTTTTGCAGCTATAGATGGCATAATCGTATATTGTTCATAAAGTAATATTGGATTAGAAAAGCTTGGTACTTTAGATAAAAATATCTCTATTTTTCTTTTACTTATTCTATCCATATATTTTCATCTATATTTAAGCTGGCTATCTTATATCTTAATATTCCTGCAACGCCACTAAATGACCTTAAAAGTTCTTGGCCTTCTTCGGTCTTAGATGATATAACTTCAACCTCCACATTGTTGTTAACAGCATTTTCGATTAACCAATCGATTAACTTGTTTTCTTCGATTATATCTATATTTTCACTACCACATTTCACGCATTTCTCAGGTTTATATTCACTGATATATCTAAAGTTTATGTTACAATTCATACATTTTACTTTAAATATCTTTTTCCTAAGATCCTCTGATACCAATAAAGTCTTCAGTAAACCTTGTTTTAAGGCCGTAATTACTTCAAGAAAACCGTACAATGCAAGTCCCGTATCTCTTGAAACATGATAAAGAAAATCTTGCATGATTTTTCTCTCCCTATAATATTCTGTACTTTGTATTAATTTACTACCTCTCTTGGCTAGTTCATAAATACCTATTTCGCCACCATACCCTATATCTACAATACCTAAAATCTTTTTCTTCAATTCATAATGCAAATAATCCTTTTCAAAAAATTCTTCTTTAGAAGGCCCCGGACCACCGATTATAATGCCTTTTAAGTTAGGTATTTTCAAAAAAATGCGATTAGCATATTCACCTATCCTTTTATAAAATTCATGCGCTAACTGTTCAATGATTCTGTCAAATCTCCTTGCAGATTGTCCACCAGATCTATGTTTTCCCGGAATCCCCGAAGTAAGTACTTTTACTACTTCCACGATTGGGCCCCTTAAAACACCTATCGCTGCCTCCCCTCTCTCAATTACGATTAACCCATACACTTCTTCGGTAGAAAGCATATCCTTTAAAATTTCAACATGGAATCGTGAATTACATCTATATAAGTATGTCCTAAGCCTCTCCGGTGGCTCTAATACATGTACCTCCATTCTCTCTTTACCAGGAGCATCTCCTGCAATATAACCAGCAAAAATTATAAGACCATTTTCAGGAATTTTTCTAAATAATTTTAGTCGTTGCATGACTACGGTTAAGGCGTCTAAGACATGATGTCGAGTAGTTCTGTCCTTTATATTAGATGCGGTAGAATACTCCTCTCTAAGTACATTCATAATATCTCCTACCTGTCTACCACTAGGTATATAAAGGGAGATTAATTCTGTACCCCTACCTTTCTTTTTCTCTAATTCTTCAAGCAATTTCTTAATTTTATATTGTCTTAAACTATTACTCATAACTTATCCACTATTATTTTAAATATTTGAAAAATCTATAATGCGGGGGGCGGGACTCGAACCCGCGTAGGCCTACGCCACTGGATATCTTATCTTCCAGCCCCAGTTATATGTGATCTTAAGTCCAGCCCCTTTGTCCTAGCTCGGGCACCCCCGCACTTCTCTTTATAAAATAAATTACAAATATAAATAAATTTTTACCTCATCCTCGATCTCACAATTATTATCCTCATTATTCTACCATATTGTTATAACCTTAGATTATAATAATGCTTTGATTACAACAGTCATAATTTTATAGTTATAAGATTAAGTAAGAATAAGAAAAGAATAAAAGTAGGTTGTTGTATAGATTGTGGTGAAATAGGTGTAAAGATGAAAGTAATATCTTTTTTAAAATCTGTTCAAAGAATAATACGTATTTCTAGAAAACCAAATAAAACTCAGATAAAACTTTCACTAAAAATATCGTTGTTGGGGTTACTAGTATTAGGTTTATCGGGATATACTATACAATTATTAGCTACCTCTCTTAGAGAATATAAGCTGCCTCCTATTCCTAAAGAATATCTAGTGTACATATCTGTATCTATGATTGTTGCTATACTTGCCATACTTGCTTATAGAACGAGAAAAACAACATAGATTCTAAAATTTATTTCTTAATACGCTATTATAACTTGGTTGAGAATGGAGAATATTAAGAATTTCTGGAAGAACACTAGATATGGAACAAAAATCTAGACCTGATCGTTAGAACAGGTTAAAGAATACCTAAAATTAAATGAAAATTTGGCAACTTTCATTAAGTTTTTGATGATAACTGGACTGGGAAAAGGGGACGATAAATTCTTTCAACTGACAATCAAATTAACTAACTTTCTAAGCCATTTACTCATCTCCTTTTCATGTTCTGCCTGCGCTTTTTCAATCTCTTCTGTCTTGCTTAGTTGAATCATTTCAAACAGAAGTTCATTTATCCAGTCAAAAAATTGGTTGAAGTTCTACTTTTTCTTTTGTGCTAACTCTTTTATTGTCTCATAAGTCTGAAACTCTGGAGCTAAAGAATCATAAATTTTAAACTTTCCGAAAGAAAGAACTTTTGCATTTGTTCCTATCCAACCTCCATGCAAAGGATAAACAAAAGTTATTGGTAGTTTAAATTCTTCTCTTTTTCGAGAGAAGAAACTATCTGCCATCTCCAAGAATTTTGCTTGTTCGGTCTTATTCAAATATTGGGAGAAAATGCCTAGAGGTTGATCCTGCCATCTAACTGCTGCTTCATCCATAAAAACCAAAATAAGAGTATCATTGCCCAGATATTTTTTAATCTTAGCAAAAAAGGTATCCCATCTTTCCTCGGACAAATTTTTGTTTTTAACCTCTTCCTCCCAAACCATATTCACAACAAAATCGAAATTCGGTATAGGATATGCTGGATTACCCTTGCTATCTTTTATCTCAAGGAAATTCGTCCACCCGCCAACATAAACATATTTTCCTTTCTCCTTTGCGTATTTGTGGATTTCATCTATTTGTTTTAAAGCAGCTTCATAAGCTTCTTTAACCGCTGGATGGCAAGGATCTTTCGTTAATTTATAGAATATTCTTGCTTGGGCAAAGAGCATATCTATCCAAATAGCATCTGCTCCAGAATCTATCATTTTCTTTGCCCAGGAAAGCTGTAACTCTTGAAATTCTTGATTTGTTATATCTGGATAGTAAGCATAAGCTTCTCTCCAGTTGTAGTCTGAAGGAGAAGTCCAATCAGAAGGGAAAAAGCCAAGTAATTTTCCTCTGTTGAACTGAAATTCTTCTTTGGTTAATGGTTTTCCAGTTTTTGGATTTATAATATTCCATTTTGCTGGGTCTAAAGCCATTTCCCAGAGTTCATTTTTTGTATATTTCTTGCCTGTTATTGGATTATATTCATTCACATCAATTCTTTCTGTAGGAATTCCAGCAGAAATTATAATAGAAGGAATTTCTTTTTTGATCTCATTTATCGATTTTTCAAAGTTTTCATAGCTATATCCTGATTTTTCACATATCTTTCTTTGATTTAAAGGTAGTTCGGAGCAAGTTTCGGGAATAACCTTATATTTCCAAAATGCTCTAAAAATGAAATCTGTATTTGTTTCTTTTAGATGAGTGATAACATCATCTAAGGTTCTGTTAAAGGCTTTATAATCTGTTATGGTTTGATACCAAACTGCCACTTTAACATTCTTAATTTGAGAAACATTTTTTGATTCTTCTAATTTTTTAATCTCCAAAATCTCAATTGGTTTTCCCCACATATGAATTGTAGCTACCTTTCTTGGCTTTGCTTTAAACCAAATTCTTAGACCATTCCTTTTAAACTCATCAGGCAAATTCAAAGGTAGATATTTCTCACCTTTCTCAGTTTCAATTCCATAGAATCCTCCCTCTAAATGAATGTACTTTATAGTTCCATTTGCACAAATTACTTCTTTTTCAGAATTTTTTTGAAATTTTAAAGTGAAAAGAAAAGCGGAGAAAAGAAATATCCCCAAAATCCCAATTGCAATTAGGATTCTATTTTTCTTCATGTTCGCCTACCATATCTCTTTCAAATTTTTAATGGTTTTACAACAATTATAAGTTCTCTTTTTTCTCTCCTAGCTTCGAAACCATTTCCTTCTCTCATATTTTTTACCCAGATATATATAACTATTCTCATTCTATTCTCCATTTTCAAACCACAGGATTTGTTGTGAAATTCTTAAATATCGATTCCCCCTCGAATCAAGGGATCTCTTTAAGAAAGGGTAGAAAAATGCAGTACTTTATCTGGATCCTGAAATAGTTAAAGAGGCTAGAGAATTTTGTTTAAATTCATCAAAAGTTTGCGAAAATGCGCTAAAAGACGCTATAAAAGTTAAAAAAGAATTCCAATAAAAGTGGAGCCCCGGGCGGGACTTGAACCCGCGACCTTCTGCTTACCAAGCAGATGCTCTAGCCAGCCTGAGCTACCGGGGCATACGCCGGGGGAGGGATTCGAACCCTCGACCATCCGGTTAACAGCCGGATGCTCCACCTGGCTGAGCTACCCCGGCCTCATTATTAAGTTATTATATTTGCTTTCTCTATTTAAATATTTTGAGAAAATAGGGTATAAAATTTATAATTATCTTTTTTCCTCTAAACCTATTTCTACATGCACAAGTTGCTGGAAATAGGGTGTAGACCTTCCAAATGCTCTTTGAATATATTTTCTAATTTTCATACCCTTATGTGCTGCTGCATGAACTATCCATAGATTATCTACATCTAATCCCTTATATTCCGCATTTGCCTCCGCTTCATTTAAAATTTTTAGAATAGCTTTAGCAGCTTTAATGGGATATCTTCCCGCATACCACTTTTCTAATCCTCTCCTATGACCCACCTTCCCATTATATCTTCTAAATGGTATTGGTCGTCGTTTTTCGATTACCTCGTTTAAAATGTTTTTTGCTCTCTTTAATGAAAGATTACGTATACTTGAACATATCTCTACGGCGTGCTTGTAAGATATTCTTAGATCCCTCCCCGAGGCTATGGCTGTTTTAGCTGGATCTAAATTTTTATTTGAAAAACTCCAGCGTGACATCTTTTCCCACTTATTACTGATATAATTAATAATAGAGATTAAAAAGAAGAATTATATAAAACTTTAGGAACAGCTAAGACTTAGTATAAGCTTATTTTAGCTCATTAAATATTGATATGAAAGAGATCAATATTTATATTTTAGAAACAAGGATAAAATACATTAATTTATCAAAAATTAGTGGAAAAGAATAAAAATAAGTTATTGTTTAAGTAGTAAGGGTGGATGAACAATTGGATATCGAGAAACAATTTATAGCTGAGAGAAAAATATATATGAAAGTTGATAGCTACCTGCAAAGATATTTGAGTAGAGCTGGATATATAGGGGCTGAGATCTTAAAGACCCCTATAGGTATGAGAATAATAATATACTCGGATCGCCCTGCGATGGTTATTGGAAGAAAAGGGATGACAATTAAGGAAATTGCGAGAATATTAGAACAGAAATTTGGACTTGAAAATCCACAGATAGATGTAGTACCAATTCAAAATCCCGATTTAAATGCAAAAATAATGGCATATAGAATAGCAAGAGCAATAGTTAGAGGTGTAAGGTTTCGCAGAGCTGCGTTCATAGCCCTTAGAAGAATAATGGCTGCAGGGGCTAGAGGAGCTGAGATAATTATTAGTGGAAAGCTTGGTACAAGTGGACGAGCTAGATTTGAAAAATTTCGTTCAGGTGTTGTAATAAAGTCTGGTGAGCCCGGCGACAAGTTAGTAGACGAAGCGAGCGTCGATGTTCTATTAAAACCAGGTATGTATGGAATTAAAGTTAGAATTATGCCTCCTTTAAAGAGACCAGATGAATTTACTTTAAAAGAAAGTACTGGTGTATAATATGCCTATTCTAAGAAAAAGTGAAATTAGAAAAATGTCCATAAATGAAATCGATAAGAGAATAAGTGAATTAAGAAGCGAGCTAATCAGATTAAAAACTTTATCCGTTTCTGGAGGTACGTTAGAGAATCCAGCGAGAATAAGAGAAATTAGAAGAACTATAGCTAGACTATTAACTATAAAGAAAGAAAAGATGATATCATGAAGATAACTCCTAGAAATATACTTAAACATGAGCTTATCGGGTTAAAAGTAGAAATAGTCGAAAGTAAAAATAGATATTTAAAGGGATTAAATGGAGAAATTATATGGGAAACCTCTAAAATGATAATTATTAGAAAAAACGGGAAGATAAAACATATACCAAAGAATATATGTAATTTTCTATTTTATCTGCCAGATGGTAAAAAAGTAATAGTAGATGGAAATCTTTTAGTAGGAAAGCCTGAGAAAAGAATAAAAAAAGTTATAAAGTCATGGTAATATAATTATTCTGATAGCGGCCGTAGTCTAGCTTGGACTAGGACGCCGGCCTGCCACGCCGATGACCCGGGTTCAAATCCCGGCGGCCGCATTTTT
>Ga0190315_1000201_pt1 | contig 37059 bp, 22 predicted proteins | sample 48701101_MG_FD_161673 | JGI IMG/M metagenome (GOLD analysis project Ga0190315, IMG submission 161673) | Hydrothermal vent sediment bacterial communities from Southern Trench, Guaymas Basin, Mexico - 4870-11-0-1_MG | ecosystem: Environmental > Aquatic > Marine > Hydrothermal vents > Sediment ...
ATGAAAGTATGGCCCCTAAGTCGCGCCAAAATACAAGTTAAACGTGCGAAAGAGTTAACACAACTTTATCGGTGTGATTTAAACTCGCTTTAACTCAATTGACACTCATTTATAACTTAATTGATACCATAGAAACTGGATTGTGTTTACCATGCAGACTCGAAAGTGACTCACACCGGACTCCAAGATTTCAACGGAAAAATTCGTTTATCCGCGTAATTCGTTGTACTTCAATGGGATTTCTTTAACCTCATTGGTGAATTGAACCTCACATTTTTGTCGCGGCTACGTCTAAGTCAATACTTAGTCTATAAGGGCAAAGGCAAAATGAGTTCATTTTTCATTTTTCATTAATTAGTATAACCCTCACATTTTTTTTGAGACATCGTCTAATAAATAAAGCGTGCTTAGATTAATAGATAGAGGTATCATGAATACAATAAATCAATCAATACAATCACTGATGTTCACCCATCCACCAAAGTATGCGTCAAGCTTTTTGCTGGCGGTGGTTATCGGAGCAGCCCCGACTCTGGTTCAGTCGGCCACCAATATGGCTCATATACCCGTTAAGCCCGTTGAGCAAACGGCTCAAAGCGCATCCTCAATAACCAACCTGCCGGCCGGTTTAGCACCCGCTTTGGCGCGAACACTGCAAGATGAGTTGCCCGCCAGTTACCATTTAGCTAAGACTGAGAGTGGAGATTTTCAAACCGCTAACTCGGCTCATGCGATGCAGTATGCCTTTGGGGCCGATGGCCTCCGGGTGAAAAGTAGCACCGGGGCTTGGACTTGGGGTTTAGAGTTGACTGGTTGGGGTTATGTCGGTGCAGTGCAGTCAGTGCCGGTTGGACAACCGGTAGCCCAAAAAACTCGTCTGGAATATCAACATGGGCCGGCCCTGACGGAATGGTATCTGAATACCGCGTGGGGATTGGAACAGGGCTTTACGTTGCATACTCCCCCGGTGACAGATAACCCAAATCCGAGCAATCAAATAGCCGTGGCGCTCACACTGTCCGGCACCTTACAGCCCAAATTGGCGAGTGAGACCTCTTTATTGCTGAATGATCCGGTTAATGGTCAAACTTTGGCGCGTTACACGGGACTGTATGCTTATGATGCCGAAGGCCAAACTTTACCGGCCCATATGCGTCTTTCTGGCTGTGAGCCTGAGTTGGCTTCAAGGGCTTGCAACTTACAATTGGTGGTAGATGCCAACGATGCAGTTTATCCACTGACGATTGATCCGTGGTTGCAACAAGCCAAATTGACTGCCAGCGATGGGGATAAATCGGACTATTTTGGTGATACCGTTGCTATCAGCGGCGATACGGTGGTAGTCGGGGCGTATTATGATGATGACAAAGGGAAAAATTCTGGCTCTGTCTATGTATTTGTCAAACCGACTGCCAGCGATGGGGCCGCGGGTGACTATTTCGGCAAATCCGTAGCCGTCAGCGGCGATACCGTGGTAGTCGGGGCGTATGCGGATGACGACAATGGAAGTGCTTCCGGATCAGTTTATGTGTTTGTTAAACCGGACAGCGGCTGGGCCACCACCAGTGCTTATGATGCCAAACTGAGTGCATGCGATGGGTGCGATGGTGTGGCGGGTGACCATTTCGGCTACTCTGTTGCCATCAGCGGCGATACCATCGTGATAGGGGCACCTAAAAATGACGACAATGGCGGTAATTCAGGCTCAGTCTACCTGTTTATAAAACCCCGCAACGGTTGGACTACCACCAGTACTTATCATGCCAAACTGATTCCCAGCAAAGAGGCAGCAGGTGACTATTTTGGCGATACTGTTGCTATCAGCGGCGATACTGTGGTGGTTGGAGCCTATAGGGATAACAAAAAAGGAAGTTATACCGGCGCAGTCTACGTGTTTGTCAAACCGAGCGGCGGTTGGATCATCACCAAGACTTATTATGAGAACGCCAAACTGACTGCCAGTGACGGGGCAGCGGGTGACTATTTCGGCAAATCCATTGCCATCAGCGGCGATACTGTGGTGGTTGGGGCATCTTATGACGACGACAAAGGGAGTGCTTCCGGCTCTGCTTATGTGTTTGTCAAACCGAGCAGCGGTTGGGCTACCACCAGTACTTTTAATGCCAAACTGACCGCCAGCGACGGGGTGGGAGGGGAACATTTCGGCCAATCCGTCGCCATCAGCGGTGATACGGTGGCAGTCGGGGCATATTACGATAGCCCCCGAGGGGCTAATTATTCTGGCTCAGTCTACATGTTTGTCAAACCAAGCGGCGGTTGGGCCACCACCAGTACTTATAATAGCAAACTGACTGCCAACGATGGAAAGGCCCATGACTATTTCGGCTACGCCGTTGCTATCAACGGCGATACCGTGGTGATAGGGGCCCCAAGGGATGACAACAGTAAGACTGATTCTGGCTCGGTTTACATCTTTAAAGGCCATGACACAGATAAAGATGGTGTCGGTGACAATGACAACTGTCCAGCAATAGCCAATCAGGACCAAAAAGATACCGATGGTGATGGTATCGGGGATGCTTGTGATAACGACGACAATAGTGACGGTAATAACAACAACGGCAATAGTGACGGTGATAGCGACGGCGATGGTATCCCTGACAACACCGATAACTGCCCAACCGTAGCCAATCCAGAACAAGCCAATGATGATGGTGATGCTGAAGGTGAGGCCTGTGATGACAATGATGGTGTTGATGACGGCACTGACAACTGCCCAACGATAGCCAATCCTGACCAAAAAGATACTGATGGTGATGGTATCGGGGATGCCTGTGATACCAATGGCTGCCAACATGTGATTTATTCCGTGAAGGGAAAAACCTTAACCCTTCCGGTTATTGAGCTCCCAGTGATTGACGAATTGAAGAAGCAACCCACCGGCGAGGTTGAATTGTGGCAGGGTGCTTTGAGACTGAAGCATAAAACCACGGACCGTTTTCGACTGCTCTCTAAACAGTTTACGCCGATAACCGATGGCAGCAGTTCTACTTGCCCGGCCACCTATTCTATTGACACGGGTATACTGTCTATTCCTTATATAGATGTGCCTACCGTTGTTACCGTAGGTCAAACAAAATTTGAGAGTGACAGCAAAGTAGAAGTCTTTAAAGCAACCATGAAGTGGGAACAGCAAGAACGGATGTTTGTGGTTCAAGAAATCGCAAGACCCTAAGTGATGATAGGGCAAGAAAGTACAACGGATACGCGGAGTACAACGGATACGCGAAATAAACGGATAAGCGGAGTGCAACGGATACGTGAACTAAAGGGAAGCTTTAGCGGACATCGTGGTGAAAAGAGGAGTCCAAACTTAAGTTTGGCAGGACTCCAAAGCAAGCGTTAGGTGGATAGCTCACTCAATAAATCCAACACGCCCAGAGTGGCGGCTTTTTACCCTTATAAATAGTATGGATATTTGGCACAATTTGGGGGCCATAAAGTCTTTTGAAACCTTTCAAATGAAAGTATGGCCCCTAAGTTGAGAGGTGTCGTCTAGTACAACTAATATTGCTACTAAACGAATTTAATCCAAGATTTACTAGGAGTCCAAGATTTATCTTGGACTTAAAAACGATATCTATATATATAAGGCCGTCACAGGACTCCAAGATTTCATCAAGAAAAAATTCGTTTATCCGCGCAATTCGTTGTACTTCAATCGGATTTCTTTAACCTCAACCTCACATTTTTGTCGCCGCTACGTCTATAAGGGTATGGAAAAAATTGAGTGAATTAGCCCTCACATTTTTTTTTGCCATTACGTCTAAATATAGTACAACGGATTTGGGGTATAAACGGATTGATTTTGGGTAGACTTTGAATCACTGAGTCAGACAATAGTACAACGGATTGACTTTTCAGTTTGGCAGGACTCCAAAGCAAGCGTTAGGTGGATAGCTCACTCAATAAATCCAGCAACCCCGCCCAGACATGCGGCTGTTTACCCTTATAAATATTATGGATATTTGGCACAATTTGGGGGCCATAAACTATTTTGAAACCTTTCAAATGAAAGTATGGCCCCTAAGTCGCGCCAAAATACAAGTTAAACGTGCGAAAGAGTTAACACAACTTTATCGGTGTGATTTAAACTCGCTTTAACTCAATGGACACTAAATTATAACTAAACAGACACCAAATGTTACTGTATTCTGTTATCATGCTCTCTCGAAAATGAGTTGCCACTGCCAAGTCGAGTTAACGCAACGTTATCGCGGTGATTTTAACTCGCTTTAACTCAATTGACACTAAATTATAACTAAATAGACACCAAATGTTACTGTATTCTGTTATCATGCTCTCTCGAAAATGAGTTGCCACTGCCAAGTCGAGTTAACACAACGTTATCGGTGCGGTGATTTTAACTCGCTTTAACTCAATTGACACTCATTTATAACTTAATTGATACCATAGAAACTGGATTGTGTTTACCATGCAGACTCGAAAGTGACTCACACCGGACTCCAAGATTTAAACGGAAAATTTCGTTTATCCGCGTAATTCGTTGTACTATCAGATAAATACCAATTGCAACGGCATTGTGTTTATCAAACTAAACTACAAGGATTCGTTATAAAAAAGGATTAAAAAGCCCTCACATTTTTGTCGCGGCTAATAGAAAAGCCCCAACGGGGCGACATTAATATAGCCAGTGTATCTACCTGGAAATTACGCGGATAAACGAATTTAAGATTAATGACTTGGTTGTACTTCGGAAAGTTTATAAGGGTATGCTAAAAATTGGCTTAACTGAGCCTCACATTTTTGTCGTAGCGACGTCTAAGTAAATAAAGTGTGTGGCAAAAATTAAGTAAGTTAATTAAGCCTCACATTTTTGTCGCCGTTACGTCTAAGTCATTAGACCTTTTTTAGAAATCCGATTTTTTTTAAATCGGATTTCTTTGCAAAAACGGGCCGAGTTGAGTACAAATTTAACACGCCAATCTCGTGCCTGAATAACGGCTCCTAAATCAATTGGAGTTTATTTGAAGCTTTCGTTTCCACGTTTTTAACGTAGGAACGAAAACAAAAAGGAGGTAACAATAACTCATCTTTCTCGTTCCCACGCGTTAAGCGCAGAAACGACGGATAAAGGGGATGTCACACACCTCCCTAAATTGGTTGACTAATTTTTAGACACAACAATGCGTTATGTTGTTTTATGGTGTAGAAGAATTAGAGTTAAAGTCTATTCTCGAAATCAGGAGATAAAGAAGATGAAAGCTAGAAAAACCTTTGTAGCAATTGTGTTGTTATTCGTTTCAACACTTGCCTCAACCGCCTATGCGAGTTTGCGGAGTGTAACAATCGAGAGCGATTCTGTTCCTCGCAACGCAAACATTGGAGATAATATCTCTATCTACCTTGGAGTTTGGGGAGTTGGAAGATTTGGAAATAGCAAAACCAGCGAAGCCATTGAACTACAGTATTACCTGTCGCGTTCTGGATGTGGTGATCGTCGTGTTCACCTTAAGACAGAACATCGTTCTCTTTTTCTTGACAAACAAACAGGTGATACTTATTACCGGGCAGATATAAACACCACTCTGACAATTCCAAACGGTGTTTATCCGGGCCCATGGTATATTTTGATGGTAGCGAATGCAGGCAGTGCTAAAGATTGCCGGGCAGCCGGAATGACTTTGAGCACTCCTCCTAAGCGAGGTGTTTTGCAATTGTCATCTGCCAGCTACGAAGCCATGGAAAGTGACGGTTTCGTCACCGCTACCGTGAACCGTACCGATGGCAGTGATGGTTTCGTTTCGGCGACGGTAGCTACCAGCAATGGTACGGCAACAGCCCCAGACGACTATACCGAAGTTTCTACGACGGTAACTTGGGCCGATGGCGAGGCAGGTGAAAAGACCGTTGATATACCCGTTATTAATAACGGCATTGAGGAGCCTCAAGAGCAGTTTTATGTGAGCATAGGGAATGCCACTGGGGGAGCCAGACTGGGTGGGGAGGATACCGCCACAGTCACCATTATTGATGATGACGGTAATTGTGGCGGTGAACAATATTCAGGTTTTCTCTCTGGAACCGGCGATACTCAAGTTCAACCAAACGGAACTTGGTTCTATCATCACGCTAATGGCACGTATAGCGGAGAACTCACTGGCCCAGATGGGACAGATTTTGACCTCTATTTGTACAAGTGGGAAGGGGGAACATCGAACAGAGTAAGTTCTTCCGCCTCAAATACTTCAAATGAGGTCATCAATCACCCTGACAGTTCCGGATATTTCCTATGGCTGGTGAACTCCTATAACGGCAGTGGAAGTTACAATCTGTGTGTGGCTCTCCCATAAGTAGACAAAGACAGAAAGTGTCCTAACTAAAATCATACAATAATACAACGGATTTGGGGTATAAACGGATTGATTCTGGGTAGAGTTTGAGTCACTGAGTCATACAAGAGTACAACGGATTTACTTTGAGGTGATGCCCACTCAATCAACCAAATAAATCCGTTCAATCCTAAAAGAAGTTGTACTTAGAGGGCCATAAACTCTTTTGAAACCTTTCAAATGAAAGTATGGCCCTTAAGTTGAGAGGTGTTGTCAAGTACAACTAATTACGCGGATAAACGAATTTAATCCAAGATTTACTAGGAGTCCAAGATTTATCTTGGACTTAAAAACGATATCTATATATATAAGGCCGTCACAGGACTCCAAGATTTCAACGGAAAAATTCGTTTATCCGCGCAATTCGTTGTACTTCAATGAGAAATCCGATTTTTTTGAAAAATCGGATTTCTTTAACCTCAAGGGCATCGCCCTTTACGATTACGCGGATAATCGAATTTAATGGCTAATAGAAAAGCCCCAACGGGGCGACATTAATATAGCCAGTGTATCTACCTGGAAATTACGCGAATAAACGAATTTAAGAACGCAGATAAACGAATTTAATGGCTAATAGAAAAGCCCCAACGGGGCGACATTAATATAGCCAGTGTATCTACCTGGAGGGAAGGAGGGAAATTTTTTTTGAATTAACCCTCACATTTTTGTCGCCGTTACGTCTAAGTAATAAATAAGTCGATAAAAGTTTTTTAACATTTATTACCTGCAAAAGAAATCCGATTTTTCCAAAAAATCGGATTTCTCTATTTGAAAAAATTCGTTGATTTATAAATTCGTTGTACTAAACGCAATAAGAGGATGAAATATGAAACGATTATCTACAGCGTTAATGGTTGTAGCGATGACACCGATATTTGCCACATCAACATTTGCTGAAGGTGAGTTGTCGCCAAATGCAAACAGAGAGCGATACGCACTAACCGTTGATGTCTCACCTTCCGAAGCGCGGGTGAGAATTATGAACATCAAGCCCAAATACCATGATGGCATTCTCCTTAAACCCGGCAACTATCATCTCCGAGTGGACAAAAACGGATTTGAAACGTGGGATAAATGGATCACTATGGAAAAGCAAGAACAATCCATAACCGTGTCCTTATTAAGCGTTAATGAAGAAGTTAATGAAGAAGTTGCAGATTCCACCCAAGAAAGCACAAAGGGAGAACGATACGCCCTAACTGTTGATGTCTCACCTTCCGGTGCGCGGGTGAGAATTATGAACATCGATCCCAAATACCATGATGGCATTCTCCTTAAACCCGGCAACTATCATCTCCGAGTGGACAAACGCGGATTTAAAACGTGGGATAAATGGATCACTATGGAAAAGCAAGAACAATCCATAACCGTGTCCTTACGCGAAATTGAATGGGAGGATGACGTTGAATCGGAGGATAAGAATTTTGAATACAAACGTATTTCTGGTAAATATGCCAACGCTATGGCTGTAGGTACAGCACAGGGTTATTGCGAAGCTCAAGCCATGTTAATAATAGTTTATGTTTTTGATGAAAAAAACAATGTCCCGCTGCAAAAACAAGCAATGATTTCTGACGTGAAAGTCTATAATTTGTGCCTGAACTATGCGAGTTACCAAAATGGCATTTTAAAGTTACCGAAAACCAATTTCTTAATCAAGCAATTGGGATTAGGGCAATAACCCGTAGGCTAAGCTTTATGATAAATCCGATTTTTAAAAAAAATCGGATTTCTTCTGTTTTTCTTTGAGAGGATGAGAAGAAGTCAATTATTTTGCTAGAAAACAACGTGAATTACTTTGACAATGTTATGAGAAATCCGAGTCAAGTCCAAAAAATAGGATTTCTTCGGTTTTTCTTTGAGAGGATGATGAGAAATCTTAACCGCACTGATATGATGAAAAAAACCTTAGCCTTTATTTACTTTTTTAGCCTGATTTTGATGGTGACAAGTTGTGCCAACCCGGAACAATCTTTTCAAAAAGCGGAACAATTGCGTGCTAAAGAAGCGTACACACAGTTTATAAATGACTTTCCTGAATCAAAATGGGTTAAAAAAGCCGAGCAGAGAATAGCGGAAATTGATTTTTGGCAAACAATCAAAGCCAGCCAAACACGGGATGACTATGAAGGATATATCACCTCATTTTCAGACGGTATTTTCCATAAAGAGGCCCAATCACAGATTCTTGAAATTAAAGAATTTAACGTAGCCCGTAACAAAGATATTCTGGCTCATTACCAAAAATATTTAGAAAAATATCCACAAGGGCTATTTGCCCAAGAAGCGACCAAAAGAAGTGCTGAACTTGTCCCAGCCGATATTGGCTATCAGATTATCAAATCAGAAACCAACACCGAAGCTTTAAAAGCTTATGCCAAAGAGTTTCAAGATACCGGATATAGCCAATTAATCAAGAACTATCTTCAGAACCTCTCTACTGGCACGCCCGCTTTTCAGAAGGCGGAAAAATTACGCTCTAAAAAAGCATACCAACAGTTTGTCAAAGATTTTCCTAACTCCAAGTGGGTCAAAAAAGCGCGGCAGAGAATAGCTGAACTCGATTTTTGGGACAAAATCCAATTGAGCCAACAAACACTTTGGGACTATGAACAGTATCTCAATACCTATTCAGACGGTTTTTTTCGTCAGCAAGCCGCAGCGCGAATTCAAGAAATTAAAGACATGACTGTCGCTAGGAAAAAGGATATGATTCAGTCTTACCAACGCTTTTTGGATAAACATCCCAAAGGGCTATTTGCCTCTAAAGCCCAAAAAAGAATAGCTGAGCTTAAGCCAGCAAAAATCGCCTATCAGCGTATTAAGGCCGAAACGAACACAGAAGTTTTAAGGGCCTATCTAAAACAATTTCGTCACACCGGTTACGGTCAATTAGTGTTAGGACATCTTGAAGCACTTGGGGCTAAGCCGCAGGTTGAGGAACCCGTCACTTCCTCATCGACAGCGAGCAAGCCACAGCCTCCATTTGATCCGTCATCACCTGACATCATTAGAGCCGTTCAAAAACGGCTCACTCAACAAGGCCTGAATCCCGGCCCGGTTGATGGAAGTATGGGGCGGAAAACCAGGCGGGCTATCCGTCAATTCCAACGACAGGTTAGCATGACTGTTGATGGGAAAATTACAAAAGAACTGTTGCAACAGTTGCGCGGGCAAGTGCAATAATACCAAAGAAATCCAAACAAATCCGATTTTTATAAAAAATCGGATTTCTCTAACATAACAAACACAACACTTTATAAGGAAAATAATGATGGCAAAAAGTCATTTTGGAAGCAAATGGTATTGGTTGATTACCAGTTACTCTAGGAATAACCGATTTGGTGGTGAGGGTATACAATCCTTCATTTGGGGTTTACTGTTTACACTCGCCTTTTTTTACTTATTGATGCCCGTTTTTCCAGCAACCTTTGCGGAAAAATTCGTGGAACGCGGTTGGATGCCCATTATCGCCAGTTTTCTGTTCTTTTGGGCGGTTGCCATCTTGATAGAAAAAACCTTGCTTCTTGTCATACGCAAAAGCCGCCAAAAGTATCAACTCAATTTTGGCATCCTGACCGAAATTGAAGAAGCCATTCAAAACGCACTCGAAAAAGTGCGTACCACGTCCGATGAACTCAAAGAGTTTATTATCGGTGATCGCCTCAAAAAAGCCCTGGTGCATTTCAGCGCGTCCAGAGACCTTAAAGAAGTCAGTGACATTTTGCGAGAAGAAAGCGAAACCGACTTTGCCGAAATGGAATCCAGCTATGCGCTGATTCGAGTCTTTTTATGGACGATACCCATCTTGGGATTCATTGGAACGGTTATTGGTGTCGGAGATGCCGTTGGTGGATTTTCCTCTTTCCTGTCTCAAGCCCAAGAAATTGACCAAATCAAGAATTTTCTGGGTGAAGTGACGACCGGTTTGAGCGCGGCTTTTGACAGCACTTTTGTCGCATTGGCACTGAGTGTGGTTCTGATGATGCTAATGTTTTTCGTAGAAAAGCGAGAAAAAAACCAACTTCAGGCCGCTGAACGTTATTGTTACACGATAGTCGTTGAACCTCTCGCTAAAAAACGCGTTTCACCACAAGACAATAACCAACTGTTGGAATCTCTCACTTCTTTACAGGCGGATTCCAAACAGGTACAAAATACACTTCAAAGCTTTGTGGAACATCTTTACTCTCTGGAAGAAAAAGTGTATCAACATTTGGCATCGCCAGATAACCTATTAACGCAAACCATGCGCGAACTGGTACCGAACATGGAAGTGTGGAAAAATGAAGCCCAAGCACTCTCAATATCGTTGAGTGAATCGCTATCTAACGCCTGGCAGAAAACCAGTTCCGAGTGGTTTAACAGCATCAACCTTCTCAGAGAAGAAATTGGTCATAAATCCTCAGAGCAACAAAAAATACTTGAACAGATCATCGCCGAACGCCAGTTGTTCTATCAGATGACTGAAGAGCAACGTGATAAGTTCAAAGCACTCCTTGATTCAAACGACGGCTCTCTCAAAGACGCGTTGGAAATTGAACGGGAAACCATTACCAAAGCGGTGGAATCGCAAGCTCAATATGCCAATCAATATACAGAAGCTGTCTCACAAATCAGTCAAACTCAACAACAACTGATCACATCACATATTGATGAGATAGCCAAATTGACTCAAACTCAACAACAGCTCATCACGTTACAAAATAAACTCGAAAATGAACTCATTCGAGTCGCCGGCAGTGAAGGATTATTGGCCGCCATTCAAGGACTTCGTCAAATGCTCCAACAACTTGATCCGGCTTTACAAAAACTAGCCAATCAACCTATTGATGTAAAAGTCAATTTCACCACGGCAACCTAATCAGGTGAAAGAAATCCGAAGAAATCCGATTTTTTGCCAAAATCGGATTTATCATCCGTGTGATAAAAACTTACCAAGAGATTATAACCATGCGTATACATCGCAAGACATCAGTTCCAGCACCCACGTTGTTTCCATTTTTGAGTGTGTTGGTTTGTCTGATGGGCACACTCATCTTTTTTGCCGCCGCGCTGTCAGTGACAACGCTTGAACAAGCGGCCACCTCGGTGGAATTTGAACTACAAACCGGTCAAACTCGCAAAGCACCGATTGTGTTGGAATGTTCGCACGGTATAGCGAAGAGCCTGGATGGTCAGTTGGTATTTAATAAATGGGTTGAAGGAACGAATGAGCTATCAACCCCTTTTATTAATTTTCTTAACCAGATGAACGCCAAAAAAGAATACATTCTCTTTATGGTGAGGCCTAATGGGCTAGACATTTTTTCCCGGCTCAGATATGTGATTAAATGGCGAAACCGCCGTTATGGGCAGACAAATCGTCATAATGACTGTATTGCTAACTGTGTCGGTTACGGCAGTGAATTAATTCCAGCCGAATGGAAAATTCAGGTGACATTTGATTCTGAACAACCTCAATCCCGAACAAAGGTTGAAGTCCAAAGATGAAAAAACAAACCCAAAACACGAGTCCCGATTCATTTTTGAATTTGGATCCGTTTATCGATATTGTAACCAACGTGATTGGTGCGTTCTTTTTTGTGATTATTTACATTGCATTAGCCTCTTCAGGCATTAAAAGCAAGATCACAACACCGCTATTTTCAGTCGTTGACACCAATCCCATTTATTTTGAATGCCGAAATCAAACCGCCTTTTTTCCAGACATAGAAGGATTGCGTAAAGAAAGCAACGAGGTTTGGAAAAAAATCCAAGTAGGTAACTGGTTCCGTAAAGTTGAAATATTAAAAACATTCAACATCTCTAATCAGTTTTATACTTATGTTCCTGAAAAAGAACGGGATAAAAGGGGTTCTTGGACTGTAAAGGACAACTTTGAACCAATACCAGATGCGCGTGGCGAAACGAGTTTTCAAATCAAACGAGAAGATTCATTATTTCGTCGTAAATTAGCCACACTTGATCCCAACCAGCAGCATCTTTATTTCATTGTTCGTAATGACAGCTTTGAGATTTTTCATGTGGCAAGAGCCATCACACTTGAATCTGGTTTTCGAGTGGGTTGGAATCCGTTAGAATCGAACAAGACATTGGGTTTTACCAGCAGCGGTGGTGGTGTCGATCCTAGCAACATTCAGTAACTGTGTTCAAAAAACCTACGTCTTTATCACTCGATAAATCCAGCAACCCCGCCCAGAGTGGCGGCTGTTTACACTTACAAATAGTGTGGATATTTAGCACAATTTGGGGGCCATAAACTATTTTGGAACCTTTCAAATGAAAACATGGCCCTAAGACGCGCAAAAATAAGAATAATATTAATATTAAAATAAATCCTTGCTTATATGCAATCCTTGTTGTTTTTGAAGGCCATAAATTATTTTAGATCCTTTCAAATGAAAGCCTGGCCCTAAGAAGACGCGCCAAAATTCCAATAATAATAAATCCTTGCTTATATGCAATCCTTGTTATTTTTGAGGGCCATAAATTATTTTGGAACCTATAAAGAAAATGAAAGCCTGGCCCTAAACCGCGCAAAAATTCCAATAGTAATAAATCCTTGCTTATATGCAATCCTTGTTATTTTTGATGGCCATAAAGATTTTGGAACAAGTTGATCGCGGTGATTTTAACTCGCTTTAACTCAATGGACACTAAATTAGAACTAAATCGACACCATAAAAACAGGATTAATTTTATATTTATCCCGTTATTTCAAAGCCTTATACTATTTATAACAGACGTTAACTGAAATTAACCAAAATTAACTAATAATTAACCGAATATTAACTAAAAATCAATTGTATTTTAATTGAGCCTAATTTATTATGTGCCCTCTCGAATCGGGGTGGGTTTTTATTCATTAACAATTAACTTTGCTGAGCTTCGGTTCACAATTAGCTCAAAGAGCGAAGGATCACAATTCTCAGCGCGATGTCCAAGATAAATCTTGGACTCCTGTCGCGGCTACGTCTAAGCTCAATGAGAAATCCGATTTTTTTGAAAAATCGGATTTCTTTAACCTCATTGACATCAAATTAGAATTAGGACTGACGCATTGACAAACTCAATTTGTTGTATTCACTCTTAATATCAACGAGTTATTAAGATTTTACCTTGGCTAAATTGATGAAAATTGCCCAAAAACAAATTTGTAATTTCTGCTATTTAAAATATTTAAAATGAATCATAAATATTTTCATCTGTCAATGACAAAAACTTGAGCATTTGGCGACAAATTTTACACCCCAGTTTCAAGCCCTCACTTCTCTATTATGACGGATGGGATTACAAACACCGTCTGGGCTGAATGGGTGTCGCTATTTATTTGAGACTCACAGGAAAATAACTCATGCAAAACAAAAAATTACGTCGTTTTTCCTTAACCGGGGCGATCTTCTTTGGTTTGCTCACGGTTGCAGGTTCGGTTTTTGGAGAGGCTGTGAAGGAAGCCGCAGCCAAAACAGAATTGGATTATTTTACTAACGGATTAGATTATTTGATGAAGGGAATGGATCACTATGATAATGTGGATTATGTTGAAGCGGTCAAATGGTATCGCAAAGCGGCCGAACTTGGATTAGCCCAAGCGCAAAACCACTTAGGCGTGATGTACGACAATGGCAAAGGTGTCACTGAAAATGACCGAGAAGCGGTCAAATGGTATCGCAAGGCCGCCGAACAAGGATTAGCCCAAGCGCAAGATCACTTAGGCTTGATGTACGACAATGGCAAAGGTGTCACTGAAAATGACCGAGAAGCGGTAAAATGGTATCGCAAGGCCGCCGAACAAGGATTAGCCCAAGCGCAAGATCACTTAGGCTTGATGTACGACAATGGCAAAGGTGTCACTGAAAATGACCAAGAAGCGGTAAAATGGTATCGCAAGGCCGCCGAACAAGGATTAGCACGAGCGCAAGATCACTTAGGCTTGATGTACGACAATGGCAAAGGTGTCACTGAAAATGACCGAGAAGCGGTCAAATGGTTTCGCAAGGCTGCCGAACAAGGACAAGTCGACGCGCAATTCAACTTAGGTGAGATGTATCGTAGAGGTGAAGGTGTCACTCAGGATTACCAAGAAGCCGTCAAATGGTTTCGCAAGGCAGCCGAACAAGGATTGGCTAAAGCGCAATTCAACTTAGGCCTGATGTACGAGTTTGGCATAGGTGTCACTCAGGATGACCAAGAAGCGGTCAAATGGTATCGCAAGGCAGCCGAACAAGGACATACCGAAGCACAATTCAACTTAGGCCTGATGTACGACAATGGCAAAGGTGTCACTCAGGATGATCAAGAAGCCGTAAAATGGGTTCGCAAGGCCGCCGAACAGGGATTAGCCCTAGCGCAAGACCACTTAGGTGCGATGTACGAATTTGGCAAAGGTGTCACTGAAGATGACCAACAGGCCGTAAAATGGGTTCGCAAGGCTGCCGAACAAGGATTAGCCCTAGCGCAAGACCACTTAGGTGCGATGTACGAATTTGGCAAAGGTGTCATTGAGAATGACCAAGAAGCAGTCAAATGGTATCGCAAGGCCGCCGAACTAGGATTAGCCCAAGCACAAGATCGCTTAGGTATGATGTACGAGTTTGGCGAAGGTGTCACTGAAGATAAGCAAGAGGCGGTCAAATGGTATCGCAAAGCCGCCGAACAAGGATTGGCTAAAGCGCAATATAACTTGGGCGATATGTACGACTACGGCAAAGGTGTCACTAAAGATGACCAAGAAGCGGTCAAATGGTTTCGCAAGGCTGCCGAACAAGGATTAGCACGAGCACAGTTCAGGTTAGGCCTGATGTACGGCATAGGCAAAGGTGTCACTCCGGATTATCAAAAATCCCTTAAATGGGTTCGCAAGGCGGCCGAACAAGGAAATGCTGACGCACAAAAAATCCTCAAACAGCTAGAAGCTCGATAGTTTTAGAAGTGAGCAAGCGTAAAGTGGGTGAGTAGAGCGAAGCGAAACCCACCAAAATGATGGGTGTGACAAATTTCCACCCATCCCATGTTAAAATGAGAACAAGTCATGCAGAAAAATTTACATCGTTTTATCTTAATCAGAGCCATCCTCTTTGGTATCCTCACGGTTGGTGGTTCTGTTTTCTGGTTCGCTATGAATAATACATCTGCCGATGCGATGTCTCAAGGAATGGCGCATTATAATAAAGAAGAATATGTAGAAGCCGCGCAATGGTTTCGCAAAGCAGCCGAGCAAGGACAAGCTCAAGCACAATACCACTTAGGACACATGCATGACAGTGGCAAAGGCATCACAGAAGATAACCAACAGGCCGTCCAATGGTATCGCAAGGCAGCCGAACAAGGACACGCCCAAGCCCAATTACAGTTAGGCGGGATGTATCAACGGGGTGCCGGTGTCACTCAAGATAAGTCAGAAGCCATCAAATGGTATCGCAAAGCGGCCGAACAAGGATATGCCCAAGCCCAAGACTTATTAGGTATGCTATACCAGCTTGGCGTAGGTGTCAGTCAAGATGACCAACAGGCTGTCGAATGGTATCACAAGGCCGCCGTACAAGAATATGCCAAAGCGCAATATCACTTAGGCCAAAGCTACTATAATGCTAAAGGAGTCACCAAAGATGAGCCAGAAGCGATCAAGTGGCTTAGCAAGGCCGCTGCACAAGGACAACCGGACGCACAAAAACACGCTTTAGCCGTACATTTTGTGGCGACAGCACCCTCTGACAACCGGGGCGACGGTGGAACGCGAGGCCAGATGGCTGACAAAGATGAAGTGAGCCAAGCCGATGAGCCAAAAGAAGCGGTTCACAAAGTGCCTGAACCGGCAAGCCAACCGACTCAAGTGCCAACTGTGTTAAGTACTAAGCACGATGATGAAGAAACAAACACTGACAAGCCTCAAAAAACAGTCCGACAATCTCGCCAAGAAGCGGCCGAACAAGGCGATGCTCAAGCACAATTTAACTTAGGTGTGATGTACGAGCGGGGTACTGATGTCACGAAAGATGAACAACAAGCCCTGAAATGGTATCGCAAGGCCGCCGAACAAGGACTGGCCCAAGCGCAAGACCATTTAGGCATGATGTACTACAAAAGTGTCACGCTGGATGACCAACAAGCGGTCAAATGGTTTCGCAACGCCGCCGAACAGGGATTGGCTCAAGCGCAACTCCATTTAGGCCTGATGTACCAACTTGGCGAAGGCATCACTGAAGACGATCAACAAGCTATTAAATGGTTCCGCAAAGCTGCTGAACAAGGTGATGTGTCAGCGCAAAAGTTGCTAACCGCAATGAATGGCCAAACGACCGTGAATCACCAAACGCCCAAGCCACAACTCCAGAGCGAACCCAAACAGATCATCGCGCAAAACCGAGCAGGCACTCAGAACGATGCCAGTGACAAGGGTGTTGGGGATAAGCCGGCCAAAGTGTCCAGTTGTCCTGATAACCAATACGCGCTGACTGTGAACGCGACACCTGCGACAAGCCGAATTCGGGTTATGAATATCGGGCCCAAATATCAGCCCGGTATTTGTCTTACGCCAAAGCGTTACGACATTTATGTCACCCACCGGGGCTATCACGGCTATCGAAAATGGATAGCCATCGAAGCGGCTGATGTGTCTCTTGATGTGGCACTTACGCCAAGGTAAATTAGGTAATGGTGCAATGTTGGTGAAAAAACTAATCCGTTTATTTCGCGTATCCGTTGTACTAGACTATAGGAGATTTTTATAAAACTCAACACATTGTTTATCTGGCTGATTGGTATCGCTTTAATGGCCACGATGGCCCAAACTGCGGCCGTCGAATCACAGCTAGAGTTAGCTAATGCCTATAACGCCCAAGTTATCCAATATTATCAACAAGGGCAACTTAAACAAGCTTTGCCCTTAGCGGAACAAGTCTTCAAAATCCGGGCAAAAATATTAGGTGCTAAGCACCCAGATACCCTCACGGGCATGAAGAATTTAGCACTCATCTACCAAAACTTAGGCCGCTTATCTGAAGCATTGCTTTTAAATGAAAACGGCTATCGCTTAACAAAAGAAGTGTTAGGCGAAAAACACCCAGAGACACTACGAAACCTGAATAATTTTGCGGGTATTTACAAAGAGTTAGGCCGCTTATCCGATGCCTTACCTTTGTTTGAAAAAGGCTATCGTCTTCGTAAAGAAGTGTTAGGAAAAAATCACCCTTCAACCCTCACGAGCCTGAATAATTTGGCGACGACTTACCAAAATCTAGGCCGTAATGATGAAGCCTTACCTTTATTTGAAAAAGGCTATCGTCTGTCTCAAGAGGTGTTGGGAGAAAAGCACCCTACCAGCCTCTTAATCCTTAATAATTTGGCGACGGTTTACCAAAGCTTGGGCAACTTTTCTGAAGTATTGCCTTTATCTGTAAAAAGCTATCACTTCCATAAAAAGGTGTTAGGCAACCTACATCCAAAAACCATCGAAAGTTTGCTAAGTTTGGCAACCATTTACCAAGATTTAGGCAGGTTCAACATGGCCTTGCTCTTGTCTGAAAAAGGCTATCGTCTGTCTCAAGAAGTGTTAGGAGAAAAGCATCCAGACACCCTCACGAGCCTAAATAATTTCGCGTTGATTTATCAAGACTTAGGTCGCTTATCGGAAGCATTGCCTTTATTTGTAAAAAGCTATCGCTTCCATAAAAAGGCGTTAGGCAACCAACATTCAAAAACGCTAGAAATTCAAATGACTTTGGTAACAATTTATCAAGAATTAGGCTTATTCAACATGGCTTTGCTCTTGTCGGAAAAAAACTCTCATCTGTTTCAAAAAGTGTTGGGAGAAAAACATATTCATACACTGACTAGCCAAAGTATTTTGGCTTTCAGTTACCAAAAGTTAGGCCGTTTTTCTGAGGCTTTGTCTTTGTATGAAAAAGGCTATCGTCTGTCTCAAGAAGTCTTAGGAGAAAAACACCCTAACACCCTCGCGAGCCTGAATAATTTGGCGGGAATTTACCAAGACTTAGGCCGCTTATCCGATGCCTTACCTTTGTTTGAAAAAGGCTATCGCTTCCATAAAAAGGTGTTAGGCAACCAACATCCAAAAACCATCGAAAGTCTGCTTATTTTAGCAAGCCTTTACCAAGATTTAGGCAGGTTCAACATGGCCTTGCTCTTGTCTGAAAAAGGCTATCGTCTGTCTCAAGAAGTCTTAGGAGAAAAACACCCTAACACCCTCGCGAGCCTGAATAATTTGGCGGGAATTTACCAAGACTTAGGTCGCTTATCTGAGGCCTTGCCTTTGTCTGAAAAAGACTACCGTCTGTCCCAAGAGGTGTTAGGAGAAAAGCACCCTAGCACCCTCACGAGCATGACTAATTTGGCGGTAATTTACCAAACATTAGGCCGTTTGTCCGATGCCTTGTCTTTGTCTGAACAGAGCTATCGCCTTTCTAAAGAAGCGTTAGGAGAAAAGCATCCAAACACCCTCCATAGCCTTTCTAATTTAGCAAGTGCTTACTCAAAATTGGAAGACTATGACAAAGCATTTGGCTTTTGCTCAAAAAAGTGCTGAGCTAAGCAAAGAAGTGTTGGGAGAAAAGCACCGATATACTATTCATAGCTTTCATCTGTTAGGTTTTATTTACCAAGAATTGGGCCGCCTAGATGAGGCCTTAGCTTGGAGTGAAAAAACTTATCGTCTTCGATCCGAGGTGTTAGGAAAACAGCATCCTGTCATCAGAAGTGGTAGGAGAACAACACCACTCTCAACTTCTCTGCCAAAAATCGCCAAGCCCTGTTTAAAAAGTCAATGCCATTAAGTTAAGGGCTTTGCACGTGGGATTGCCCCTACAAACCGTCATGTCGCGTAGGGGCAATCCTTTATGGTTGCCCTCACCGAAAAGCTTAACTTAATGGCATTGACGATATGGCATTGAGTCTTCAGTGCCCTTTAGGGCACTTCAGCTATTAGACGACGGCTTTACCAAAGGCGGGGGGATTATTTGTTTCTAATTCCGCAAACTGTGTGGCATTGGCCCAGACATGCGGCTGTTTACCCTTATAAATATTATGGCTATTTGGCACAATTTGGGGGCCATAAACTGCTTTGAAACCTTTCAAATGAAAATATGGCCCCTAAGTTGAGATGTGTTGTCTAGTACAACTAATAGTTGCTCCTAAACGAATTTAAGATTAATTACTTGGTTGTACTTACTTAGTTTATAAGGGTATACAAAAAATGGGGTGAATTAGCCCTCACAGTTTTTCCGCCGCTGCGTCTAAGTAAATAAGCCAAGTACAACTAATTACGCGGATAAACGAATTTAAGAACGCGGATAAACGAATTTAATGGCTAATAAAAAAGCCCCAACGGGGCGACATTAATATAGCCAGTGTATCTACCTGGAGAGAATTGAGCCTCACTTTTTTTTTGCCGTTACGTCTATGTCTAGTACAACTAATTACGCGGATAAACGAATTTAAGATAAATGACTTGGTTGTACCTCGGAAAGTTTATAAGGGTATGCAAAAAATTGGCTTAACTGAGCCTCACATTTTTCTCGTAGCGACGTCTAAGTAAATAAAGTGTGTGGCAAAAATTAAGTAAGTTAATTAAGCCTCACATTTTTGTTGCGGCTACGTCTAAGTAAATAAGCCAAGTACAACTAATTACGCGGATAAACGAATTTAAGAACGCAGATAAACGAATTTAATGACTAATAGAAAAGCCCCAACGGGGCGACATTAATATAGCCAGGGGCATCGCCCCTGGAGGGAAGGAGGGAAATTTTTTTTGAATTAACCCTCACATTTTTGTCGCCGCTGCGTCTAAATAAATAAGCCAAGTACAACTAATTACGCGGATAAACGAATTTCAGATGAATGACTTGGTTGTACTTATTTAGTTTATAAGGGTATGCCAAAAATTGGCTTAACTGAGCCTCACATTTTTTTTGCCGCTACGTCTAAGTAAATAAGCCAAGTACAACTAATTACGCGGATAAACGAATTTAAGAACGCGGATAAACGAATTTAATGGCTAATAAAAAAGCCCCAACGGGGCGACATTAATATAGCCAGGGGCATCGCCCCTGGAACGGGGCGACATTAATATAGCCAGGGGCATCGCCCTTGGAGGGAAGGAGGGAAATTTTTTTTGAATTAACCCTCACATTTTTTTTGCCGCTACGTCTAAATAAATAAGCCAAGTACAACTAATTACGCGGATAAACGAATTTCAGATGAATGACTTGGTTGTACCTGATAAATTTAGAGGTAAACTGATAAAATGAACATAAAATTGACGACACGCACCTTGAAAACCACGCTGAGTATGTTATGCACAGCGAGTTTTCTAAGCGGATGCTTAGCAACGCAACAAGTTAAGCTGGATGATGGCCCCAATAAGCCCTCTAGGGAACGACTGACCAATGCAGAACAACCACTGCTGACCAATGGGGAACCCGTTCCGTCTAGGCTGCCAATTCAGCCAGTGACACAACATCGACCTAGGGAAAAACCTCAATCCAATACACAACGTCAGTCCCTGGAACAACTTCAGTTGATGTATATCAACTACCTCAAAAGAGAGGGGTATTTACCTAAAATTGACTCTGACGGCGATATCATCTTCAAAAAAGAAGGAAGGGTCTATTTTATAGCTGTCAGAGCGCAACAAAAAGATCCTAACTACTTCCGTATTGTACGTCCTTTTTTCTGGAGTATAGACAATGAGACTGAAAGACAGGCGGTTCTGGCAGCAGCGGATCATGTCAATTCGACCATAAAAGTCGTAAAAGTTTATACCGTCAAAGACGACGCTTGGGCTTCGGTTGAGATATTTGTTTCAAATCGAGAATATTTTAAGGATATCTTTCCCCGCCTTATGTCAGTTCTTTCCGGTGGAGTGAGAGCTTTTGCCAAGAAAATGAAAGAAGTCAGAAGGACAGACATCCGAACTTGAGTTTGGACGACGAGTACAGTAAAGCGGAATTTCCATACCACCCTAACGCCAACGTTGGCTGGTGGTGGTACGGGAATTTCCGCTCTCCTGCACTGCGCGTGAGGCGATAAATCGCCTACTACAAACGACAAACGACAAACGACAAACGGAGGTAGAGTTATTATGAACTATTCTTATCCCAATGAGCTCGAAAGCATCACTATTAATAATAATGGCTGTGGCAGTTTATGCCAAGACTGTGCTGACAATGCCGTGATGAGGTTTGGTAGAATGATAAACTCAAAATGTACCAGCCAGTCATTTAAATTTAAATTAGAACTGGCACGTCAAAACAAGGATGCAGTCATCGCTTTTCAAATGATTAGAAAAGATATTTTCTGTCACGCAACCTTTTTATCAGTATTTATTGCCATTGCGTTTTTGATTTGGAGTTTTTCACTGAATAGCACCTACATCATAATTTTTTGGATAGCTTTAGGTTTTGTCAATATTACTTACCATTTAATTTTTGCCTATAGAAAACGGCCGATTCTAATGACAATCCTATTTTCTCCATTTTCTATAAGTTTTGCGCCATTAGATATAATAATAGATATATTGGAATCCTATAAAGAATTAAATAAAATCAAAAATGAAATCCAATATTATGATTTAATGACATAGACTTTTTATTCAAAAAAATTCCCGTACCACCAGCCAACGGCTAAAGCCGTTGTCTAAAAGCTCAAGTACCCTAAAGGGCACTATAAGAGGGTTAAGTACCCGTCCATAGAGTCTTCAAAAATAAAGCCAACGGCTAAAGCCGTTGTCTAAAAGCTCAAGTACCCTAAAGGGCACTATAAGAGAGCCAGTAGGCTTTAGCCTACTTTAGCTTTTAGACAACTGCTTTAGCTGTTGGCTGAGGCGGTACTTCCTGGCAATCCAATTAATTGGAGTGAAACCTATGTTAGCTAATAATATAAACCGTTCCCAACGCCAAGAACATATCCTAATCGTTGACGATGTGGCAACCAATATCCAGATACTCACTATACTATTGACTGAAAATGGCTATAAAGTGAGCTCAGCGCCCGACGGCTATACCGCCCTTAAAATGGTAGAATCCAAACAACCCGATCTTATTTTATTGGATACGATGATGCCAGCGCTAGATGGATATGAAGTCTGCCGCCGTATAAAAGCATCAGCGCATAGCCGCGATATTCCAGTCATTTTCGTCAGTGCCGTCAATGAACCGAAGCACAAGCTCAAAGCATTCGATGTCGGTGGGATTGACTACATAACGCTACCGATACAACTGGACGAATTCTTGGCCCGCGTCAAAACGCAACTCGCAGCCAATACCAAGCAAAAAATGACCCAAATGCTGGCCCAATTGAATACAAAAGTAGTAGAATTAATAAGAGCACGCCACGAAGTGCCAAACGAAACAATAGCACTAAGGCCGCTCATACCCCGTTACGCTTATCCTTGAACTTTTAGCAAGCGTACAAACTTTAGTGAAACGCAGTAACTCGCTACGCGAGATAATAGCCACAGGTGAAACCTGTGGAAAGGTATATAATATGTACCAACCCCAAAGGGGTTGAATATGAATAGCCTTTCAGGCAAAAGTTTCCGCAACGGAAACTTTTGCCTGAAAAGGTGAAACCTGGGGATTGTGGTAATTGAGAGGCCTCAACCCCAAAGGGGTTGAATGCAAGATGCTAAGGAGGAGTGCAAGGAACGATCACGCTCCTTCTAGCCCGTCGCTTGCGTACCATCCTTACCTCGGAAATAACGGACAACAATAATGACACATAAAAGAAAACGTCGGACACGAGAGCATATGATTGCCGATCTAAGTGCTAATCATTTGGAATATTTTGCGCTCAAAGCCGGCTTTACTGTTGAAAAATTTGACGCGGATTATGGCTATGATGCTGAACTTTATACCTATAACGACAAGGGTGAAATCGAAAATAGTGCGGTATATATTCAACTGAAAGCAACGGATAATATTGAATTTTATCGACTCAAATCCGGCGTTGTCTCGTTTCCTCTTGAAAAAAAGGACCTTGAACTTTGGTTGAAGCAAATTTTACCGGTTATTTTAGTGCTTTTTGATGCACAAGAGGAAAAAGCGTATTGGCTTTATCTGCAATTATATTTTGAGCAAAAGAGTATTTCTGTTGATTTGATTCAAACGGACAGTTTTTCTGTGCAGGATTTAAATGCCATCCGCAAGTGGCGTGACTACAAAAATGCTGTCCTCTCACAAATCAATGGAGGCATAAAGCGTCATGTCTAAGCAATTCTCTCAATTTTCTTACCCGCTCATTAAGCGTGTACTGGTAGAAAAGTTGGGTTTTAAAATGGTTGAAGTGCCGGGCAGTCATTATGTGTTTACGCACCAAGACTCCAATACCCTATTTCCGTTACCCATCTTACCTCATCAGAAAAACATCGCCCTGATGAATTATCGCACGATATACAATATCCTTGATAAAAGAGGCATTATAAGTAAAAACGCGTTTCAAGCCCTTTTGACAGAGGAATTGAAAACGATTTTGACCAAAAGATAGATAATTATGGAACGATTGGAAAGCGCCAAAGCCGCTTAAAAGAATAGGCAACACTTTCACTTGACGCTGACTAACGAAACACCACTCTTAAGTCAGCGTTATCTTGCCATTTACCATATCCGACAGCCCGTAGCCCGTCGGTTGGACTTTTACTCATAAATCCAACACATAAATCCAACACGAGCGTCTCATAACGGCATTCACTAAAATGTTGGAGTGGGTTTTGGCGATTGAGAGGCCCCAACCCCAAAGGGGTTGAATGTGAAACGTAGTAACGAGCGGAGCGAGATAATAGCTTTAGTGAAACCTGTGGAAAGGTATATAATATTTATCCATTCGTTGTACTCGAACACCACTCAACTCGTTATACTTTGTTATACATTTTATATAGGAAATTATTATGAAACTCAAAACATTATTTCTATCTCTCATTGGCGTGGCTTTAATGACATCGGTTGCCCAAACTGCGGCCGTCGAACCACAGCTAGAGTTAGCTAAAACCTATCTCAACCAAGCGGATCAGTATTATCAACAAGGACAATTTCAACAAGCGCTACCGTGGCTTAAAAAAGCCTTTCAGATTAGAACAACCATTCTGGGCGAAAAACATCCCAGAACACTTGGAACCCTTAATAATTTAGCCGAAATTTATCGGCAGTTAGGTCGCTTTTCTGAGGCTTTGCCGTTGTTAGAAAAAAGCTATCGCTTCCACAAAGCGGTGTTAGGAGAAAAACACTCAAATACTCTCCATAGTATGAATAATTTGGCCATGATTTACCAAGACTTAGGCCGTTTAGACGAAGCCTTGCCTTTGTATAACAAAAGCTATCGGCTTTCCAAAGCGCTGTTAGGTGAAAAGCACGCTTTTACTCTGTTAACGATGAATAATTTAGCCAGTATTTACAAAGACTTAGGCAGATTATCCGACGCCTTGCCTTTGTATAAAAACGGCTATCGTCTTTCTAAAGAAACGTTAGGAGAACAACACCCTGATACCCTCACGAGCCTAAATAATTTAGCGGGAATATACGAAGGCTTAGGTCGATTATCAGAGGCCTTGCCTTTGCGTAAAAAAGTCTATCGTCTTTCCAAAGACGTGTTAGGAGAAAAGCACCCCAACAGCATCATAAGCCTGAATAACTTGGCGATGAGTTACAACAGATCAGGCAAATTATCGGAGGCCTTGCCTTTGTTTGAAAAAAGCTATCGCCTCCATAAAGAAGTATTCGGAGAACAACACCCAAACACGTTTATCAGCTTGATTAATTTGACGGATATTTACCAAGACTTAGGCCGCTTATCGGAAGCCTTGCCTTTGCATAAAAAAGGCTATCGTCTTATAAAAAAGGTATTAGGAGAAAAACACCGTTTAACCCTCACGACTCTGAATAATTTAGCGAGTCTGTACCAAGACTTAGGCCGTTTATCGGCAGCGTTGCCGTTGTTTGAAAAAAGCTATCTTCTTCGTCTTGAAGTGTTAGGAGAACAACACCCATACACGCTTACCGGCCTCAATAATTTGGCTGAAATTTACGGAGAATTAGGCCGCTTATCGGAAGCTTTGCCTTTAGTTGAAAAAAGCTATCGTCTTAAAAAAGCGGTTTTCGGAGAAAAACACCCAGAAACACTGATAGGCATGAATAATTTAGCCATGAATTACCAAAACTTAGGCCGCTTATCCGAGGCTTTGCCTTTGCATAAAAAAGGCTATCGTCTTTCTAAAGATGTGTTAGGCGATAAGCACCAATTAACCCAGACCAACCGGAATAATTTAGCTTTAATTTACAACAAATTAGGTCACTTACCTGAAGCATTGTCCTTGTATGAAAAAAACTATCGTATCTCTAAAGAAGTGTTAGGTGAAAAGCACCCAAAGACTCTCTCAAGCCTGAGTAATTTGGCAAATCTTTACCAAGACTTAGGCCGCTTATCCGAAGCATTGCCGTTGTCTGAAAAAAGCTATCGTCTTAGAAAAGAACTGTTGGGTGAAAAGCACCCTGACACACTCGCAAGTTTGAATAATTTGGCTCACGTTTATACAGAACAAGGCCATGTTAATAAAGCCATCCAACATCTTGAACAATTCGTAGCCGGCGTGGAACAGCTACGAAGTGGCAACTTATCCGCCGAAAACCGCCAAGGCTTGTTTAAACAGTGGGTACATGGTTACTTTAAGCTTTCCCTGCTGTACACTCTCAAGTCGCGTTCCGTTGACGCGTTTCGCCTCGCAGAAATGAGCAAAGCCCGTACCTTGCTAGAATCCCTAGCAGCCAAACTCGCCGCCCAACAAACGGGACTCACCACCGCCGAGCAACAACAACTGCAAGACGACGACGCTCGTCTCGCCTTTCTGAACAACCGGATTGCCAAAGCCCTAGAAGACAATCGCCTAGAAGAACGAATTCGTTTGGAGGCAGAAAAAACCCAACGGGTCAATAAACGCCACCAATTCCATCAACAACTAATGGCAAAATACCCAAAATACGCGCAACTCAGCAAAGTGCAGATTATCAGTGCTAAAGCCGGTGCCAAATACTTGCCGGCGGATGCCGTGCTGATTAGCTACTTAGTCAATAAAAACAAAGTATTAGCCTTCACCCTACAACCAAACGGCCAACTCACCGCGCACGACTTAGGAGAAATCCCTAACCTCGAAACCAATATAAAAGACTACCATCACCGATTACTAAAAGGAAGTAGAGGCCGGCCCATACGGCCCATACGGAAGAACAAAACCGCAAAACTCCGCCGTCAACTTGGAAAGCGACTACTAGAACCCCTGTTATCAGTCATCAAAGATAAACCACACTGGATTATCTCACCATCTGGGCCGTTAGCGTTAATACCGTTTGAAACCCTGCACCTAGAAGGACAACAACAACCCGTGATTGTCCAACACCAAATCAGCTACGTGCAATCGCTCTCCGTATTGGCACTGTTACAACAACGCGATCGCGTTTACCAACGTCTGCAAAACCGCGGCAGCTTATTAGCAATGGGTGCGCCGATTTACCAACCGACAATCCCCACTAACCCTGCTTTGCTAAATGGAGGGAATCCTAGCACGGCCGACTTCAACATCGCTCGCGGCCTCGTGCAAAGCAGTGATGATCCAAAACGATATGCCCGTGCCTTCAGGCAACTCAACCAAAACTGGGAAAATCTCCCCGGCACCTTGGCCGAACTAGAACAACTAGAAAAACTCTTTCAAGGCCAAAAGCCGCTTATCTACAAACTGGCCGACGCCACCGAAGCCAAACTACAACGCCTCAATCAACAAGGCCTCTTAGCCAAATACCGTTACATCGTGTTCTCAACTCATGGCTACCTCAGCCCACAAGTGCCGGCCCTATCTGCCATTGTATTAGGACAACTCAACAACCCACCTGGAATTGATGGCTATATTACCGCCGGCGAATGGCCTGGCTACGACCTAAAAAGCGACCTAATGGTACTCTCCGCATGCGAAACTGGCCGAGGAGAAATCATCGGCGGCGAAGGCATCATGGGACTACCTTACGCCTTCTATGTCGCTGGCAACAAAAACACCATACTCACCCTCTGGAAAATAGCCGACAACCTCACCGTCGAATTTATCACCAGCTTCTTTGCCAAACTCAACGCTGGGCAAGGACAAATAGAAGCCTTGACAGCCACCAAACGCGAATTTATCAACAAAGGCTTACCCCATAGCAAGCCCGCCTACTGGGCCGCGTTTATACTCTATGGCGTATAATATATAACAGGAGTCCAAGATTTATCTTGGACGTCGCGCATCGTGCAAAGCTTTTTAATCCGTTATTATAACGAATCCTTGTAGTTTAGCAGCACTCCAAGATTTATCTTGGCTCAATAAAAAAACTTTAGAGGTTTTCAAATGAAAGTATGGCCCCCAAGTCGCGCCAAATGATTAAAAACCACCGAAACCCTACAAAATATAATATAACAACTTAACCTTTAAATGCACGCTCCGAAGCCAAATACGCTATTTCTTCTGCTGTGCATATCCGGCCCAGAATCGCATTACGATGTGGAAAACGGCCAAACTCTTTGACTATCTCTTGATGATGTTCGGCAAACGGTATATTCCTCTCAAGCTTAGCCTGTTCCTAAAAAGTTGGACAAAGTTGGACATTTTTAGGTAATTCGCTCTCTGTTGATAATTCAATTCAATTGCAACTAGAGTCCTGGTTGAGCAGTCCCAACCGTAGTCGCTCAGTCCGTTTTAGCAAGATGGATTTGACTTTTTGCCAAAGTGTCCAACGATCTATCGTAGGAAAGTGAAGTCTCGCTAAAACGTTTCGCGCAGCATTCTCGTCAGCTTGTAACACCACCCCGTCGAAACAATGAAATGAATCTCCGCTACGTTTTCCTAGAAGGATCCCATAACGGCTATCCATTTGCATCGTTCCCGCGCTATTAACGAGAATGACCGAAGAACCTCTTCGGCGAGAAATCGTGTCTAAAGCGTTTGCTATCACACCTTTCGTCCAAGCGGATAGTCTTCTTATAACGTTTTTCCCAAATTTATTCGATTTAATAGGTGAGGTTAAATCTTCAGCCGCAATCAAAGAAGCTTTATTAACCAACTTGTGTGTTGCCTGACAAATTTTATCTTTAACTTGGCATTTTACCTTAATATTTTGGCGATTAAGCTTTTTTCTACCTAAATTATTTTCAATAATATTTTTCTGTTTATGAGATTTTTTAGTTATGATGGCTTTCAGCTTATTTCTAGCTTGATATTTTTTCTTGAGGTTATCTGAGTGTTTCGTTAATAACTCACCCAAACCTTCGCCATAATGTTCGCCATCAGAATCAACAAAAACTTCAGTGTAACCTTTATCTATTCCAATCGTTGCTTTACCACAATTCTGAGTTTCAGCAACCTCTATTGTGTAGTGAACCTCAACTTCACCGTCTTTTAAAATCAATCGCAAAGTGCCGGTCGGTTCAACCGTTGTGTTTAATGGGATCGCTATTCGTTTACCTTTTTGTAAACTGGGTATTTTTATCCAAGCACATCCACCTAATTGAAAAGTCGTATAATTATCAGAACGAACAACAATTTGGTTATGAGTATGATTGCGTCCATGTTTCCAATATTTACGCATCAAACGTCTTAAATAATTATCACTCGTCCAATTATCAGACTTCAGTTTTTTATAAAGTTCAAGACGTTTTTTCTCATCAGAAACTTGTTTGTAAATAATTTTTCTGACCTTCTCCTTGGCTGCTTCTCGGTTGGCTTTCATGTCACCAAAACTATCCCGTAAAGTTTCTTTCCAAGCATTAGCCGATACTTGGAATTGACGCTTTTTTGATAACCATTGGTCACGTATTTTTCTATCACTTTTAATAGAAACACCATTAATTGAACCATAAGAATGCCAAACTTCTGAACGAACTTGACCTAATCGTTTAGCTTGTTCTTCTAGTTGTTCATATTTACCACGATTAAGGTTTTTACTTTTTAAGATTCGAGTAACGATCATTAGTAATTGCCTTCTTTATAAGTCGTGTGGTCGATGTTTATTACCCATAATTTTAAATTATGGGTAGCTTTTTCCAACTTTCAAGTAGCAGTTAAATTACTCTTTAAATAATTTAACCGAATATTCTTGATCAGCCTCATTTTCGCTGTGCATAAACGGCAGATACAAAAACGACAATTGCTCAGCATCAATCTTCTTATCAAAGCCCCGCTTAATAGCCAATCTAACAATTGCTATTGCCTGAGTCCCGGTACTAAAACTTTTAGCTTTTCCACGAAACATATTACGAGGAAACTGATCTAACAAGATGACTAATGCCAAACACCCCTCCGGTGTATCACACCACCCATCCAACCTACCTTCCGACGCATCGCGCCATATCTGTGCGAATTGATTATAAATTTCCCTATCCAATTCAGGTGTGGAAGAAAACCAACACGCTCTTATCCGATCCGAATACCAATAGTCGATAATATCTCTAGGTGCTATCTTCATTTATATTTAACCACCGGTTGAGTTGAGGAATCATGCGATTTGAGGGCCATAAACTCATTTGGAAACATTCAAATTAACGACAAATTGGAATCCTGCCAAGATTTATCGATGGAGTCCAAGATTTATCTTGGACAAAATTCGCTTATCCGCGTAATTCGTTGTACTCAGGTATATTTGGCTCATCTGATTTGGGGGCCATAAACTCATTTGGAAACATTCAAATTAAAGTATGGCCCTCTTTCGCTCACAAATACAACGACTGCGTGTGCGCCCGACTCAAAGAAACTCAGCCACAACTAAACCTAATATAACTATAGCGCTCGTTTTCAAATTCATCACTGCCAAGATAAATCTTGGACTCCTGCTAAACTACAAGGATTCGTTATAAAAAAGGATTAAAAAGCCCTCACAGTTTTTTCGCCGTTACGTCTAAGCCAAGTACAACTAATTACGCGGATAAACGAATTTAAGATTAATGATTTGGTTGTACCTATTTAGTTATGAATGAGAAATCAGATTTTTTAGAAAAATCGGATTTCTTTAACCTCAACCTCACAATTTTGTCGCGGCTACGTCTAAGTCAGTAAATCAAGTACAACGAATTACGCGGATAAACGAATTTAAGATTAATGATTTGGTTGTACCTACTTAGTTTATAAGGGTATGCAAAAAATTGGCTTAACTGAGCCTCACATTTTTTTTGCCGTTACGTCTAAATCAAGTACAACGAATTACGCGGATAAACGAATTTAAGATTAATGATTTGGTTGTACCTACTTAGTTTCTAAGGGCACAGAAAAAATGGGGTTAATTCGCCCTCACATTTTTCTCGTAGCGAAGTCTAAGTAAATAAACCAAGTACAACGAATTACGCGGATAAACGAACTTTAGCTTTTAGTTGGCGGAAAAAATTAAGTGAATTAAGCCTCACATTTTTTTTGCCGTTACGTCTAAATCAAGTACAACGAATTACGCGGATAAACGAATTTCAGATTAATTACTTGGTTGTACTGACTGAGTTTCTAAGGGCACAGAAAAAATGGGGTTAATTCGCCCTCACATTTTTCTCGTAGCGAAGTCTAAGTAAATAAACCAAGTACAACTAATTACGCGGATAAACGAATTTAAGACACAGTGCCCTTTAGGGTACTTTAGCTTTTAGTTGGCGGAAAAAAATGAAGTTAATTAAGCCTCACATTTTTTTTACCATTACGTCTAAATCAAGTACAACTAATTACGCGGATAAACGAATTTGAGCCTCACAATTTTGTCGCGGCTACGTCTAAGTCAAACGTGCGAACAAATTGTCAGATCATCTTGACTTTGAATAACTAAAGCTTTCAAGCCGAATGCGGAGGCTGTTATCGATGATGAGTGAGCGTTGAGTGGGGATATTTGTAGGGTGGTGTGCAAGTGAACTTTGCACTCCCCCCTGACAAGTGAATGATGTTTCTGGAGTGCAAGGTTGCCTTGCACAAGTTTGCCAAGTTAACTACTCATATTGTAAAGAGGAAAATGAAGATGAAGTTCAGAAAATTGTTAGTTATTTTAGGTGTAACCGGTGGGATAAGTCTTTTACCGGTTTCCGGTTATGCTCAAAAAATCGCTTTTGATAAAAGCGATAAAATTTTTCAGGCAGGGGTTGGAATAGGCTATGGTGGGATTTATGGAAGTTCGACCATTCCGCCAATTAGCGGTACATTTGATATGGGCTACAGTAAGAATCTCTCGCTAGGGGGTTTCGTTGCCTATGCCTCATCTGAAGACACTAGGGACTACCTTGGTAATGAGTATGGTTGGGAATACACCTACATCGGTCTGGGTGCGCGTGGTGCGTATCATTACGGTTTATTTAACTCAGAACAAATCGATACATACGCGGGGCTGGCGTTGGGGTATAACATGGTTTCCGTCAGTACGATAGGTTCTGAGTTTAACGATTCTGCTTCGGGAAGCTTCCTGCTATATGGCGGTTTTGTGGGATTGCGCTATTTCTTTAATCCTAACATGGGCGTTTACACTGAATTGGGATATGGCGGCTTAGGGAACGCAACAGTCGGTTTATCATTTAAATTCTAACTCTCAGTCAAACGTGCGAACAAATTGGGTTAATTAATGCACACATTTTTTTTGCCATTACGTCTAAATCAAGTACAACGAATTAAGAAATTAACGAATTTAAGATTAATTACTTGGTTGTACCTATTTAGTTTCAATGAGAAATATGAGAAATCCGATTTTTTTGAAAAATCGGATTTCTTTAACCTCAACCTCACATTTTTTTCGCCGCTACGTCTAAATCAAGTACAACTAATTACGCGGATAAACGAATTTAAGATTAATTACTTGGTTGTACCTACTTAGTTTATAAGGGTATGCAAAAAAAGGGGTGAATTAGCCTTCACATTTTTTTTGCCGTTACGTCTAAATCAAGTACAACTAATTACGCGGATAAACGAATTTAAGATTAATTACTTGGTTGTACTTACTTAGTTTATAAGAACATAGAAAAAAATGGGCGAATTAAGGGTTGAATTAAATATTATGAAATCAATGATTTATAAAAACTTCTGATTGAGACGTTATTTTATAACTCTACATTTTTAATTCTTAATTCTTAATTCGCATTCGTTGTACTCACCGTTGCACTCAGCCATAGAGTGCAACATTGTTTTTCATTCATCACAATCGTAAGGGAGTTAATTAACTATGAGTAAATACTTTTTAGTGGCTTTGTTCACTATCACTTTAGCCCTGGTTGGGTGCGATGACGATGACGACTCGTCCACGTCCAGCCCCCCTAAAATAAGTGGTTGGGGCACACCACCCACTGTTGTCACTCCAACGACAACAGATGAAGCAAAAGAAATGCTCAACTTGTCGGCACAAGTGTCAAACGAGTTCATGAGCAATCTGCGGACGCTTCGTGAAACGAAGGATGCCGATCAGGCTATTCAACAGGCGGTTGATGACTTGAAGAATAATCCTGACGTTGTCGCCGTGACGTATCAATCCAAGTCCCTCTACATCTATACCAGATTGGGGGACAAGATTGTGATCTTGTTGGATAGTGAATATCGAAAAAAGCCAGAAGCCAACGCGACAAGCTTGAGTACTTATGGTTCTAACGCAACCAGCAAACGCGTTGCTCCTCAATTAAAGACTGATGAGTTCTTAAGCGCATTAAGTACCTTTACGGCTCAGTCGGTTTCACCGGCGGGTAACAAAAAAGCCCTCATTCTTTCAGGATTTCAAGGCAGTTTTGGTGAGGATTTATGCCCACTAAAAAGTGCATTAGAAACGGGTGGGTTCGCAATTGATTTTGTGGTTGATGTCGAAATGTGCGGTGTGCCTGCAACAACCTTCGACAAAGGTATCATTGGTTATGTGAATAGCTTGCATGAGTATGATGTTGTTTATGTCAATACTCATGGTGGTGTAGAAGGTATTGCGTTAGGTGTTCATTATAATCCAGCTGAGGGTAGTAATCCTCCCATAGAACTTTTGAATTTTTACATGAATGGTGGACGGATTTATAGAACTAGCGAAGACAGCAGCACACTGGCTATAGATTCTGCCTACGTTAAAAACAATTTTGCTGGAAAGTTTTCAAATAGCCTGGTTTATTTTGATGCATGCCATAGTGCAGAGATAAAAGCTAACCTGGTTGATGCGTTTTTGGATAATGGTGCGGCTGTGTATATTGGGTACAATAATACGACTCAGTATAACAAACAAACCCCTCAACTCAGTTCTCCTTTATTTCAAAGGGCAAACCAACTCCGCACGGCCGTAAAAACGGCCCTGAAAGAACCGACGGAATTGCCAACTCATTGGACAATTAACACAGAAGAAGTCGGGTGCTTTTTATTTTTATTTGGATGCCAAACGGTTGAAAGCGAAGGCGTAGATGCCTTAGTTTACAGAAGCCAAGCCGTTCAAAATGACTCAGAAGGTTTCATTCTAGTGCCTTTTGCTTATGTCATCGCCAGTATCTCACCAAACCCGATACGTGCGGGAGATACATTAACCCTCCAAGGACGGAATTTTAGTACGGAAAATCATCAAGGTGTCTATCTCTATCACCGAGAAACAGCCACTCGTGAAACGCTACAAGTTGTTTCGTCCACCGATACTCAAGTCACAGCGACTATTCCTCGTTCAGTGGTACCCAAGTCTTATGAACTTTATATTGGTGATTATGTTCTTTCTGGTGATGTCACTATTTCTGGTTATCCATTGACCGTGCTGGAAGCCACATTGGAAAATCCGGGTAATATTGAAGGGTTGGTTGAAGATGCGCTTACGGGAAATCCGTTGTCAGGCGCCTCAGTCAAAATATTCCGCCAAGGCGATTTAATCAAGGAGGAAAGAACGGGAACTGATGGACGCTATGGTTTTGTTCTATCCGAAGACGACTACATCTTAGAAATTTCTTTGGCGGGTTATCTTCCAGCGACGGTACATATTGACGTGACACGCAATGAAACCACAACGGTAACCAGTCTACGCCAAGTACCACAAGCACAATCAGGCAATGGTATTGCTACCGGTCAACTACTGAATGCGTTTAATGGCCAAGGGGTAAGCAATGCGACGCTTAATATTCGTTCTGGTATTAATGTGACCTCTGGAACTCTAGTTGCCACGACCACAACAGACAGTCAAGGCAATTATCGTCTAGATTTACCAGGTGGTAATTATACGATAGAAGCCCTCATAAATGGTTATACAAGCACCTACTTCCCAATTGTTTGTATCGGCAATCATACGGCTGACAACCAAAACGCTTCTATCACGCCGACTATCAATGCAGGTGAAATACGCATTATGTTAACTTGGGGTGCTCGTCCACTTGACTTAGATTCACATTTATTGACCCCCAATATTGGAGGCGGTCGTTACCATATCTATTTTCGTTCAAGAGGTAGACAATCGTCGGCGCCTTATGCACAGTTAGATGTAGATGATGTGAACAGTTATGGCCCTGAAACCATAACAATATATCAATCACATCCAGGTACATACCACTACTTCGTTTACAACTTCAGTGGTAGTCCAGCTATGACGACTTCTGGGGCAAAAATAGAGGTTTACTCGGCCACAGGACTCGTGAAAAGTTACAATATTCCACTTTCAGGAACGGGAAGATATTGGAATGTCTTTTCCTATAATGGTTCTACTGGTGAAATCACAACAGTCGATCAGATTTCTTCCGTAGCACCAACGGCTAACTGAAGAATGTAAAGAGGTTTTGGTGGGCAACGCTCAGCTTTTGCCCACCCGACAAACGGGTGCGTCTCGTGGGTTATTTGAATCAGGCGATTTGGGGGCCATAAACTCATTTGGAAGCATTAAAATTAACGACAATTTGGAGTCCTGCCAAGATTTATCGATGGAGTCCAAGAGTTATCTTGGACAAAATCCGTTTATCGGCCCGTCATCCGTTGTTCTAAGAGTCATGCGATTTGAGGGCCATAAACTCATTTGGAAGCATTCAAATTAAAGTATGGCCCTAAGTAAGTAATAAAAGTACAACTCATCTCAGAAATAAACGACTTAAAATGTGTACATCTACTGTGGTTATTTGAGTCATGTTATTTTGGGGCCATAAACTCATTTTTAAGCATTCAAATTAAAGTATGGCCTTAAGTAATAAAAGTAGAAATAATCTCAGAAAGAAACGAATTAAAGTGAAGTGTGTGCGTCTCGTGTTTTCTGGTTATTTGGCTCATCTGATTTGGGGGCCATAAACTCGTTTGGAAACATTAAAATTAAAATATGGCCCTAAGTAATAAAAGTACAACTAATCTCAGAAAGAAACGAAGTAAAGTGTGTGCGTCTCGTGTTTTATGGACAACAAAGCGATATCTATATATAAGGCCGTCACAGGACTCCAAGATTTCAAAGAAAAAATTCGCTTATCCGCGTAATTCGTTGTACTCAGGTATATTTGCCTCATCTGATTTGTGGGCCATAAACTCATTTGGAAGCATTCAAATTAACGACAATTTGGAGTCCTACCAAGATTTATCGATGGAGTCCAAGATTTATCTTCGACAAAATTGGACAAAATTCGCTTATCCGCGTAATTCGTTGTACTCAGGTATATTTGGCTCATCTGATTTGAGGGCCATAAACTCATTTGGAAACATTCAAATCAAAGTATGGCCCTAAGTCGCGCTTGTTAACACTACAGGCCGATTCGTTATAATAACGGATTAAAAAGCTCGGCACGACGTCCAAGATAAATCTTGGACTCCTGCTAAACTACAAGGATTCGTTATAAGAGTTATAAGAACGGATTAAAAAGCCTGTCGCGGCTACGTCTAAATCAAGTACAACTAATTACGCGGATAAACGAATTTAAGATTAATTACTTGGTTGTACCTACTTAGTTTCAATGAGAAATCCGATTTTTTGGAAAAATCGGATTTCTTTAACCTCAAAGCCTCACATTTTTTTTGCCATTACGTCTAATATTAACATTGATGTCTTTCATAAAGTATTATCCGGCGTTTATGACACAAACTTTTTTGGATAAACTGAGTTAAAGGAGCTACATAATAGATATCAAAGAGGCCTTATTCAGGAAGACATAACTATCAGTACCACTTTAATGGAGGAACATAAATTGAAATATCAAAAACGGGAATCTTTCCCACTTTGGTTAACGCAACCACAGGAGGAGGGCAATTGATGAATAAGTTGTCCAAGTTCATGTCCTTTTTGACATTCCTCTTCCTGTCGGTTAACGGACTCGCAGAAACCGATACTAGCCAGACTATCGGGGCGACTAGCGCGAAGTCGATGCCCGATAAGATAGTTGTTACAGGCAAGCAAAAAGTGGTATACTGCGGAACGAGAGTGACAAAACCTAGGCCATTAACTTACTTTTTCTCAACAAATGTTGCGCCATATTCGCGTGGCTCTGCGGAATGGTGCCAAAAAGGTAAGCAGTATTTGATTACTGAAAACATACGGACTTGGCCGATGGAAAAAGGACTCTTAGGTTGTCCTGAACTTGACACGGGCGAATACCAAGTTCCCAAACTTCACACGGGCGAGTACCATGTGATTGAACAACTCACATTGACAGCGACAACGCTTGCAGGAGAAGCGCTTCCAGCCCTTCCAGCCAATTTCAAAAATGACTATCAACCCGTGCATGGTACTGTCCAGATATCCAGAAC
>Ga0190315_1000203_pt1 | contig 36860 bp, 27 predicted proteins | sample 48701101_MG_FD_161673 | JGI IMG/M metagenome (GOLD analysis project Ga0190315, IMG submission 161673) | Hydrothermal vent sediment bacterial communities from Southern Trench, Guaymas Basin, Mexico - 4870-11-0-1_MG | ecosystem: Environmental > Aquatic > Marine > Hydrothermal vents > Sediment ...
GTAGTTATAGATTTAAATCCTTTCTTATAAACAATCCCTGTAGTTATAGATTTAAATCCTTTCTTATAAACAATCCCTGTAGTTATAGATTTAAATCCTTTCTTATAAACAATCCCTGTAGTTATAGATTTAAATCCTTTCTTATAAACAATCCCTGTAGTTATAGCTGTCGTTATAGGCAACTACAAGGATTGTTTATAATAAAGGATTAGAGCGTCGTGCTACCCTGTTTAAAAGATCAAAATAGTCAATATCAACAGATGATTGTTGAACAGTTGAAAGAGGATAAGAAAATAAACGCTTAAGACGCTTAAGACGCTTAAGACGCTTAAGTCATTATAAACTTCTGCCATTATGATCCCCCTACTGATACCCGATTTGCCCAGCACTGAACAATTATTGCCCTGGTTGCAGCGTATTGACACAGCACGGTGGTATAGTAATTTTGGGCCATTGGTTCAAGCCTTTGAATCTCAAATGGCCCTGTTGCTATCGCACGATCAAGCCATCCCATTAACGACTGTCAGTAATGGCACAACGGCCATTGAATTAGCTTTATTGGCCTTGGATATACCCAAAGATCGTTACGCATTAACGCCCGCGCTCACGTTTCCAGCAACAGGCACCGCGATTAAACAAGTTGGCTTACGCCCTGTTTTCACCGATGTTGATCCACAGTCTTGGCTACTCACACCCGATATTGCGCGTCAAGTGCTTAAAAAACGAAAAGTTGATGTGATTGTGCCCGTGGCCAGTTTTGGCTGTCCACAGCCCGTGGCAGAATGGGATCAATTGAGTGAAGAGACAGGTATTCCTGTTTTAATAGACGCGGCAGCCGCTTTTGGTAGCCAAGCGGTTGGGCAACGTTGTATTATAACCTTTAGTTTTCATGCCACTAAACCCTTTGGCATTGGTGAAGGGGGATTAGTGGTAGCCCAGTCTGCCGAGTTGATCAATAAGATAAGAAGACTGAGTAACTTTGGTTTTGAAAACGGCCTCATTACCCAATGCGGTAGCAATGCCAAATTAAGTGAATACCATGCAGCCGTCGGTTTAGCACAATTAGCGCGTTGGCCCCAAATCGTCGCACGTCGTCAAAAAATATGGCATGATTATCTTCAGCATTTAAGTGTGATAGAACAAGTGAGTTTGCAACGTACTCCAAGCAATATGATTTGGGCCATTTTAGCGGTTAAAGTCTCTGATATCAGTGATTTATCTGCATTAACGGCCACTTTATTAGAACACGGCATACCAACACGGCGTTGGTATTGCCCCCCGTTATCGGCACATCCTGCCTTTTCAGGCGCAGAACAAATCGCACCAGATGGCAGTACACAGCTCACTGTCACAGAAGAATTAGCCAGAAGTTTATTAGGTTTACCTTTTCATAGCTTTCTTGAACAAGAGCAGATTGCAGAAATTTGTGGTTGTTTGAGGCGTACAATATGCAAAAAATAACGCAAGAGGCGCAAGAGACGCAAGAGGCGCAAAAGGTTTTTCGTAGAGCATGGAAAACGTCTTTAGCGTTTATTTCTAAATGAGACTCTGTGGTACTCTGTGTATCTCTGTGTATCTCTGTGTTGAAGCGTTGGACAATAATATCACTCACTTTGAAGGATAAAGATGACCGAAAAAAACGCAACAGAATATGACAGCCCCTGGAAAGAGATCATTGAACAGTTTTTTGAAGACTTTATGATCTTCTTTTTTCCGAAAGTACATGAGGAAATTGATTGGACAGTGAAGCCAGAATTTCTGGAACAAGAACTTCAAAAGGTGATGAGAGATGCGGTTACCAAGACGCGGCGCGTAGACAAATTGGTGAAAGTCTGGCTTACAAATGGGCATGAGATTTTACTGTACATTCACATTGAAGTGCAGTCTCAAAGAGACAGCAGATTTGAAGAGCGTATGTTCATTTACCACTATCGGCTTTATGATCGCTATGGCCCCCAAGTAACCAGTTTAGCCATCTTAGGTGATGATGTTGAAGTCTGGCGGCCGCGTAGTTTTCATTACGAAACTCTGGGTAGTGAGTTATCGTTTTGTTTTTCTATGGTTAAATTGTTGGATTATCAAGACAAGTTGGCTGAATTGGAAAACTCACGTAATCCATTTGCTATGATAGTGAAAGTCCACTTAAAGGCATTGGAAACTCAAAAGTCGCCCCAAGAACGACTCAAGTGGAAAAAGACTTTATTTGAAGCACTGTGTGAAAAACAAGACTACAGTGAGGCGGAAATGTGGGGATTGTGTGCGTTTTTGGATTGGGTATTCACTTTACCCAATGAATTAACACTGCAATTTGATGATTTTGTTAAAGATTATGAGGAGGCCAAGAAAATGCGTTATGTAACCACTTGGGAAAGAAGATGGCTTAAGGAAGGCGTTGAATTGGGTATCTTGCAGAAATCACGCGAGAATATCACCGATATTTTGGAATTGCGTTTTCAGCAGGTTCCCAAAACGTTGGCGGAAAAGCTCCAAAGTTTTGATGATACTTCATGGTTGTCTAAACTGCTTAAAAAAGCCGTTTTGGTTGGTTCGCTAGAAGAGTTTGAACAACTGATTGAAAAATCAGCTTAATTGATAGATAACGCAAGAGGCGCAAGAGGCGCAAGAGACGCAAAGATTTGAGCATGGAAAACGTCTTTAGCGTCTTTAGCGTTTTTAGCGTCTTTAGCGTTTATTTCTTTTTGAAATAGCAAGAGGCGCAATAGACGATTAACAATGAAACCAGAAACTGAAAACAATACTAAAAAATCAGAAGAAGACAGTGGTATATTGATTGCCGATATAGAAAGAGCGGCCTATCAGCGCGACTATGACACCGTTTTTCAGCTCCTCTTTCGTATCTTTGATAAATCAGAACGGAAAAGTGGCGGTATCCTGCTTGACAAAGACACTGACTTAGATGATCACGATTATTTTCTAAGAGGTTACACACGCCTAGCCAGTGCCCTCACGGGCATGTTTGCCCATCCAGAATTTCAAATGTTAACGCCGGGCTTTATGCAATTGAATGTTTACAAAAAACAATTGACCGGTATTTTTGAACTCAGCGGTTTTAGAGGCACTGATCACCTATTAGGTTTGATTGGCGAAAAAGCGTCAGAACAAGATGCTCAAACAGAATTTGCCCTCAAAAACGAACAACAATTGCTCAAATTTCTAACCTTTTATTCTCTTCAATCAGAACCCGATGTTGATTTTGGGGCTTTTTTAAAATCCGTGCCTCATCTCGCCCTTTCAAGTTATATTAATCTGGTATCAACACCTGTCGTCTTAACGAAACGGGCCTCAGCAAGGCGTGAAAAACTCCTCGAACTGGGGCCCCTTTTAGAAGACATCGCTTTAAATGAAGACTTGATATCACGGTTATCGGCCCTGTGGATGTTGTGTAGCTATGCCGAAAGCGAAAACAAACATGATATCAAGAAACACTTGAACGTGGTATTACAAAGATGGCTAGTCAAAAAGGGCATCAAAGTGCCCGCCTTGCCCGATAAACGCGATCTGAAAGAACGCCCAATCTTGCTGATAGGCTCAGAACACTTCACGGCCGGCCATGCCATGTTCCGCTGTTACGCGCCCGTGATTAAACAATTGCGTGATAAATTTCATATGGTTTTGATGTCGGCCCCAAATAATATGGACGATATCAGCAAGAACCTATTTGATCAAGTGATTGAAGTCAATTTAGAAGAGGGGCAGATCAAAAAAGAAGTCGTGGGCAAAATGATCAAGCTCAAACCGGATATCATTTTCTATCCCAGTTTAGGGATGGCACAATGGACACTGTTTGTCGCTAACCTACGTTTAGCGCCGATTCAATTAATGAGCATGGGCCATCCCGGCACCAGCAACTCGCCTTTTATAGACTATGCCATCATGCCAGAATCGGCTTATTCAAAAGAACGTGATTGCTTTAGTGAAAAACTGTTGCTCACGAAAGATAACACTTTCCAATTTGTCGCCCCGCTTCAATCTTTTCGCATCAAGCCGCGCTTACGGCTCAAACCGTCACCGGTGAAACTGGCTGTCACCAGTAAATTCTACAAACTCAGTGCGTCATTCATGGCAACTTGCCAACGGATTTCGGAAAAGAGTCAACGGCCTGTTGAATTTCACTTTTTCCCCAATGATGCCGGCATGGTTTACCAGCAAGTCAGACACCAAATTCATCAATGGGTACCTGATGCGATAGTGCATAAAATGGGCGACTATAATCTTTATATTCACTATCTGAATCAATGTGATATTCATCTCAGCACCTTCCCCTTCGGAGGCAGCAATAGCAATGTCGATTCCATGCGGCAAGGGATTCCCATCGTCACCTTAGCCGGAGATCAACCGCATTCGCGAACCGATTTATGGTTTTTTGCCCTAAGTCAGAGCTTGCCAAAATGGTTGATTGCTCAGAATGAAGAGGAATATGTCGATATCGCCATACGCCTGATTGAAAATGATGACGAGCGCGTCAAGATCAGCCAAGACTTGCTACAAGAAAACTTCGACAAAGTGTTTTTAGATGCAGGCTATGAACACCACAAAGAACAGGAGAAAGACTTTGTGAATTTTATGTGGTGGTTATATGAACACCATGAAGCGATTCAAGAAGAGGGTAAGAAAGCTTGGTTTCTTTCTGAGATTGAGGCTTAGTACAACTAATTACTGGGATAAACGAATTAAAAATATTCGATATGAGAATCCATTCGTACTTACTGGGAACATTGAGTTAATAAACTTATATCATACTCTCACTTTACCAAAAGCTATTAATTCGTTTATCCCAGTAATTAGCTACGCTGAACTTCGTTTCGTTGTACTCTTTATGATGAGGAAATTAAATGACAACAAGTAATACCATTCCCATAGAATCTGATCCCAATACGGATATTGTTTGCCGCAATGTTGATAAAGCAGAACGTTCTTTGTTGCGTAAGGTGATTGATCGCATTGCGGATCGTTGCCGTTCTCGTTCTTTGTTTATTTTGCATTACTGCACCGGTTGCGGCGCGATTGAGTTACCGCCGACTATCACTTCTCGTTTTGATGCGGAGCGTTTAGGGATTCAACCGATGGTGACGCCGCGCCAAGCGGATATTTTGCTGATTACGGGTTATCTGTCGGTTAAAACCTTAAAACGGGTTATTTTGAGTTATGAACAAATGCCTGGGCCTAAATATGTCATTGGTATGGGTTCTTGTACCATCAACGGGGGGATGTATTGGCATAGTTATGCGACAGTTAAACGATTGCAAGAATATCTGCCGGTAGATATGTATATAGCCGGTTGTATGCCCAGGCCGGAAGCGATTCTGGAAGGTTTTTTGCAACTGATTGATAATATTGATAAAGGCCGTGCTAACGCTTGGGAAGACTATTATCGCGATTATGATGCTTATTTAGGCAATCAGCAGGGCTTATTTGGCCCTGATTGGCATACGCCGACAGATGTGATCGCAGAAGCGCGGCATTATCAACTGTTTACTGAAAAAACGATTGGTGAGCATACGGCTTTATTGGCTAAATTTGCTTCAAAATACGTTACCCAACCTATTCCCAGTCACGTTTTGCAACGCGAGGAAGTCGTTGAATGAGCGAACAATTACCAGAAGTATTGGAATCCGTTTTTCGAGAAATCCCGAATCTCATTTTTGAACAACACAGTATCCGTCGATTGCGTGTTAAATTGCGGCCTGATGCGCTACCTGCCTTGTTGGAATTATTGAAAGGCCGCGCTGGCTATTTACATTTGTCAGCAATTTCTTGTGTCGATTGGCCGCAAACCGATGAATTTGAACTGGTTTATCATTTATGGTCTTACGAAGTTAAAAATTTGGTGTCGGCCCATATTTATATTCCTAAAAAACCAGGTCGCTATGTATCCGTTTATGATCTGTATACCCCGGCCGGTTTTTTTGAACGCGATATTCATGAAATGTTTGGGGTGTACTTTGAAGGCAGCCCTAATTTGGAACCGTTTATTTTGACAGAATGGTATGGGCCACCGCCTATGTTGAAATCGTTTTCTACGGTTGATTATGTGAAAGATACTTTTAAATCGCAAGCGTATTCGCCTGAGTGGTTGAAGGAAATTCAGGCGAAAGGGGGCGGGATTGTTGAATGAATTGTAGAATTGTATTTATCTCACGCAGAGCCGCAGAGCCGCAGAGAATAAGAGAAGACTGAATTCAGGGTTAGACAAGCAGGTGGTAGCAACATCTGCTTTCTCTTTTCCTCTGCGTCTCTGCGGCTCTGCGTGAGCCTATTTTTGATAACTGATAACTGATAACTGAAAAAATGCGTCCAGAAAATTATCAACCTGTTGAACATCCTGCTAGTCACGAGTTTGAACTGTATTTTGGGCCCAATCATCCCGGTATCGAGGGCAATTATGCCTTGAAGGTGCGTCTCAGTGGTGATGAAATTGTGGGCATGACGGCCGATGGTGGCTATTTACATCGTGGCTTTGAAAAAATTATGGAAGAGCGTTTATGGATTCAAAATGTGGCGCTTGTTCCTCGTATTTGTGTACCTGATCCACCGCCTATGGAAGAAACTTATGCGAGAGCGGTGGAAATGCTTGGTGGTTTGGAAGTGCCTGAACGGGCCCAATGGATACGGGCTATGATTTTAGAAATGTCACGGATTTGTGGACACCTTTTTATTGTGGGTGGCACTGCGGCTACGATAGGGCAATACAGTAATATGTTTTGGGGTATTGCGGATCGTGATCGCCTACTTGATTTATTTGAAGAACTCACAGGTGCGCGTATTTACCATATGTTTATTACGCCAGGTGGGGTACGCCGTGATCTTCCAGATGGTTTCTTAGATCGGTTGAGTCAGGAGTTGGATTATTTAGAAGCGCGTTTGCCAGAATATGATGATTTATTTTTCAATAATCCGGTTTTTCATCGCCGTGCTGAAGGGATTGGGCAGATGACGCAGGAAGAAGCGTTAGCTTGGGGTGTCACGGGGCCTAATTTACGGGCCTGTGGTTTAGCTTTTGATGTGCGTCGGAATGATCCTTATTTGATTTATGACAAGTTAGATTTTGAGATGCCTACCGAAACAGGTGGCGATGTGTTAGCACGCACTAGGGTAAGACGTTCAGAAATGATTGAATCGATTAAGATTTTGCGACAAATCATTCAGCGTTTGCCTCATGTGAAGGGGCCTATTCGTTGTGGTTTGCCCAATCCGTTGGCTTGGAATATCCCGGAAGGTGATGCTTACGCGCGCACAGAAGCGCAGAAAGGTGAATTAGCATTTTATGTCGTTTCCATCGGTGGGGCTAAACCTTGGCGAGTACATGTTCGTGGCCCGTCAAGTATGCATGCCGTGCAGGTTTTAGAAAAACTGTGTATTGGAGGGCGCGTTGAAGATATTGCGATGATCATGTTTTCTTTGGATGCTTGCCCGCCTGAGGTGGATAGATAGCCTCACAAATTAGAAAAAATAAACGCTAAAGACGCTATAAAGACGCTAAAGACGCTAATTAAGAAATCTTGCGTTTTGCGTCTCTTGCGTCTTTTGCGTTATTTTTTGCATCAATAAATCAAGCCTATCCAAAATTGAGCAAAGAATTAATTGCAATTAATGGAATGAAAATGGATTAAGAATAGTTAGTTTGTCATCAATGACTTGTCCATTTTGTAAATCTTCTGTATATAGAATGGTGCAATCATTTTCTAATGCTGACGCAATAATTAAGCTATCGTAATAAGAATATTTGTATTGGGTATGAATTTCGAAAGCTTTAGCGACTGAAAATTTATCAATCCCAGAAACTTCCGCAATTGAAGCAATATCATCAATAATTTCTTTAACTTCTTCCAGTGTTTTAATCTTCTTTTTGGTTAAAACATTAAAACACTCACCAAGTACCTGCGTACTGATTATGATATGGTCAAAATGTTGATTAATAACCTTGGAAATGATAGCACTTTTGCCTTCATCAGAATATAAGTAGATCCAAAGGTTACTATCAATAAAAACATCATCTTTCATTCATTTTATCCCTATCAAATTGATAATCGGCAGGCAATTGAAATGAATGTTTTTTCACCGAGTTAAAAAAGCGTTCTTTACGCTTTGCAGTGTCATCCGTTACCAAGATAATCACATTGAGTTCTTTATCCAAAAAATCTGGGTACTCATGAGGGATTTTGATCATGCCATGCCGAGCATAAGTTTTAAACTGTATTGCGTTCATTAGTGATAACTTATAGTGTTTAATGTCAGTAAAACCCAAAACGGGCATGAACAATTTTATACTTTTTTCAAAAAACAATAGTGGTGTTTTGACTGACATTAAAAAAAATGCTGATTATAATCTGTTGGGGTTCGGACTTCGTTCCGAGCTTCGCTCGATCAAAATGTAGCCCAAGACAAACTAAAGTTTGTACGGAAAACAATACCGAAAGGGTTGGCGTATTGATAAGCTATCAACAAAATTCGTTATAATCAGCAAAAAAAGGAGAAGAAACCTTAGTCTTTATCTTTCACTTTGTTATGAATTTTCTCCATAACCCCTTTCAATGATAATGCCCCTGCTGTTGTTCCTGCCGTTGGGGGCGTTGACTGATTTCGACTGATACGCCTCGCATCTACTTCTAACCCTTCTTGGTTCCAAGACAATTCATTGTTGAAAGTGAACCACAGATCTTGGTAACAACCATTGTAGCCTCCCTCTTTAGCAAGGGGTTTGTCTTCTGGTGCAGAATAAGAATCTTCATAATAGCACCAATCCATAACAACCCACTGTTGATTCCCACCTCTTCTATCCGCTAAATAAATGCAGTAAGCGTGGCCGCCTTGTGGTGCTGTGGCTGATTCTTGGACGTAACCAGCACAAATTTTAACGCGATAAGCGGGAATGCCGCATTGAATCATTAAACTGGCCATTAAAATGGCACCGTCTTCACAATCACCTATGCCAGATTGTAAAGTTTCAAAGGGAAACTGCCAAAATTCAGGACATTCGCTTGATTCTTCGTCACCCACATAGTCAACATACCTCACTACAAATTTTTGAATCGCATGGGCCGTCGCATTGTCAGTGTATTTTTGGAGTTGATAATCGTGAATGATTTCTGCCAATATGGCATCGTTAGCTGTCACAAACGCTTTCACATCACAAACGATTCCCTCAGAAGAGCCTCTTAAAGCGCGGCCGCTATAAGTAATAGGCGCTTGTTGCCATTTGTTATTCCAATAATGAGCATCTCTATTCATATTGATATTGTCGTTTTCAGTTAATTGTAGAGACGCGATGCTCGCGTCTCTGTATCGCGATTCTACATCGCGTTTCTACATCGCGATTCTACATCGCGTTTCTACATCGCGATTCTACATCGCGTCTCTGTATCGCGTTTCTACATCGCGTCTCTGTATCGCGTTTCTACATCGCGATTCGACATCGCGTCTTATGATTTATAGAGACGCGAGCATCGCGTCTCTACATCGCGATTCTACATCGCGTCAGATCACATCATATTGTAGAGACGCGATGCTCGCGTCTCTGTATCGCGTTTCGACATCGCGTCATATCACATTGTAGAGACGCGATGCTCGCGTCTCTTTCTCGCGTCTCTTTCTCGCGTCTCTTTCTCGCGATTCGACATCGCGTTAGATATAGAGACGCGAGCATCACGTCTCTACATCGCGATTCGACATTGCGTTAGATATAGAGACGCGAGCATCACGTCTCTACATCGCGATTCGACATCGCGTTAGATATAGAGACGCGAGCATCACGTCTCTACATCGCGATTCGACATCGCGTTAGATATAGAGACGCGAGCATCACGTCTCTACATCGCGTCATATTATAATAGAGACGCGAGCATCGCGTCTCTACCTACAAATTATTGAGATATCCATTGTTCTAGCCGTTCAGGATTTTTCTTTAGCCAAAGTTTGGCATTTTCATAAGGTGTACTCCCTTTTTCTTGGTTCATTGTCATTAATTCTTGCATTTCTGCCGCTGTCCAAGAAAAGTGGTCTAGCACACGATAAACTTCTGGCATCTCTTCTTTTAATCCCTTTCTGACGATGGTGCCAATATACTCTTTGTCACCATAAATCCCTTTAGAATCTTTAAGATACTTGAGTTGCCAACGCGAAAATTTCCAATGGGGTGTCCAGCCCGTTACAACGATCCATTGCTTATTTTTGATAGCGTCTGCTAGGACGGCCGTCATGGTAGCGCCACTGCCTTCTACCAATTTAAATGTGTTCAGATTGTACTGTTCTATAACGGTCTCTGTCTTGCTCATTAATCCCGCGCCGGGATCAATGCCAATAATCTTGCCCTTGAATTTGTCAGCATAAGCATTGAGTTCTTCAATGCTATCAAGGGTGACATAAGTGGGAACCACTAAACCGATCCGCGTGCCTTCTAAATTGGGCCCCAAATTGTCCACTTGATCTTTGAGTGCCCTGTAATAGTGGGCATGTGTGGTAGGTAGCCAAGCGGCCACATGCCCATCGGCATCGCCACTGGCTACGGATTGCCACATCGCTGCCGCACTCACTGAGAAAAGATCGACCTCAAAGCCGAGTTTTTCTAATAGCACTCTCACCACGTTCGTGCTGGCTATCTCGCTAGCCCATTCGACATAGACGAGTTCCACTTTACCGCGGGAAATAGCAACGTCATCTTCGCAGTTCTCTGTGAGATAAGTAGATAATAGTAGCCAAGTGCTAATGATCACGACAATCAAAAAGCTAAAAAAGGTAAAAAAGGTGAATTTGTCAAAATGTATTTTCATTTTTTAAAAGCACAGTTCAATAGTTCATAAATTCAAAAGTCAATTGTAAAGTTGTGGCTCAATTTCCATCGGTGTTAACGCATCATCACCTGGTAATAGCGTCAAAAATTCATCTAAATCTGGCAACACTGGGATTTCATCGGCCGACATCAACGGTAAACCTTGCGCTTTTTGTTCAAGTTGTTTGATACGCATATAACTGTATTTGTTACTGCTGATCAGACTATCACTGGCCGCATCGCGTATAATCACGGGATGTAAGAAAACCATTAAATGGCGTTTCACTTTTTGGGTACTCTGTGAGCGAAACAGGCCACCAATGATAGGCAGATCGCCAAGTCCTGGGACTTTTTGAGTGGTTTGTTGTAAATCTTCATCTATTAAGCCACCCAGTACTACCATCTTTCCATCTTCAACAATAACAGTCGTTTTTATGGTGCGTTTATTGGTGATAATATCACTTGTGGCAATGCTTGAGCGGCTAATACTCGACACTTCTTGTTCAATTTCCAATTTGACTGCATTGCCTTCATTGATTTGCGGTTTGACTTTCAGTTTGATACCAATATCCTCACGCTGTATAGTTTGAAAAGGATTAGTCACATTACCCGTCATACCAGTACCCGTGTATTGGCCCGTGACAAACGGTACATTTTGCCCGACGACTATTTCAGCTTCTTCATTATCAAGGGTTAATAAAGAAGGTGTTGATAGCACATTCGTATTGGTATCAGCAATCAGTGCCCGTAATAATACCCCAAAATTCAATATACTGTTGTCAAATTGCCCTAAACCCAAAAATGCGCCGGCCCCAATATTAGGTAAAGTCACATTGCTATTTTGGTTGGCGCGATAAGCGGTAGCCGCTAAATCAATTATTCTCGTACCCGTATTATCAAAATTGCTAAAACCAGCGGGCGCTGTACCTTGCGTTCCATAGAACAGCCATTGCACACCTAATTCTCGCGCCGTATCGCTGGAAATTTCAGCAATCACAGCTTCGACAAGCACTTGAGCGCGTCGTACATCCAATTGACGTATCACGTCTTGTAAATTTTGTATTATTGCCGGGGTAGCTGTGATCACTAAACTATTGGTACTTTCATCAGCTTGAATATCCGTTTTGATCTCTTTTGAGGCCGGTTGGCCCTCAATTTTTTGGCTGCCCACCAAGCTGTCGCTCACGCCTTTGAGTATATTCGCTAAATCTTTTGCTTGAGCATAGCGTAAAAAAATGACTTGTGTATTACCGGCGCTTTTGATCGGCGTATCCAAATGGGCGATCAGTGTGCGTAAACGCAAACGTGTCGCCTTATCTCCATTAATCAGTACACTATTGGTTCGTTTATCAGCAACGATTTTAGGCGTATTCTTTGTGGCTTTCTTCGCCGCCGAATTAGCTTGTTCAAGTGTCGTCAGTATTCGCACCACTTCCGCAGCGGAAGCCTGTTCTAATACGATGACTTCAAGCCCTTCATCACTGGCTTTATCAATCCGACGAATAATTTTACGCAAACGTTCAACATTATTGCCATGATCTGAAATAACAAGGGTATTATTTGCCGGATAGGCTACTAAATGCCCCTGTTGGCGAATCAGGGGCCGAAGCAAAGGAATAAGTTGTGGTGCTGAAACATGTTTTATCTGTACAATTTGTGTGACTAGGGCATCGCTTTCTAGGGTATCATTGGCTGACAACACAGGGGAGTTTTGGGATTTAGCCAGATTTTCAGGAATGATTTTAATCACCGCCCCCGTTTCGATAGCCGTGAAACCATGCACACTGAGTATGGATAAAAACACCTCATAAACTTGCTCGCTGTTCATCGGTTTATTCGATATCACTGTTACCTTACCTTTGACACGCGGATCCACCACAAAAGTTTTTTGAGTGACTTCAGATACAATATTGATCAGATCAGTGATATTGGCCTGTCTAAAATTAAGCGTGACTGCTTCTGCACTCACAAGGGTAGGCAGAAAACATAAACAGAAATAAAAATACAGAAAAAGTGAGTAAAACCGCATGAGGTGTTATTATAATAATGAGATTTAGGCGTTGTGCGTTCATAAGTTCATAAATTATTTGAAATAATATCATTTTTCAACCGCAAAAGATAAGAAAATCGTTTCCCCATTGCGTAACACTTGCAAATCAATTTGATTAGCTGTCCCAAGTTGTTGTACAACGCCCAATCCTTTGAGCGGAGAGTCAAGTTTGACACCATTGATCATAGTCAGTATATCACCTGATTGCAAATTAAACCGCGATAATAGGCCCGGTTCCTTGCCCCGTCTGAGGCGATAACCTATCAAACGCCCATTTTGCTTCACAGACGAAATGCGCATCAGTTTCATTAAACGATTTGGGTTAGTTTGTAATTGATGTTGGTAATGACCCAATAATTTCTCAGGGCTTTTGTTAGCAGAGCGATTACTCTGCATAGTTTTTGCATGTTCGCCTTTGTTTTTAGAGGCCTTATGTTCCTGGTAACCGATAAGATGTAGGCTTTCATAGCGCCCATTTCTGAGTAAAATTACTTGTTTAGGTTGGATTTCATAGATTAGCGTTCCCCCAGGCAAGGATTGATTGACATGATAAGCAGCACTTTTGCCCCTTGCAATCATTGCAAATGACGCTTGTGAATTGGAACTGTAGTAAATTCCATGCAATTTGAAATTGAGATTTGTTTTCGGAGGCTTAGTCGCACTTTGCGTCGCTATTTGCTTTTGATGAGAAGATTTGCCAAACAAACCGGCCTCAAGTAGTGCAGACATATTGAGTGCAGACGTAGAAAGTCCAGCTTGACTGGTCACGAAACGGTTTTGTGAATAATTTTGTTTCACGGACGTTGTATCCAGTGATAATAAGAATTGCACTGCACTGTATCCAAGTATAGCGGCCAGCGCAATATTGATAACGGCGCTCCAATGTGCTGAAAAAATGAATCCAATCAGTTTATCCATATTATTTTAAATCCTCGTTTCAATTTTTGCCACGGAAAGACACGGAAAACACTGAAATATTCCGTGCTTTCCGTGTCGTTCCGTGGCTAACAGATCACCTCATTAAGGAGTCTATTTTTTATGAAAAAGCACATTATATTGGGGGTTCTGATACCTTTTGTGTACGCGATGAATCAAATCGCTTATGCGGAGGATTGTTTTGAAAGTGAAAATGCAGACGCTTGTTATTACGATGAACCTGAAGATACTGTCGCGCCGCCAGTCAAAGACTCACAAAATGCCGCCACGACAGCGTCTTCTCAAAAAAACAACCCCCCTCAATCATCCCCGGCTAACAGTTCAAGTAATACTCAAACCACCAAGCCAAGTCAGCAACCCGCAACAGAGAAGCAACCCGCAACGGGAAGTGATCAATCCACAACCGGAAGCGGTAAAAAGGCAACAGGAAGTGATACATCCGCAACGGGTAACGGCACCAAGAATGAGGGGGTTAGTACGCCCAGTGGCCCTGTTCAGTGGATCAAAGGCCGTGTGGGTAATGTCGTGATTATCTATCTCAATGCTCATTCTGATTATAGCGGAGTACGAACCTTGGTTTTTAATATCCGTCCCAGAAACGGTCAAGTTACCAATAATAAGGATGGCACATTGACTTATACACCCAATCCCGATTTTGACGGTGTTGATAGTTTGACTTACACCTTAACCGATCAACAGGGCAAGTCTTCTACCGTAACGATCAAAATTTTGGTGATGAAGGCAGATGATGAGGATTTAAATGAAGCAAGTTCCTCAAAAAAAGCGATACAAACGGCTCAAACCAAACCGGGTGGCACATTGGATTTACAACTGGCTAATAATGAAGACATCAGTCAATTGATTTTAAATCCTTCTGAAAATAGTCAGGTCAGAGATAACCAAGATGGCACACTGACTTATATCCCTAACCCAGGTTTTAGCGGCACAGATCAGTTTTCCTACACCGTCATTTATTTTCAAGGACAGCGCTATACCTTTATTGTCAAAATAGACGTTGGCGAACGGGATTTCAATGAAATGAATACCGTGGTGGTAGCCAAACCGTCCATCAATTTTTATACTGATCACAAGGCCATCACTCACCGCGCTGCAATAGTTACCATTGATATCAGTACCCACTATGATCCCCGTAAACATAAAATCACTGTGGAAGAGTCTGGAAATAGTCAAGTCATTGTCAACCGAAATGCGACACTGATTTATATGCCCAATCCCCGTTTTTCTGGGGGAGTTGATAGCTTTTTTTACACCGTGATTAATAAACGAAGCGGTGCCCGCGAGACTTTTTCTGTTGGCGTTGAAGTGCTCAAAGATTACAACATCAAACCCATACCCGCATCCTGCCGAATTTATGCCGTTCACGATAAAGACGTGAGTGATTCACAACTGTTTACCATCGATCCAATGGGATATAGCGCCAAGAAGCTTGGTATCTCGTATCTCGGATTAGATATAGAAGGTATGGCGATTGAGCCCACTAGCAAGTTGCTGTATGCCATTTCAAGTCGGGGGATTGGAAATCGCCTTGATGGTTATCTCTATTTAGTTCATCCCCAAACAGGGGCCTTAACAGTTGTTGGTGACACTGGCTATAGTGAATTAACTGGCCTTGCTTTTCACTCGGATGGTACGCTATGGGCTTGGTCAAAAAGAGGTGTCAAAAAAGGGGCCACCAAACAGGCTGCGATTATTCAGATTGAGCCTAAAACGGCCAAGAGCAAATTGATTTTTTCCTCTTCAAATGATCAGCCTTTTCCAACTGAAGTGGATGGCTTAGCTTGGAATCTTGACGGTTCAGTGCTGTATGCCACTGAAAAAACCACTTTATGGAGATTTAATTGCCAGAAGTTTGAACAACAATGTCCTCATGTTCTCGGTGAAAAATTCAGAGGAAAAATTGAGGCCCTAGAAACGCTGGCCGATGGCATGTTGATGTTTGCCTATCATAATAACAAAGTGAATACCGTCTATATTTTTGATCCGGAAACGTGTACCGTACTCCTTGATCGCCCCTTTGAAACAACAGAGCATTACTCCGATGTGGAATCCATCGTCTGGCCTGTAGACTGTCAATTCACCTCAGCCCTGACAAACTGGGAAATGGCCTTTCAGGCTAACGCCAAAAATAAGGTTTGCTTAGAAAAAGCGCACTGGATTAATGTAAAAGGCAGCGTCACACTTGAACCCAAAGACACCTTAGCCTATATGGAAACCCACTGGAATATTAAAAGTCCAGACAATGTCACCGTGCCCTCCCACGATAAATCGGCTGATTGTAATGCCATTTTGTCTCAAAAATCGCCAAGAATGATCACAGGCGGTGAAACGCCATTTAACATCTGGGGTTGGTGGCCGGGTATTAAAGGCCTTAAGAAAGGCGCTTCTGTAGAAACGCATTATGGTATCACTCTCTATGATAAAGAACGTAATCCATTGGGGAGTGAAGAAATTATGTTGTTAGGGAATCCAAGTATTTGTAAACCTAAGAAAAAAATGAACAATGAACAATGAACAATGAACAATGAGCACATCAGATCATAGCAGTTCATTAAATCTGACAGAAATCATTGAATCATTGAATCATTGAAAATTGATGATTGTTCATTGATGATTGACGCAAAAAAAAACCTCCGTAGGTTTAACCTCGGAGGTTTTTCTGTTTTTAAGCTTGTTGCGAAACTAAAAAACGGTCCACCGTTATATAATTGGGCGCATTTATAAAAAAAGGGTCATCAAGATAAATCTTGAAGGCCCACTTTTCGTTAAAAATTTATTTTTCTGCGATTTTCGTTCCAAATTTATTTTGCTGCGATTTTCGTTCCAAATTTATTTTGCCTCTTTACGATTTTCGTTCCAAATTTATTTTGCCTCTTTACGATTTTCGTTCCAAATTTATTTTGCAAAGGCCATGATAATGACCCTTTTTTTGGGAATGCGCCCTTATAATTTGCGCTTTTACCTTTTGGAAAAATCTTTGATATTTCACATTAAGGGATAAAATGCTATTTATAGATATTTTGGGTTAGTCGTCACCACCTGACTTTAGCTGTTGACTATATCCTTTCTTATAAACAATCCTTGTAGTTATGACATGACATATTACTGTATAATAATTTACTTATAAATGATGGCATAGACTACTCAGAGGAAGGCCTTTGAAAATAGGTGTACTTCTGAATGATTGAACTTCTGACACCAGACGCTTACGGCAAAGACTTGTCAATGCCAATGTTGACTTTTTGCCATCCCTGAACATATGAACTCATAACGGTTTTGCACTGAAAGTTTTTGTGTGCAAAAAACTTTTGCAATCCTAACACCTAAAAAAAGCATGGATAATAAACCTCAAAACCGTGTGTTATTAGCAGAAGATAATATCTTTAATCAAAAAGTAGCGGTTGCTATGCTCAAAAAGTTTGGGCTGATTGCCGACGTGGCGAGTAATGGGCAAGAAGTGCTTGATAAGCTCTCAAAAACAAACTATGTATTAATACTGATGGACTGTGACATGCCTAGAATGGACGGCTATGAAGCCACCACCAAAATCCGTACTCAAGAGAAAACGAGTGGACAACACATTCCCATTGTCGCCATGACAGCCCATGAATCACCAGAAGCTCGCCAAAAATGTTCAAATGTGGGTATGGATAATTATATTTCCAAACCTTTTAAAATAGAGGACTTGCAAACAGTGTTATTGCACTGGAAATTAATAGAATAATCAATAAAGTACTTAACCCAAGATTATAACTGAGCAGTATAGGTTTTAATGCGATTTTTCCAGCCAGGCAACCAACGAGATTCATTGCGGGCTGGAGGCGCATTTTTAATGCGACGCTTAAGAACAAATTCTGCCGATTGTGCAAACTCAGTCATCACATTGTCACTACCCCTCATGTTTTCTAAAACCTGCAATAACCCCCAGCCTTGGCCTTGATAACGCTCACGAGGTGAAGTCCCCTCCCCTTTGAAATTCACATAGTCAATTAAAGCATAAACCCCGGCCGATTGTTGTGCCACGCGATAAAACTGTTCACGCACTAGAGTACGTTGTGCTTCAGTCGGCAAACTTTCCAACATCTTTGGCAAAGCCTGCTCCAAGCGCCTAATGATAAATTGCACTTGTTCAGGAATGGTATTGACAAGCAAAGTGCGTAATTCTTTCATATCAGCACTTTGTTCATCGCGTTTAAAAGCAGTGTACGACTTCCAAGGGGGTGTCTTTTGCAACCAAGTCGGTATGTCAACCCCTTGCTCTTGCAAAAAAACAATCAGTTCAGGAAAAGTTTCCTTAAAGGATTTCTCTTTACCCGCTGGATACCAGATAAAATGACCAATACCGAGAGAAGCAAAATTCTCGCCTCGATTCCAAACCGTTAAATTTTTGATCTTGCCAGAACCCTCATTCATCCAAATTTTTTTGCCAATCCGATCAGCATCACGTTCTGCAATTTGAATGTATTTAGGCTTAACTTCTTCTACTACCCGCTTCACAGGCACCGCCTGTTCAGGTTCAGGTTCAGGTTCAGGTTTCGGCGGTGGTTGAGTCGCACAAGATGACATGACTAACACACTCGCAGCCAACATCATTAAATGACTGTTTTTTAAAGCAATATTCATAAACATTCTCCTAATTATTAATTAAGGGCAACCACGAGGGATTGCCCCTACAAGGGCAGGCACCATTGGTTGTGCCCCTACATCACGCCATGTAGGGGCAATCCCTTGTGGTTGCCCCAAAATCACTTACAACTCGTAAGTATACGTTTTAAGACGGTTTCGCCACCCCGGTAACCAACGGGATTCATCCTTGGGCGCATTCTCTACCCGGCGCGTCAATACTTTGTCAGCGGCCTGAGCAAACTCAACCATAACCTTATCCGAAGTGCCCGACATATTTTCTAATACTTGCAGTAATCCCCAACCCTCGCTTTTATAACGCTCTTTCGGAGAAGTGCCCTCACCTTTGAAATTCACATAATCAATTAAGGCATAAACGCCAGCCGGTTGTTGTGCCACACGATAAAACTGTTCACGTACATGAGTACGTTGTTCTTCGGTAGGCAAAACATCCCTCATTTTCGGCAAAGCCTGCTCTAAGCGTTTAATGATAAACTCTACCTGCTGAGAAATCGTGTTTTTCAGCAAATTGCGCAAACTAAGCATCTTGGCCGAGTCGATATCGTCATAAAACGCTGACCGGCTAATCCAAGGACAATCAGGTATACTTTGTAGCCACTCAGGCAGCGCAATACGCTGCTGTTGCAAAAAATTGAGTAAACCCGGAAATTGTTCATCATAAGGCCCCTCTTGGCCTACCGGGTACCAGATAAAATGACCAATACCGAGAGAGGCAAACGTTTCGCCCTTATTCCAAACCGTCAAATTTGAAACCTTAGCCGCCCCTTCATTCATCCAAATTTTGTGTCCAATAAGGGTAGCATCCGCCTTCGAGACATGAATGTATTGCTGTTTCTGCTCAGCTTCCACCACTTCAAGCTTTCCAGATTGAGGTTCAGTATCAGTGGCACAAGATGACAGTGCTAGAATAGTGGCTAACAAGGGTAAAAGAGTCGTTTTTGTCGCAATAGTCATCATTTAAAATATCCTATTCAGTCATTTAGAAATTCAGATTGTTCAAGCGTTCATATAAAATTATTCCCTTCCAATTTGTGAACGCCATTATTAATTAAATAGTACAACAAAACGTCGTTAAGCTTCGCGAATCAAGAAATAAACGACTACTACAAATTGGCATTCTAAACATACTCTATTCTGAGTGCAAAAAAAATCGCCATTAGTTATAACTACAAGGATTGTTTATAATAAAGGATTAGATCGTAGTGCTACTAGATTTAAATCTATTTTACGCAAAAATTTTTGCGTGAAATCTTATACACAACCCTTGTAATTATGATTTAAAAGTTATCAGTTATCAATTATCATGATTGATAGCTGATTTTTTTTAATCAGTATTAATCATGACAATCAGTTTAATCAGCGTTCTATAACTCAAATTCAGATTCATTGATAACTGATAACTGATAACTGATAACTGACAACTGATATGATAGCTGAAAAAAGGAGAACAACATAATGGGAATGGCAGATCGCGATGGAGTCATTTGGTTTGATGGTGAAATGGTGCCTTGGCGCGAAGCGAAAATACATGTTTTAACACACTCTTTACATTACGGCATGGGCGTGTTTGAAGGGATACGCGCCTACAAAACCGATCAAGGGACAGCGATATTTCGTTTACAAGAGCATACCCGACGCTTATTTGATTCGGCACACATCTTGGGCATGCCTATCCCTTATGACAAGCAAACCATAAATGAGGCCATTTGTGCCGCTGTACGCGAAAACAATTTAGACAGCGCCTATATTCGCCCTTTATGTTTTTACGGCTCTGAGGGCATGGGGTTACGCGCCGATAATTTGAAAGTCCATACCAGCATTGCCGCTTGGCACTGGGGAGCTTATCTAGGTACCGAAGGCATAGAAAAAGGCATTCGCATACACACATCCTCTTACACCCGCCACCATGTCAACATCACCATGTGTAAAGCCAAAGCGACGGGTAACTATATAAATTCTATGCTCGCCTTACAAGAAGCCTTATCATCTGGTTATGACGAAGCCTTATTACTGGATACCGAAGGTTATGTTGCCGAAGGCAGTGGTGAAAATATTTTCATTGTGCGCGACGGTATATTGTACACCCCAGATTTAACCTCCGCCTTAGCCGGCATCACCCGCGCCACCCTTTTCACCCTAGCCGAAGAATTAGGGTTAACAATACGCGAAAAACGTATCAGCCGCGATGAAGTCTATATTGCAGACGAAGCCTTTTTTACCGGCACAGCGGCAGAAGTCACACCGATTCGAGAATTAGATGGCCGCACCATCGGCGCAGGCACACGCGGCCCAATCACAGAGCAATTACAAACGCTCTTTTTTGATGTGGTACATGGCCGCCATAACACACACAAAGAATGGTTGACATTGATATCAGGCAAATAGCAAATAGGCTTTGCCTACCCAAGCTTATCGAAGCGCCCGTGAAAAATTTTCAACTTTATCAACGGATTAAAAGGAAAATCTTATGGTTCATACCGGAACAGCCACGCCAAACGAGCTAAAACAGTACGAAGTGACTAAAAAGGACTTACCACTACATTGTCCGACACCAAACATGAGTTTATGGAATTCACATCCTCGCGTCTTTCTGCCCATCGAACAAGCTACAGAGGGCAAAATCAAATGCCCCTATTGTGGTACAGACTACCACTTATCTTAATCTAATCTTGAGTTTGTCTAAGTCGGTGTCTAAGGAATATCCAACAAATAAATTATTCCAGTCTTTTTTGTAGGGTGGGTAACGTGTTTTTGTTGCCCACCATTCCCTCACCCGACACTTGCTTGAATTTCACTTAAGAAGTTTTTGCTCGCAGGCTCGAATAATTATTTTTTTTGGGACTGTTGATTTAAAACACCAAAACGACTAAAAATACCAAAAATACCAAAAATACCAAAAATACCAAATGAGGAAATAGGTCATTTTAGGTATAAATCAACCTGTTTTTTGGCCAAGAAATATTCTGTTACAAATGAAACCATCCAAAATTGGATAAAGGAGGGCAAATTTGAGCGCGTCAAAAAAACAAAAGGTGGACACTACCGTGTATGGGTTGAAGAGCCGAGCATCACCATCCTCTATGCCCGTGTTTCTAGCTCAAAACAAAAAAGTTCACTCGTCAAATAAGAGTATCTACTCAGAAAAAAATACCCAGATGCCCGATTTATCTCTGATGTTGCCTCCGGATTTAACCAAAGTAGACGAGGGTATAGAACCATTTTGGAACTCGCACTCGATGGGAATCCATTACACCTTGTGGCAACCACATCAGATAGACTTATCCGAAGTGGGTTTGCCCTTATCAAGTGGATTATCGAATTATCGGGTGGGCGAGTCGAGCTTTTGGAAGAACCAGATACTTCCGAACAATTTGATACCAGAACACTTATCGCTTTCATTACCAGCTTCATCAATTCCCACTACGGAAAAAGAAGCGCACAACGTAATAACAAGCAAAAAGATAAGGATTTACCCTGAAAATGAACCTCTATGGTTTGCTTCTTTGAATCTTTATCGTCGGGCTTATAACTTGACTATTGAGTTTATGAAAAAGGGACGCAAGCCGCATAGTGAGTTTAGGACTCAAATTTGTGATTGGTGCAAATTAGAGTGTGAAGAACATGACATAATTTACAACAGTAACCTGGTTCTGGCCGCTTATCGTAAAGCGTGTGACACACGTTCTGCTGTGATTAAAAAACGGATGAATGGCGAAAAAGCTGAAATGTCTTTCATGTCAAGAAATGCACCTCAGCAATATTTTGTCGTTCCTAAATTATCACCATCGAAGCAAATATTTCCTAGAATCTTAGGTGGATGTACTTGGACAGAAGATACGCCAAATGAAGCAATAGGCAAAACGGTTATCGTGACACTTGCGTTTGGTCAATGGTTTGCTAGTGTCAAATTAGATCAGTCGATAGAACCAATAAAAAGTGAAGCTTTATCTATTGTTGCTCTTGACCCTGGCGTTAGAACGTTTCAAACTGCCTTTAGTGGAACTGATGCGGTTAGTTATGGTGATGGTTTTGTTAATGATCGATTAGTGCCACTCATGTCGGAACTTGGTCGTCTTTTATCTGCACGCGATAAACTTCACCGTGAGGATAAGTCTAAACAATGGGTTAAAGAGAGATTAAAAAACCTCAACCGAAGAATTCATAAGGTACGAGCGAGACAAAAAAACCTTGTAGCCGATTTGCATCGGCGCGTGGCTTATGATTTGGTATCAAATCATGATGTGATTTTATTACCCACTTTTGAAACCAAGCAAATGGTTTCAAGGCGTGATGAGGCACGCAAACGTTTTTTGAGACGCAAAACCGTTAGAGGAATGCTTGGGTTGGCCCACTATAAGTTTAAGCTAACCTTAAAGTGGATGGCCAAGAAATATGGCAAAACGGTGATAGATGCTAACGAATCTTATACTTCCAAAACCTTGTGGGATGGTTCTATTCTGAAAAACTTGGGTGGGAAAGCTTCAATTCTTTTCCAAGGAAAAAGAGTGAACCGGGATATACATGGTGCGAGAAATATTTTGATTCGATTTTTAACAAAGGTGATAGATGGTTTATCGCCTCAGGGAACTTGCTCCTTAAACATAACCAGGCCAGATTTTGTGGTTTTGGCGTTTTAAAGTAAGTGTCTAAGTATACGTTCCAACTTGAGTTTGCAAACAATTCAAACTCAATTTTGCTTTGCAATTCAAACTCATTAAACTCATTAAACTCATTAAACTCATTAAACTCATTAAACTTTTGCGTCTTTTGCGTTATTTTTTCTGAGTTATTAATCTGCCAAAATCTGCCAGAATGAAGAATTATTCAATTCCTTCATCATTCATCCTTCATAATTCACTATGACAGAAGAAAATATCAGAACAGTCAACATGCAGCAATGGATAAAGATAATCTTTATCTCATGTATATTAGCTCAAATTTTTATCCTAATTTGTGATTATGTGTTCAACTACGAGGATATTTTTGAAGATAAGAGCATTCGTAGAATTTGGAACATAGCGCGTGAAAATTCAATACCGACATGGTTCGCTGCCATGCAAGCTCAAGCTTTAGGCATAACCGTTTTCCTCATTGCACTCATCCTATCCCCCTCTATTTCAAAGTTAAAACTATGGGCATGGATTCTAATAGGGATGTTCTTCTTATGGATAGGAATTGATGATATGGCCGAAATCCATGAAAAGCTTGGAGGGGCCATTGAACGGATGGTGAGCAAAAATGGTGAAGAAGAATGGGGTGGGCTTATTGGATTTCTGTTAAAAAATCCTTCTTTTGCTTGGCACACATTTCTTGCGCCATTTTTTGCCGTTTGTGGATTGTTAATCGCCATATTTTTATGGACAGCTTTTTGGCAGCACAATCTAACTCGTTATCTTGTGTTAGGATTTGGATGTTGGATAATAGCGCAAGGAATTGATTTTACTGAAGGATTAGAGAACATAGATGATTTTTATCTTTATCTAAAAGACAGTTTAGGTATTGAAGAGAAATATGGCGTTTCACATACCTTCAAAGTGATTGAAGAAGAATTAGAAATGCTGGGAACCACACTCTTATGGGTTGGCTTCTTACATTATTTTGCAAATATTGCTAATGGGGTACAAATTAAATTAGTGCAAAACATCACTCAAAACTGAAATCTTCAAAGGATAATTCCTGATTGTAACGGATTTTTGGGAAACCATTAAATAATGAGGCTTTTTTCTGATTTGACAAAATTCGTTATAATCAAGATAATTTTTTAGGTTCAAAGAAGAGTTTGAACTAAAACCAATCTCACGCAAAGGCGCAAAGGCTTGCGTGAGATTAAAAATGTCACCCTTTTTGAAATTATTTTTCTGAAAATATAAAGCACCTTTTTGAGTTCATTGAGATTAAATGATTGCTTTAATCAGCGTCAATCATGAACGTCAGTACAATCAGCGTTCTATTTAATTAAATCAAGCACCTGTTCCGGTTTGATATCGCGCAAACAGTTTAAATGTTTTTTAGGACAACTGCGCTGATAACAAGGACGACAATCTAGCGCCAAAGACACAATATGGGCATAACGACTGAGCGGAGGTGTTTTATCTGGACTAGAAGAACCATAGAGCGCAATCAAAGGCTTATCTAAGGCAGCCGCAACGTGCATCAGGCCAGAATCATTGCTAATGACAGTATGCGCCAAAGCCAATAAATCAACCGCTTCAGGTAAACTCGTTTCCCCACATAAATTAATACAGCCTGCCCCCACCAAAGCCTGAATTTGTTTCCCAATCGCCCTATCTTTATGAGAACCGAATAACCAAACTCGCCAACCTTTAACGACTTGATGTTTCGCACAAGTTGCGTAATATTCCAACGGCCAACATTTCGCAGGGCCATATTCAGCCCCTGGACACAAAGCTAAAATAGGCCCCTGCAAGACATCCAAACCAAGACGTTGTAAGACAGCCCCTTCCCCCTCGACAAGCTCAGGAAACACTTTTTCAGGAGAAAGACAAGGATAAGGTATCGGATCGGTGATTGGCGAATCACTTTTAGGCAAACCCAGAGCAACAAATTGCTCAACCGTTCGAGGCAATACAGATTGATTCAAATGACGTATATCATTAAGCAAACCATAACGCATTTCACCTTTAAAACCCGTGCGTAAAGGAATATCAGCCCAAAACGGGATCAAAGCCGATTTCCAAGACTGAGGTAATACAATCGCCTGTTGATAAGCTTTAGAACGCAAAGCTTGACCGATGCGACGACGCTCAGTCCAAGCCAGTTGCCCATGTTGAATCGTATGAGTCATGACATGACGGACTTCCGGCATCCGTTTCAGCAAGCCATCACACCAAGTGGGTACCAAAACATCAATATTGACAGCCGGTTGCTCACGTTTCAGAACCTTGAACAAACTTTGCGCCATCATCAGATCCCCCACCCACGACGGGCCGATGATTAAAATACTAGGGGAATCTTGAAAACCTTGAGATAAGGGTTTAGAAGTCATAGCGTTATATTTTCAATTCATCAAAAAAGTGCTCATTTTATAAACTATAGCGTTTCCCGATTGAATGAAGTACAAATCATTATCGTTCCAAATTTATTTTGCGGCCGGATTTTCGTTCCAAATTTATTTTGCGGTTCGATTTTCTTAATCGAACTGTACTTTATTCAATCGGGAAACGCTATATAAATCTTGTGCAAAATAAATTTGGACGAAAATCGGGCGCAAAATAAATTTGGAACAAAAATTTACTAGCGACGAGATGACAAAAAACGCTTTTCTAATACCAACAAATCTTGTTTTCGATCCTTAACTCTCCTCGCTGGCACCCCCGCATAAATCCCCCATTCAGCCAAGTTTTGATTCACTAAACTATGGGCACCAATGGCACAACCTGTTCCAATTGTCACATCAGGTAATATAGTTGAATTAGTGCCCACAACCACATGCCTATTGATCATCACCGGCCCCCTTATCAAATAAGGCCGAAATTCATCAGGCACAGTCGGATTCGTTAAACTGCTTCCTGAAAAATCATCAGAACAAGTATATATCACCACCCTAGACGATAAAGTACTCAAATCGGCCATCACAATCGGTTCATGAGCATATAAGGCACAAAAACAAGCGATATGAATATAATTGCCCAGCGTGATACCCCCATTACCCGCAGAAAAAACACAAAAATCATCGATTCTCACATGATCGCCTAATATAATATTTTGAGGAGTATAAAAGCTGGTTTTTTTGCTGATTTTAACATCACAACCTACCCCACCCAATCCAAGTTCTTGCAATTCTTCTTCACTGTAAAATGAGCTATTTTCCATTTTTTTAAATGCTTTTAAGTGGTAAAAACCTATTCCCCATTCGCTATTTCCCATTTGTCTTTAGCGAAGAGTTTAATTTTGCCAAAAGGTACCTGCAAATGTCGTCTAAAATAAGTACTGAACCACAAATAAACAGGTATTTTACCGCAAAGAGACGCGAGGCATCGCGTCTCTACGAAACCGCGAATTGTAGAGACGCGATGCTTCGCGTCTCTAATTACAAATAAACCGGTATTTTACCGCAAAGGGCCCCCGCAAGGATTGCCCCTCTTCTGATTGCTTCTATTAAAATACCTGAAAATTTATGCTTCAGTACTTATAGGGCAAAACTCTATTGCAAAGCCTCAATAGCATATTGTGCCCACTCTGTCGTGTGCATCATTCTACCAAATTGAGCCGTCACATTTTCTGGCCCAATGGCTATCAGAGGAACAGGCGTGCTGGTATGGGTGCCTGTTGCCCAAACCGTATTTTGATATTTAGCGACGACTCGGCCCAACAAGTCCAGACGCAATTCAGAGCTATAAACATAAAATGCTTTAAAATCATGGATTTTTGGGAACGTGTCAAAGCCTAACGCCTTGTGTCCGGCCACATAGTATTCATTCTTTTCTGTTTCCAAGACAATCGCCGCTTCTGCTAGGGTAATGGGGAATTGTGTGTGTTTATTCACGATTTCCAACAGGGATTGAGGGGTTTGCTGATGCGCTGGCAGTGCGTCGAACTGTTTCAGCATATTGGCATAACTGAGCTTTTGGTTGTAAAGCTTATCCAAAATATCATGGCTGCCAAAGTTGAAATTAGGCCTGAATTTTTTTCCCTCAAAGACTTTACCGGGTAAGTCCTTTTCTTGGGGGATATTTCTGCGAGAATAGCTAAAGCCAAATCCACCCGTTTCATGATCCGCTGAAATGATGAGTAAGGTATCCTGACGATTTTTCACCCATTCAAGCACATAGTGTATCGTGTCATCGAACTTCAGCATTTCGTGTAACAGGGTACCCGCATCATTATTATGTCCGGCCCAATCAATTTGCCCGCCTTCTATCATGATAAAAAACCCCTTCTCGTTTTTTGACAGCACCTCCAGCGCCTTGATTGTCATTTCTTTCAAGGTTGGCACAGTGCGATTGGGATCGTTTTTAGTCAAGGTTTCTTGAATACCATCAGGCATTCCAGAATTGCTGAATAGGCCTAGAATTTTATCACCCTTGGCCTTTTCCAATTCGGATAGCGTTAAGGCGACAGCATATTGCTTCTTTTCCGCTTCAGCCAGCAAATTACGACTGTCTTTGCGCTTGGATTTGATCTGCACCCCAATCCGCGTTTTTAACGCTTGATGAATAGCCGCGTTTTGATCATTCGCCTCAATGGGTATCCAATGCCTCAATCCACCTGACAACATCACATCCACTTCGGCGTTTAACATATCAAGGGCAATGGCATTTTCCTTAGAACGGTGGGTTTGATGGGCCGCGAAGGCGGCAGGTGTGGCATGAGTCATTCGCGTATCAGAAACCAAGCCCGTCGATTTCCCCAAATCTTGAGCAATTTCAAGAATGGTTTTTGCCGAATTGCCAAATTGATCACAGCCAATCATTTCTGAACCGGCATGTTTTCCCGTAGCAAATTGGGTTGCCGAAGCCGCAGAATCCGTCACTAAGACATTCGCAGCGTCGTGATAGGCATATCCAATTGTGCCCATTGTCATCGCATTTTCGATGGCAGTGATGCCCCCTTGGGCTTTGTAAATGGAGTTAGGCGCGTACTTCGCGTAAGAATTCAGCAAGCCAACCTGTTGTGGCCCCATGCCATCACCGATCATAATGATGACGTTTTTAAGGGGTGTCGATTTGCTGTCGTGGCACGACGATGTCAAGGCCGACATTGAGAGGAGTATGATAAAACGCCCCATAAATTTGTAAAAATTTGATATTGCTATCATTTTTTTTATTCCTCAAGTGGTGAATGATGAAGTACAACAGTACAACGAATTAATAAACGAAGTTCGGACGCATTTTGAAAAGTCATCAAAATAAATCTTGAAGGCGCGATTTTCAAACCAAATTTATTTTGCGACGGCCTCTTGGAGTGCAAAATTTATTTTGCGAGGCCTCTTGGAGTGCAAAATTTATTTTGCGACGGCCTCTTGGAGTGCAAAATTTATTTTGCGACGGCCAAGACTGATAATGACCTTTTTTTTGGGAATGCGCCCCGAAGTGAAAAGCTGTTGGCTTAAAAATTTTATAATAGCGACCTTATGACGATGCTAAGTATTAAGTATAAAAATACCTTAAACCATCGTGCGCTGCATAACAATCTCGCGCACCCAACGCTGCATTAATATGACGGTATAAACCAAGCTATCTCCTTGTTTTTTAATGACATCATGGTTTTTTAACACCTTTAAAGCTTGCTGTAATGCGTGATCAGACAAGTGTGTCTGCGCGGCTAATTCTACTACAGTTAAGCCGTCGGGGGCAGGTGCGAGTCTTTTTAGGATAAGAGGTTGCACGTCATCAACGGTGGACTGTGCCCATACGCCGGCAAAATAGGCATTACCATCGCGGAATAAGGCTTTTGATTCAATCACGGCTTGCACATCGGAGAGGCTAAACCGCCGTTCTCGTTCGGCCCCTTCTTCAAATGTTTGCCGATTAAAGCGGCTGACGAGGGCGTGACAGATTAATTGGACTAAATAGGGTTGGCCTCCGGTTAACTGGATAATCTTGTCAATGGCATCGGGATCATAATCTAGCGGAAAATCGGGACTCGGTTGGATAATCAATTGTCGCGCTGCGCCAGGTGTTAAAAAGCTGATGGGAATGGCGGTGACGCTGCCAAATAAGGGATGCCAGTAATCATGGCACATTTCTTCTAAATTATGCAAGCCGGCAAAGGCCATGATAAACCAAGGATAGGTTTGAATAATACCCCGCCAAAATGCTAATAAATTCGGATCAATATACCCTTTTTTAATCCCGTCTTCTATGATTTCAAATTCATCGACAGTGATTAACAAGCGTTGATTTTGCAGTTGTTGGTTTAATCGTTCTAGGAAATGTATAAAAGTAATATTAAAATCGTCATCTGAAAAATCGTTTGATGTGGGTTGGCCTAATGCGAGTTGTTGCTCGGGTGTGAGGCGATCATAGCAGGCTAAGGCTAAACTATAGATTAATTGACCCGTGCTTTTTATGGATTTGCGTAGCTGCATATTAAAATCAACAATGTGCGAGTGATGACTAAAACGTGCGCCTAAATTCTTTAATATAGAGGTTTTGCCCATGCGTCGATGTCCATATAAAATGACTGACGGGGCTTCGTGAGCCCGCCATAATTCTTCTAGGCGGAGCATGACATCATCGCGCCCAACAAATAATGCGCCAGTGACGGGGTTGCCGGCAACATAAGGATTCGTGACGGGTTCGGTTAAGGCAAATTGCCCTAATTCGCCGCTGGCTTCGATGAGAAGCGGTTGCCATTGTTCAATAATCGCCTCAATAATAAAGCGTTCTGGTTCATTGACTTCGGTGTGGATATAGGCTTTCAGTTCTTCCAGATTATCAGCTGCACGGGCAAGGGCGGATAATTTATTGAGGCGACTGCTGGAATCTTGATAAATCGCGACTTCTGTCCCAATTTGGCCTAAGCGCCTGATGGCAATCATGACGCTTGGACGAATCGCGGTGTGAGGTTCCGGTAAATCGGCGATGAGAATTTGGGCCGTAATTAAGTCAGTGAGGTTTTGATAGTTTAAAAAGGTGGTGAAGGCCACAAAAGATTGACTGATTTCTGCCCCGTTAGGATAGTGCTTGATACCAGTGTAAGCCTCTTTTGCCCAAGTTTGGTTTAAGGTGTCAGCGGGGGAAGCTCGATCTAGTTTGTATAATGCGTAGAGTAGGGCCGCGAATTGGGTTAAAGGGGTAGTGCGTTTTTCGCGGAAGGGGTTTGTTAGCCACCAAACTAATCCTTCAGAAAGATTAGAAACCTCATTCTCAAAAATCCTTACCCATTTTCCGGCTATTTCCCCTAACAATAATTGGCTATGATTAGGTATACGTTCCCAATCTTTAGGGCTGAGAGGTGCAGACACATAAGTATTTAAATCTACATTGCCAAGTATTCTATTATAAATAAAATGCAAAGGTGCTTCTTTTTGATGTAAATAGTGATACAATATTTTCTGCATCAGCCAACGTTGAAAAGGATTACTCATTATCTCTGCGAGTTGACAAAGCCCTTTTTGTTCATTTTTTCGTAAAGTGTGATCTAAAGAGTGACGTATATCTGATAAGGGTAGAATTACCCATTCATCCCAAAAAAAAGGGTGTTTTACTTTACCTGAAATACTTAGCAAGCTGAGAAACCATTGTATAGGATAAAATATAGCTCGTGATGCGCCTAACACGAATGCTAGGCCTTTCATAATGCCTACCACGTCTGTCACGCCGACTATCGCGCCAACTGCTATACCGAATATCAGACCGATTGCCACACTACCTGCCATGCTAAATATCAGGCTGCTTGCCAAACCTAATAACAGAGGGGTTACTACATCAAATATCCCTGACACGCTAACTGCAACGCTGAATAGCACGCCGATTAGCACGCCGAATGACACGCCGCTTACCACACCAACTAATACTAGGCGGCCTATTGATATCCCGAATAGCGCCATACTGATTCCCACGCTAAAGCCCATTGCCACAATTGTTACTCCAAATGGAATAGTGATTAACTGAGTTCCAATTTCAATTAAAATATTAATTGGAACATCATCAATTGAAAAATCATTTGTAATCCAGTAATAAGTTAAATATAAAATTAAAAACAATAGGCTAATAAAAAAGGTAAAAAATGAATTCATTAGCGCCATTAAGTACAAATTACGATAACAAGGAATCCGTAGGGTCTTAAAAAGATTTAATCCCACCGCCGTTTTATAAAACTCAGGATCAGCTTGATACAAATAACATTTCAATGCCGTGGGACGAAAAAATACCCAATACGCTAATAAAAAATAATGGCGGGGATTGAGCGGATTTAAACAGGCGGGGAGTTCGCCTCGGTAGGTGGGGAAGTTGGGCATAGGGCTTTTCTCGAATAACGACAAGGATTGTGAATAACGACAAGGATTGTGAATAACGACAAGGATTAAAATCTATAACGATAAGGATTGAATATAAAGCTTAGCACCTATCGCTTTAGTAGATCAAATTAACAAAATATTATCCTTTCTTATAAACAATCCTTGTCGTTATCTATATATTTTATCCTTTCTTATAAACAATCCTTGTAGTTATATAACACCTTAGCCACTTCTTGTATACGGGCAGGATGCCCTTGACTGTCTTGCCAAATGGTTTCAATCTCCGCCTCAGTAAAGTCTATACCGGTTGGGCGAAGGCGTGTTTTGATAAAGGTGCGAACTTCTTGTTGTGAAAAGGGCGGCATGTCGATGATTTGACAAATACCGGCTAACGGCGACGCTTCCAAAGGTGAATCATAAAATAAGTCGGCTAGTGGAGAATGGCTGGCAATCAATAATGTTAATGGCGCGTCAGCCCCTTCAGCCAGCCCTCGTAATTCCATCCGTTCATCGCCGCTAAACAATTTATTCGTCATGCGCCCAATATTATCAAGGCATAAGACATATCGCTTATCCCGCAAAGCACGGTGCAACTCAAAACCACGACAGGTTTCAATACCTATCTCACTACACAAGGCTTTAAAAAAATCACCTTCATCATGGACAATTTGCATATCCAAATAAATAAAATGAGGCGCTTTTTGGGAAATATGGTATAACAGCGAAGATTTACCCGTTTTCTCAGCGCCAATTAATGACACATTCGTCCCTTTTTTTAACTCATCAAATACCTTGTTCAGTAATTGTTTTTGTTCAAAAAAGCGGTCGGAGTTCATAATCCGCCCTTGATCATTAAAAGGATTTGGAGGCGTTTTTTTAAACAGGGCAAGTGTGTTTTTGAATTGTTTTATGAGCCATTTTATGCCAGCGAGTATTTTTTCTCCGAAAAACCATATTCCAGTGGCGATAGTTAATAAAAGGGCTAAAGCTTGCACCCAGTCATTGCTTATAAATTCTTTGAACATAACGATTTATCTCTTTTCTAAACTAAGCCTCAATGTTTAAGGAACTACAAGAATTGTATATAGAATATATTATAACCTTGCACACTCCAAAAAACCGCAAAATAAATTTTGCACTCCAATAAATCGCAAAATAACAATGCACTCCAATAAACCGCAAAATAAATTTTGCACTCCAAGAGCAGCAAAATAAATTTTTAACGAAAATCGGGCCACAAAATCAATTTGGTTTGAAAATCGAGCCGCAAAATCAATTTGGTTTGAAATCCTTTATTATATACAATCCTTGTCGTTATGGACTTTATCATCATAGACACCGAAGGCAAAGATGAATTAACTGAAATAGCGATTGTCGATAGTCAAGGCAATATCATCTATGAAGCCTTTGTTAAAGACGAGTTAAATGCTGAAGGCCCAAAAGTCAACGCTAAAAGTCTCAAAGAGATTATTGAAGACTTTTTAAACCAAGCGCATTCTAAATTAATAATTTGTCATTATGCTGAACACGACATCAGGGTTTTCAAAAAGAGTTTTCAAAAAGTGAATATCAAATGGCCCAATTATTTCAAATTCAGTTGCACTTTTGAAGACTCAAAAACCCAGTTTAAGGGCCTGAAAAGTTATTCATTAGCGTATTTGAGTCAATCTCTTAATCTAAAACTTGACGGTAAATATTTTAATCAAAACTTTGCACATAGTGCTCAATATGATGCTTTGTTTACTTATCAACTTTATATCAAATTGATCTCCCATAAGCAAACCATGTTGCCCAATAAACCTAATCCATTTGGTAGCAGTCGGGTTGACACCCCTTTTCAAGATCATGTTGATTTAAAAACGATTTCTCAAGATCAATTTAAAGTCTTGAAATCTATTCTCGTCGAAATCAAGCATGATCCCAACCATCAAACTAAGGGTGCTGTCGTCATCGGTGAAGCGGGCAGCGGCAAAACCCATTTAATGATGAGACTGGCAAAAGAATTACTCAATAGTCATCGTCTGCTCTTTATCAGACAACCGAATAATCCTAACGCCGTTTTATATCATATTTATAGCCGAATTTTGGAATCCTTTGTGGAAATGATCCCCTCAAACGATTATTCTCAATTGGAATATTTACTCGCCCAAAGTTTTTCTCAAATCACCCTTTATTTTCTAAATAAAAAAGAGCGTCTCACAGAAAACGAAGAAAAAATTTTAGAGACACTTTCGCAAGAGCCTCTGAATATTTACAACCTGTTAGGTAATCAAAACTCGGACAGAAAACGCAGAAATTGGCAATGGATTGAAAAATCAACCCTGGAATGGTGGAGCCAAACTTATGGATTTGGCGGCTATTCCACAGCCCTCATTAAAGGGTTGATCAAATTTTGTAGTTATTCAGATCGACATAAACGAGAATTAGTCAGAAAATGGTTATCTGGCAATCAATTAGAACAAAGTGAATTAGATCAAATCAAATTAGAAAATTGGGCTGATGAAATTTCTCAAGAAGCGTTTTCGCTAGAAGCGATCAGTGTTTTTAGTAAACTCTCAATTGTCGATGAACCCTTAATTATTATTTTCGATCAATTGGAGGGGTTGAAATACCACGAACAATTACTCTTCAATTTTGGCGAAGCCATAAAAGAACTCTTTACGCACGCGCCTAATTGTTTGATTATACTCAATTTATTTCCAGATAGATGGCAGTATTTTAAAAACGTGTTTAATGATGCCATTGTGGATAGAGTGTCTCAATATGAAGTGGTTTTAAATAAACCGACAGATGATCAATTGAGATTGATTTTAGCCTTAAAGGCGCAAGCGTATGATATTGAACTCAGAACGCTTTTTACTCAAGAAGAATTAAAGGTGATTTTAAATCAAAACTCAATCAGAGGTGTTTTAAATTGGGCCTCCCATTATTATAAACACAAAGTTGAGGGCATCCCTTTGCCCAAAAACATGAACAGTTTTGAAGAAGAAGTCAGGTTAGCACTCCAAGAATTGAGAGAGGATGTCGCGTCGTTAAAACAAGAAATCAGAGGAATTGAGCCTCCAGAAACAACAAGCCGTGCTCCAGAAAAAACAGAACAACCGTCTCATGATAATTTAGATGACGATGAAAATCGCCTCAAAGTCTATATCGAAGAACAAAAAGTGCTACTGGAAAATGCCTATCATAAAAAAATGATTATCAGCGATTCTGACGATATTGGCAAAGTCATTACCATTTCCGAAGTCTTTAAAACCGTTAAAGAGATAGAAACAGACTACTTGAGACTGGGCAAAAAAAAGCTGCCTGAACATCTGCTGATTAAAACGCAAAAACAGTCTTTTGTTGTTGGTTTTTTACATCAAGGCGGCTCAAGCTTTACTTATCGGATAAAGAACTTTAACCAATTAGTTCAGAATTACAAAGAGATACGGTTTGGGCTATTTAGAGATGTCAGAGAATCCCAGATTAGGGGCAAAGTGGGGCTTGAGGAAATAGAAAAACTCAATAATGCGCCAAATGGTAAATTTATTGAAATGGATCAAGACAATAGAGTATCCTTTGAACTGATTTATAAACTGATTGTCGATATTCAAAACTTTGACTTTGAAATCGACTTACAAAAAGCCCTAACCATTTTGGAATCTTTAATGAGTGATTATTGGCTTATCAAGATTTATAGGCAAACTAAAGTTGAAACGTAAACAATAATTCAAGAACTGATTATGCGAAAATTTTCATCTTACGGGCCCCCCAATACCAAAATACATTACTACGCACCAAGAGAGGCACTGTGTGCGAGTGCGCTCAGCCAATTGAAGGGAGATGATCCCGATGACGGGGGCCATTACATCACCGTCTGGGCTCCCCGTCAAACGGGTAAAACATCCATCATGCAAGACGTTTTCTTAACACTTCAGGAAGACACGGCATTTGATGTGGTGATGCTCAGTTTGCAATATCTGGATAATGTGACTGATGTCAATAGAGTAGCTCAACTCATCGCTAGGAAATTGATAAAAGAGTTGAATTTAGAAAAGACACTCACCATCAACACGATAGAAGATTTTGAACAGTTGTTTGAACGGGAAACCCTCAGTAAGCCCTTGATTTTGATATTAGACGAGTTTGATGCGCTCAATGACGCGGCTATTTCTCGGTTAGTGAGTGTTTTTCGGCATATTTACAATACTCGTCGGAATCAAGCCAACAAAACAACGGCTGAGAAAAATTATCTGTTGCATAGTCTAGCTTTAATCGGTGTACGCACCGTCTTGGGCGTTGAAAATGTTAGGGGTTCACCCTTCAATGTCCAACGAAGTGTCCACATTCCGAATTTGACTTATGATGAAGTCGCTTATTTATTCGATTGGTATCAGCGAGAAAGTGGGCAATTGATTCAACCTGAAGTGGTGGAACGTATTGGGTATGAATTTCAAGGGCAACCAGGATTGACGTGTTGGTTTGGAGAATTGTTGACGGAAACTTACAACCAAGCCACCGACAAACCCATTACGATGGCTCATTTTGAAACGGTGTATAGTGCCGCACTTGACTTGCTGCCAAATAACAACATTCTGAACCTGATCAGCAAAGCCAAACAAGCTGCTTACAAACCCTTTATTTTGGAACTGTTTAAAACGAAACAGAAACGCAAATTTACTTACCATGATCCCATCATCAATTTTCTTTATATGAATGGCATAATAGATGTTGAACAAGTCACGGTAGAAGACAATTCTCTCAAGTTTTCATGTCCGTATATACACAAGCAATTGTTCAACTATTTTTCCAGAGAATTGTATTCTGAAATGGATGGGTTATATGATCCCTTTGAAGATTTATCGGATATCATTACTGAAAACAGTCTGAACATCCACCAACTGTTGCAACGCTATGAGCAGTATTTGCAAGCCAATCGAACTCAAGTCTTGAAAAACGCGCCCCGTCGCCAAAAAGATTTGCGTGTTTATGAAGCTGTCTTTCAGTTTCATCTTTATGCCTATCTAACGAGTTTTCTGGAGAGTTATGAGGGCCAAGTTCATCCCGAATTTCCAACGGGTAATGGCGCAATTGATTTATTGATACGTCATGCAGGGCAATTGTTTGGATTAGAATTAAAGAGTTTTGCCAATCAACGAGCCTATCGTGAAGCTCTGACTCAAGCGGCTAAATATGGAAAACAGTTAGGGCTGACCGATATTGCGCTGGTTTTATTTCTTGAAGCCGTTGATGAGACGAATCGTAAGAAGTTTGAAACCGATTACACGGATAGCAAAACCGGTGTCACTGTTCATCCTCAGTTTGTGCAGACTGGAACGGATTGAGCTTTTATAGCGTTTTCCTTTTGCGTGCAATACTTTGTAGGGGCAAGCTAGCCTGTCGAAATAAGCCCTTTATCCCAACTAAAATTTACCCCGTTTTTTGGCTATTACTTTGGTCAAAAAAAGCTTGGCGTTTCTTACGCATAGTATAGGGTATATTTTCTTGCTCCCAGATTT
>Ga0190315_1000206_pt1 | contig 36701 bp, 26 predicted proteins | sample 48701101_MG_FD_161673 | JGI IMG/M metagenome (GOLD analysis project Ga0190315, IMG submission 161673) | Hydrothermal vent sediment bacterial communities from Southern Trench, Guaymas Basin, Mexico - 4870-11-0-1_MG | ecosystem: Environmental > Aquatic > Marine > Hydrothermal vents > Sediment ...
GCTTGGTTAGAAAAATGTCACAGACTTTGGAAAAATTGTGAACGCAAACTAGACACTTCTGCTCAAATGGTGGTTTTAGCCTTTATTTCTTTACTTCTAAAAAGATATTGAACAGGCTCTTAGCAGTGTTAAGCGCACCGATTACTAAAAGCGCGAAAACTTATGCCAATAAATCACACTTTCCTTATCTACAAATCAATCAAGCCAAACTAGCCGGATGGATTGATAATTATATTCGCCACCGATTATTTAATACCCATTTTATCCCTTTAGAAGATGAAAACTGGCGCGTATTATTACTTGATGTTGTCGCTCAACATATTATCACCACTTTGGCACGCGCGTTACTGGCTGCTGAAAACACCGAAATTACCGCAATAGCAGAAGTTACCCACCGTTATTTATCGGAAGTGCCAAAGCTGACTCTGCGTGAAAGTGCCTCTTTGCCGGTGAATAAATGTATTTATGAACGCCTACCTTATCCTACCAAAAGCGGTGGTTTTGAAAAGTCATTTATTGAATTAGCCAACCATGATGGACATGTGGAAGCATTTTGCAAAATTAATGAACAAAAACATGATTTTGCCTGTTTGCGCTATGTAAAGGATGATGGTTTACCCGCCTACTACTCACCTGATTTTTTAGTGCGTACTCAGTCTGCCATTTATCTTGTTGAAACTAAGGCACAAGCGCAAATGAATCATCCCAATGTCCAACGCAAACAAAGGGCAGCGGTAGCATGGTGTGATCGTATTAATGAATTGACATTGGAACAACGTCAAAAATGCGACTGGCATTATGTACTACTCGGTGAAGATTTATTTTATGAATGGCGTGATAAAAACGCGAGGTTGGATGAACTACTCCACTTTGCAAAATTGCGTTCATTGGACGAGAAAAAACAAGCGGGATTATGGTAATGATTATATCCGGGCAAGAGCCACTACTTTTGCAACTTGATAGGCAACAGGAGGTGCCACTGAATTGCCTATTTGGCCTAGCACCTGATAGACAGCACCCGCAAAATACCAGTCTTCTGGAAATCCTTGCAATAACGCACAATCTTGTACTGACAATCGGAAATGTTCGTTTTTTGCTGGAAAAGCAGAGGCTTTGTCGCGGCTAGCTTGTACGCCGTTGGGCCATATTTCTATATGGCCCCAAGCTTTCTGTCCGGCGGTACTATTCAATACTGAAGTTGTATTTCTTTTACCCGTGAACGCGCTTCTTAAGGTAGGTGCCAAAGAGTCATAACCGATGTCATGAAGCCCTAATGCTTTTCTAACCCCCATCGTTTTAGGTACGGTATTTTCAAATAGATCATTGTTACAAAAAAGTGTATTTTCTACTAATTCCGAGCTTATGTGAGTAGGTTGTGGAATTTTGAAATGTTTAAAATCCGCCAGAGTACGAAAACCAACGAAGAATAGCCGTCGTCTTATTTGAGGAACACCAAAATATGCTGCGTTCAATTCAAACATAAGGATATGGTAATCAGGAAGCTTATCCAATATCTGTTCTTGAACAAAGCTACGAAATTTAGGGTTGAGTAGTCCTAATACATTTTCAGCAATAAACGATTTAGGCTTAATGATATTGACAGCCCTGATAAATTCACTCCACATATTTCGCTCATCATTTTGGCCTTCCTGTTGCCCTGCTAATAGAAAAAGGCTGACATGGCGGCCCACCGTGGATAACATCTATTGAGCCAATCTTATCGATCCATTTGATTTGAGTGACATCGCCCTTTTCAGGGCCGCTATGAATCGTCCAGTTTGGACGGTTGTTTTTTAAGGTTTCGCCACAAATAGGTATAATTTCATAAGCGCCTTGGTGGGTATATCCCGCTTTATCAAAGCCCAAGTCTAAACCGCCACCACCACTAAATAGGCTCAAAGTTGTCAGGTTATTAGATTTTAACTGTGGCATTAAATTGTTTGGCTCAAGTTGTGGCGTGTTGACAGAATGGACACGAGACAAAAGCCCGAGCGAAGCACGCTTTTTGAGCCAAAAGGATTCTTGAGATATCTTCCGGTAAATGTCGCGTTGCTCGGTGGTGAGGTTATATTCTTTTCTTGAGGCGTTTTTAGAGACGCTATTTTTAGTTAACATCGTTAAAATCATCAATTGGTTTAGTGATTAATTTGAAAACAACGCTTTTAAGTCTATACTAAATTAAGAGAGTTATCCAGAAAAATGTCGCAATCTGAACGCTTCAAATCCAGTTCAAAACTTTTAGGATAAAATAATGGCATAAACCGATAACCCACTTAAAAGATTATTTAGTGACTTTAGTACCGATTTTGCGATTTGGTTGCTGGGAGATCAAGTCGCATCAGTACGTCCAACCAATATCGCATTATTACCCAGTGAGGAAGAAATCCGGGCAGATGAGATATTTGATGTGACTTTAACTGATGGTCTGATTTTGAACTGACACATTGATTTTAAAGGGATTCGTAGCCACCGCCCAATGCCTTGGCGCGTGTTGGATTACATCAGCCGCATTGCGGAAACCTATCACCGAGACGTGTGTAGTGTTACCGAGTCATCCACTTGTGGAAAATAAAAGCCGAAAAGTTGCTCAAATTGAATCGTCCTGCTTTACTGGCACTGATTGGGCAAACACAAGTTGACAATCCCCAAAAAGTCTTACCTCAAGTGGTTAAACGATTACGCGCCGTGGCAGATGATGAAATGCGAGGGCGACTATTCACGGCACTCCTCGCCTTAATGAATGACAAGGAGATGATAGATATGATCGAAAGAATGATAGCCAGAGACAATTTGTTACTGGATACACCTTATATTCGCCGTTGGCGTGATGAAGGGTTTAAAGAAGGACGTGAAGATGGGCGTGAAGAAGGCCGTAAAGAAGGCTCTGTTATTACACGTCGTCGCACTCAGAGGTACTCGCCTCGCGTTTTGAGCCACCTCTCCCTGTCTATCAAGAAATAGAAGAAGGTTTATCAAGCATCTCTAACGAGAAGAAACTGAAAACCTTGTTGACAACGGCAGTGCAATCTGAAGATTTGACGGCTTTTAAAAACGTTATGGATAATCTCTAACTATAGCGTTTCCCGATTGAATGAACCGAAGGGAAGCTACGCTAAGTACAAATCATTTGGGTGAAAAATTTATTTTGCGGCCTTCTTTTCGTTCCAAATTTATTTTGCGGCCTTCTTTTCGTTCCAAATTTATTTTGCGGTTCGATTTTCTTAATATAACTGTACGTCATGAGATCGAGAAACGCTATAAATACACAGTACTTTGGCTCCGGGGAGTGAACGGATTGGTGAGTGGGAAACTTTGAGTGTAATTAAAAGTGATAGTTGTAGGGTGGGTAGAGCGAATCGAGACGATTTGGTGGGTTTAGCTTCGCTGGTCTGCGACCCGCTTCGCTCCACTCTACCCACCCTACAAGACAACCAAACATCACTTTTAATTGCACCCTTTATGAAATCAAATAAAATCAGTCTCTTAGGAAAGTCTCAAAATACTGCACAATCCATCCGTTCACTCCCCGGAGCCAAAGTACTACTTGTTGAGTCGAATCAAAGTGCGTCAGATCACAGTTAATTAAAAAAAGGAACCATTGAGGTTAAAGAACAAAATGAATGCTTCACTACAAACAAGCACTGTCAAAAAAATTTTTCGGGAACAGTTTAAAGGTGAAGTGCCTATTGTCAAATATGGCGATGACAAGAAAAGGCTGATTTCTGAAATCAAACAGAAATTAAGCACAATGAATGGTTTTTCCATTTCAGACAGGTACTATTACCCAAGATATACAAAAAAAACGGAACTTGATGAAATTTGCACTTTTGAAGTGCGCTCTCCTTCAGAACATTATGATTATCCCGAATTGACGGTGAGATTTAATGAGCAAGATGAGTTGATTATCGAAAAGTGGTCTGGACTGAACTCTAAGGTTTATGAGCTTGAACAAATCTATACACTTTTTGATAAGATGACGTTGGAATTTAAAAGGCTTGATGCCAATTACCTCAAAAATCGTTCAAAAAGAAAATCAGATCAAGTCAAAAGGCAGAACGATCAAATCAAAAGGAAAAAGATTAAGACCTTAAAACATAAGGCCATCATTGCCAAAATTCACGAGATCGCAAAAGAAGAGCAATTGGCGTTTTATGTCATTAAATACGTCACAAAAGTCAAACTGGCGATTAGTTTGGATGAATCGGAAAAACTGGAAATTGATATTCCCTATAGTCAATTTCAAGAGATATTGCAAAATTTACGTGTGATGATTCAAACGATTAGGGAATTTCATGATTTAGGGATCACTTTGAAGATGCGAAGAAATGCTTATCGGCAGCCAGACTGGATTTCTTATGAAGAAGATGATGATGATGAAGATGAAGACAATTATCCCTAAATTTCGGCACAGGAGAAAAAAGATATAGATGTCTTGCTCTGTCCACAGTTGAATTTTTTAGTCACCACCACCTGACTTAAGCTTTCAGACAACTTATGCCCGCTGTTGGCTGATAGTTCGAGTTGCTAAAGCCGTTTGTAAAACACCGGAAAAAGTGTGGCAACGTTATGAGGTTATTTAGCGCGCGCGTTTAACTATAGCGTTTCCGAGAACACAACATCAATTAAAGTTTTTAAATATCAATTGCTTAGTTTATAATCAAGAAATTTACGCGAAAAAATCGCTAGGTTGGTTTGTGAGGGGTTAATTAACGCTCAATTCCTTGATGAGGAGATCATTATATTCAACTAGAAAATCACACAATCTCTCAACAACTCAATTATCAATAACAGGAAAAATGACAAATGATTGAACGCTATAGTGACTGGATCATCCGGTGGCGTTATTTGATTATTCTTGCCACGCTGGTGTTGGTAGGATTGACTACCCTTGGATTTCCGCTACGATTTGATAATGACACGCGGGTTTTTTTTAGCGAGGATAATCCTCAATTTATGGCCTTTGAAGCTCTACAAGATACTTATACCAAAAATGATGGGGTGTTGTTTGTTCTAGCCCCTCAAGATGGGCAAGTTTTTACGCCGGAAACGCTCAGCGCGGTGGAATGGTTGACGAATGAAGCTTGGCAAATGCCCTATTCTATTCGCGTTGATTCGATCAGCAATTTCCAATATACCTATGCTGATGAAGATGATCTCATTGTTGAAGATTTAATCACTGATGCCAGTTCGTTTTCTGAGGCTGAGATGGCGCGAATAAAGGCAATTGCGCTGGCTGAGCCGTTTTTGATCAATAAGTTGATTTCACCTCAAGCGCATGTGACGGGTATTAATGTCACGGTTCAATTGCCGGATAAAAACCTTGAAACGGCTGTGCCTGAAGTGGTTGCCTTTGCGCGTGATTTGGCGGATAAGGTGCGGGCGCGTTCGCCTCATCTTGAGGTGTATCTCACTGGCATCGTGGTGATGAATAACTCTTTTCCAGAGGCCTTCAAAAGCGATTTGTTTTCCCTTATTCCCATCATGTATATGGGTATTCTTATTTTGTTGGGATTACTGCTGCGTGCTTTTTACGGGACTTTTGCCACCTTACTGGTGATTTCATTTTCCACCATGGCGGCGATGGGATTGGCAGGTTTATTGGGCATGGTATTAAGTGGGCCGTCGTCAGCCGCGCCGATTATGATTCTGACTTTAGCCATTGCCGATAGTGTCCATTTCTTGGCAAGTTTTGGACACGAAATGCGCGTCAATGGGCGCGAGAAACGCGAGGCGATTGTCGAAAGTTTGCGTGTCAATTTGAGGCCCATTTTTTTGACCAGTTTGACGACGGCTATTGGCTTTTTAAGCCTGAATTTTGGTGATGTGCCCCCTTTCCATGATTTGGGCAATATTGTGGCTATGGGTATTGCCATCGCTTTTCTCCTGTCCGTGGTTTTTTTACCGGCATTTATCGCAATCTTGCCCGTGCGTTGTCAGCTTAAAACCGTTAAAACGCTTAAGACGATGGATCATTTGAGCGATTTTGTGATTGCGAGGCAAAAACAGTTGATGTGGGGTATAGCGGCTGTGATGGTGCTGCTGATTGCTTGCTTACCCCGTAATGAACTGAATGATGTGTTTGTACACTATTTTGATGAGCATTTTGATTTCCGGCGGGCCACCGATTTTACCACTGAAAATCTGACCGGGATTTATGATATTCATTATTCTTTAAAGGCTGGCGAACCGGATGGCATCAATAAGCCTGAATTTTTGCAAGTCGTTGCCGAGTTTGCGGAATGGTTTCGCCAACAACCGCAGGTGATACACGTTAACACGATCACGGATACCTTTAAGCGTCTTAATCAAAATCTGCATGGCGATGATCCGAGCTATTATCGTTTGCCAGAACGGCGTGACTTGGCGGCGCAATATTTATTGCTCTATGAGATGTCTTTGCCTTACGGTTTGGATATCAATAACCAAATTAATGTGGATAAATCGGCGACGCGGCTGACTGTGACACTGGAAACCCTGTCTAGTAATGACATGCTGGCCTTGGATGAACGCGCCCAGCAATGGCTTAAAAAGAAGGGTTTGCCTTCTATGGAAGCAGGGCAGGGGGCCAGTACGGCTATGATGTTTGCTCATATTGGTTCCCGCAATATTCGGAGTATGTTGTTCGGTGCCACCGTTGCGCTGGTGTTGATATCCCTGATTCTTATCGTCGCGTTGCGTTCCCTGAAATTTGGACTCATTAGCCTGATTCCTAATCTGGTTCCAACTGCGATGGCTTTTGGTTTATGGGGCATCTTGGTTGGGGAAGTGGGTTTAGGCTTGTCGGTGGTGGCGGGGCTCACCATTGGTATTGTGGTTGATGATACCATTCACTTTCTCAGCCAATACCTGTATGCCCGTCGCGAGAAGGGCTTGACATCCGAAAATGCGGTGCGTTATGCCTTCCGTAACGTGGGTATGGCATTATGGATTACTTCGATTGTGCTGATGGTTGGCTTTTTGATTTTGTCTCTGTCTCATTTTTATATTAATTCTACCATGGGCATCATGGTGGCTGTGACAATTGTCTTTGCTTTAATCGCTGATTTTTTGTTTTTGCCAGCCTTACTGATCAAATTTGAAAAGTGAGCGTTGGCTTAAAAACCGTTAAAAATTGTCGCGGGACTGGGTTGTAAACCCCGTCCCGCAGAGAATAAAACGATCTAAACGTTTGATATTAATAACTTATTACAATCCTTGTCATGTCGAAAGGTGGGCTTTTAGCCCACCTGACAGGAAAGGATACTCAAACTTACCCTTGTTTGACAGAACGCAATATCGCTGTGTTGCCTTCTTCCAATTCTATGATTTTTTTTGAGAAGCTTGTCAATGCTTGGGTATCGGAACTGAAATAGAGCGTATTGTCGTGAACTGAGAAAGCGAGGGGGCTACCTCGACGGGCTACCATGAATAACTCTGCCTTGGCAAACAACGCCATGATGGAAAAGCGGCCCTTAAGCCGTGCTAGGGCGAGCTTCATTGCTTCCGACGGTGAGATACTCTCTATCAATAGGTAACGGTTGACTAGATTAAGCACCAGCTCAGCTTCCGTTTTTGGATACGCATACCCGAGTTCCAATAGCGTATTGCTCACTTGGATTATCAAGACGGCCCTGATAAACGACGGCCAGAGCGTCATTGACACAGAGCTTGGAATCAGTTGCACCCTCTTCGGGTGATTGAGAACAAGTATAAGCAATGCTCATTTGCCCGAAAAGGGGTTGATTTTGTAACTCGCTTAGCCAATTATTTTGCCGCGTGTGATGATGTTTAATCTGTCCGGCCATTACAGTTGCCATACCCACTTTCTCGAAAGGCCCCTGTTTTCGTTCTAACCCTTGTAGCCTTTCCAGCAAGATTATGCTGGCATCTTGATCATTGACTATCCCAAAAATATGAGTCATGTCGAGTTGTCTCCTTGGATTAAAGGCGATAAATCGCCTACTAAAACAATTTATGAACAATTACTCAATGTTTTATTGATTTGTAGATCAAAAATCAGATTAAGTTGATTTAAAAATCACTGTTTTTCTTGATTCATTTTTTAACGAATTGAACCAGAAATGATTGAGCGGAGCAACTATACTCTTTTTCCTCGAAAAGGTCTAGGCCGTTTTTTAAAACGGTTTGGGAGGCCAAGAAATGAGGCTTAAAGAGGATTGTGAAAGGTGAGAGGTGTTGAAAATTCTTTTCCAAAGGGGCTTAAACAAATCCTACCAAGCGACACGGTGGTATACTTAGCATCGTCACAAATTGCGCTTTTTTAACAGCCAACAGCTAAAGCAGTTGTCTGAAAGCTGAAGTCACCTAAAGGTGACTAAATTCTATAGTGCATTCGATCTAAAATTTGCTTGGAGTGTTTGCTTGGAGTGCAAACTTTAGTTTGCTTTACGTTCCAAACTTTAGTTTGCTTGGAGTGCTTACCACCTATCAGTTTTATCTAACTCATTGTCTGTAGAGACGCGATGCTTCGCGTCTCAGCTTCGCGTCTCAGCTTCGCTTCGCGTCTCAGCTTCGCGTCTCGGCTTCAAGGAGACGCAAGGCATCGCGTCGAAACGAGGCGTCGCGTTTTGGTTTCGAGGATGGGTTTAGATTCGCTGACTGCACATCGCTCTACCCACCCGACATAAAAATAGGGCAATCCGATTTTGTGGAAAAGTAGGATTTCTAACGAAAGACAAAGGAAAATTCAATGAACGAAGCTATCGCATTAGTTGGTATGGCTTGTCGTTATCCAGACGCTGATAATCCAAAAACGCTTTGGGAAAACGTGTTGGCTAAACGACGGGCCTTCCGTCAACTCCCTTCCGAAAGATTAAATTTGGCTGACTACTTTTCTGAAAATCCCAGTACGCCTGATGCGATTTATTGTCGTCAAGCTGCTGTTATTGAGGGTTATGAATTTGATCGGCTGAAGTATCGCGTGGCGGGGAATACTTATCGTAGCACTGATTTGACGCATTGGCTGGCTTTGGATGTGGCTACTCAAGCTTTAGAAGAGGCTGGTTTTCCTGATGGTGAGGGCTTGTCGAAGGATCGGACTGCTGTATTGGTGGGTAATACGCTCACGGGTGAATTTTCTCGTGCCGCGCAGTTGCGCTTACGTTGGCCCTTTGTGCGCCGTATGGTGGATGCTGAATTACGAAAACAGTCTTGGAATGCTGAGCGTAGAAAAACCTTTCTGTTTGATTTAGAAAGCAATTATAAACAACCCTTTGAACCTATTGGGGAAGATACGCTTGCGGGGGGGCTTTCTAATACCATTGCGGGTCGTATTTGTAATCATTTTGATTTTAAAGGGGGGGGTTATACTTTAGATGGGGCCTGTAGTTCTTCTTTAATCGCGATAGCGAATGCTTGTACGGCTTTGCTTGTCGGTGATGTTGATACGGTTGTGGTGGGGGGCGTTGATTTAAGTCTCGATCCGTTTGAATTGATTGGTTTTTCTAAGACGGGGGCCTTAGCACAGTCGGAAATGCGGGTTTATGATGCGGCACCTAATGGCTTTTGGCCGGGCGAAGGCTGCGGTTTTGTGGTATTAATGCGTTATGATGATGCGCTCGCTTGTGGGGCGCGTTGTTACGCTTTGATTCGGGGATGGGGGATATCGTCGGATGGGCGGGGGGGTATCACTCGGCCTGAAATCAGGGGTCAGTCTCTTGCTTTAGAACGCGCCTATCAGCGGGCGGGTTACGGTATTCATACTGTGCCGCTTTTTGAAGGACATGGTACGGGTACGCCTGTTGGAGATGATGTTGAACTGCGTACTTTGCTGACGGCTCGAAATCATCCTCAAACTGTTCCTGCCGTTATCGGTTCCATTAAGGCTAATATTGGTCATACGAAGGCGGCAGCCGGGGTGGCTGGATTCTTGAAGGCGGTGATGGCTGTGCATCATCAGATTTTGCCCCCCGCTACGGGGTTTTATCATCCCCATCCGGTGCTGGAAAACGAAAAGGATCATTTACGCTTGTTATCTAAAGGTGAGGCTTGGCCTTCAAAACACCCTTTGCGAGCGGGTGTGAGTTCTTTTGGTTTCGGGGGCATTAATGTGCATTTAGCCATTGAAAGTGTGAATAGTGTTCGCCGTACCAAGTTGATGCCAAGGGAGCTTCAATTATTAGCCAGTCAACAAGATTCTGAGTTATTTTTGTTCAGCGCGGTGGATGTTCCTTCGCTTTTGACTTTGCTTCGACAAGTGGCTGAAATGGCACCCCGTTTGTCGTTGGCGGAATTGACTGATTTAGCGGCGATGTTGGCGCGGCAGGTGGCTGAGAAGGATTTTGTCAGAGCGGCGGTGGTGGCGGCTACGCCGGTTCAATTGGCTGAACGGGTTGAGCGTTTGTCTGCAAAAATTGCGGCAGGTGAAACGCAAGTATTTGAAATTGAAGGCTATATTTTTTACAAAGCTTCGCTTTGTTCTCCTAAACCTTATATTACGTTGTTATTTCCGGGCCAAGCTTCGCCAGTACGGTTGAATGGTGGGCTGTGGGGGCAGCGTTTTAGTCTGGTAGAAGCACTTTATAAACGAGTCGCTTTGCCAAATGAGTTTAATTCAACGGCTAATCATTTTGATTCAACGGCGGTGGCGCAACCTGCGATTATCGCAGCGGAATTAACCGGATTACAGATATTAGCGGCTTTGGGGATAGAAGGCCATTTGGCATTAGGGCATAGTCTTGGGGAGTTTGCTGCACTTTATTGGGCCGGAGCAATGGATGAGGCAACCCTGTTAAATCTGGTTAAGGTACGGGGTTTTGCCATGAACGATATTTCAGGCACGCCGGGTGCGATGTTGAGTCTCGCGGTTGACGGTGATAAGGCTTCAAGGCTGTGTGCGAATCGGGATGAGATTAATATCGCGTGTTTCAACGGCCCTGAGCAGACGGTGATTTCTGGAACCGCTGATGCGATAGAAAGACTAAAACCCTCTGCTCAAAGACAAGGCATCAATGCCACCTCTCTACCGGTTTCTCATGGTTTTCACTCCAAACTGATGACACCCGCTGCCGATGTGCTGGAAACCCATTTAGCGCAAGCGACATGGCAACCCTTACAACGGCGTGTGCTCTCAACCATTAGCGGTGCTGAATTAGAGCCAAAAGCGGATTTACAGTTACTGCTCAAAACGCAAATGACGCATCCCGTCCGTTTTGCGGAAGCGCTTGATCTGGCTTTGCAAGAAACGGATTTGTTTATTGAAACAGGCCCTGGAGAAGTGTTGACAGAACTGGTTCGTGAAATGACTGATGTGCCAGTCATCGCACTAGACGCTGTGGGCCCTTCTTTACAAGGCCTTTTAACAACGCTTGGCGCGGCCTACGTGATGGGCGCACCGATTAATCGTGAGGCCCTGTTTGCAGATCGCCTTGTTCGCCCTTTTTCATTGGATTGGCAACCTCAGTTTTTTGTTAATCCTTGCGAGTTAGCGCCACAGCTTGAAAATTCGGAACTTTTGGAAACCGCTAAATTAGAAACGGCCGCGGTTTTAGAAACCTCGGCGGTTTTAGAAAGTGCTGACAGTGTCGAAAGCGCCGATGGTGTTTTAGAGACTCCAGAAATTAATGTATTAGAACTTCTCCGCCACCGAATCGCCGAACGTGCCGAATTTCCGCCCAGTGCTGTACATGATAATAGCCGTCTTTTGGCCGATTTGCATCTTAACTCTATCAAGGTGAATCAAATTGTCAATGAAGTTGGACGGCAAATGGGTTTACATGCGCCAGTTGATCCAACTGCTTATGCAGATGCCACCCTAGAACAGATAGCCAGTTCGATGGCGGAACGCATTGCCAGCGGTGAAGTGGGAAGAGAACCTTTACCCACATTACCGGCAGGTGTCGATGCGTGGGTACGTCCATTTCAGGTAGAACAAGTTGAAAAGCCTTTACGTGGTAAGGCCCAGATACCAAAAGGTGATGCGGGTTGGCAGGTATTTGGAGCGTTGGATCATCCTCTCAAAGTACCCCTTGAACAAGGATTAAATGAATGGGGGGGTGGCGGTATTGCTTTGTGTTTGCCGGAAAAAGTCAATGAAAACCATATCGGTATGATGTTAGAAGCGGCAAAGGCGGTGCTGGAAACTGATCGCCATTATTTTGTTTTAGTACAACAGAGTGAGATGGGGATTGCGGCTTTTGCCCGGACTTTGCACCGCGAACATCCTGAACTCACGACTTGCGTTATCACGCTATCGCCTGATAGCAATAACACGATTGAACCTATCTTGGCAGAGGTACAAATTGCCCACGATTATCATGAAGTCTATTATGATACTAAAGGTATTCGTCACGAGCGAGTACTAAAACCCCTATTTTCGGCGTATAAAGTTCCGCCTCTGCAGCTACTAACCCCCGATGATATTCTACTTGTCACGGGCGGTGGTAAAGGCATTACCGCCGAATGTGCTGCCGCATTAGCACAAGACAGTGGTGTGCGTTTAGTCTTATTAGGGCGGGCAAGCCCAGAAAAAGATGCTGAATTGTCTGATAATTTGGCCCGTTTCCAGAAAATGGGGCTGCATTTCAGGTATGTTCAAACCGATGTCACTGATGCCGAAGCCGTCAAAACAACCGTGGATAACACAGTGCGTGAATGGGGCGCTATCACGGCTATACTGCATGGCGCGGGGGCCAATAAACCCACTTTACTGCGCGATCTGGATGAAACCACTTTTAGGCGCACTGTCGCACCAAAAGTCGATGGGCTGCGTCATCTTCTCGCTGCGATTGATCCAAAACATTTGCGATTGCTGGTGAGTTTCGGTTCTATTATTGCCACTACCGGGATGCCCGGAGAGGCAGATTATGCCGTGGCGAATGAATGGTTAGCTACCCTGACAGCGGCTTTCCAAAAAGCGCATCCCACAGTCCGCTGTTTAACGCTAGAATGGTCAGTTTGGTCAGATATTGGCATGGGGAGACGCTTGGGCAGTGATGAGATTCTCGCTCAACAAGGCATAACGCCTATTTCACCCGATGTGGGCGTAGCGGTATTGCGTCAAGCACTGATGGCAAATGATTGGCCTTCGACTGTTGTCGTGACAGGACGCATGCCTGATGTCCCTACCCTACATTTGGAACGCCCAGATATGCCCTTTTACCGTTTTCTGGAAAAGCCGCGTGTTTATTATCCCGGTATTGAATTGGTGATAGACACTGAATTATCTTTGAACTCCGATCCTCATCTCAATGATCATATCTATGAAGGGCAACGGTTATTTGCTGCGGTGATGGGTTTGGAAGCGATGGCACAGGTGGCTTCTACGGTGTTGGGTGTCCAAAAAGTCCCTGTTTTTGAAAATGTCGAGTTTTCCCGCCCCGTGGTGGTTGAAGAGACGCGATCAGAAACGGTGCAAATCGCCGCACTGGTTCAAAATGAGGGCACAGTCGATGTCGCACTGCGTTGCGCTCAAACGGGCTTTAAAGTAGATCATTTCCGAGCGCGTTGTCGATTTGATGAGGTTGGGGAGACCAAAAACGCTAAACAATCACAAGTTATTGATTTAAAAACAGAAAATATTGAGATTGACCCTGAAAAAGAATTGTATGGCAGTTTACTGTTTCAAAAAGGGCGTTTTAAACGTCTCCGTGCCTATCGTCATATCGAGGCGACGCAATGTCTAGCCGAAATTGGAACGGATGATACTCAACTTTGGTTTGGGCGCTATTTTTCACCTGAACTGATGTTAGGCGATCCGGGTTCACGGGATGCCACTATTCACGCTATCCAAGCCTGTATTCCCCATGCCCAATTGTTGCCCATTGGCATAGACAGATTAAACTTTGTTGATGTCCATATCCCAGGCCCATGGACGGTTTCAGCGAAGGAACGTTGGCATGAAGGTGATCTATTCTGCTACGATTTGACGGTTCAGGGGCAAAATGGCGCATTACGAGAAACCTGGGCCGGATTGCGTTTACGCAAAGTGTCCCCGATAAGCTGGCAAAATGGCTGGATAGAACCTTTATTAGCACCCTACATCGAGCGTCGGATTCAAGCCTTACTGCCAAACGTATCGCTACGTGTTGCCATCCAGCATGAAGTCACTGAACAGCGGCGTACTCGCACCGAAAAGGCCCTCAAAAAGTGCTTGGGTGTTTCGACAGAATTGCTATGGCGCCCAGATGGCAAACCGGAATTACCCCACTCCGAGATGAGTGTCTCTGCTGCTCATGCGGGTGACTTGACATTAGCCGTAGCGGGATCATTCTCAATCGCTTGCGATTTAGAACCCGTTGTCAAACGCGATGAACAAGTGTGGGCTGATTTATTAGGCATTCACCAAGATTTGGTGGGCCTGATTTCTAAGGAAGCGAATGAGGATAATGATAGAGCAGCAACACGCATTTGGACAGCACGAGAATGTCTGAAAAAAGTAGGGGCCCTTTTAGAAACGCCTTTAACTCTGAAATCCCACGAAACTGATGGTTGGATAGTACTGGGTGCAGGGAAGATGACGATTGTTTCCTCAGTCGTTTCGGTGAAAACAAGTGACACGCCATTGGCAATTGCTGTGTTAATATAATTAATTGAATTGTTTGCGATTTTTGGAGTGCTTTAGTTTGCGGTTTTTGGGTTTTTGGAGTGCAAAATTTATTTTGCGATTTTTGGAGTGCGCCTGGGGTGTTAAATCTGTCGCCAAAAGCTTGCTCATTTTTCACTCTAGTTTTGTTCCGTGTTGCTGCAATAATTAAGGCCTAAACCTGGGGTGTTAAATTTCAGGTATTTTTGCTACTTTTTTTTCACCCTAGATTTGTAGGGTGGGTAAGCGGGCGACAATGAACTCAATAATAAACCCTTATGTCACCGCCCGTTTGCCCACCATCCCCCCATTTGGAATAAAAATAGGGTGAAAAATAAACCCAGAAATTGGTTCAAATTTAACACCCCAGAGTGCGCCTACGCAAAATAAATTTTGCACTCCAAGAGAAAAGAAGCAAAATAAATTTTGCACTCCAAGAGCAGCAAAATAAATTTTGCACTCCAAGAGAAAAGAAGCAAAATAAATTTTGCACTCCAAGAGAAAAGAAGCAAAATAAATTTTGCACTCCAAGAGCAGCAAAATAAATTTTGTACGAAAATCGGGCAGAAGCAAAATAATTTTTGTTTGAAACTCAGGCCGTCGCAAAATAAGTGGAGTAGCGAATTATGTATTATGAATGGCAACACATCATCACCTTTGAAGAAACGAATTTAGTCGGCAATGTTTATTATGCGAATCATATTCGCTGGCAAGGAAGTTGTCGAGAAATGTTTTTAAGGGATCATGCCCCTGGCATGTTGGCACAATTGAATCAAGATTTAGTCATGGTAACAACCCGCGTCTCTTGCGAATACTTTAACGAGCTATTTGCTTTTGATGAAGTGTCTGTGCGTATGCGAACCGGGGCTGTCACCGAAAGCCGTGTGACTATGTTGTTTGATTATGTTTGCAAACGGGATAATGGCGAAGAATTGATGGCGCGAGGTGAACAACAAATCGCTTGTATGTTAAAGAAAAATGGAAAAACCGTGCCAACGCCAATACCCAAATCATTGCGCGAAGCGTTGACACCTTATGTAAATGGTTAATTGTTAGACTTCATCATTTTCATAAAAATCATTTCAATTTGTGAGTTTTTTTAACTCACGCAAAGCCACAAAGCCGCCAAAATTTTTAATGATTAATTGTTAGACTTCAAAGATTTCCATCAAATCATTTGAATCTCATACAAGACTTTGCACCTTTGCGTCTTTGCGGCTTTGCGTGAGATTGGTTTTAAGATTGCTCCTAAATATTGATTTCATGGCGTTTTATTCACCCAGTTTTCAGCTCATTTTCAGCCAGGTAGCCACCCAACATCCTTGCCCACCATAGCCAGGTAGCCACCCAACGTTGTTTGCTCGCGCGCGCTAATTAATATAGAAATTTACTAGAAATTTTGAATTGCAAACTAAAGTTGGAACGGGCACATTTCTATTTTCCCGCTTGACTAAATGCTCCAACCCTTCAGTTGTTGAATGTGAAACGCAGTAACGAGCGTAGCGAGATCATAGCCCCAGGCTCCGCCCTCATCGTTATACATAAATCAAAATGTATTTCACGCAAAAGTTTTTGCGCGCAAAAACTGTATTTTGCATGACAAGTCACACGTGGCATACGCTTGATAACACAATACAACATAAGTGGACTCGAAATGTACATTGATTTCATTTATTGTGCGTGCTTGCCAATTTATCATCGTTAGTTTGACTTTACGTTCCAACTTTAGTTTGCATTGGAGTTCACACTTCGTATCGAAGCTACGCGAGATCAATTTTAGTTTGACTTGGAGTTCAAACTTTGCGCCTAAGTAAGTAATAACTAATTGATTACCCATTATCCATTATAAATAACATGACTATGCGTATTTGTACCTATCGTTCATCTCACGACAATGACTATCTTTTATATAGATTAGATTAGTAAATACCATTGCGTACCCATGCAAAAAAGTACCCGTCACAATCCATTTTCATTTTGCATGACTAGTCACAAACAAAAGTGGCATACGCTTGATGGCAAGCGTACAACATAAGTGGACTGGAAATGTACATTGATTTCATTTATTTTACTCGCGCGCTAATTATTAATGGTAGCCAAAAGTGTTGTAAAAAAGAGACATTCTTAAAATAGTTAACAAAATTTATTTTAAAAAAACTTGACTCTTTTTTTTACAAGAGAATAATATGCAAAAATATATTGATGGAACATAGATGAGATAGCTATAAACAAAAGTTTATAGTCAACCCATAAATATTTTTTATAGTTATAGATTTAAATAAAAGTTATTGGAATAAGAAGTCATTGAGAAGACTATACCATTTGCTTATAAATCAATAGGTTTCGTTTAGGGCTTATACTATTAAGTGTAGGTTTGATATTGTTGAAAACATGAAGCTCATTTGATGAGGAGGTAGGATTAATTATGAAAAAGAGTTTAGTTGTACCAATCCTATGCGCCATTGGGTTATCTACACACTCAGTGACGTATGCTGATTCTTTTCGTGAAGCGGGTGTGGATACCACAACGTCTGTCGGGAAATTCAAGGTTAAATTGGTTGATGAATATGCTGAGAAGTGGGGTGTCAAAGAAATTGAGAGTTCTCGGCTTTTTGACGCGCAAACCAAAATTGGCAGAAGTACATCACACCTTGATGGTAGCCGGACAGATAAATTTAAGGGAACTCGTATATGTGAAGATGGATATGTAGACTCATGTATTCGTTTTGCCCCGACTAGGATTAAAGACAGTACTTTTGCTTTGATACCTCTAATCAATGGCAATTTTTTTGATGATGGCCCTAATGAGACTGAAGAAATACATACAGAGGTTCTCTCTTTAAATCTGACAGATGCTGGTGACTGTGGAACAAAGTCGGCTAATGCTATTCGTGCCGGGAACGTCGCACCATATGCGGCGCGTAGCCTTGGTGAAGTAGAATCGTTTAAAACACCTGATAGTGTTGATAGTTATACAGCTAAAGGGTTCTTCAATTTATTCGTGGAAGTGGACGTTGATTGGAATAACGATGGAATCGTTGACGCAATGTTGTTTAACAATTACCCAATTGTTACCAAAAACAATGACATGGGGACATTTCCATCAGACGTGGTTTATGTACATGACAGTAATGATTTTGCTGTCCCTGTTTATGAAACAGCTACTCGTGCCCATGTCGGCTGGATTGTCATAGTGGGGCAGGGGATTGTTTCTGATTGTGATGACAATGAGAGTGATAAAGGAATTTTCGATAAATCATCACTTTCGATTGAACTTACCTCTTTCACCGCTACTGGAAATGAGGGAAGAGTATCCTTAGAATGGAAAACAGAAACTGAGATAGATTGCAACGGGTATCACCTTTGGCGGGCTAAAAAAAATGAGGCTGGTGAATATGTGGAAATTACGAGATTGACTGAGCAACTGATTTTGTCTGAAGGTGGAGTTCTTGATAAAGCTATTTATTCTTATGAAGACTCTGGTGTAATGCAGGGTAACATTTACTACTATGGTTTAGAAGATGTTGCTAAGGGCGTTAGCACTATACACTTGGAATCCATTGTTTCAACCACGACGGGAGGTGAAACCAATTAAATTGTGCAGTTTGGGGATGTCGGTGGTGATGCCACTTAAACATCTCATTTGGTAGGTTGCCATCAGATAGGCGTATAGGCGTGTCTATCTTACATGGCTAATTGTGAATTTGAACTAAACACTAGATAGACTACTAGAAGGGTAGGTTAATATGATAAATAGGAAGTTGACAATAGCAATCCTATGTTGTGGGTTGTCTGCATCTCCAGTGACATGGGCTGGAAGTTTTCCAAAGGCTGGCGTAGATACTGCGCCTTCATTGGCAAGGTTTGTACTTACTGTTTCCAACTCCTTTATCAATCGGCAAGCGGATGCACTAAGAGATCAACTAAGAGAGCGTTTTTGTCCGGGTAGAACGTGGACACATGAGTCAAGTGGGGAATGGAATGCTACACCAGAATGTACAAAAAATGAAAGGACAATTATAAGTCCTCTTATGTACCAAGCAGTGACCAAAATTGGTCGAAGTTCACCACACAACGATGGTGATATGACTGATGAACGCAGAGGGGCAAGGATATGCAAAACTGGTTCTGCGAATTCATGTGATGGTGATGGCTGGTTCAAAAAACGCATCAAAGATGCACATTTTGAGATACCTGATGAAGCAGAGGGTCGTCCTACAGACTTTCAAAATGGACCTACCCAAGCGCAAGATGATACTGGTGTTAAAGTTCAGGAAGTACATACCCAAATGATTTCATTGGACTTGAAGCCATTATGGCCTAATTGGAATACTCAAACTGAGTATGAGTCTGCAAATAGGATTCGAGCAGGAACTGCAGCACCCGAACAGCCAGCTAGTATTGGCGAAGTGGAATCACTTTCTTCTAGTGGAAAAGGATTTCCAGCGGAAAGTTTCTTCAATATGAACGTGGAAGTCGATTTAGACATGGATATGGATGGTGAGGTTGATTTTACACTCATTACCAGTAGTGGGAAAGAAACGTCTGATGGTGATGAACACTCTGATAATGATCTTGACCTTATTGGTGATTTTCCGCTTATCGTTCAGGGTTACAATTTACAGTCATTTCCTCCCAAGTTGGTTTACCAACACAACGCCACTGTGTGGGCCGTGCCTATGTATGACAAAGCTGAAATAGCTAGAAATGGAGGAGACTGGGAGGCTGGAAATGTAGGATGGCTGAGGCTGGCAGGGCATGGTATTGACTTTGGTCCTAACGCAGAGGATGAATGGGTTTGGGATAACAGAAACACAAGAAAACGTCCCAGAGCACCGAGTGATATGGAATTTGGTATAGGACTATTTAATAACTTTATTGAAAAGTTGCCAATTTTGCCGGTTAACCCTGTAGAGGTTCAAGTTTTTGAGAAAGAACCACCTCGTTGCAAGCTCTATGTTCTTCAAGATCACAAACTAAATGGTAGCCAGATTTTTACAATTAACCCAAACAACTTTGAAGTTGAGCCACTGAGTAGGATATATGCTGGTCTTGACATTGAAGGTTTGGCAACACATCCAAGCAACGATATGATTTTCGGTGCATCTGGCAATGATTCAGAGCGTCCGGGCTATCTCTATAGTTTTGATGTCAAAACGGGTAAGTTGACTGAAATTGGTGCCACTGGCTTTGGTGATGTCCCCAGTATCGACTTCCACTCAGACGGGACATTGTGGGGCTGGGTCAAAGGTAAGGGCCTTATCACTATTGACATTGATACCGGCAAAGGTACTATGGTGAAAGCCTTCCCGGGTGTCCTAGTGGAAGACATCACTTGGAATAACGCAGGTACGCATATTTACGCTGCCGAAAATACCAACTTGTTGGTTTATGAACATGCCACTCAAACTGTAGGCCTGGCGTGTAGCAACCTACCAGGTGAAACGGAAGCATTGGAGATGTTACCAGATGGTTCTTTGTTGTTAGGCATACATGGGGAAAGAAAAATTCTTCAATTTCAAGCTATTAACCTAGAAACCTGCGAAATCGTGTTTGGCTTGGACGTTCCCACAGATGCCACGATTAATGATGTAGAAGGCATTGCTTGGCCTATCAACTTGTGTAGCCAACCTTAATAATAAGAATCGTGTTTGATATAGTAAGCAAATAGACGTTTTGCCTACTACTTTCGTAACGCTTATTTCTGTGCATATTAATTATGTACGTGAATTTTGGTCGAAAGTGCTTTCGTGCTTTCGACCAACATAACTGTACTTATGTAACCTAATTAGGTGGTAGGTAAATATGAAAAAGAAGTTAACAGTACCCGTTCTATGCGCTATTTTTTCTATTTCACCACTAACATGGGCGGAACATTTTCCAGAAGCAGGTGTAGATACCGTACCTTCTTCAGGAGCATTTGAGGTAATCTTTACCGCAAACTTTATACGCACCAATCCAAGACTACAAAGTTTGGGCTTTTGTTCTGATTTGAACAGTCGAGTTTGTACTGATGAAATGAGAATGATTACAAGTGTATTGCTACATGATGCTCAGGCAAAATATGGCAGAAGTTCCCCACACATGGATGGTGACGTGACAGACGAAAGACACGGTACTCGGATATGCCAAGAAGGTAATCGGGACAGTTGTATGAGATTTGGCGAAACTAGAGTAAAAGACTCATCTTTTGTAGAGTCAATTTTTCCATCTCCTATTACTGAGGGTGACTATGGAGAGGATGGGCCTGTTGGGACTGAGGAAGTACATATCCAGATACTCTCTTTGAATATGAAAAATCAAGATTCTGCAAACGCAATTAGGGCTGGAAGTGCAGCGCCCACTCAACCACGTAGTCTCGGTGAAATGGAATCGCTAAATCCACCCGATAGCTCCGGCGGATTCCCGGCAGAAAGTTTTATTAATCTATACCTGGAAGTGGACATAGATTTTGACTCTAATGGCACGGTTGATCTTGTATTATACAACAAAGCTAGCGATCCCCTCGTTATTCTAAAAACGGGTTTAACTCAATTTCCACCCAAGTCGAATTACACATACATAAGTGAATGGGCAGTACCTGTTTATGCCAAAAATGCAAGAAATGATTTCATAGTAGCCTATCTCAGACTTGTGTCCGTTGAACCTAGCACCGTTGAGCCTAGCGAAATTGAGGAAATAGTAGAAAAAGAGGAAATAGTAGAAGAAAATGAGACTAACCCTTTATCTTGTAAACTCTACGTTCTTCAAGATCATGGACTGAATAACAGTCAGTTTTATTCTATTTCTCCAGATACCCTTGAAGTGAATCCATTGAGTCAGATTTTCCCTAAACACGACCTCGAAGCTTTAGCAACACATCCGGTAACCGATAAGTTTTACGTTGCATCAGGTAATGACACTAAAGATTCTGGTTATCTCTACAGTTTCAATGTCAACACGGCAGAATTAACAAAAATTGGTGACACCAGCTTTGGTGACGTTCCCAGCATTGCCTTTGATTCTAAAGGTATTCTATGGGGATGGGTTAAAGGAAAAGGCTTAATTACCATTGATGTTGAAACAGGTCAAGGGACTATGGTAAAAGAGTTTCCGGGTGTCCTAATAGAAGACATCACTTGGAATAACGCGGGTACGCATATCTATGGTTCTGAAAACACCAATTTGTGGGCTTATGAATATGCCACTCAAACAGCAAAACTGGCATGTAACAACCTACCCGGTGAAACAGAAGCGTTAGAAATACTCCCCGACGGTAGTTTGTTACTAGGCATTCATGGAGGAAAAAAGATTCTTCAATTCCAAGCGATTAATGTAGAAACCTGCGAAATTGTGTTTGGTGTGGACATTCCCACGTCAAATACCCTCAATGATGTTGAAGGCATTACTTGGCCCCTCAATGCCTGTAGCCAACCTTAATAATGAATAACAGGCTATCCAATAAAGTGAGCAATTAGTCAATTGCTTACCCTTTCTCTTTTTACCACGCTCTCAGCGTGGTTTTTTTTGTCTCGCATTTTCTCTCCAAAGATAATCGAAGCATTCAGTGCTATAACGATAGCAATTTAAGCATACGTGTTTTCATAAGTTATCTTTGCATATTACCTCTTCAAAATTCCATAACAACTCAAAGTGTTTTGCAATATCAAGTCAATGTTGCGCTGAGTTCCAAAGCAGCTACTGTCGCGACTTGGGTTGAGTTAGCACTCTTATTGCCGAATGGAGTTGAACTTCAAGCCGTGAACAGTGATTATGTTATGTGCGATATCAGCAATTTGCTGACCATTATTTGCTCAATGACTGATATCAGTCTTGAACAAGCCAATAGCCTCAGCCATACGGTAGGCATAGATGTTGAACTCACAGACGTGGGCTTATTACTGCTAACGTTTGGAGCCACAGTAAATCGATATAGCCTTTGTAGGCGAAAACGCTTTTCGATCTGATCTGATTTATCGTTTGAAAGAAATAACGCAAGAGACGCAAGGGGCGCAAGAGACGCAATATTTATTCTCTAGCGTCTTTAGCGTCTTTAGCGTCTTTAGCGTTTATCATTATACAAGGTGAAAAAACCATGTCCCCTCAAACTTTTCCTCTCATATTACCTCTCTTGCTTATCAGTACGCTTTTTTTCAATGCTGTTGAAGCGAATCCTCAAGCACTTGTCAGACACATTAAACCAGATGATGCTTTACGCATAGAAATCCCAGAAGCGGGTATTTATTGGTTATCTTATGAGGATTTAGCCGATGCGGGGTTGCAACCGCAGTTCATGAATCCTCAACGATTGCGTCTTTTTAATCAAGGTGAAGAAGTGGCTTTAAGTGTCATTTCAGAAGAACCTGATTATTTTCAACCCGGTGATTATATTGAATTTTATGCCCAAAGCCTTGATACGATTTTCACAGATACGAATGTTTATTGGTTGTATTGGCGAAAGAAAGGTTTTGGTAAACGTATGGCTCGGATTAATGGCAAGGTAACTGGCGAAGCGCAACCTATCAGGGCCTTTTATGATCGTTTCCTTATGGAGAAAAACAATACATGGGATATCTGGACAGGTTCGCCTGATACACAAGATTACTGGTTTTGGGGTAGACTCAATGCTTCAGATGTGAAAACGTATACCGTCAAATTGCCGGCTTTGCCGCTAGAACAAACCGAGGTTGTCGTTCGAGTCGGTTTTCGAGGGCGTTCCACCGCGCCACCGTATCCCAATCATCATACTGTCGTTTATTTGAATGACATTTTGATTGGCAATGTGCGTTGGGATGGTGATGCTGAATATGTTCAAGAAATGCGCGTTTCGTCAGCCCTGTTCGACAATAAATCTAACACCTTGAAGATTGAATTACCCGGCGATACGGGTGCAGTCGTGGATACGGTTTATCTCAATTGGATTGAAATAGACTATTGGCGGCCTTTTGAGGCCGTGGAGAATAGTTTGATATTGACGGTGAATAGCAACGGTAAAGTGCAAATAGCGGTTAATAAATTGAGTCAACCAGAGATTCTGGTTTATGACATCACTGATCCGAACACGGTTGCTGAAGTCGTGAATGTTTTGGTGGAAAAGGAAGGGAAGGGGTATAAGGCAGTTTTTGAGGATAGGGTGACTGAATCCAAAACGTATTATGTTTTAAGCATTAATCAATATAAACAACCACCTAGCACGACGCTTTGGCAACCAGCCAAGTTAAAGCATCCTAAAAACGGGGCAGATTACATCCTGATTACGGATAAAGCCTTTTTACCGGCCGTAGAACCCTTGTGTGCGTTCCGCAAACAACAAGGTTTGCGCGTTAAATCGGTGAGTGTTGAAGAGATTTATAATGAATTTAATCAGGGCCTGTCTGATCCGGCTGCCATAAAGGCCTTTTTGAAATACACTTATGAAAACTGGAGCGGCCCTGCGCCGACTTATGTCTTTTTAGTGGGCGATGCGAATATGAATTATCGGGCTAGAAAAAAACCAAATAAAGTGCCAGCACATCTGTATTTGTCCGTGGGTTCAAAAAATCTCCTCATTCCTGATGATAACTGGTATGCCGATGTGTGGAGTGATTACATGGGTAATTACATTTTACCGGAGATGATGATTGGGCGAATTCCTGGCGATAGTCCAAAAACGGTGGCTCGCATGATTGACAAAATCATTCGTTTTGAAAAATCCACTCATACCTATTCTAAAAATGTGTTACTGATAGCGGATTCAAGTCAAAAAGAAGAAGTCTTGAATGAGGTTCTCGTTGACACTCTACCGGGGGGATTTAATGCCGATAAAGTTTATCTGGGTGCCTATCTCAAAAACGCGGAGACGGAGGAGCAGAAAAAGAAACAGATTGCAAAAGCGACGAGAGATATTATGGCGAGTATCAACAAGGGTGCGATGATTACCAACTATGCAGGGCATGGTACAGTCGATAGATGGAGTCAATCGAAGGGCTTATTTGGGCCTTCAAATGTCCATCGTTTGAGGAATAAGGACAATTTAACCTTTGTACTCGCCTTGACTTGCGTCAACGGCCAATTCGCAACATCAAACAAATACAGCCTAGCAGAAGAATTTATGCTGGCGAAGGGCGGCGCGATTGGCGTTTTCTCCTCCAGTGGCTTGACTTATACAGGCGAAAACGAGCTGTTATCGGCTCAAGTGTTTTCAATGATATTTGAACAAGGGGCAAGAACCTTAGGAGAAATCACGACACAAGCGAAAATCGCTGCCTACAATGAAGGAATTTCAACGGGAGTGATCAGATCGTTTATCCTGTTCGGTGATCCGGCAACGAGGTTAAAAGAGTGGTGATAGTGGTAACAATCGTTTGAATCAGAATTGTAGAGACGCGATGCCTCGCGTCTCATCTTCACGTCTCATCTTCGCGTCTCATCTTCGCGTCTCATCTTCGCGTATCCGGTTCGTAGAGACGCGATTCAAAGAAGAGACGCGAGGCATCGCGTCTCTACAGATGCTGCGTATCCGGTTCGTAGAGACGCGATTCAAAGAAGAGACGCGAGGCATCGCGTCTCTACAGATGCTGCGTATCCGGTTCGTTGTACTATGTTCAAACAGCAAAGAAAGCATATAATGCAAAGGAATAACGAGTGATTATGCGCTGGTTGGCTTGTTTATTGATTTTCGTGATGGAAATGGTTGGGGCAACTCCCCCTATCATTGATCTGGTTAAGGTTCAAATTATAAATGGACTCAAAATGTACATTGACTTCATTTATTCTGCGTGCTTGCCAATCTATCATCGTTATACACAAGTTGTTTATGGCTTAAGCCCAAACTTCGGCTCAAAGCTGCGCGAAATCAATTTGAGTTTGATTTTCCGTTCAGACTTCGGCTCGAAGCTACGCGAGATCAACCCTGTTCCGCTACCGAAAACAATGGCACTTGTATTACCTGTGCTGCCCTACGTAGAGAGGCATCGAGCGTCGCCAGTGGCACTGCTTCTCGTTTGGCTAAATCCAAATAAGCAGCATCATAAGATGACAAACGTTGTTCTCTTGCCAAAGTCACGATGTCATCGCTAATATGAGGGAAAGGCTCTTGTACGACTTGGATCGACACTGTTCGTAACAACTGGATAAATTGAGCACTTTTAGACTTAGACAATCGTTGCCGACGTTCAGCAACCAGCAATGTATTAACGACTTCTAAAGTCCAAATAGCAGGCACAATAGCGACTGCGTTAGTGAGACTTTCTAATACTTTATCCGCGTAATCACTCGTTTCATCTTCAAAACACCAAACCATAACCACAGAGTTATCAACGACAAAACGTTTAATCATCAATGCCTCCCTTCTTCAATCAATTCTTTGATACTTAAACCATCAAGTCTATTTCCCTTACGAAATGCTTTGATTTGCTCAATAGCATTTTGCGTTTCATTTTTATCAATTGAGAGGCGCAGACTGGCTATATGAGATAAAAAATTAACGATCAAATCGTTCAGATTGGGAAAAGACTTTAACTCTCTACCCAACATATCGGGTAATTCGATGGTGATTTGCATATTGGCTCCTAAATATTGATTTTATGGCGTTTTATTCACCACGTTTTCAGCTCATTTTCAGCTAGGTAGCCACCCAACATTCTTGCCCACCATAACCAGGTAGCCACCCAACGTTGTTTGCCGATCAGAAATATAATATTATCTAGTAAATATTGATATGTCAACATCCTAAAGGGCGTTTCCCCAAGGCCTCGTCAAAGTCAAAGCTCAAGTCAGGTGGTGGTGACTAAGTACTTTCGCCAAAAATTTTCAGGTATTTTAATAGAAGCAATGTTTATTTGTAATTAGAGACGCGAAGCGTCTCTTTGCGGTAAAATACCTGTTTATTTGTGCTTCAGTACTTAACCAAATATATCTTATAGATTTTCATAAAAAAAATCATAATAAGAGCGAACGCCCTTTTATTTAAATAAGGAAAAATCCCATTATTTCGAGTGTCCCCAAAATTCGTTATAATCAGGATTTTTCCAAAAGGCACAACCGCGACTTTGTGAACGAGGCAAAAGTTCTTCGCGAAAAACTTTTGCCTCAAACGCTGGACAGTATAGTCTCCCCCAAATAAATATGAATAGAATTGTCAGCAAAAGTCTCAACTTAATACCAATCACGGTAAATGTTTTCAGTTTGCGCTGGTTGGCTTGTTTATTGATTTTCGTGATGGAAATGGTTGCGGCAACTCCCCCTATCATTGATCTGGTTAAGGTTCAAATTCAAGATAGGGCTGAACTGAAACGTTTGCAACAACTTGCTAGTGATGTCGATGATCACTATTCTGATTGGCTACAAGGTTTCAAAACAATTTATGCCGATGATGCTGAACAAGCTATGCTGAAAGCGGCTGGTTTTAATGTCCAAATCGTGATTGAAAATCTTTCTGACTATTACGCACAACGCGCTGCGAGGGATAGGCTGACTCGGCAAGCTATAACACATTCAATGGGTGGTTTTCGTACCCTTGCTGAAATTGAGCAGACTTTGGAACGCTTGAGCAAAACTTTTCCCAACATTGTTGCTCAATTTTCGATAGGTCAAAGTTATGAAGGGCGCGATATTTGGGCTATTCGTATTTCTGATCATCCTAATGTTTATGAACCAAGCGAGCCGACAGTGTGGTTTGATGCTTTACACCATGCCCGTGAAGCGATGTCTGGTGAGTCATTGTTATTGTTTGCTGAGTGGCTTGTCAATCATTATGGGGTTGATCTCACCGTAACTCGTTTAATCAATTCGCGTAATATCTTATTGATTCCTTGTGTTAATCCCGATGGCTATGAATATAATCGCCAACAGCATCCTAACGGTGGCGGTTTGTGGCGCAAAAATAGGCGTAAGCATGACAATCAGAGCTATGGTGTTGATTTGAATCGTAATTATGGTTGGGAATGGCGATATGATAGTCCTGATCCAAATAATGGAAATTATCAAGGAACGGCTCCCTTTTCTGAACCGGAAACGGCTGCCATTCGGGATTTGCTTGCGCAACAAACGCCCTCTCTGTCGGTTTCCGTGCATACTCATGGTAATGAATGGATGTATCCGTGGGGATATACTGCTTTGCCTACGCCAGATGAGGCTATTTTTCGCACCTACGCTGCTAAAATAGTGGCTACCAATGGTTATACGACTGATACTGCTTGGAATTTGTACGGTATCACTCGTGGTGCCAGCGATGATTATCATTATGGCCTGTATAACAGTTTCGCCTTTACCGTAGAAATTGGCTCTTTTGAGGATGGGTTTTGGCCCCCTCCAACTCGTATTCCGGCGTTATTCAATACCGTGCAGCCGGGTTATCAGAAGAGTACACAATGGGCTGGGGCTTGGGCTGAAATATTGGCACCGCTTTGGACTGAGCAACAGGGTAATGGTGATGAGTGGTTTCAGGCAGGGGAAATCTGGCATTTGAGTCTGCTCATTAAAAATGAAGGGGTTTTACCTTTGAATGCTGAGATATCAGTCTCTTCCCATACGCCAGATATTCTGATAGATGATGGGCCGCCCATCAAGATTTCACTGGCACCGCGCCAAGAAGCTTTAACACCCCCCCTTCAATTCCATTTTGCTGATCTGATTGAGAGTGAAATACCTTATATTTTGGATATTGCTCTCAATTATGACGGTTTTATTTCCAATGAACCGCTCAAAATTTTGTTAGGCCCTCCCCTGATTTTAGCCGATAATTTAACGACGATTGCCGTGTTGGGACAAGTGGCTCCGGGGAATTTAGTGCGTCTTTTTGTATATGGAACGACTCAAGTAACGGCTGATGTATTTTGGTCGTTGGAAACGACTACCGCTCAATATTTGCCAAACATTGAAGGCGCGGTTTATTTGGCCGGTAATATTCAACCTTTATTAAAAGGTATGACTGACAGAAATGGTCAGCTTAGTGGCTTATTACACTTACCGGAATCAAGCGAACTTTCTGGTAAAACGGTTTACCTACAAGCTTTATTGGATTATGAGGGTAAGCCGTTTGTCAGTCGATTAACGAAGGTGCGATTTGAATAAGGAATATCAAAAAAACGCAGGGCTACTCTATGCACACAAATAATTTGTAACAAACTGTCGGCTCCAGCTTCGCCGCAGAGCCGCAGAGAATGAGAGAAATTAAACAAACCGGCTTGAATTGCCTTTTGGGATAATTATTTTTTTGGAACTTCCTAAGTGAGCATACGACAAATTTTAGGTCGAATGCAACGGGTTTCGCTTTCGCAATAAGAAATAAACGCGCTCTCAGCCTTTTAGGCTCGCGAAATGTACAGTTTAACCATCTCTTCTGCTAATTCAATGTCTGGTGTGACAAGGGCATTCAATATTTTACTGTATACCGTTTCATTTCGACTGACATCAAGCAGTCGTGCTGCCCAGTCTGAATCGTTGCGCTCAAATAAAACACGGTAATAGGCACCATTCACATCAAAAATGAAATTGATATTTTGTTCGATCAACTTAATACTCATAACCCGTTATCCTTGTTGTGTTATGTTTTAAAAATAAATAAGGGGAAAGGTGCAAAATTTTAAAGGGTTTGCCATACCAACCCTCAAGGCTTGCCTTTTCCCATTTATGACTTTTTGCTCATTTTGACCTGATACATATTGGCATCTGCCTTTTTGATTAATTCATCTGGAGAAAGCCTCTCCTCTGCATGACATTCAGAAAGTCCAAAACTAAAATCAATGGGAATACCCGCCATTTTTTGTTGATTCAACTGTATTCTAGTTGCCTCAATCAAGTTATGAGCGCCTTGCCGTTTTATTTTTGGAAAAAGGATCAAAAATTCATCTCCTCCCATCCGAAACAAATAATCTGAGGCACTGATCACGCCTTTGAGAGAATTCACAACGGTGTTGATTAATTTATCACCTTCTGCATGATTGTAAGTATCATTAATTTTTTTTAAGTTGTCTACATCTAAATAACAAATAACAAAACTGGAACATTCATATTTAGCCATTTCAATTTGTTTGGCTAATATTTCATAAGCAAATCTTCGATTAAACACGCCTGTCAGTTCATCTGTGATTGACATCTTCTCTAATTTTTCCAGTGCCTTTTTTAATTCTATATGGACGTTTATCCTAGCAAGCACTTCTTCCGCTACAAAGGGTTTAGTGATATAATCAACACCACCCGCTCTAAAAGCTTTTAATTTCTCAGAAGTCTCAAATAATGCGGTTATAAATATAACCGGAATTTTTTTTGTACTATCTTGTTTTTTTAAGTGTTGGCAAACTTCTATTCCGTCCATATCAGGCATCATAATATCCAGCAAAATCATAATATCAGGGCGTTTTTTTTGCACAAACTCTAGTGCTTTGGCACCATCTTGGGCCACAGCGGGTCGATATCCCTTATCTTTGAGTATACTGCCCAGCATTTGAAGATTCTGCTGATTATCATCCACAATCAAAATCAGTGGTTTTTTGTCATGGTTTGTCATATCAGTTATCAATTATCAAAACGGGCCTATTTGTGATGTTCAAGGCCAATATCATAAAAACTTCAATAATTGGAGGTTATTGTCGCGATATGCGATAGAAAAAATATCCTGTGTTCCTCCAAAAACACCTGTTTTCTGGGAACCTTAGAATTAAAAATAGGGACTCAAGAAAGCAGAATACTCTCCAAGATTAAAAAATCCGTTTATTTTGAAAACTCTAACGATATGAATTTTAAAATTGAGACGCGAAACTAAACCGCGAATTGTAGAGACGCACGGCCGTGCGTCTCTACTTCGCCAAAAATTTTCAGGTGCTTCGGCGCAATCCAGGGCGAAAGCCCTTTGCGGTAAAATACCGGTTTATTTGTGGTTCAGTACTTATAAGAAGGCAGTGTCATCCAGTAGTCGTTATTTTCGTTTCTGGCTGATTTAAGGTGTCTTTTAATTCTTTTATTATTGTCGGAAATGCTTTTAAGCTCTCTTCGATATTTCTGATGTCAAAATTTTGAGCCAATTCGCGCACTTTTTCAGCATACAAGATTAAACATTCAATATGATAAGCATTGCCTAGTTTTATCACTTTTTCTGCAAACTCTTCAAGCACATCGATTTCCATCACACTGTTCATTTCTTGCCATATTGGCATAATCTCTTTTTCCAGTACATCGGTTAATTGGGGAAGTCTCGCCCTATTTTCAGGGCTAATATTGCTCAAAATATCAATTAACGTTTCTGTTTTATTTACATTTTTTGGTTTGAAATAGTCTGATAGTTTATCAAACAGATCAGGCCAATTAATTGGTTTAGGCAAATAACCATCAAAACCAAATTCTTTTAGTTTTCGGTTTTCGCCGATTGTGTGAGAAGCGGTGAAAGCGATAATGGGTATATCGGAAGTCATTGGGTTCTCTTTTAGGCGTCTGGTTGCCTCATAGCCGTCCATCATTGGCATTTTTATATCCATTAAAATCATATCAGGATGACATTCAGAAGCTAGGCGCAAAGCTTTTTGCCCATCGCTTGCTTCGATAACGCTCAAAGCGACTTGAGAAAGCCATTCATTGATGATATTGCGATTCGATTCAATATCATCTACAACCAACACTAAACCCTTCCCAAAAGTCATATTCTTTAAATAAAATGAGCACTCTTGTGTCTCACTAGGATTTGCGGTGGCAGAAATATTGACATCGTGTAAAGTGATTTCAAAAAGGCTCCCTTGGCCTACTTTGCTTGTGAGTGAAATTTGACCCTTCATCATTTCTACCAATCGTTTGGTGATGGCTAATCCTAATCCGGTACCCCCATATTTTCGGGTACTTTGCCCATCCTGTTGTCGGAAAGATTCAAAAATAATCGTTTGTTGATCCTTCGCAATACCAATGCCAGTATCTTCTACAGAGATAACAAAATCAAATTTTGTGTATGGCTTTGTTTTATAAGTATTTTTTGCCGTTAATTTGATGTATCCTTTTTCGGTAAACTTGACGGCATTACCGATCAGATTAAGCAGCACTTGCCTGACTCGAACGCCGTCTAGTAGCAGTGCAGGTGGTAAATTTTGATCAATATCGACTATTAATTCTATTTCTTTTTCGGCTATTGTCATCGCAAACATATTTTGTAATTCATTGAATATAGTGTAAGGATTAACCACTTCATACTGAATTTCTAGTTTTCTGGCTTCAATTTTAGATAAGTCAAGTATATCATTAATCAAAGTGAGCAAACTGTTCCCTGCCATTTTTATGGATTCTAAATAACTCTTTTGTCTTTTATCTGTTATCAATGAGGATAACAGTTCACTGAAACCAATGACGGCATTCATGGGTGTGCGTATCTCATGGCTCATCGTCGCCAGAAATTCACTTTTGGCACGATTGGCTGAATTCGCCGATGCTATGGCTTGTTTCAAGGCCTCTTCCGCTTGCTTGCGTTCTGTGATATCTTCTTGCACTGATACCCAATATGGCTTGCCTGATATTTCAAGCGCACTGATATGAGCGTATGTGATAAAAAGGCTACCGTCTTTTTTTCGGTTCTTGATCTCGCCTTGCCAAACAGCCTTTTTTTTCAAAATAGCCATCATCTCTTTAATGATCTGAAGACTTTTTTCAAAGGGCCCAGCGTGGAGAATCGAGATATGTTGTCCTTTCAATTCCTCTCTCTCGTACCCAAACATGCTGTCAAAAGCGGGATTGGTCAAACAGATATGACCCAAGTCATCAACGAGAGTGACCCCTTCTGCCATACTTTCTAATATCTTTGATTGTACGATCAGTTTCTCTTCTGCTCGTTTACGCTCGGTAATATCTTGTGTGAAACCGTATAACCATAATGGTTTTCCGTCTGGATTATATTCAACTTTGCCCCCAGAATGAACAAACCGCATATTGCCCTCTTTTCTGATAATGCGGTAATGAGAATCAAGCGATTTTTTTCCTGTAAAAGCGGCTTGTAGTTCTTCAGCTAATTTGTCTTGATCGGCTGGGTGTACAAAGAGCATGAAATTGTCATAGCTTGGTGACACTTCTTTTTGAGTGACACCCAGGATTTGAAACATTTGGTCTGACCATTCTTGTTCACCTGTCGTCAAATTCACGGTATAGCTGCCAAGGTTTGCAATTTCTTGTGCCATTTTGAATTGCAAGTCTCTTTTCCGCAATGTTTCTTCTACTTGCTTGCGTTCACTGATGTCGCGAGCTGCGGAGAGAATGTATTTTGAATCATTCCACTTAATCAAGCCTAAACGAACATCAACTTGGAAAGTGCTGCCATCGAAGTGTCGGTAAACACCTTCTAACATGAGCGGTATGCCAAACGCCATTTGCTGCCATAATTTTTTCAAGTGTTCTAAATTTATCCCGATATCGATGTCTGAAATGGATAGCTTTAAGAGTTCTTGACGGGTATATCCCACGCTTTCACAAGCTTTCAAATTAACATCAACAAAGCGGCCTTCGAGATCGTGGACGAAAATCGCATCAACGGCCTGTTCTACTAAACTGCGAAATCGTTCTTCACTTTCTCGCAGTGCTTTTTCCGTTTGCTTACGTGCGGTTATATCTTCGGCAGTGCCAACGACACTGACAATTTTTCCATCCTCTCGCATCGGCGCGATACTGAAAGTGATAATGGCTCGACTGCCATCTTGACGAATAATTTCTGTTTCAAATTGAGAAATAGTTTCTCCGTTACAGGCCACTTTAATAAATTGCGGGTTAATTTTGGGCAAGGTTTCAGGTGTGAATACGATAGAAAAGGGTTGTCCAATCAGTTCCTCAACAGGATATCCCGTTATCTTTGAGCAGGCTGGGTTGATTTTCAAAAATTGACCTTCTAAATCAAGCACAAATATCGCATTAGTGGCACTATTCATAATTTTTTCAAGAAATTTATGGGTTTCTTCTCGTGCCTTTTCCGCCCTTTTTTGTTCGGTAATATCTTGATGACTCGCACGTCTACCCAGCCAACGTCCATCGATATCAAATACGGGTTGACAAACATGAGCAAGCCAGCGTATTTCACCATTGCGCGTTGTGATGCGAAATTCTGAAAAATAGGTTGGGTAGTCTTCTTTAAAAATGTGGTTTTGTTGGAAGTGTTTTTTGAAGCTCAATAAGTCATCGGGATGGATAATCTCTTCTAACAATTTAGGATTTCTTTGGAACTCTTCATTTGAATAGCCGCTAATCCGTTGACATGAAGGGGAGACATAGAGAAAATTACCTTTAGGATCAATCCAATATTCCCAATTATAGGTAAAATCGGCGACAGTGCGAAGCCGATCTTCGCTATCCCGCAATGCTTTTTCTGCGTACTGGCGTTCGGTGATCTTATCTGAGAGGTGTAAAAAACCAATCAACCCCTTTTCAGTCCGCTTACGCTGACTCCTATCCGTTATCAATGCAAAACTGAGCGAGGAGTGGGTGATGTCATCTTTAAGGCTTGTGACCTTTAAATAAACAAAGACATCACGGCCCTTTTTATGTTTTAAAGTGATTTCATAACTGCGATGCAACGTAGAAGTGCTTTTTGAGCGTTCTTCTTTAAAAATATTCCGGTTTGCGTCATCAAAAAAATCATATAGCTTTTTGCCCAGGATTTCTTCTTGATGATAACCCAGCATAGTGCAAAGTGATTGATTCACTTCAAGAATTTTGGCAGATTGATTGAACAAGCAGTAACCTTCTGAGGTGGTTTCAATAATACGCCGATATTGCTGTTCATTGTTTTGCAATGCTTGCTTCATCAGTTATCCGTTATCCGTTATCAGTTATCCGTTATCCGTTATCAAAAGAGCCTGTTGCAAAACTCATGTAATTACAGAAAAAAACAGGAGTAAAGCGGCGAAAGCGATTTTGTTTGCCAGTTCCCAATGCTTTGGCGTTTTGCAAGTTCATCACACATCACACATCACAATTCTCCGTAACGCTTTCCACACTTTTTCCACAGACAAATCCTCATAACAAGCTGGCGATATAGCAGATAATCCTCGATAGGTACATTTTTTACTGAAACAGGGGGCACAAGGAAAATTAGCTTGTAGGTGATTTTGTTGTAATCCATAAGTGCCAGTTCGTGCAGCTTGGGTTGCGCCATATAACGTCACAGAATGTACGGCTAAAGCGGCAGCAAGATGAGCCAATCCGCTATCAACACCGACGATGGCCTGTGCTTGCGCTAATTCGGTGGCAATACCCTGTAAATTGCTTTTAGGTATCAGGCTAATGTTTGAGTGAATGCTGGCAATTTGCTTAGCACGATCATATTCTTGAACAGTGTTCCAAGGTAAACGTATCAAAAAACCAGCGGCCGTAACACGTTGAGCCAATGCTATCCAATAACTATCTGGCCAGTGTTTTGTCACCCATGTTGTTCCATGTAAGAAAATGACAGTAGACAAGCTATTGGAAGTGGGGCATTGAGGCTGAAAGTGCTTTACAATCCCATAATCAGGTGGGCTATCTGGCAAGGGATAATCGAGCACTGAGGCAAACAATTGCCTTACCCGCGTCACAGCATGTTGATTTTTAGGAATAGCATAACGTTGTTGATAGGCCAAAGCGGCTAACGGTTCACGCGCTGAATGACGATCTAAGCCGCAACGCTGTCCGCGTGCTTTTAAAGTGAGCCAGGCACTTTTAATTAATCCTTGTGCATCAATCACTTTATCATATTGTTTCAGTTTCAATGTCTGAATAAATTGATGCCATTTGCCACTATACCATGTTTGCCAAGGTTGTTTACGCCACCGCCTTAACGCGACGGGAATAACGCGCTTAACGACTGGATGCCAAGCTGGAATTTCTGCAAACGTTTCTTCCACTAGCCAATCACATTGCAAATCGGGATAGTGTTTTTGGGCATCAGTGAGAGCGGGTAAAGTATGAATGACATCACCTAATGAAGACGTTTTAACGATTAAAATCTGCATCTATTCAGTTATCAGTTATCAGTTATCAGTTATCAGTCATCAGTATAAAACGCTGATTTAATTGATTGACGGGCGCATTTCTAAAAAAAGGGTCATCAAGATAAATCTTGAAGGCGCGATTTTCAAACCCAATTGATTTTGCGAAAACTCGATTTTCAAACCCAATTGATTTTGCGAAGACTCGATTTTCAAACCCAATTGATTTTGCGAAGACTCAATTGGAGTGCAAAATTTATTTTGCCAAGTCGCACTTTTGCGAAGACTCAATTGGAGTGCAAAATTTATTTTGCGAAGGCCCACTTTTGCGAAGACTCAATTGGAGTGCAAAATTTATTTTGCGAAGGCCCACTTTTGCGAAGACTCAATTGGAGTGCAAAATTTATTTTGCCAAGTCGCAAAATTTTAGGCCAAATATTGTTCCGAATTTTGCTGGAAAAAGGAGCATGACATAATAAAAATATTATAAGTTATTAATAATACATAAGTTAATGGTATTATTGGAAAGATTAATATTTTAATCCTTAAGTTTGCCTACTTAAGTATAATTTGATTGGTAAGCGATATTGGCTAACTGATAATTGATAATTAATAATTGATAAAGGATAAATAACCCATGTCTTCTCATTCACAAAGTCGCAAACGTAGTGCCAAGCCTACGACTTCTCATTCACAAAGTCGCAAACGTAGTGCCAAGCCTACCGCTTTTCATTCACAAAGTCGTCAACAAACAGCCAAGCCTACGACTTCTCATTCACAAAGTCGTCGTCAAGACGCTGGCAAGCCTACGGATTTTCATTCACAAAGTCGTCAACAAACAGCCAAGCCCACGGATTTCCATTCACAAAATCGTCGTCAAGACGCTGGCAAGCCTACGGATTTCGATTCACAAAGTCGTCGTCAACACGCTGGCAAGCCTACGGATTTTCATTCACAAAGCCGTCAACATGCTGGCAAGCCCACGGATTTCGATTCACAAAGTCGTCAACACGCTGGCAAGCCCACGGATTTCCATTCACAAAATCGTCGTCAAGACGCTGGCAAGCCTACGGATTTCCATTCACAAAGCCGTCAACACGCTGGCAAGCCTATGGATTTCCATTCACAAAATCGTCGTCAAGACGCTGGCAAGCCTACGGATTTCCATTCACCAAATCGTCGTCAAGACGCTGGTAAGCCTACGGATTTTCATTCACAAAATCGTCGTCAAGACGCTGGCAAGCCTACGGATTTCCATTCACAAAGTCGTCGTCAAGACGCTGGTACGCCTACGGATTTTC
>Ga0190315_1000207_pt1 | contig 36605 bp, 31 predicted proteins | sample 48701101_MG_FD_161673 | JGI IMG/M metagenome (GOLD analysis project Ga0190315, IMG submission 161673) | Hydrothermal vent sediment bacterial communities from Southern Trench, Guaymas Basin, Mexico - 4870-11-0-1_MG | ecosystem: Environmental > Aquatic > Marine > Hydrothermal vents > Sediment ...
TTCTCAAATTCTTCTCGACTAATATCGCTGGGGTAAATTTTTCTCATAAGTTATTCCTTAATTATTGATTATTTTAGTATATTTTTTGATTTTAACACATATAAAAGATTTTGAACAGGTTCTTAGGAAAAATACGCAGGCAAGGGGTTGTTGGCCTGCCGATAGAGGGGGATTGCGCTGTGGAACCAGTCGTTCCAGAAACTCTGTATTTGCGAATACGCCACCTTGGACTTTTAATACGAGTAGCTATATTCGGGTTTATGTGACGGATGCCTTTAATAGAACAGACCGATTTAAGGTTTATGACTCTGGCAAGTTACTCGGAGAAACCTCGAAGCCATCAGGTAAGGGGAGTTGTGGAAGTGATCCTGTGAGATGCTATAACGATCGTTCGAGCAGTTCCGGTTATTTTGATCTGAATCCAGGCAAACACGCTATCACAATCGTTCCGTCTATGTCCAAAAGCAATGGCGCGGCTTATTTTCTTGTCGTTAAAAGAAGCGCCCCTAGTAAGAGCAGAGGCGTTTTACAATTCCATACCAGACATTATCGGGTTCGCGAAAATAGTCGTTCAATCGCTGTCATCGTGACGCGCCGGGGCGGTAAATATGGTACGGTATCGGTGCGCTATGGCACTTCTAATGGCAGCGCGCGTTCTGGAAAGGATTATAAAGGTCGTTCGGGCCGACTGATTTGGAGAAATGGCGATTCTAGAGCCAAAGTCATCCGGGTAAACATCATTAACGATAGTGTCCGGGAATCGACAGAATATTTCAGGGTGAATTTGGGCGGAGTCACCGGAGGTGCGAAGCTGGGTTCTTCGAGAACCACATCAGTGACTATTTATGATGATGATCGCATTCCGCCAATCTCCTCCAAATGCCATGCGGTTTTCACGGCTAAGGACAGAAAACTGTTTATTCCCTTGATTAACATGCCTTTATTGGATCCCATCACGGGCAGACCAGTCGGCAAGGCGGCAGTCTTTAAGGGGACTTTGGAATTGGTTGAAGGGGTAGAGGATTTTAAAGTGATCCCCAACAGCATGTCGTTTGTCAAGATGTTGACTAAGAATAACAAATGCCATGCCTCTTACTCCTATACTAACCGAAGAATTTACATTCCTTATTTGGATGTGCCTTCGGTGATGGTGGTGCCGCCTAACGTGGTTGCTCCTGGGCCAACGCAAGTATTTCAGGCCCATTTGCAGCAGTTGCCTTTGTCTGATGACATCTTCCATTTGACGTACTATCGGTATCTCTACACGATTAAGAGATAAGTTTTAACTCTCCCAAACCCCCTTTTTTTTCAAAGGGGGCACCCTTCTTAGGTTGGATAAGAATCAAAATCCCAATTTCAAACCCTAACGCAAAATCAATTTTGCACTCCAACAACAACGCAAAATCAATTTTGCACTCCAACAACAACGCAAAATCAATTTTGCACTCCAACAACAACGCAAAATCAATTTTGCACTCCAACAACAACGCAAAATCAATTTGGAACGTAAATTAATCGCAAAATAAATTTTGCACTCCAACAACAAGGCAAAATTTGGAACATAAATAGTACGAAAAACAAAATAATATTTGTTTAAGCCCCCCTTGAAAAAGGGGTTGGGAGGTTTTTGATTAAACTCTGGGAGTGTCTCACATGAACGTTTTTAAATTCTGGCTGGTTTTGTTAATTCTTATTTTTACATCAGGCGTTTGGGCTCAAGCTGATGGCAATGATGAGAATGAATTGAGAGAAGAGGATACAACAACGGCCTCATTGCCTTTTTCGGAAGAGCTGTTATTTGTTGAAAATGAAGTTATCATCAAATTCAAGGAGGAAGGTATTCAATCATTGGATATGATTTCAATCCAAGATACTTTGGGTGCCTTGACGGTTGAGGAATTTCCTGAGATTGGTGTTCAAGTCTGGAAAATGAGTACAACTGACACGGAAGATGCGGTGAAGATGTTTCAAGATGATTCGCGCATTGAATACATTGAACCCAATTATATTATCAAGCTTGAGCGAACACCTAATGATCCGGATTATTCTAAGTTATGGGGTTTACATAATACGGGGCAAACCGGGGGGAAAGCGGATGCTGATATTGATGCTCCGGAAGCTTGGGAAAATAAAACGGGTGGCAATGTGGTGGTGGCCGTTATTGACACGGGGGTTGATTACAAGCACCCGGATTTAGTTGGCAATATGTGGGTTAATACTAAGGAAATTCCCAATAATAAGATTGATGATGATAAAAATGGTTTCGTGGATGATATCTATGGCTACGATTTTGTGAATAAAGATGGTGATCCTTATGATGATCATTATCACGGTACGCATGTGGCGGGTACGATTGCAGCGACGGGTAACAACAAGAAAGGTGTGGTTGGCGTAAGTTGGACTGCCAAAATCATGGCCATCAAGTTTTTAAGTGCAAGAGGTTCAGGCTCGGTAACGGGTGCGATTTCGGCTATACGCTATGCAACCAAAATGGGCGCTAAAATCAGTAATAACAGTTGGGGTGGTGGGGGTTATTCACGCGCACTGCATGATGCGATTAAACAGGCGGAAAAGGCTGGGCAATTGTTTGTTGCGGCGGCTGGAAACTACGCTAAAAATAATGATCAAAAACCCCATTATCCGTCAAGTTATACCGTGAACAATATCATTGCGGTGGCAGCGACGGATCACTATGATAGATTGGCGCGTTTTTCCCATTATGGGCGCACTTCTGTGGATTTAGGGGCACCGGGTGTCAAGATTTATAGCACGACTCCCCGTAATGGTTATAAATCTTTGAATGGAACATCTATGGCAACGCCACAAGTATCAGGCGCGCTGAGTTTGTTGTTGGCTAAGTGTCCAACGCTAACCGCTACAGAAGCTAAGAAGATTATTTTGGGTTCGGTTGATCAGGTTTCCGCTTTGCGAGGAAAAACAGTCACTGGTGGGCGACTCAATGTAGATAAAGCATTAAAAGCGTGTGGTGAGAAACCGCCGGAACCGCCTGCTAAGAAACCGCCAGTCTCGAAGCTGCCTAATGATTGCAAACATGCTGTTTATACTGCAAAAGATGGCCGATTGAGCCTGCCTTATCTTGATACGCCTTTATTAGATCCCGCTACGGGGCGTTCTATCGGCAAAACTGGGGTATTAAAATGTCAGTTGAAATTGGTAGAGGGGGTCAAAAATTTCAAGGTTATTCCTGATAGTGTCGAATTTCTGGGTTTGTTGGATAAGCAGAATAAGTGTCATGCGATTTATTTCTACGCGAACAGAACGATCAAGATTCCGATTATGGATGTGCCATCGGTGATGGTTTTACCGGGTGGTGGTGTGGTTCCAGGCCCCACGCAGATTTTTGAAGTGACTATGCAGCAGTTGCCGATATCTGATGATGTATTCCAATTGAAAGGCTATAAGTATTTGTACACGATTGAGAAGTAGCTGTGATTTAGGATGGGCACGCTAGTGTCCATCCTTTTTTATTTTCTCTGTCTTTCTTTTTATAATATGGGCAACCACAAGGGATTGCCCCTACTAAGCTTTACCCATAAGTCGTTGTGCCATTCGCAAACTAAAGTTTGCACTCCAAACTCGCAAACTAAAGTTTGCACTCCAAACTCGCAAACTAAAGTTTGCACTCCAAAATCACAAACTAAAGTTTGTACTCCAAAATCACAAACTAAAGTTTGTACTCCAAAATCACAAACTAAAGTTTGTACTCCAAAATCACAAACTAAAGTTTGTACTCCAAAATCACAAACTAAAGTTTGTACTCCATTTTTTCCATCATTCCCCCATGAGATCATGCCCTTGCTGAATTTTCTCCATTGTGATTGTCAGTTATCAGTTATCAGTTATCAGTTATCAGTTATCAGTTTCACGCAAAAGTTTTTGCGCGCAAAAACTTTTGCGTGAAAATCAGTTATCAACACTTTGATAATTATTCGACTGGGTTAAGTTGTGTTTATGGCCCTTTATAGCGATTAAATTTAAGTGCTTGATTTTATGACTTTTATCGAAATACTCATTTCAATAAAATCAATAAGTTGTGTTAAATTGTTATTAACGCTAATGTTAATTCGATCTATAACGATTACGCATGAAAGGATACAATAACGGATATCTGTAAAAGAGAGAAGACTCACATTTTATGAAGAAGAGTAATCGTTTTATTTTGAGACTATCTTATCCTTTATTATAAGCAATCCTTGTAGTTATATCTTGTAGTTATATCTTGTAGTTATATCTTGTAGTTATATCTTGTAGTTATATCTTGTAGTTATATCTTGTAGTTATATAGTTGATAACGATTCATTGATAATTGATAACTGAAATGAGCTCTGATGAAGATTGGATGCGTGAAGCTTTGCGCTTAGCGCAGTTTGCGGCATCATTAGGTGAAATCCCCGTGGGTGCTGTGGTGGTGCAAGGGCAGGCGTGTATTGCTGAAGGCTGGAATCAGTCGATAAGCGATCATGATCCGACGGCACATGCTGAAATTGTGGCCTTACGCAAGGCGGCGCAGTATTTAAATAATTACCGTTTAGTGGACAGTACGTTGTATGTTACCCTTGAGCCGTGTGTGATGTGCGCCGGTGCGATTATTCAGGCGCGGGTTAAGCGTGTGGTATTTGGGGCTTATGATCCCAAAGCGGGGGCGGCGGGGAGTCGTTTTGATATTTTGAGAGATACTCGCCATAATCATCATGTAGAATGTGTTAGCCGCGTATTGGCAACGCCCTGCTCCGATTGTCTCAAGCATTTTTTTAAAAATCGACGTTAATCATTTTATGGGCAAGCATTGGCACCTACAATGATTAGGATTAAACGGATTAATAAAAGTACAACGGATTTTGGACTGATAATTTATAACTGATAACTGATAACTGATAACTGATAACTGATAACTGATAACTGATTATGGAACATTTTGAAACTGAAGAACAGCAAGTTGAAGCTTTAAAAAAATGGTGGAAAGATAATGGGATTTCTGTTGTGACAGGCGTGGTTTTGGGTTTAAGCCTGTTGATGGGATGGCGTTGGTGGCAAAACTATTCTGAATTACAGGCGCATCAAGCTTCTGAGCTTTATGAGCAGGTGCAGATATTTTTGACAGGTGAGCAAGCTGATAAGGCTCAGAGTATTGCGGAGAAGTTGTTGTCAGAACATAGTGGCAGTACTTATGCTGTGCTTGCGGTGTTGAATCTGGCGCGTTTGGATTTGGAAAAGGGAGATATTAACAGTAGCCATGTTCGCTTGCAGTGGATATTGGAGCAAAATGGCAGTTTGCCTGAGTTGACGCATATTGCGCGTTTGCGTAAGGCTCGCTTGTATTTATCGGAGGGTAAGCTGGCGGAGTCGAGCGGCTTGATTGAGGGCCTTGATGTGGGTGAGTTTAAGGGGGCTTATGCTGAATTACGGGGTGATATCGCGGTGGCAGAGGCGCGAACCGATGCGGCACACACGGCTTATACTGAGGCTTTAGAGAGCGAGGCGTTGTCAGTGAAGCATCGTGAATGGCTGCAAATGAAGTTGGATGATTTGGCTATGAATCAAGTGGCACGTATTGAGGTGAGTCTGCCGCTATCGGTTGCGGGTAATCCCAGTACGGTGCAAGAGGGTGTGATAACCGACAACTCGGTGGGCAACGTGAGTCTGCCGCTATCGGTTGCGGGTAATCCCAGTACGGTGCAAGAGGGTATGATAACTGATAACGACAATGCGGTGGGCAATTAATAACACCTTCCCACAACTGTACGACTCGGTGGGCAACAATAATACCTTGCCCCCTCTATAGTTTTTAAGATAAATAGTTGTATTGAGAATCTTATGTTTATCTAGGGGAAGACAAACTAAAGTTTGTACTCCTATTTTATGAAACACTCTACAATTCGGTGGGCAACACGTTGCCTACCAGTGATCAAATGATATGTTGCAAGCCCCGTTACTTCAAATTTTTTCACTTTTTCAGGCTAAAGTTTTTGTACGCAAAAGCGTTTGCCTGAAAATTATTTTTCATTTTTCATTTTTAATTTTATTAAGCGGCTGTTCTGGGAATAAGGATAATAGTGAACCACCGGCTCCTTTGGTTCAGTTTACGCCGACTTTGACGGTTAAGACGTTATGGACAGCTTATGCAGGGGGCGGTACAAATAAGAGCTATCTGAAACTGGCCCCCGTTTTCGACAATGAGCAGTTGTTTACCGCTTCGCCGACGGGTAGGGTGCGGGCGTTTAATTTTCGTGATGGCAAGCAGGTATGGGAACAAAAAATAGGGATACCCATTTCGGGGGGGCCTGGTGTTGGTCAAGATTTGGTGTTGGTGGGCAGTCATAAGGGTGATGTGGTGGCTTTGTCTGAAATAGACGGCCATGAGCGATGGCGTACTCAAGTTTCCAGTGAAGTCTTGGTGGCACCCGGTATCAGTCAGGGTGTGGTGGTGGTGCGTACTATTGATGGCAAATTATTTGGTCTGGATAGTCAAAATGGTGAACGTTTATGGGTGTATGAGGCTAATCGCGTTCCTTTACTGACGTTGCGGGGCATGAGTACCCCTTTGGTTAAAAGAGATGTTGTTATTATGGGATTTGATAATGGCAAAATCGCTTTGTTAGAACTGCATAAGGGCAAAGTCCTCTGGGAATATGCGGTGGGGGTGCCGAGTGGACGTAGTGAATTGGAACGTATGGTTGATATTGATGCCGATCCGTTGTTGGTCAACGAGATGATTTATGTGACGAGCTATCAGGGACGGACTATGGCGATTAATTTGGCTAAGGGCGGCAAGCCGTTATGGGAAAAGAAGTTGTCTTCTCATGCCGGTTTGGGTGTTGATTTCGATTATCTCTATGTGAGTGATAGCAATAGTCATGTTTGGGCACTTAATCGTGAATCGGGTGAGGATTGGTGGAAACAGGATAAACTTCATGCCCGTAACGTGACAGCACCGGTGAGCATTGGTGATTATGTGGTTGTTGGCGATAGTCATGGATATCTGCATTGGATGCGGCGCGATAATGGGCAATTTGTTGCTCGTCAAGAACTGGGTGAGGCGAGTATTACGGTGCGCCCTTTGGTGATAGATGGGACGTTAATTGCTTATAACAGTGCTGGAAAAATGGTGGCGTTGCGGCCGGAATAAAATATAGCTTTTCACTGAAAACGCGGGATAAATTTTTGGCATCTAAGTACTGAACCAAAAATAAACAGGTATTTAACCGCAAAGAGACGCGATGCCTCGCGTCTCTACGAAACTGCGAATTGTAGAGACGCGATCGCGAAGCGTCTCTAATTACAAATAAACATTGCTTCTATTAAAATACCTGAAAATTTATGATTCAGTACTTATTTTTTCGGCGTTTTCAGTTTTTCAGATCATTTCAAAAGGGCGATAACAAAGCTTCGCTCCTCCTTTAGCGTTTGTAGGGGCGAACTTAGGTGTTCGCCCCCATTTAATTTTTTAAAATAGGAGTTATGAAACACTGTGGATGCAAGTCATTTTGATGCCCTTCGTCAACATTTAGGTGAGCATATCATTGGGCAACATCATCTTATTAATAGTTTGTTGATTGGTTTGTTGAGTGATGGACATATTTTGGTTGAAGGTATGCCTGGTTTGGCAAAAACGAAGGCGATTAAGAGTTTGGCAGGCGCTTTGGAAGGGCAATTTCACCGGATTCAATTTACGCCAGATTTATTACCCGCTGATTTAATTGGTACTGATATTTATCAGCATGAGCGGGGGGAGTTTGAATTTCGGGCGGGCCCTTTATTCCATAATGTTTTGTTGGCTGATGAGATCAATCGCGCTCCGCCTAAGGTACAATCTGCCTTGTTAGAGGCGATGGCTGAACGTCAAATTACGGTGGGGCAACACACGTATCAATTGCCTGAATTATTTATGGTGTTGGCGACGCAAAATCCGGTAGAACATGAAGGCACTTATACGTTGCCAGAGGCGCAGTTAGATCGTTTTTTGTTGTATGTGCGGGTGGATTATCCTAGCCGAGAGGAAGAGTTGGGTATTATTGAGTTGACTGAAAAAGAACTTGCGGCGGCTCAATTGTCCAGGCCCTCCGATTCTGATCAAGCTCTTGATTTCAAAGTGACTCCGAGCAACGTGCTACCGGTTCATGAGGTGGGAGAAGCTTCAAAGCCGGTTTTGCTTGAAACGTCGTCAATCGAGGACAAACTTCAGTTATCAGATGTCGAGCAAAAAACCCCTCTTTTCAAAAAGGGGGGTCAAAAAATGGCCCATCAAGTCAGTGAGCGTGATGTACTTAAAGCGCGTGATGCGGTGATGCAGGTGTATTTAGATCCCAAATTAAAAGAATACATTGTCGATATTGTGCAAGCTTCGCGATATCCGGATAAATTTGATCCGGATTTACAACGCTGGCAACGTTTTGGGGCTTCTCCTCGTGCGAGTATTGCGATGGCGCGCTGTGCCCGTGCATTGGCGTGGTTGCAAGGTGAGCAATATGTTTCTCCTGAACAGATTCAAGCGGTTGTTCCTGATATTTTACACCATCGCATTTTATTGTCATTTGAAGCGGAAGCGGAAGGGATCACAAGTGATGATTTTATTCAGCGTATGTTGCAAGTTGTCGCGATTCCGTAGTTAGGAGTACAAACTTTAGTTTGGTTGGAGTACAAACCTTTAGTTCGCAAACTAAAGTTTGCACTCCGATCTAATTCACTTTTCACTTTAATGAGGATTATTCGGGTGCTGGGGCTTCTGTTTCTACCGAATCATCTGATTGGGTTAATTCTATCAATCCATTCCCGGTTAGCACATCTTGGGTACCAAAACTCTCAGGCGGTGAGCCAACATTTCCGATTAATGTGTTGTTTTCTAAAGTGAGACGATATTCGTTATGACTGCCCCAACGACTACTGGCATGTATGGGTTTGCCAATGCTCCGTGTACGTTTTAGACGTATTAACTGGCGAGTATTGGAAATGAGGGGGATGGGTGTTCTGTCTTCACCTTCTTTGCCTTCGTTGGCTTCATTAATTGTTGTCACAATTTCTTGATATCGTTCGACATCTACCCAATCCAAATCGCCATCGCCTTTTTCGTCAATGAGATATTGAGTGGTGATATCGCCTACGACTTTGGCGTGTAAAAAGCTAGAGGGTTCCGGTTCGTCTTTAGTCAGGTGGGTAATTTCGCCTCCAATAAAACCATTTTGTACGCTTTTCAACTGCAATTGAGTTGTATAAAGGTTCTTGGCGGTTTTATACTCACCTTTCCAGGTTGTACCACGTAAGCGTTGTTGCAGTAGCTCAGGTTCAAAGTGATCTTGGGGTTGCGCCGTAAGGATCTTAAAAGTGGCATCGTCGGGATTGAAACCTAAAATCAATGTCCAATTCGAGAGTATGAGTTCGTCGTTGTGCGTGTCAATCGTTTTTATCCCGCTGATACGCAAAACAGGGGGATCGGTTTTATCGCCTTCGCCAAGCGAAAGGGATTGGGAACTGATGTAGGTTTTAGAAAAATCAACCTCTGACGCTAAAGTCGCTGTGTTTAAGAAGCCAATAAGGCTTATCAGGATTATGACCGATTTCATTTATGTCTCCTGTTATTTATGATTGAGGTAGAAAACAATTTGATTTTATCAAATAGTCAGAGCGTGTTTTTAAAAGTCAAAAAATAAATCACTTTATAAAACAATGAGTTAAATTTTAATCCCTTTTAAAACACGCTCCCAAATTTTACGACTGTTTTCATTAACCATTAACCATTAACCATTAATTATTAACCCTAGCGGTTATGACTCTTTTTCTAACAAGACGGCTATCCAACCCGCGACGTAGCCACCACTTTCTTGATCGCCATTCCCAACACCACTACCCACGGGGATCATTTGTATGACTTTCCAATCATTTTCTAAGTAGTCAGTTAAATGCTCTTGCACTGTCATATCGTCTTCGTTATCATCATCTAAACTGATGGTAATTAGTTTTTGCATGTCAGAACTCCTTTTTGCAGTTCAACAATTGATCTAATTATCAATTATCAATGATCACATCAATTCTCAAGATTTTGATATTCTTGAGAATTGAGTGATATCTAAGGCTAACCGATTATCGAACAACTATAGTTATACTTAGCATTGTCATAAGGTCGCTATTATTGATTCTAACAGCCAACAGCTTTTCACGCCAAAATTTTTGCGCGCAAAAATCTTTGGCGTGAAAGCAGTTGTCTAAAAGCTCAAGTCAGGTGGTGGTGACTAAATACCAACCCAAAATTTTCGTGTGGGAAAAAGCGCAAATTATAACGGTGGACAGTATATTATGGTTACATTGGCCATTGCTTTTATAAGGTTGATTTATTGATAATCTATAGACTTCAACATGATAAGCTGATGGCGGCGATCCTGGCGATGCTTAGTTTGCAATGCTAAGCAAAGTATTATATACATTTATTCATTTTATATTCTATAAAAATTTAGAGCCATTCTTGTAGGATGGCTACTGGGAACGGTTTAATGGGAAATGAGTTTTAGGCCAATCAATCGGTGGAAAAAGGCAATATTGAGCTGGGCTTAAATTTGAGCGGTTTTCCAAAATGCTTTGTCTCTTCAAATCGTTTAGTTCACAAAATCTTAAATTCTGAACTCTTGAATTTATGAATTAATGAACCCTTTAACATTTTAACTAATCCCATTTAACGATCCCACTGCCATAGCCATTCTATCCGATCAAAAAAACGCTTGACATTCTCTAAAATGTCATTATAAGGTGATTGGTATTTGAACCCTCTCGCCTGGTAAGTTTCGGCAAAAGAAGTTGTGAACAACACACTTTTTGACTATCGGGCTCTATATGATCTTAAGTTTTTTGAATGGGCTAGAACAGCCCTGATGTGGAGAGCTAAAAACGGTTGTTTGAGCCTTCTCATCAAATAGTCCACTTATAAATAGAGCTTTTAGTTATAATAACTGATTTCGAGGCATAAGTTTGTAGCGATGTGTATAAACTTTTGCATGGAACTGATAACTGATAACTGATAAAAGGGTACCCTAACAATGAGTATCAACAAAATCCTTGCTGTTGATGATTCAAAGGTTGATTTGATAAATATTCAAAATATTCTTTCTGATGCTGGCTACGAGGTGCTGACAGCTTCCTCTGGTCAAGATGCGATTGAGAAGGCGAGTCAAGAAAAGCCGGATTTGATTTTTATGGATGTGGTAATGCAGCACATGGATGGCTATCAAGCCTGTAGAGAATTGACCCATAACGATGCAACCAAGAATATTCCAATTATCTTTGTGACGAGTAAAGGTCAAAAGGCCGATCGCGTGTGGGCTGAAATGACGGGGGGTAAGGGTTTGGTGCAAAAACCTTATACACCTGACCAGATTATTGAGCAAGTCAATCAATTTAAGTGATCATGATTTTATCTCCCTAATCTATCTCGTCATGATTTTTGGCACCCCAATCTAATTACACTGTGGAAATGTGAATCCGTATAGGGGCTTCTGAATAAAGGGGGAATTGGGAATGGGCTATGTCTTTCCCTCTTCCCCTTTGACCTATCGTCTTGGGTTCCTTGCTTTTTCAAAGGGTTGCCGACGTTACTGTCTGGGCAAACAGGGGCCTCTCATTTTTATGACAATCGGGTATTAATTCATAACCTGTTGTAATTTATCAGTATAGTCCTCTATTTCCGCAGCAGTACGCATTTCGGTGGCACACACGAGTAGGCACTGTTCGAGTTGTGGATAATACGGGGTTAAGTCATATCCGCCTAAGATATGATGTGTCGCTAATTGCTGCAAAACGTCTTTCACCGGTTTTTCTAAGCGTATGACGGATTCGTGAAAAAAGGGGCCTTTAAACACACGACTGACACCGGAAATCGTTGTGAGCTGATTGACTAATCGGGTGGTGTTGGTATGGCAAGTTGAGGCAACACGCTCTAGCCCTTGCGCGCCCAATAAAGCGGTGTGAATGGTGGCGGCTGTTACCATCAGGCCTTGATTAGTGCAAATATTAGATGTCGCTTTGGATCGGCGAATATGTTGCTCACGGGCTTGTAGGGTTAAGGTGTATCCTGTTTTGCCCTCCAAATCGACAGTGCGCCCGATAATACGTCCTGGCATTTGTCGTATATAAGCTTTTTTGCAACACATAAAACCAAAATAGGGGCCGCCCCCTGAGAGGGGAATGCCTAAAGGTTGGCCTTCACCACAAACAATATCAGCCCCCTTTTGCCCCCACTCACCTGGCGGTGAGAGTACTGCCAGCGTGAGCGGATTAACAACGCCTATTACTAATAAGCCTTGTGCGTGTGCCCAATCGGTCAATTCATCCACGGCTTCTAAGCCACCTAAAAAATTCGGTTGCTGAATGACTAATGCGGCATTTTCACTGTCATTTTCGAGATCGGCAAGGGCAAGCGTACCATTTTCAGGATCATAAGGCACATCAATCAGTGTAATGCCTTGATTTTTAACGATAGTTTGCACGACGCGCCGATAAATGGGGTGTACCGTGGTTGGCATTAAAATGCGTTTGGCCTTAGATTTCGTGAGACGCACGGCCATCAGCACGGCTTCAGCCAAAGCTGATGCACCATCATACAATGAAGCATTTGAGGCATCCATGCTGGTTAAATTCGCCATCATGGTTTGAAATTCATATAAAAGTTGTAGCGTTCCTTGGCTGGCTTCCGCTTGATAGGGAGTGTAAGCGGAATAAAATTCGCCGCGTGTGGTGATTTCCCAAACGGCTGCGGGAATATGGTGTTCATAAGCACCCGCGCCGACAAAACATACTGCGCTACTATTTTGAGCGGCGCGTTGGCGCATCAGTTGGCCTATTTCCATTTCCGTCAGGGCAGGTGGGATTTTTTCTAAATTGCCACAGCGTAAATCGACGGGAATTTCATCAAATAAATCGTCGAGACTGCCAACGCCAATCGTAGCCAGCATGGCTGCAATATCATCTTGGGTGTGTGGAATATAAGGCATGAATTGATTTCAATTAATTAGGGTTAATTTTTTGAGACAGTGTGCAAGGTAAACCTTGCACACCCAGCACCAATAAAAGCAAAGTAATGAGTTGGTTAATTAACCAATCTACTCCTCTTCTTCAAGCTTCTCTGCGTATTGTTCGGCCGTCAACAAGTCGTCCAAATTGCAGTCTTCAGCCAATCTGACTTTGAATAACCAACCCTCGGAATAAGGGCTATCATTGATCAATTCCGGTTTATCAATTAAGTCATCATTAGTGTCAATCACCTCCCCTGCTATCGGACTGAAAAGATCGGAAGCCGCTTTAACTGATTCAACCACGCCAGATGCATCGTCGACATTAAGCAGATCACCTATCTCCGGCAATTCAACAAAAACTATATCGCCTAACGCTTCTTGAGCATGATCGGTAATGCCAACTGTAGCGATGTCCTCTTCTAGACGCACCCATTCATGGGATTCGATATATTTTAAATCTTCAGGTATTTCGCTCATTATTAATTTTCCTTAAAACGTGGTTAATTGTTAATGCAAAATTCAACTTAAATTAAAACAGGGTTTCATGCAATCGTAGAGACGCGATGCTCGCGTCTGTCTTGTCTGTAGAGACGCGATGCTCGCGTCTCAGGTTCGTTTCGACGCGATGCTCGCGTCTCTAGTTTGCGTCTCTACATCGCGTCTCAGGTTCGTTTCGACGTAAGGCATTGTTTCGACGCGATGCTCGCGTCTCTAGTTTGCGTCTCTACATCGCGTCTCAGGTTCGTTTCGACGTAAGGCATTGTTTCGACGCGATGCTCGCGTCTCTAGTTTGCGTCTCTACATCGCGTCTCAGGTTCGTTTCGACGTAAGGCATTGTTTCGACGCGATGCTCGCGTCTCAGGTTCGCGTCTCTACATCGCGTATCGGGTTCGTTTCGACGCGATGCTCGCGTCTCTGGTTCGCGTCTCTACATCGCGTCTCAGGTTCGTTTCGACGCGATGCTCGCGTCTCTGGTTCGAGGAGACGCGATGCTCTCTGATTCGAGGAGACGCGATGCTCTCTGATTCGAGGAGACGCGATGCTCTCTGATTCGAGGAGACGCGATGCTCTCTGATTCGAGGAGACGCGATGCTCTCTGATTCGAAGAGGCAGAGCAAATCTACATCGCATTATCACTGATAACAGGCTTTACCCTGTCGCACAAATGGGGGTTTAACGACTTGTGCTGGTAACGATTTATTGCGTATTGTCACGGTGACTTGTGAGTCTGTTCCCACTGGCAGACGGGCAAAAGCAATTGAAACGCCTAATGTCGGTGAAAAAGTACCACTGGTGATCTGCCCCTCGCCTTTGCCTTCAACAGATACAGTTTGATGTGCGCGTAATATGCCTTTATCCTGCAATATTAAACCAACCATCACTTGATGTGAACTCCCTTCCCGTTGGGCTTGCAAAGCAGAACGTCCGATAAAATCTCGATTGCTTGGCTTGAAAGCAACAGTCCAAGCTAAGCCTGATTCCAAGGGCGTATAGTTTTCATCCATATCGGCCCCATACAAATTCATGCCCGCCTCAAGGCGCAAAGTATCTCGCGCACCCAGCCCCACAGGTTCAATTCCCGCAGCAAGTAAGCCATCCCAAAAATCAGGGGCTTGTTGAGCGGGTAATATTATTTCAAAACCGTCTTCACCTGTATAACCTGTACGTCCAACAAAAAAGTCATCATTATTCCAACTGGCATAAAAAGGTGCAAGCCCCATGACTTCTGTCTGTAAATTTTCAGGTAATAAAGGCCCCACTTTTTCTCGTACCTGTGGCCCTTGTACAGCGAGCATAGCGAGATCATCGCGCTCACGGATATCAACAGCAAATGGTTTAGCCTGTTGTGTGATCCAAGCCATATCTTTATCCCGCGTTGCCGCATTGACAATCAGGCGAAATTGGGTATCATATTGAAAATAAACAATTAAATCATCAATAACCCCCCCTTGTTCATTCAACATACAACTGTAAAGGGCTTTACCCGATTTTTTTAAACGGCCTACATCATTAGCCAGCAAGTAGCGCAAAAAATCACGCACACCTAGTCCCGTTAAATCAACAACGGTCATGTGTGAAACATCAAACACACCCGCGTCACGGCGGACTTGATGATGTTCATTGATTTGTGAACCGTAATGCAAAGGCATTTGCCAACCGCCAAAATCAACCATTTTGGCATTGCTCGCTAAGTGTTTATTATATAATGGTGTTTTTTTACCCATAGTCATAAGATTTTCAGTAATGAACCGTTCAGGTGTTTAGGTATTATAGAAGTTCATCAGTTCATACACAAAATGAACCCATAATCTATAAGCGTTTAGAGTTAAAACATTAGTTTAGTATAAAATCCCTTGACGTGGTTCTATTTGAGCGATTAATCTGAATTAATATCTATATGAGTTCAGATTTTTAAAAAAATTGTGTCACTATTTCCGTTTTTGACAGTCGCGTACAAATAACTTATTGAAAAAGAGAGTATTTATTATTATTTAATAATGTTTTTTCTTGGCAAAGGGATGGCTAAATCTGGTTAGTTACTCAAGGTTATACTTAGCATCGTCATATAATAGCGACCTATTGATTCTAACAGCTCAAGTCAGGTGATGACTAACCTTTCACAAGTTTTTTAAACAAAAACTTTTGCGTGAAAAATAGTTCTCTCGCTTTTTATCCCCTTCAATAGGACTGGATTTTTACAAAATGCGTAATCGCGACCTTATAACGGTGGACAGTATAATTAACAAGTTCACAAACGAATGAACTCTGGGAACTTCTGTAACGCCAAGCCATATCCTCCTAGCCATGAAATTTAAGCCGCCTATAGATTTGTTTGATAATCTGCTTAACCTTGGACATAATGTCAAGGTTTTGATAACTGATTTCCACATTTCACGCTAAAGTTTCCCTTCGCGAAACTTTAGCGTGAAATACAGTTTTTGCGCGCAAAAACTGTATTTCACTGATAATTGATAACTGATTATGCACGATTTTCCCCGTGAAAAACTGTGTGAACTTATCAACCATCATGGCACAATTCTGTGTGAAGATGCAGAACGTTGTGACTTTTTCCTACGCAATGCCTGTGGTGCTGAATATAAGCGAGAAGTTTTTGTGCTAGTCAATGCGATTAGAGAAGATGTCGCTAAGGAACTGCTCAATCCGCCACAAGCTTTACCTCTTGAAGCGGTGTTTGATTATTTAGTACAACGCTTATATGACAATTTGTGGTTAGATGAAACTGCAGCTGAATGGACAGTGCAGACTTGGGGAATCGCTTTAGGGGTGAAAATGGCAACGCCTATCCCGCCTCTTCTGAAAGACGATTTGACACTACGGTTAGTTAATCAACCTGAAACGCGCTCTCAATCTCCAAAAGCTAAAGTCAGTCAATCTTTCAAACCGCTTTCTCCAATCAATCCATTAGACTATATACGTTTATTATGGTGGGTTTTAGTCATGCCGAGCCAATTGCAAGCCTATCGCAAAAGCTTTGGTAAAGGGGATGAAAAGCGCGTCGGCAATTGGCTGGTGAGTACATTAACGTGGTGGCCTTTGTTGATACCCATCTTGGGATTAGGATTAGAACTATTGCCTCATTCTGCTAAAGCATGGTTACCAGAGACTTATCTGCTCATCAGCGCCCTGTTAGTCGGATGTTGGTTATTAACGGGATCGTTGAAAATCAATAAAGATGTAGCCGTTGGCGTGGCAGTGAGTGTCATCGGATTGGTAGCAGTGGGTGTAGCAGTGAGCCTTGTCGGTCTCGTCACTGGCTTAGTAACAGGAGGCCTCGCAGTGGGTATAGTTTGCTTCATAGCAGTGAGCGTGGCGGGTTTCGTAGCGGTTGTTGTGGCGAGCGATATAGCGGTTGTGGTAACGGGAATCGTGTCTATCGGCGTTGCTGTTGGCGTTGCCGTTGGCATCACAGTTGAAATCGCCGGCTTCGTCGTAGGCTTCATCGTAGGCGGTGCAGCGGGCTTTGCAGCGGGCTTTATGGTGGATACGGTAGCCGATATTGTCGGAAACACTATAGAAAACAGTTTAAACACCGGTAGCCCGTCTTGGTTAGCCCGTCAGGCATTCCTATTGCTTCTCGCAGCCCACTTTTTTTTGATTGGACTATACTTTTTTGAATGGTTCAATTTTTATGATATTTATGCCCTAATAAACGTAACCCATTGAAAATTGAATAATTAAACACATTGTAGTGGCTATTCCTAATTATCTCTATTCCAAAACGATGGCGTGTTTTGTTGCCCACCTATTAAGTTAAACATTCCCTGATTTTTTAAGTTTAATATTCGAGATTCAAGTTTTTGTTAAAAAACTTGAACCTCGAATTGAGTTTAAAATGCAATAGTCAACCTAACTCAAGCCATTATTTCATTTTCACCAAGTACGCTCTGTATAGAGCGCAAAAATTCCTGTATCTAAAGGAATATCAGTATGCATGACTTTCCCCGGCAAAAATTGCAAGAACTTATCAATTATCATGGTACAATCTTGAGCGAAAATGCACAACATTGTGAATATTTTTTACGCGAAGCCTGTGGCATAGAATACAAACGGGAAGTGTTTGCGTTAGTCAGTGCGGTTAGAGAAGGGGTGGCTAAAGAATTATTAAATCCGCCACAGGGATTACCGCAAACGCTTTTTTTGGAGCAATTAAGTCAACGGTTGCACGATTTAGGATTGGACAAAACCTTGTCTGAATGGGCGCTACAAAGCTGGAAAATGGCTTTATTACCTCAATCATCAACACCTCAACTGATATCGCCCTTTAAGCGGCTTACCCCCTTAAACCCGCTAGACTATATCCGTTTATTATGGTGGGTTTTAGTTAAACCTCAACAATTACAAGCTTATCGAAAAATTTTTGGCGAAGTAAGTGGCTAGTCAGCACCTTAACATGGTGGCCCTTGTTGATGCCCACCTTGGCATCAGGATTAGAATTATTAATGCCCACAGCCGATAATTGGCCGCCAGACGCTTATCTGTGGTTTAGTGTCTTGTTAATTGGATGTTGGCTCTTAACGGGCAAATTGGGCAATGTAGGTGAAGGAAGCGTGATGGGCAATGTGGCATTCGGTGTCGTATTCAGTGTCGTATTTGTCTTAACGTATGTTATAGCCATTGTCATAGCCTTCTATGTCGCAACACATGTAACCACTGTCGAGTTTGGTGTCGCATTTGTTTTAGCCTATGTTGTCACATTCTACACCGCTTACGTCATAGCAGTTGGAGTAGCCTTTGTCGTCAAAAATGCCGTAACCGAAAATTTAAGCACAGGCACCTCTTCTTTAGCAGCCCGTATCGCTTTTTTTTCTACTCCTTTCTGCCTACCTTTTTTTGATTTGGTTTTGCTTTTTTGGCGGAGCAAGTATTAATGTAATGGGATTATGAATTGGTACCTTTGCGTCTTTGCGCCTTTGCGTGAAATTGCTTTTAGATCGAACCCTTTTTTGAAAATAATTAATTATTTGAATATCTAAATCGGTCGGTTTCTCTGCGCGAAGCTTGAAAAAGCTTCGCCAAACCCACCACCACAAACCCGACACGCTAACAATGTACTGACACTCAAGCACCTACTACAAACATTATTCGCAATTTGCGATTTACAACACCCAGCGCTTGAAAAAAATTTCCCCTATCCCCATATACAACCACCAAAATACACTTATTACACATAAGTCTTTACATAAGTGGCCAGAATGATTGTTATAATTTGATTAATAATGCTAATAGAGTAATATATTAATGCCATGGATACGATGGTTGAAATAAAAAATTTATGTAAACAATTTGGCACATTGACGGCCGTAGATGATATCTCATTTCAAGTCAATCAAGGCCAAGTCTTAGGCTTTTTGGGACCTAATGGAGCCGGTAAATCGACTACCATGAAAATGATTACCGGTTTTTTAACGCCTACTGCTGGTACGGTTACTGTATCCGGGCATGATATTGTGCAAAAACCGCTTGAAGTTAAAAAGCGGTTAGGTTATTTGCCAGAAGGGGCACCGGGCTATCCTGATATGACACCCGCTAATTACCTTGATTTTGTCGCACAAATCAGAGGCTTTCGTGGACAAGAGAAACGTCGTCGCATTGAGGATACCGTCATGCGCGTTAATTTAGAAAGCGTCTTGCATCAATCTATTGATACGCTATCTAAAGGATTTAAGCGTCGCGTCGGTTTAGCGCAAGCCATATTGCATGATCCAGAAGTCTTGATTTTGGACGAGCCCACTGATGGACTTGATCCCAATCAAAAGCATGAAGTGCGTACCCTCATTAAAAATATGGCTAAAGAAAAAGTCATTATTTTATCTACTCATATTCTTGAGGAAGTTCATGCCGTATGTAGTCGCGCTATTATTATTGCCGATGGTCAAATCGTTGCAGACGGCACCCCTTCAGAATTAGAAGCTAAATCGCAATACCATAATTCAGTCGCCATCACACTGCCCGCTAATCAGGATAAGGCCGCTGAAGTGCGTCAAGCTTTGCTCAATTTACCAAATGTCCATAAATTAGAAACTTTAATAGAGGATGACTCCACATTGAGTTATCAAATTTTTCCCGAAAAGCACGCTTCTATCATTGGCGAAATCAGTCAATATGCCCGTAATCAGCAATGGATCGTCACAGAATTGCATGTTGATAAAGGCCGTATGGATGAAGTCTTTCGTTCAGTGACAACCAGCGTATAATTATTTTCCCTGCCAGATCATTGTCTAGGGCGTACTCTCATTTTTCATTCGCTCCAAGGAGTTATTTTTCATGCGTGGTAGCCTAATTTGGGTATTATTCAAGCGAGAATTAGCCAGTTATTTCGCCACACCCATTGCTTATGTTTTTATTGTTATCTTCTTGTTTTTAAGCGGTATTTTTACCTTTCATTTAGGTAATTTCTTTGCACGGGAGCAAGCCGACTTACTACCGTTTTTCAACTTTCATCCCTGGTTATATTTGTTTTTAATCCCCGCATTAGCCATGCGACTGTGGGCAGAAGAACGTAAAAGTGGCACAATTGAACTCTTATTAACATTGCCAGTCACGATCACAGAAACCGTACTCGGAAAATTCTTAGCCGCCTGGGCCTTTACCGCTATCGCATTAGGCCTAACATTTCCAATGTGGCTCAGTGTGAATTATTTAGGTGAACCGGATCATCCCGTTATTCTCGCCGGCTATCTTGGCAGTTTTCTCATGGCCGGTGGATTTTTAGCGATTGGAAGCTGTATCTCGGCCTTAACTAAAAACCAAGTCATCGCCTTTATTGTTACCGCAGTCGTCTGTCTCGCATTTATTCTCAGCGGCTTTCCGCTGGTTTTAGACTTCTTTAGCGGCTGGGCCCCCCAAATCATTGTAGAGACAATCAGTTCCTTTAGCTTTTTGACGCATTTTGATAGCCTAAGCAAAGGCGTTATTGACTTGCGAGACTTGATTTACTTCTTTTCCTTAATAGCCTTTTGGTTATTTACCACCGCTATTTTGATTGAAATGAAGAAAGCGGATTAGATTGATTTGGGGAAAATGGCATGTAGGGGCAATCCCTTGTGGTTGCCCCATTGTTAATAGATTTATTAATTACCCATACCGGATGACTTATTAAACACAGGAGTACTCAAAACAAATATGAATCAAAAAATGCTCACCACCACTGGCCTGCTAATAGCCATTATTCTCTTTTTGGCTATCAATATCGTCAGTGATGTCGCCTTCAAATCGGCACGATTGGATTTAACAGAAAATCAACTTTACACCTTATCAGAAGGGAGTAAGAACATCCTCAAAGCATTAGAGGAACCGATTACCCTGCGATTTTTTCTATCGCAGAAAATCGCAACCCGTTTACCCGGTATCAGTAGTTATACCGTGCGAGTGCGTGAATTATTAGAAGAATATCAACGCACAGCAGGGGATAAACTCAAATTAAGACTGATTGATCCAGAACCCTTTTCTGAAGAAGAAGATCAAGCAGAAGGCTACGGTTTGCAAGGCATTCCAGTCGATGACAGCAATACCACCTTTTATTTCGGCCTCGCCGGCACAAACTCAACAGACGATGAAGAAGTGATTCCATTTTTCTCGCCCAATCGGACAGAATTTTTGGAATATGATCTCACCAAACTCATTTATCAACTCGACAAACCTAAACAAAAAGTCGTCGGCATAATGAGTACCTTACCCGTGCAAGGCAATACGGCTTCACCTTTTCAGCAAAATGCCGCTAAACCTTGGATGATTGTCGATCATATTCGCCAATTATTTGAAGTGCGTACCGTAGCAACAGACGTTCAAGAAATCCCTAACAACATTGACATGCTCATGTTAATACATCCCAAGGATTTCAGCGAAGCGACATTGTATGCCCTTGATCAATTTGTGCTGAACGGCGGCCGAATGATTGTGTTTGCTGATCCCTATTCAGAAGTTTACGAACCGCCAAGCGATCCAAAAAATCCCTTTGCCGCCATGCAAGCCCCGCGTAATTCCGAACTGAGCAAACTCTTTGACGCATGGGGGCTAGAAATCGTCCCAAATAAAGTCATCGGTGATCTCCGTGTCGCTCAAAAAGTGCAAGTCAGAAAAGGTTCTCGTGCAGTCGTTGTCAACTATCCCGTATGGATGGATTTAGACAATGAACAGTATTTCAACACAGAAGATATTGTCAGCGCCAAATTAGATAATATCGTATTCGCAACCGCAGGCGCGATAGTTGAAAAAGGCGATGTCGAAACAGAAATCATACCCTTAATTCAAACGGGTAGCAAAGCCATGCAAATTGAAACCTCAAAACTCGGTTTTTTCGGCGACCCAGAAGACTTAGTGCGGAATTTCAAACCAGAAGGCCAATTCACCCTAGCCGCGCGCGTCACAGGCTTCGTAAAAACCGCTTTCCCAGAGGGCAAACCGACGGCTGAAGAAACCGACAAAAAAACAGGGCACCTGACAGAATCGGCTGAACCCATCAATATCATCATCGTAGCCGACACCGACCTGCTTGAAGACAAATTCTGGGTACGTGTACAAAACTTCATTGGCCAACGCATTGCGCTACCCCACGCCGCCAATGCCACATTTGTCTCAAATGCCCTAGACAATCTCAGCGGCAGCAACGACTTGATCAGCGTGCGTAATCGCGGCAACTTTGCCAAGCCCTTCACCAAGGTAGAAGATATACAACGAGAGGCTGAACAGCAATACCGCGCAAAGGAAAAGCAATTGCAAACACGTCTGCAAGAAACGGAACAAAAAATCCGAGAATTGCAAAGTCAAAAGAAAGATGGCAACGAGTTCATGCTCAATGTTGAACAACAACAAGAAATAGCCCGTTTCCGCGAAGAAAAAATCCATATTCGCAAAGAACTGCGCGACGTACAACATGAATTACACAAAAACATAGCCAGTCTGGAAACACAGATGAAATTCATCAACATTGGACTCATGCCCCTACTCATCGGAATAGGCGGCATAACCCTTGGTATATTGAGCAGACGGCGACGGAAAGGATTACAACCCGTAAAAGGATAATCATCTAATGAGTACAACGGATTAGTAAGTACTGAACCACAAATAAACAGGTATTTTACCGCAAAGAGACGCTTCGCGATCGCGAAGCGTCTCTAATTACAAATAAACATTGCTTCTATTAAAATACCTCAAAATTTATGGTTCAGTACTTACACCGGATTAACGTCATCCCCTGATTTTTTTTTCACAGCTTTGTATTGGAGTGCAAACTTTAGTTTGCGAAACTGGAGTGCAAACTTGAGTTTGCGAGACTGGAGTGCAAACTTGAGTTTGCCATCTCGATTTATTTAAACAAGGAGAAATACCATAATGAATGCCAAAACGCTAAGCTTTTTAGCTTTCATAACGCTAATCGTTATTATTACCGCCGTTGTGCTAACACAGCCAAAAACAAACACAACACCTTTAGAAAAAACCCCGTTTTTTCCTAACTTGCAAACCTCAGCCCTCAACGAAGTGACAGAAATCAACATCACAACGCAAGACGAAAGCCTCACCTTGATGCGAACTGACAAACAATGGGGCTTAAAGGAAAAACATCATTATCCAGTTGCCCTAGAGAAAGTCCATAATCTCCTATTTGGTTTAGCCGGCTTAACCATACTCGAAGCCAAAACGAGTAATCCAGCACTGTATTCTAAAATTGGCGTAGAAGCGGTTACTGAGGAAGGCGCTAAATCCACGCTTTTAACCTTAAAAAATGCCCAAGGTGAAACAGTAGCCAGTGTCATCATTGGCAATGATCGCACAGCAAAAATAGATTCAACTCGCCAAGAAATCTACCTCCGCAAACCGGATGAAAAACAAACTTGGCTCACCTTGGGCAGGTTACCAGTTGAAAAGACAGTAGGGGATTGGTTAGAAGAAGAAATTGTTGATATCGACGGCGACAACGTTCGCCAAATCAGCATCACACACCCTGATGGAGAAAGCCTTCTAATTTCTAAAGCAAGCCCTGAAAACAAGGATTATCAGATCGCCGACTTACCTGACAATGCCAGCATCAAATCGCCCTATACACTGAGAAGCCTGGCCGGTACATTAAGTCATTTAAATTTGGATGATTCAGTCCCAGCAAGCGACATTAAATTTGCCAAACAAAAGACTCATCGCGCCGTCTTCAGCACCTTTGACGGCCTTGAAATCACCCTATTCACAATGAAAAAAGATGACAAACATTACGCGCAATTATCGGCCGCGTTTAATCCCGAAATGGTTTGGGTTGAGCCCCCGAAAAGCGATGAAGCGCTTCCCAAGGATTCTATACATCAAAGCGTAGCCGCTCATGATGAAATGAAAGATGAACCCGTCGTTACCATCAAACAGCAAGCGGAAACCTTAAACGCCAAATTCAAAGGTTGGGTTTATGAACTCGCCGCTTACAAAGTGGATGATTTAGAAAAAAAGCGTGACGACTTAATTGAAGTAGAAGAACCCGCAGAGGAAGAAGCAATAATCGAGAATCTCGATATAGAAGGCCTTCAAGACTTTCCATTATCCATGCCAAAGTTCAACATGCCAGAGTTAAACATGCCAGAGTTAGACAGCATCCCCACCAAGCTGTTTGAAGAAGACGGTGCAGAAGAGCCCTTATCAACCCCGTTTAGTTTTTCCAACGTCCAGGTAGAAAAGCCAGAAGCATTACCCACACCGTTAGGGACACCGACCACAACGAATGAAACGATGATCCCAGTTCCTTAAAGTGAATTGATAGCACGTTGATGACGCTGATTTTTTAATCAGCGTTAAATTTATTCCTAATTTTTTGATGTTATTTGGCCTGGTTATAACGGATTTTGGGGACACCAGATTTAAAAGGGCGAACACGTAGGTTCGCCCCGTGTGTGTTCGCCCCTGTGTGTTCGCCCCCAAAATCCGTTACAATCAGAAAAAAACAATTAACAATTAACTTATAACAGGCCGATACTAATTAATAAACTCACTAATAACGAAAAACTCAGCCCAAACACTATCGTCACCGCTATAGTTAGCTTAAAGAACGAAATATTGACAAGCAAACGAAATGCGGGCTGAAAATCCGTCATCATTATCACCTAATAAATTCAGAATTCAAAAATGAGGAGGTCAAAATGCAAGCAATTGAATTTAATTATGAGTCGTTCAATGGCGTGATTAACATTCCAGAATATTATAAAGATTGGTTTAAAAAGTCCTTCAAAGTCATTTTGTTGGCGCAAGAAGCACCGCACAATCCTGAACCCACACAAAAACGTCTCCCCAAAGGGGCTGGTTGTTATCATAGTGGACGTTCTGATATTTCAAGACGGGCTGAAGAACTCCTTTTTCAAAAGAGGGAGAATGAAAAATGACTCTCATTGGTGATACTGGCGCATTGCTTGCCTTGTATGATAAGGATGATGATTATCACAATGCCGTACTGAGTGTCATTGAAAAAACCAGTACTATCATTATCCCTGATATGATTTTGGCAGAAATTGACTATTTACTCTGCAAATTTTTGGGTGTTAAAGCGGAGCTGGACTTTTTAGAAGCACTGATTGATGGCACTTACACTTTGTATAGATTAGACAATCAAGATTTGAGACGTTGTCAAGAACTCATTTTACAATACCAAGATTTAGACTTGGGATTAGCGGATACTTCTGTTATGGCAACGGCAGAAAGGTTAAACATCTATAATATTCTCACCCTAGATGAAAGAGATTTTCGTGCTGTGCATTTGAGAAAACCTTTAGTACTTTTACCTATGGATGCAGATTAACTTGACAATGTCACATTGTCCAAGGTAATAAATAAAGCTCGGTGGGTTTTGCGAAGCTGGCCTTAATAATTAACAATTTATCTTTGCACTTTTGCGTCTTTTGCGTCTTTTGCGCCGCTTGCGTTAAAAAATAAACGCTAAAGACGCTAAAGACGCTAAAGGCGCTAAAGTAAAAAACAATTAACCCTTAACCCCTAACCATTAACTTATAACAGGCCGGTACTAATAACAGACTGACTAATAACGAGAAACTCAGGCCAAACACTATCGTCACCGCTAACGGTTGCAACATCTTCGCGCCTTCTCCCCAACTCAGGGCTAAGGGCAGTAATCCCATTACTGTGGTTAAGGTTGTCATTAATATCGGCCTGAGTCGTAATTCGCCTGCCTTGATGATGGCCGCTTGCACGCCTAAGCCGGCCGATCGTTGTAATTCTATTGTTTCTACTAGCACGATGGCGTTGTTCACCACCATCCCCGATAACATGATCATCCCTAACCAAACGGGCATGGATAAGGGCATCTCTAACCATCTCATGCCTATCGCTACCCGTGTTTAACCCCAATCGTGACAAACGGTATGCTGATTAATTAATATCACTATCGGATTGCGTAGTGATTCATATTGTACCGCCATCACGACAAACACTAAAAAGATGGCCAGTATCAGTAAAGCTTGTGTCAGTTGTTGGCTTTCCTGTAAGGCTTTCGCGCCGCCCCCTTCATATAAACTATATCCTTCGGGTAATTCAATCTCTGTTAAACGCTGTTCTACCATCGCCATAATCGCCAGTAAAATGGTGGATTTTAGGATTGATTGTAGGCGGGGAAAGCAATTGACTGTCTATTGAGTTTCTTCATAGTCAGTCAATGCCTTTTCATACTATCCCATATCTAATTCGCTGAAATGATTAATTTTGACTTCTCCGGCCGGAAAACGGGCAATGATATCTAATTTCCCCCCCATCGCTTCTATGTAACTGCGTAGGGTGCTAATATATATATCAGTACGCCGTTCCAGTTTAGAGATACTAGCTTGTTTCATCAGTAAAGTTTCAGCCATATTCTCTTGAGATAACGAGCGCGCTCTCAGAAGTTCAGACAGAGGCAATTGTGCCAACAATTGTTGAGCTTTTGCTTCCGCACGTTTTTGAGATTCAGGAGACATTTTGTCGCGCAATTGTTTGAATGATTTAGCCATAATCTATTCCCTAAATTTTTAGTGTTACCAAGGTTATGATGGTTCAACGACGGTTTTGATGTTACATAGTTCAAAGCAGAAAGAAATGCTGTTTTGTTGTTGTTGATAATAATACGATTACTTAGAACCTTGCTCTTTTTTCAAAGTTTCTAAATGCATATTGTATAACTTATCCGCTATGGGCATGTAAGTCTCATACATCCTGTTATGGTTAGCATAACAACCATTATAAGTCATAAGCGTTTAAATGATAGGCTCAAGCTTTTGTGAGAACAGCAAAGATTTCATAGCGGATTTTAAAATCACAACGATTGACTCAGTGAAAGGATTTGAAATTTTCTCGTTTTTTCGCATCCGTAGATAAAACGAGAAAATGAAGATTTTGTGAGGAGGCAGCAAGTGTAGAGTGCGTTGAAAGGCATAAACCCGTGTGGAGAGGGGTGCAGAATTAGGGTATTAAATTTCAGGTATTTTAATTACTTTATTTTCACCCAAGATTTGTAGGGTGGGTAAGCGGGCGGCAATAAACTCGACATAAGCTAGAAAACTCACCGCCCGCTTGCCCACCATTCCTCCTTTTCAGAATAAAAATTGGGTGAAAAATAAACCAAAAAATGTGTTTATATTTAACATCCCAGCCATGAGCCCCTATTGGAGTGCAAAAAAAAAGCCCCTCAGCTTCGTAGCCAAGGGGCTTATTTAACAACAAGATGAGTCACCACCCACACAATCCCTATCTCATGATTGGTATGTGGATGTTGATATCAACAGAAGGTATGTGACTACCCACCTACGCTTGCTTAATTATTTTTAAATAATATTTGTTGTCTCGCAACATTTGAGCGTATGACAGTAAAGTCTTTCATAGGATTTTTACCTTTTTCAACATACACAGCAAAAAAGGAATAAGTCCCTCCATATCCCGGTGTGATTACAAAATCTAATACTCGATGCTCTCCACCAGAACGGGATAAGTCTGTGATAAATGGTTGTGGCCCGCCAAATTTGTTAAAGGGATCATCTGTCAAAAACAGTCTATCCCCACTTGGAAGTATAATAGTCACCCATAAATCAACACGGCGAGAAGCCGCAGTAATGCCCTGAAGATATCCTTTCAAATCGATTTGAAGATGATCACCAACTGAATAAACGGATTTATCCATTCCCTCAAAGTCTAATTGAAATTGTTCTTCTACTTCCTTAGGTGCGTCTTCATCATCTGGATTAAGAATGACATCTTTCCGAGCAGCCAAGGTGGTTTCTGCTTTCGCAATGTTTGAACGTATTACGGTGAAGTCTTCCATCGGGTTTGTACCTTCCGCAACGTACACGGCATAAAGCAAATAATCGCCTCCTATTCCTTCAGGAACGCTTCCGAAACTTAGCACCCTATGATCATCATCTTGAGTTTTTTCTGTACCATCTAACTCCTTTAGAAAAAATTGGGGAGTCTCACTCAATTGATTAAAAGCACCAGTAATAAACCAATTTACACCATTAGGACGTTTAACCACTACCCAGAAATTCACCCGCATTTCGGGATTGGTAATCTCTTCCAAACTTTGTACCACATCTATTCCAAGTGCCTCACCAACACGATAATATGGTTTGGCCCCTTCAAACTTTAACATAGAATCCGTCTGCGTAAATTCGACACATCCTAATGGAAAGCTTGGAAGACAAGATTGCTGGGATGCTGTCTCGGCAGTTGCTGGGATACCGGGTAAAAATACCAACATGACAAGCAATAACAAGCCTTGAAAGGCAATATTTTGCCTACCCTTACCCCTTATTAGGGTATTCTTCATAAAACCTCCTTACATTAATGGAGTTAAGAAAAAAATTGATAACTCTAGTGAAAAATGAAATCAAATTATCAATCAATACAATAACATACGACAAATTAAAGCAACGTCAGGATGTTCTCCTCATTCTAAATTTCCATAAATATCACCTCCTAAAAATTTTTCGCCTATTTTGTAGGGTAGGTAGAGCTTCGCTGCACCCACCAGTTCTCCACATAAGTATTTTGTAGGGTGGGTAGAGCTTCGCTGCACCCACCATGCCCATGAATTGGGTCATATAACATTGTAGGAGATTTGGTGGGTTTAGCTCCGCTGGCCTTCGGCTCCGCTACGCTCCTACCCACCCTACAAGATGACCGAATTATTAAGAAGATTTAACGGTTAGACAAAACCGTTGTTGCTCTCGCAATATTTGACTTCAAAACCTCAAAACCATCCCTTATCAAATTTTGACCTTCTTGGACATACACCGCATAAAGGGTATAATTACCACCCAATCCTGGAGAAACTGTAAAATCCAATATCCGGTGTCTTTTGTCTTCTAGCTCTAAAGACGATCTAAATACTTTTCCTTCTGAACTAAATGGCTCCTTTATAGAAGGTACGCGAAACAGAAAACGATTATCAGGCAATTGAACCGCTACCCACAAATCAACACGTTCAAAACGGTTATCGACTTCCAGATTCTCGATCAAATCAACTTCAAGTTTTTCGCCCAGCTTATAAAAAGGTTTTAATCCGACAAAGACTAATTGTTCATCAAAGATAATCGTCTGAGTGCTAGTGCCTTCACCCATTTCATCTGTCACTTTCAAGGTGAGGGTGTACTTGCCCTGTTTTTCAAAAGTCAAACGGATAGTTTGCCCAGTTCCACTTTGGCCATCGGAGGTTTCCCATTGGTAATCATCAATTTCTCTGTCTTCATGACAACGTGTTTCTGCCTCAGCTTCTATTGTGAGCGGTGTTTCACTATAATAAAAAGTGAAGCAAGCTTCTGGGCCACCTTCTAGTCGATTAAACGTGGCCGTCACAATTTTTGTTTTGTCCATAGAAACTGAGCAAGTATCAGCTATTCCTGAACAATCCCCATTCCAGCCCACAAACTGAGAATCATCAGCGTGGTTAGCCGTTAAGGTAACGAGAGTATTTTTATCATAAGCATTACGACAAACCTTATCCGTTTTATAACAATTGTGTCTTGTCTCTACAGGTTCCAAGCTGACATGGCCTGTACCCGTGCCATCTATGATAACCTTAAGAAAAGGCTTGGAAATAAAGCGGGCTATCACAGTTTATGTCTGACTCATTTTGACGGTGCAAATTGTCTCATTGACAGTGCAAGGGCCACCCCAACCCTCAAATATGGCTTCATCAGATGGTATCGCTGTCAAAGTCACTGCTGTGTCTTGTGCATATTGCTCATCACAATCGTCACCACAATCAATACCCGCTCCAATGACACGCCCCTTGCCATCACCGACTTTTTTGATAACCAAGTTTTCATATTCACGTCCTTGTTGAATTATGATAAAGGTTTGTCCGGCAATGATGAGTTTCCCTTGACGTTTTTCATTGTCGTCATTGGGATTAACCGAATAAGTGATATGACCATCGCCATTGCCGCTGAAGCCAGAGGTGATAGGCAACCACGTGTTATCACTCTTTGCATCCCATTCACATCCTTTGGGCGCGGTGACATTCATATTGCCATGACCCCCATCAGCATCGTAATGAGTGCTATCAATAGGCGTAACGGTATATTCTTTGTAGCAAGCAGTAAAACTGGCTGTCACCGTTTGAGCCTGAGTCATCAAGACTTCGCAAGAGGTGGGTATCGTATTACTTGAACAACCACCATTCCAGCCGCTAAAGATGGAATCACTATTCGCTTCAGCCGTTAAAATAAGAGAAGCACCTTGCTCATAGGCTTGACTACAATTATGACCACAATCAATACCATTCACTTTTACCGTACCGCTACCTATACTACTAACAGTCAGGGTATATGTCGGTAAAGCCACATTGATGATTTGTTGTGCCGTGTTGATACTTGCTATATTATATTCATCAACGACGACCAAACCAATTGTATAACTACCTGCATTTGAATAGGTGATTTGAGGTGTAGCACCTGACAAGGATTGCTTGTCAGAAGAAGTCCACTCATAACGATCAATACGGTTGTTTTCAGGATCATTTGATTTAGCCGCATCTAAAGAAACGGTTAGTGGCGCTTTCCCATTTAAAGGGTTTGCTGTAAAAGAAGCAGTCGGTGGTTGATTGCCAGCTTGAGTGACATAAAATGTTTCTTGCGTTTGGGATTCTCGCTTGATAGTGATAATACCGTCGCGAACAGTCAGGTTTGGATTGGGTTTGACTGAATACTGGATTGTACCATTGCCATTGGCATGGCTATCACCCTCAATACTCAACCAATCCGGATGATTACTTTCTGCTTGCCATTGACAGCCGTTGGGACTCAGAATCTTTAGGGTACCCTGATGGAGATTAGCATTAAACTGTTCAGTCTTGCTTCCCTCAATTTGATAATCGCACTGTTTGAAGTTTGCCATCACTGAGAGAGGTTGAGTCATTTTAACCTGACATGAAAGCGCGTTACCAAAATCACGACAACCCTCATCAGTCCAACCTGTAAAAATTGAACCTGTTGAGGGTATCGCCTTTAAGTTGACTAAAGTGTCTTTTGGGTAGGTTTTGGTGCAAGAAGGTGGGGTACATTCCTCAGTATTATCTACCTTGACGCGCCCATTATCCGTACTCCTAACGATTAATGTATACAACGGTGGTAACACCTTAATGGGTTTTGACTGAGTCGCTGTAGCCCCCTCTTCGTCCTTCACTGTCAAGGTGATAGTGTAGTCCCCTTCTTTGTCATAGCGAATTGTGGCTTGTCCATTTGATTCAGACAAAAGTTGGCCACCATGATGCCAATGATAAGAAATAGGGCCATCAGGATCGCTTGAAGCAGTAGTCGCATCTAATTTGACCGTAAGCGGAGCATGATTGTCTTGCGAAGGCTCAATACGATGAATAGTAAAATCTGCGATAGGTTTTTGATTGCCTTTTTGACATATTTTAACAGGCGGTTTTTTTGCAAGCGTTAAGTTACCACAACGCGGTTCCGTGCTACTATTATTCGTCAATGAAAAGTTGAGTGTCTGGCTACCTTTGTAAGGGTTACTACCGATGATCAACCAATCACGATTACTCTCAATTTTCCAAGTGCATTCTTCAGCAGAAGCCGAAACGTGTACTTGGGCACCACCACGCTGCTTGCCAAACTCATTAAAGGTTTTGGGTTCAAGATCATAAGAACAAACGTCAACGAGCACTGTTTGACATTTTTTGTCTTGGAGATTATCACTATCAGTGACGACAAGACACACATCGAGTTTCCCCTCCTTATCAAATATCCAAGTCAATTCGTTTTCTGAACCTGAATGATTTTGACCATCAGAGGCCGTCCAATCATAATTGAGGGTGCTTCCGTCAGGATCATAAGAACCACTACCCTCTAACTTTACCGTGAGTGGTGCCACACCTGATGTAGGTGATAGCTTAAGACTCGCCACTGGCGGGATAATCTTGGAGGTAGCATAGACAATAAACTCATTTCCTACACGTTCACAGCTAAGATTGACATTTTGGTTATCGGTGCTGAAGGCATGACATTGAACATCTGGAATTGCAACATCCTTGGACTGACTAACAGGAATCTCAAGAATTCTCAAGAGCTCCTGTTTTTCTTGAGTATAAGGAATTGAACTTGGATAGGGCCCATATTTTTTGCTTTGTGGAGTAGGTGTGCCACCAAAAAAGGTAGCCTTTGCCGTTACTTTACATGTTCGACATTTGAGATGATATCTATCATTTGCGGAATAGATTTCAAATTCCAATTGCCCTTCATAATTATTAAGGGCGTGTTCATTTGCTAATTCTGTCCAAGCACCAATTATCAATTGCGGCATTTCACGCTTCGCGCATCAAGCCAAGGAGTTGTCAACATATAACACCACAGGGAGATTAGATTCTTTTGCGCCTTTTGCGCCGCTTGCGTTAAAAAATAAACGCTAAAGACGCTAAAGACGCTAAAGGCGCTAAAGTTTGAAATCACGTCAAACAAGATAACTGATAACTGACAAGGGCGATGGTGGGCAAGCGTTTGGTTCGTTTTTGGGTTGATGTCTAAACTGTGTTTTGCTAATGACGGCCCGATAAACGAATTTCAAAAACAATTAACCCTTAACCATTAACTTATAACAGGCCGGTACTAATAACAGACTGACTAATAACGAAAAACTCAGCCCAAACACTATCGTCACCGCTAACGGTTGCAACATCTTCGCGCCTTCTCCCCAACTCAGGGCTAAGGGCAGTAATCCCATTACTGTGGTTAAGGTTGTCATTAAGATCGGCCTGAGTCGTAATTCGCCTGCCTTGATGATCGCCGCTTGCACGCCTAAGCCGGCCGATCGTTGTAATTCTATTGTTTCTACTAGCACGATGGCGTTGTTCACCACCATCCCCGATAACATGATCATCCCTAACCAGACGGGCATGGATAAGGGCATCTCTAACCATCTCATGCCTATCGCGACACCAATCGTGACAAAGGGTATGCTGATTAATATCACTAAAGGGTTGCGTAGTGATTCATATTGTACGGCCATCACCACAAAGACTAAAAAGATGGCCAGTATCAGTAAAGCTTGTGTCAGTTGTTGGCTTTCTTGTAAGGCTTTCGCGCCGCCGCCTTCATATAAACTATACCCTTGGGGTAATTCAATCTCTGTTAAACGTTGTTCTACCCTCGCCATGATGGCCAGTAAACTCGTATCTGTGTTCACATTGCCGCTGATTTCTATTATCCGTTGTTGTTGTGAGCGTATGATCTCAGCCGGTACCGGTATCCATTCTACCGTCGCGATGTCGTCTAAGCGAACCGCTTCGTGTTCGCTGTTATACAGTAATACCGATTGTAAATCCTGTGGATTTTGTAACTCGCTATAAGCCAAACGCAGACGCACATCAATACTTTCATCGCCGTCAATAAAATCCGTCACGATGCGCCCATTCATCAGCGTGTTTAAGTCGCGCCCTACGTCTTCAACGCTAAAACCGAAAGCTTCTGCTCGTTGCCTATCCACAATTATCGCAAATTCTTGACGGATTTCTTCTGCCGAATGTTTCAGATTCTGTAAACCGGGTACATCAGCCAATTGTTCTAATACTTGATTGGCTAACTGCGTTAAGATGGTTAAATCATGCCCTTGTATGCGTAAACTGAATTCTTCATCACTTCGCCCTAAGCGGATGCCCCGAATACCGGCCGGCCGCATTCGTATTTTTATACCCACTAATTTCAATGTTTTCAAGGCCTTATTCATCTTTTTTACCCAATTCTGGGTACTGATGGGGCGTTGTGTCAGTGGCACTAATTGCACCATTAAACTGCTACGATGACTGACTTCATATTGTGAACGTCCAAATATAAAGCCGCCCATTTGAGTAAATACCGAGACGACTTCAGCTTGTTCCTGCAAAAGCTTCTCGATTTGCATCACCGTGTTATCCATTTCTGTTAAGGCGATGCCCGGCTCGGCCGTTACGCTTACCCGTACTCGCCCATCGTCTAAATCCGGTAGAAAGAGAGATTGGCCGTTCAAAAAGGTGGGTAGACTGAACCATAGCCCAACACTGAATAAAATAATGATGATCAGCGGCCAGCGCAGTAAGTATTTGATTAACCAGAGATAACTCTTTTTTAAGAGCGTTTCGATAGGGTGCAGTAATCCCACAGAATGCTGCGTTTTGAGTTTACCAGCTAATGCCGGTACGACGGTTAAGGCGACGATCAAGGAAGCGAGCATCGCGGATGAAATGGTAAAAATCAGTTCCCGAAACAGTAGCCCTACCAATCCAACAATAAATAAAAACGGCACAATCGCGGCCAAATTGGTGGTTGTCGCGGCGACAATCGCGCTGGTGATTTCGCCTACTGCCTGAATCGCACCCTCTGTGGCGGAGTCTGATGCTTGTTGATGTCGCGTGATGTTTTCTAACATCACAATCGTATTATCTACCACCATGCCTACCCCTAAAGCTAATCCCCCTAAAGTCATGATATTTAAGCTTAAATCGCCCCAAGCCATGAGTACAAAAGTGACGGTTATGGCTAATGGAATCGCTGTACCAATAATTAAACTTTGTCGCAAATTGCCCAAAAACAGATAAACCACTAACATGGCTAACAGTGCGCCAATTAAAGCCGAATAGGCCGCATTATTCAGAGCATGTCGCACATAAACCGCTTGATTATCAACCACATCGACTTGGACATCGTTTGGTAAAATGCGTTGCTCCTTGAGCCATGCCATGCGTTGTTGTACGGTATCGACGACTTCAACCGTATTGGCTTGCGGTTGTTTTTGGATAGACAACTTGATACCGGGGAGGTTATTAAAACGGATACGTAGCCGCTCATCTTGATGGGTATCAATAATTTGGGCGATTTCACCTAACAAAATCTCTCCACTATTCCCCCCTGCCCGTGACAAGCGTACAGCCGCAATCTCTTCCACCTCTTGCCAGCGCCCTTGCACCCGTGTACTGATTTCCTGAGTCGGCATATATAAACGGCCACCAGCGCTTTCGACATTCGCTTGTTTTAAAGCATTCGCGACATCTTCCAAACTCAAGCCTAATGCCACTAAACGGTGTTGATCCGGTAAAACGTGAATTTCACGAATCAAACCGCCTCCCACTTCAGTCGCCGCAACACCGGGTAAATTGATAAACCATTTTGATAACTGCTTATCAACCCAAGTGCGTAATTCAACCGGATCACGTAAATGAGAACTCACCGCTAAAGTGAGTACAGGAATTTGCGACGGATCGCGTTTATAAATGATAGGAGGTTGAATGGTAGTTGGTAAAAAACGCTTAGCGCGATCTAAACGGGTACTGGCATCACGCAAAGCAATATCAATATCTTTACCGTAAGCAAACGATAAATCAACGCTACTCCTACCTTCCGAAGTTTGCGATTGCACACTGATAGCGTCTTCTGTAATCGCCAATTGCTCTTCAAGTTGTCGCGTGATTTGGTCCTCCATAATCGTGGACGGCACACCAGGATCCAGCACACGCACTCGTATTTCGGGATAAATAAGATGAGGTAAGAGATCGATACCAAGCGTTTGTAATGAAAACAGGCCCAGTACGATAACGGCCAGTGCTATCATAACGATCCCAATCGGATGATAGACAGCCCATGCGGCTAATCCGCCGCGAGTGAAACGTTGTTTAGGCATTGTTCAGTTATCAGTTATCAGTTATCAGTTATCAGTTATCAGTTATTATATATTAAGGCCCTATGTAGTACCAGTAATACTGTTCACCGTTCTTAGCACCTATCAATCTTTGTTTAACTAATTGTATGTAGAGACGCGATGCCTCGCGTCTCTAGAGGCATCGCGTCGAGACGATTGCCTTTCTACCCGGTGAATGGAAACAAACCCTTATCCTAAGTACTTATGACAAACTCATACCTGCTAAGTACTGAACCCTAAATTTTCAAGTATTTTAATAGAAGCAACCAGAAGAGGGGGCAATACCTTCGGATTGCCCTTTGCGGTAAAATACCGGTTTATTAGAGACGCACGCAGTGCGTCTCTACAGTAGAGACGCGATCGCGAAGCGTCTCAATGGCTCGCGTCTTTTTTACTGGAATGTTAAATATGTGAGTTTAGGCAAAGTGGGTTTAAGCGGTGAAAAAGCCAGAGAGATGAGTAGAGATAAAAACGCTTTCCAAAGTCAAAAAGAAGTTCGCCGAAGGAAAAGCGCAATTGCTTGACTATGAAAAACGCTTGAAAAGCAAATACGAACAAGCATTGCCGATACAGACAATCACGGTGGTGGCCTTATGTTTTGAGCGGGTGGTGTGGGCGCGGTTAAAATAACGACAAGGATTGGATATAGGATAAACCAAACCATAAACCGTTTTATCACCCTTACCACCTATCAAAATGAGTTATAATAACTCCGTTCAAAAAAAGTGATCTAACGGGTTAAACAGCAAGTCAAAAAGGAGGAAAATCATGTCTCAAAAATTACCGATTGGCGTATCCGATTTTAAAAAACTCCGGGAGAATGATTACTACTACGTCGATAAAAGCTTATTTATCAAGGAAGTCATTGATCGTGCTACAGAAGTCCTGTTGTTACCTCGCCCACGGCGTTTTGGTAAAACCTTAAATTTGTCTATGCTGCGCTATTTT
>Ga0190315_1000209_pt1 | contig 36354 bp, 30 predicted proteins | sample 48701101_MG_FD_161673 | JGI IMG/M metagenome (GOLD analysis project Ga0190315, IMG submission 161673) | Hydrothermal vent sediment bacterial communities from Southern Trench, Guaymas Basin, Mexico - 4870-11-0-1_MG | ecosystem: Environmental > Aquatic > Marine > Hydrothermal vents > Sediment ...
AGAAACTTTGAAGAAAGAAGTGACAGCTTGGGTCGATCAACGCAATGATTTGGCAACTGAAATGGACTGGCATTTTACCACCGAAGATGCTCGAATCAAACTCAGAAGACTTTACCCATCAATAGATCCTTGACAATGTACTAGACGTTTAGGAACGCGTGAAGCGAATTTATTACAGTGCTATCCAAGCTTACGTGCTGAAGAGTTAACTAATGCGTGGGCTTATGTCCGTTCTCACCAAGCTGAAATTGAACAACAAACTCGTGAAAATGAAAGTTTTGAACAGGATTACACTTCTTGACGGATTAACAGGATTTGAAGTATCTTGTTTCAAAAGAATCTGATAACATCAAAATTTTTTATCCTGTCAATCCTTTAATCTGTTTAATCCTGTTAAAAATTAATGTCTTCATGGAAAGTATTTTAAATTATTGTTGGTATTGCGACTATCATTGCGGCGATTGCGGCGCTGCTTGCCTTATTTATTTAAAATTTTACAGTATTGATACTTCATCCTTATAGCTTGGCGGCGGGTATTCCGACGTACCGCTTTACGCGCCCTACACCATTTCTTAGAGGAACAAGAACCACAGCAACATTGGGGCGGATTAGAAAAAGTGTTGACTCCAGAAGGCCATTATTTATGGTTGTGCGAGTATCATGCGCGGGAGTATCAATAGTGTGGTAATGATTTTAACCGTTTGGCGTATCAAGAGTTGACTGGTTTTCAAAACCTGGGGCGCATTTTTTTAAAAAAGTCATGATCAATCTCGGTTGAATACAAAGGCCTTTTACAATATTTTTTTATAAATAAATTAGCTTCGCGAATGAAGTTTCAAAGTACGATCTTAACCACGGTGTAGTGGGAATGTACCCGATGTCAATAGGCAATTGAGGTTTGCAGATTGACGAACAGGCCTTCGCAAAATAAATTTTGCACTCCAATAGGGCCTTTGCAAAATAAATTTGGAAGGAAAATCGGGCCGATGCAAAATAAATTTTGCACTCCAATAGGGCCTTTGCAAAATAAATTTTGCACTCCAATTGCCGCAAAATAAATTTGGTTTGAAAATCGGGCCGTCAATATTTATCTTGATAAACAAAGCATGGTGTACATGGGAGCGGCACTGTGATAGGTGCTAAGGTTGATTAATAGGCTGATTTGAAAAAATTTTGGTTTCTAAGTAAAATTCTTTTGAACTCATGGACACACTGTCTATCAGTCTTTTTAATTTCTGTAAGGTTATGAAAAAAGAAACGTGGTGTTTTATTGATTTTGAGAACTTACCCAGTGCTTTAGAATACGCCATTGGAAATAACTATGTGCGTATTTTTGTTTTTTTGGGCTCTCAACAAAAGAAAGTTAATATCGACTTAAGCAAACTAACGACGGTGGAAGTGATAAAAATAGAAGGCGTTGGCAAAAACAACTTAGATTTCCATTTGATTTATTATTTGGGTAAATGCCAAGTCAATGCGGGTAATCATGTTGAGTTTGCTGTTTTCAGCAAAGATACGGGTTGGGATAGGTTAATTCAATTCATTCAGAAAGAGGGTAGAACTTGCAAGAGAATTAGTACAACGGGTTGTTTGAAGAAAGTCGTGCCAAAGGCAAATATCGTGCAAAATGCAACACTTCCAATTGATGTTCAGGCGATTTTTCAAAAAATTCAGAAGCTTAACAAAGCACAACGTCCAAAGCGGGTTGATAGACTCACCAACCACCTTCAGTCAATAATCAGATCGCTTGAGACAACAAAAACGGCTCCGCAAATAGTGGAGATTTTGAAACAACATAAATTAATTTCTATAGATGGTAATGAGAAAGTAACCTATACTATTTAAATATTATTTGGTAATGGGTCATGAAATTCTTGCCTAAAATATCAGTGTTATTTTAAAAACTTTTCTATTTTCAATGAATTAATCAATTAAATGAGAATTAATAGAGTGAGTTCATTAAGGTAGAAATGCGACGATGAGGGCGTTTAGAAGTTGGATAAGAGAATTGATTAAAAATGCATCGTGAACTAGAAGGATTGTATATAAGAAGGGATTTAAACCCAAATACGACTACTGTAGGAGCGATCCTGCACTAAGGTGCCCTTTGCGGTAAAATATACTCCAAACGCTTTTCGGATTTTTCAAAGGGGCAACCAATACCAATAATCTGAACGTCAGAAGTATACCTGTTTATTTGTGCTTCAGTACTTATTGAGGCAAAAATCATCACTGCGTTCTATTCCGTTTTCACTTTTAGCCAAAGTCATTTCTGATGACAGAGTCATAATAGCAAACGTAGGCTGCATCCTACGCTCTTTCTTTTCAAATTGAACCCAAACAAATCATTTGAAAAGGAGCAAAGGATGCAGCTACTGACTTGCTTACCAACTACCCCTTCAGGGTATCAAGTTCATCGACATTAATGGTATTTTTGTTACGAAATAACACCACTAAAATGGCTAAGCCAATCGCTGATTCTGCCGCGGCGACTGTCAGGATAAAGAAAACGAAAATTTGCCCGGCAATGTCTGCGTTAAAGTGAGAAAAGGCGATGAAATTTAGATTGACTGATAGCAGCATCAGTTCAATACATAATAGTATGATAATGAGGTTTTTGCGGTTCAGAAAAATACCGGCAACACTCATGCAGAATAATAGGGCACCTAAGGTGAGAAATTCGTATAACTCTGGCATACTGATTAGTCCTTTGATTCGGTTGGCATCTTGACAAGTCGGACACGATCTTCACGACGTACTTGAACTTGTTGTTCTGGTTTTTGATATTTCGCTCGCGTGTGTGGACGCATTGTTAATGCAATAGCGGCAACCATGGCGACTAATAAAATAGCGGCTGCAATCTCGAAAGGATAAACGTACTCTGTGTATAACACTTGTCCTAACAGTGTCGTGTTTGGCAAGCTTCTAGCTGCGGCCATCGCGGCTTCGGGTATTTCTTTTTGCCAGGCCCAAATGACTAATATCATTTCGAGTAACATGATTGCGCCTACGAAAGCGGCTATCGGTAAATGATGAACGAAACCTTCTCGCAATTGGGAGAAATTGATGTCGAGCATCATGACAACAAACAAAAACAGTACCATGACGGCACCGACATAAACCAAAACGAGCACAATAGCTAGAAATTCAGCTTGTAAGAGTAGCCAAATCGCGGCTGAGGAAAAGAACGCTAATACGAGAAATAATACGGCATGGACAGGATTTTTGACTGTAATGACGCGATAGGCAGAACCTATCAAGATGAAAGCAAATAAGTAGAAGATAAATGTTATCATGCTTTAAGTTCCGTTTTGACAGGAATTGAGAAGTTCAGAAGTACCGAAGCAAGCAAGGCTTGCCACCATGCCCTAAATTCGCTACACCCTAATGATTATAGGGTAAAAAAATGAGGTATAACAGATAATTATTTTCAAAGAAGGGTTCGATCTAAAACCAATCTCACGCAAAGGCGCAAAGGCGCAAAGGTGCCAAGTAGAGACGCACGGCCGTGCGTCTCTACTTCTCAATGCTCATTGATACCTACCACCACCACAACCAACCCCACCACTTGTTCACTCGTTTTCTTTTGACCATGTCGTTATTTTTGTAATACCGGAGTGCCCTGAGGTTACCTTCTTTGTCATATTCCTTGCTGACTCCGTTTAAGCGACCATGCTCGTCAAAATCTTCGTGTATTATCCACTTGTCCCCGGTGCTATAAAAAATGGTGGCAGACACTGGTTCACCATTTTTAAAGATCCAATCCCCTTGCACCTTTCCATTTATATGGAAACCCTTGGCACTGCCTTCTTTTTTGCCGTTGATGTAATTCCGCTCGGCTTTCTTTTGGCCACTTCGATAATAGTCAATTTCTAGCCCTTCACGTTTCCCATTCACTAAGGTACGTTGACGGAACAGTTCACCTGTTGCGTAATAGTGTATCTCATTTTCATACTTGATACCGTCTTCATATTTGAGTTCGTACTGTATATCGCCATTGTGGCGATATTCCTTTTTCGCAATTAATTTGCCAGAACGATAGACATACTCCGCTTTGAGTTCACCAGTTTCGTAATACTCTTTGGACTGGCCTTGCAATTTGCCATTCAGATAGTTGTATTTAAAAAGCAAGGCACCGTTATCATAAAACTTTTCAACTATTTCTGAGTGTGCTGTCACAGACAGAACTAGTATAATGGCAAATAAGAGCGTTTTGAGAAACGATTGCATAGCTCGATCCTGTTCTTAAAAAGTTGGACTTTCAAAGCCCATTAGGTGATTCGCTCTCTGTTGATATACTTAGCATCGTCATAAGATCGCGATTACTTTTATTTTAACTAAAAGCTCAAGTCAGGTGGTGGTGACTAAATACAAAAATTTTTAGAGTGGGCGTAATCGCGACCTTATAACGGTGGACAGTATAACCTTGAGCAGTTACAACTAGAGTCCAGGTTGAGGAGTCCCAAGCGTTTGGTGCGATAACACACTACGAATAGCCATAGAAATGACACTCGGTCAAGCCGTGAAATGAACACCGAGGTGTTCATTTACTAATCAAGTCTACTGAACTACCCGCTTAAAGGGTAAAACGTTTACCCGAAAATCATCTTACCTTTTAAAGAGTAGAGAATCAACCTCCTCAAAATGTTTCACTTTGGAGCAAATTGGCTAATAATTGCCGTGTCTGCTCCTTAAAGTAAACAACACAAAATTAAACAACACGGGTGATTTAGCGATAACTGGCATCAAGGGCTCTATCACCTGCTAACTGCTGTTCTAGTTCGTCACCTGCTGCTAAGAGTTTTGCCTTAGTCATCAACAAATCACCACGTTGTTCTCCGTGGTACTCAAAAATCCGTGTTTCAACAATAGAATCGACTGGACAAGATTCTTCACAGAAACCACAAAAGATACACTTGGTTAAGTCAATGTCATAACGGGTAGTACGGCGTGTTCCGTCTTCACGGGGGGCCGCTTCAATGGTAATGGCTAACGCTGGGCACACCGCTTCACACAGTTTACAGGCAATACAACGTTCTTCGCCATTAGGATAACGGCGCAACGCATGTCGTCCTCGAAAACGATGCGATTGGGGTGTTTTCTCATCAGGGTATTGCACCGTGATTTTTCTATCAAATAAATATCGACCCGTTAGCCTGAGTCCTTTAATCAGTTCCCACAAAAACAGGGTTTTGATGTAATTGGCAATGGCATTTTTCATGTTCACCTCACGCAAACCATGGTGGCAGTTTCATCAATATCAATAAACCCAGCACGACTATCCATACTAACGTAATGGGAATAAAAACTTTCCAGCCTAAACGCATGATTTGATCATAACGGTAACGTGGAAAAGTGGCCCGGATCCAGAGGAAAAAGAATAAGAAAACAGAAACTTTAGCGACAAACCAGAAGAAACCGGGTACCCAAGAAAACAAGTCTTCTATGTAGGGTATGCCCTGAAAAGGGGATAACCAGCCGCCTAAAAACATGATGGTTGCCAAGGCAGAGATTAAAATCATGTTGGCATATTCCGCCAGAAAGAAGACGGCAAATAGCATCCCGGAATATTCGACATGAAAACCGGCCACGATTTCTGATTCGCCTTCAGCGACATCAAAGGGGGCGCGGTTGGTTTCTGCCACACCCGAAATAAAATACACGATAAATAAGGGTAACAATGGCAACCAAAACCAATGCAAAAAGCTACCCTTTTGGGCTGCCACAATATCGCTAAGGTTTAAGCTCCCAGCGGCCATCAAGACACCGACTAAGGCAAAGCCCATTGCGATTTCATAAGAGACAATTTGGGCTGCAGAGCGCAGTGAACCTAAAAAAGCATATTTAGAATTAGAGGCCCATCCCGCAATGATAACGCCATACACGCCAATAGAAGTCATGGCAAGGATGTATAGCAAAGCGGCATTGATATTAGAGAGGACCCAACCTTCTGCAAAAGGCACAACGGCCCAAGCTGCTAAAGCGGGTGCCATCACCAACATGGGGGCAATCACAAACAAAAAACGGTTGGAATTTGAAGGAATAATAATTTCCTTAAACATCAACTTCACCGCATCAGCAATCGGCTGTCCTAAACCGCGCAAATTTCCTAGAACGGGTAGGGCCGACCATAAATTAACCCGATTCGGGCCAATACGTACTTGCATGTAGCCAATGATTTTGCGTTCTGCATAAGTCAAGTAGGCTACACACAGCATTAAGGGTATAACAATGATTAAAATATAAATCACTGTCGTAATCAAATAAAGCAAGGCTTCCATGATTCAGTTATCAGTTATCAGTTGTAGGTGGGTAGGAGCGAGGCGGTACCTTTGGGAAGCGACGCTAAACCCACCATTTATCTCAAATTGATCTCAAAAATAAAAACGCCTCTTTTATCATTGTCGGGTGGGTAGAAGCGAAGCGGTACCTTCTGGAAGCTATGCTAAACCCACCATTTATCATCTCAAAAAATAAAAACGGATAAATCATTGATAAAAAAAACGTTTTAACGTCTGATGTTCAGGAGTACAATCTTAAAAATCTGTTCAAAATCAAAAATTAAGTGGCAGCACTCAGTTCAATTTGTCCATGCCAAGCCCCCAATTCAAGGTTAGCCATTTGTCCAGCGTAAATTAAGACACAGTCATCAGGAACGCGATCATCATGCACCATTGGCAAAATCACCTTTGTACCCTTATATTGAACTTGGACTTCAGCCGCTTCGCCTAGATTTTGGTATGCCTTAGCATTGAGATGTACACCCGAAGCTATTTTAGCATCTTGTGTGACTTGTAATGCACCAGCACGGCGCACCAAAGCATCAACCGAATAAATCGGCATTTCTGTGATGCGTTGCAATCCCTTGGCTTCATTCAACGTTAAGCTATCAGGTATTTGCCACCCCGCTTTATTATTGGCCGTTTTATCGCCGACTTGTTGACGCAATTCATCGCGCACCTGATCGGAGGCCATGTAATTGAATCCTTCAAGCTCAAATAAATTACCTAAAACCCGTAAAATTTTCCATGCTGGACGCGCTTCACCAGGTGGGCTGACGATACCGCGAAAACTTTGCCATAATCCCTCACCATTGACATAAGTCCCTGATGTTTCTACAAATAAAGCGATTGGCAAGATCACATCGGCATAACTTTCCATTGTCGGTGTCTGGTAGGCGCTTAACGAAACCACAAAATCGGCCTTTTTCAGCGCCGCTAACGCGGCCGCGCCATCCCAACTGTCCAATTCAGGTTCCAGTCCCAGTAAGACATAGCCTTTCAGGCCCTCAGTGAGCATAGTGTGTGCGTCCAATCCGGCCGCCTTGATCGGCTCGCCTGCCGGCCCACGATGGGGTAAGACACCCGCTAACCAAGCCCCCGCAGTATTGTTCGCCTCTCCCAAATACCCCACTGTGGCAACACTCAATTTCGCAATCAAAGCCGCTAAAGCGCGAATGACTGAAAACTGTGGATGTGCCGTCGCCAAATGACCTAACAACACTATCCGCTTATCACCCATTTGTAGAGATTGGGCAATCGCACGTTGATTGTCATTGACTGACACTTCCGCCAATAACGTTACCATACTGCTTGGAATCAATGCGTGTTCTGCCAATAATGCTTTAGCAATCCCAGCTAAATTGTCCACAAAACGCATCGGTGCGACAATCATTTTTTCCGCAATGGGAAAATTAAAGTCATAATCGACCGGATTGAGCAACATCACTTTTGCACCACGTAAAGTCGCTTGACGCAAGCGATGATTAAGCAACGGTTGCTCTTTGCGAAGATGCGAGCCAATCACTAAAACGCTATCACACTGTTCAAAATCGGTAATCGCTTGACCTAAATAAGGAAATAACGGGGCCTCATCTTGATCACTGAAATCAACTTGACGGAGTCTATGATCAATATTTTGATTACCGATACCCCGCATCAGTTTTTGTAATAAATACAATTCTTCCACAGTCGCCGTGGGCGACGCTAAGGCACCAATTGACGTGTTTTGATGTGCATCTAGAGTACGCTTCAAGCCCTCAGCCGCGAACGCTAAAGCTTTTTCCCAATCAGCACTTTGCCAAGTGCCCTCTATTTTAATCATCGGCGTGGTTAAACGATCTTTAGCCGTTAAACCTTCATAACTAAAGCGATCCCGATCAGAAATCCACACCTCATTGATGGCCTCATTTTCTTTTGGTGCTACCCGCATTACTTGATTGCGACGAATATGCACAGAAATATTAGAACCCAGCGCATCATGTGGCGCAATCGTCTCATCTTGCTGCATTTCCCAAGCGCGAGCGGCAAAACGGGACGGTTTAGAAGTCAAGGCCCCAACGGGACACAAATCGATCATATTACCTGATAATTCTGAGGCGACATTTTTTTCGACATAAGTCCCAATTTGAGTATGTTCACCACGCCCTGGTGTTCCCATTTCTTGGATACCGCTAATTTCTTGACTAAAACGCACACAACGAGTGCAATGGATACAGCGCGTCATATCAGTGGCAATCAATGGCCCTAAGTTTTTACTTAGCACAACACGCTTACCTTCCTGATAACGCGAAATATCCTGGCCATAACCCAAAGCGATATCTTGCAACTCACACTCACCGCCCTGATCACAAATAGGACAATCTAAAGGGTGATTAATCAACAAAAATTCCATCACCGCTTTTTGAGCCGTGAGTGCTTTTTCAGAGCGCGTAAACACCTTCATCCCGTCCATAACCGGCGTAGCACAGGCTGGCATCGGTTTCGGCGCTTTTTCTACATCAACCAAGCACATTCGGCAATTAGCCGCCACCGACAATTTTTTATGAAAACAGAAACGAGGGATATCTATCCCATTCGCATCCGTTATTTCAATCAGCATTTGACCGGCTTCAGCTTGGTAAGGTTTACCGTCTATTTCAATTGTTACCATTATTTTTTATCAACCTATATAATATAACGATGTGATCCGGAGTCCAGTCGAATTAGACCGAATGAAAAATGAAAAATGAACGGCGAATTTGTATTGTGTTATATTAATAAATCAAATTCAGAAAAGGCAATCACAAGGAATTGCCCCAGCACAATCTTAATTGAAAGGGCAATCCTTTATGAAAGGGCAACCACAAGCGATTGCCTATACAATATTAATGCTTGTAGGGCAATCCATAAGCTTGCCTCTTTATAGTACATTATCACGGATTTTCGCAAATAATGTAAAGATCGTAATCTTAACCCTTTAGCATATCCGTTTTTTTATATTAGATTGTCGTTTGTTAAGTACAACGAATTACGGGGATAAATAGAATTGCTTGGCAGAACAACTGTTTTGATTTTAAACCCTTATGCTCTCCACACGCCTAGATTTTTATCAATAGAGCATCGATCAAAACGATTAAGCAAAAACGATAAAACAATTTCAGGCACACTGTTTTTGCGCGCAAAAACAGTGGCCTGAAAACGAGAAGTTGATACCTTGTAAGTCGTTGATTTGTGGTTGCACGTCGGTGTTTTGCAAGTCTCTCAATAGTTAAATATTAATTCGTTTATCCCCATAATTCGTTGTACTTCAGCAATTATAATATTAATTCGTTTATCCCCATAATTCGTTGTACTCCAATAATTCATTTATCCTTCGTTACGTTGTACTCAGAGGCATTGTAAATATAAAGTTTGAGAATAACTGATATCTTGTTTTACACTAAACAACTCAGTAATATGACATAACAACCCCAAATGGTTTGTCATTTTAGAGAGCCTATTTAAATCAATTCTGTAGTGATCAATAAGATGTTAAAAATGAGAAGCGTGTGAATCACTTGATATCAAACCTAATAAGGTATTAAAAATTGATAAGATCATTGATAATTGATAATTGCATCATTGATTGAATTTTGATATCCCTCATTTCAACATCATTAGATTACTATAGCTTTTTCATTTTTCATAAGTCCAATAACTGATAACTGATAACTTGATATGACAGATTTATCCATACTAAGTGTACTGATTTGGTTACCCATTCTCGGTGGAATATGGGTACTCATTGTCGGAGACAAACAGGCCGCCACCGCGCGGCCGATTGCCTTAACGGTATCATTACTCACCTTTTTATTGTCATTACCGCTGTATTTTGAATTTAACACCACCACAGCGGCCATGCAATTCACTGAGCAACTCGCGTGGATTCCGGCCTTTGGCATTAATTATCACTTAGGCGTGGATGGTTTCTCCATGCCTTTGATTATACTCACCACGTTCACAACCGTGTTAGTCATCTTAGCCGGCTGGGAAGTGATCAAGTATAAACCCGCGCAATACATGGCTGCCTTTCTCATCATGGAAGGCCTGATGAATGGCGTATTTTCTTCCCTAGATGCGATTTTATTTTACGTCTTTTGGGAAGCCATGCTGATACCCATGTTTATCATCATTGGCGTTTGGGGCGGCCCACGGCGCGTCTACGCCACCATCAAGTTTTTCCTCTACACCTTTTTAGGCTCCGTCTTGATGTTAGTGGCCTTATTATATCTCTATTCTCAATCCGGTAGTTTTAGCCTATTAGACTACCACGCCCTACCGATTGCGCTAGACGCGCAAAAATGGATTTTCATCGCCTTCTTAATCGCCTTTGCCGTCAAAGTACCCATGTGGCCAGTACATACTTGGTTACCCGATGCCCACGTCGAGGCCCCAACAGGCGGCTCCGTCATTCTAGCGGCGCTGATGTTAAAAATGGGCGGCTATGGCTTTTTACGCTTCAGCTTACCCATCACCCCCGATGCCAGCCGCGAATTAGACTGGTTGATCATCGCCCTCTCGTTAATCGCCATTGTCTACATTTCTTTCGTCGCCATTGTGCAGAAAGACATGAAAAAACTCATCGCCTATTCCTCCATTTCCCACATGGGATTTGCGACACTGGGCTTTTTCATTGGCTTTATGATTTACAACAACACGGGCTCAATAGACGGCGGTGTCATGGCAATGGAAGGGGGCATGGTGCAAATGATATCACACGGTTTTATTTCAGGGGCCTTATTTCTTTGTGTCGGCGTACTCTATGATCGTTTACACAGTCGCCAAATTGGCGACTACGGCGGTGTCGCCAACACCATGCCCCGCTTTGCGCTATTCGCAGTGTTGTTCGCCATGGCGAACTCAGGCCTACCCGCTACCTCTGGATTTGTAGGTGAATTTTTAGTCATCTTGGCCTCATTCCAAGCCCATTTTTGGATAGCCTTTGCGGCCGCCACTATTATGATCTTAGGCGCAGCCTACACTTTATGGATGGTGAAACGAGTGATTTTTGGGAAAGTGGCGAATGACGGCGTTGCCGGCCTAAAAGATATCAATGGACGTGAAACCTTGATTCTGACGGTTTTAGCCATAGTCGTCTTATTATTTGGCATTTGGCCCGCACCCATGTTAGAAGTCATGGATGCCACCGTGCAGAATTTATTGCTACATATTGTTCAATCGAAAGTGCCAGTGATGTAATAGCTTTGTAATATCACCGATATCTTAAACGATCTTTTTTTAACGCAAGAGGCGCAAGAGACGCAAAGAGTTTTCTTTTTTGAGACAGACTCTTTAGCGTCTTTTGCGCCTTTTGCGCCTTTTGCGTTTATTATTAAAAAATAAAGTCAGATTAATTGCTAAAAAGGAATTTTAATTATGGGTACCATAACGCTCAAAGTGCCTCAAGATATCCATGTAGAATATCAAATTGACAGTTCAAAAATGATGGCGCAGTTACTTGACTGGCTCAAACAGCTTAAACCGCAACCCGTTAAAAATGAACGGTTATTGGGTTTATTTGCAGATGACGCTGATCTCATTGTTCAGATGACTGAGTCAGCCATGCAAGCCTGTGAAAAGCATCATGATCAAACGCCATCACAACAAGAAAAAGCGTATGCCGCTGCTATGCAAGATTATTTGTCGCGTCCGGCAAAACCATTAAAAAAGGCTCAAGAAAGTTATCCACCTAGGGAGGCACTGTATGATCGAGGCCACTTTTGTTGATGCCAATGTGTTGATTTACCAGCGTGATAGCTCAGAGCCTGTCAAACAAGAAAAGGCTACTGCATGGCTCAATTTTTTATGGCACTCAAAACAGGGGCGCTTAAGCGTTCAAGTGCTTAATGAGTTTTATGTTATTGTCACACGCAAACTTAAACCGGGTATGGACATAAAAGCTGCGAGAGCCGATGTTCGTGCTTTGATGACGTGGCAGCCTATCCCAATAGATAGGGTGGTGGTTGAAAAAGCGTGGATAATACAAGATCGTTTTTTGTTTTCATGGTGGGATAGTTTAATCGTGGCAGCCGCTCAAGTGGCACAATGTCGCTATCTCTTGACTGAAGATTTACAAGATGCTCAAGAATTGGATAGTGTGATTGTTGTCAATCCATTTATTCACACGCCACAAGATATTTTTCAAGGAGACTAAAGTGCCAGTGATGTAATCGCTTTGAATTTTTTAACGCAAGAGACGCAAGGGACGCAAGGGACGCAAATATTTTTCTTTTTTGATACAGACTCTTTGCGCCTTTTGCGCCTTTTGCGTTTATATTAAAAGTTAAATCTGATAACTGAAAAAGGAGAATAATGATGTTGACTTTAAAAAAAGTATTGTTAGTCTGGATCGTCTGGCATTTGGGCACGATATCCATTACGCAAGCCGCCACAGATTGCAATGCAGTGACTGAAATTTCTCCCGCAGAGTGCGAATCGTTGCTGCAACTTTACCATAGCACGAATGGGGCAAACTGGCACAACAATGAAGGTTGGAATGTCACCAATACACCTTGTAGTTGGAAGGGTATTACTTGTGAGAATGATGGGGTAACCAAGCTTTATCTTAATTCTAATCAACTGACAGGCACAATTCCCAATTTCAGTGGCTTGCCTAATTTACGGAGGCTTTATCTTTATTCTAATCAACTGACGGGCACAATTCCCAATTTCAGTGACTTGCCTAATTTGCAGTGGCTTTATCTTGATTCTAATCAACTGACAGGCACAATTCCCAATTTCAGTGGCTTGCCTAATTTGCAGGCGCTTTCTCTTAAGAATAATCAACTGACAGGCACAATTCCTAATTTCAGTGGCTTGCCTAATTTGGAGCGCCTTTCTCTTCGTTTTAATCAACTGACAGGCACAATTCCCAATTTCAGTGGCTTGCCTAATTTGCAGTGGCTTTATCTTGATTCTAATCAACTGACAGGCACAATTCCCAATTTCAGTGGCTTGCCTAATTTGCAGTGGCTTTATCTTGATTCTAATCAACTGACAGGCACAATTCCTGTTTCTTCCAATACGCTTATCAATTTGACAATCCTTGATCTGAGAAATAATCCACTCTGTAAAAAAGCAGATTATGATTATGCTATTTGGCCTATTAAACAAAGTCGCTCGGATGATAAGACAACTTGGCAAGCACAACTCGAAACTTTTCCAATTTGCCCACCACCCACTGAAACGGGCCCAATTCCCACAGTCTTAAGCTTTATCGGGCTTAAAGAATACTACCAAATAGGCGAAATCGTCGATGTTGAAATCGCCGTCAATTTTACCGCTGATAACCCGGCAGATACGGTTGATTTATGGATAGCGATTCAACAACCCTCTGAAGATTTTCTGTATATGAGTGCCTTGCCCTTAGCCGATCTTTTTAGCCCAAAACCCCAATTCTTTAGAGAATATTTAGGCACAACACAGGAGACGTTTTCTGTGATCTCCGACTTTAAAGTGCCTAAAGGTGTTGGGGGTAACTATACTTTTTATGCTGCCCTCGTTGAAACGGGTAAAAATCCTTTGACAGATGGGGCATGGGTTATGCGGCATATTGTGCAATTTAGTACCCTGTTGAGTAATCGCTAAGTTGATAGAATGGTGATGAGGCTGTTTGGGCGTATTCAAAAGAAATGAGGCAGCAAAATAACAGGAACGAAAATCGGGCCGCATTCAAAGCCCGTTTTTGGATAGCCTTGCCGCTACCTTTGAATTTTTTTAACGCAAGAGACGCAAGGGACGCAAATCGTTTCTTTTTTTGATACCGTATTTTTGCGTCTTTTGCGGACTGAAGCGCCTTTTGCGCCTTTTGCGTTTATTATTAAAAACTTGATAATTAATGAATCTGAATTTTGGATGACAAGGGAATTATCCTTGGAAACTCAGTCTTTTCAAGTAACCCCTGTGGGAACAAGCATCGGGTTATGAGCATACTAAAAATAAAAGACTTTAGCTTATGGAACTTTATTATGCACGTTATTGCCTATCCTAAAATCAGAAAATTTGCTGAAAAATACCCAGACACAAAAAATGCTTTAGACAGATGCTTTAAAACCTTAAGCAAAAATAATTATAATAGTTTTGATGACTTACGCCGAACTTTTTCCAATAGTGTTGATCAAGTTGGAGAATGTGTTATTTTTAATATTGGAGGTAATAAAGTCAGATTAATTGCTAAAATACTCTACAGCATAAAAACGGTATACATCAAATATGTGCTAACACATGCAGAATATGATTTGGGAAAATGGAAAATTGAATGTAAAAGATAAAGCTTTATTTCTAAGGAGATTTGAATGTCGTATGATTCTATTTTGAGAGATAGGAGATTGTAATGATAGATCAACCAATCTGCCATTTTGCAGAAGTTTGTTTTGAAATCACAAAAAAACCATCGAATCCAAAAATCATTTCTACCCTTTCTCATTTTTGGTCTGATGTTTCAAGGGTATTGTCTGTGCCACATTCTGAAAAAGACTATCAAAGCCTTTTAACGCTATTTGAAAAATTAATTGATATAGTTGGCGACAATAAAACACATCCCTTATCAAGTTTAATGGAAACGCTCTGTCTTTTAATTGAAAACTATGAAACAAAGCATTATCCGAAGCCTGACATTTCAGGCAATGACATTTTACAATTTTTAATGGAGCAAAACGCGCTCACACCAAGCGACTTACCTGAAATAGGCTCTATCGACGAAGTGTCAAAAATAATAAAGGGCCAACAGGAATTGAAAGCTCGACAAATCCGTGCCCTGAGTGAGCGTTTTTATGTCTCTCCCGACGTGTTTTTGTAATAATGACTTAAGAAGTTTTTGCGTGCAAAAACTGGAACAAACAAATATCAGCGTTCTATCCCTTTATTCTGTCTGCCTAAAAAATAGGTATCAAATCGTGAAGCGACTACAAATTATGCTAGTAAGGCAATCTGGGTGAGATGATAGAACGCTTTAGACGGCTGATTGTCATGATCTGCACGGTTCTGTTTGTTGATCAGTTCAATCAGTCTAATCTGCGTTCTATCTATAACTTTCATCACTCACATTACAACACGACTACCCAAATTCACTCATTCCCCAATCTCCATTTCCCCTTTCCTACCATCTAATTCTTCCTGACGAATTGAAGCCTGATCGTACCATAACAACAGTTTATCGTCTTCTTGTAGAACAAATTTCGGTAGTTTTTCAGCCATTTGCAAAATCAGCGAATAATCGCGTGTACTCCACGCTTTTTTAAAACCCGCTCGAATCGCTTCTAGGCGAAATTGTTTCAGTCGTTTTTGAGTCTGTTGACGGTAAGTTTCAAATTCACGCAAGAGGTGTTTTTCGCGTAATTTTTCCAGATCATAAGCTTGCTGGGGATCGGGTACATACCAACGTTCTGTGGCCCGTTTTTGTAATTCTGGATCATCCGCTGCAAGATTGCGTAAATCTTTGAAATGATTTAAATAACGGTGAACTTGGGGAGGAACGTTGCCCGTGCCATTGTATTTTAGAAAGTTAAATTCTAATAAGGTGTCCAATTCGGGTAGGATTTCATATTTTTTCCAGCCCGCACCCAGTAATCTCATAAATTCAGGATGTATTTCTTGGTAAGTCGCTGCGTGTTTGTTCAGAAAATTGTTCAGCCAATCAATGGCAGTACGCTCGTCTGAAACCGCTATTTCAAGTTGAGGCACTTGGTTGGTTAAACGGCGCTGACGTTCATATTCTGTCACTTGTTCAGGTAGAAAAATCATACCATCTCGTTCTGGAAAACGTTGTCGTAATCCGGCCTGAAAGGCCTGACTTGATATCGGTACGGGATAGCCATGTAGGATCAAATAAGCCAGCATCCGATCATATAATATACGGGGTTCTCTTTCGGCAATAAATTCGAGTTCACCCGCTTTGCTTTTTTTACTGGAAGGTAAGTATTTCAAGTGGCTATTGATAAATGCCCATACCCCGGCTTCTGTACCACCCGCTTTTTGAAAACGCTTTGCGAGGCCACCATTGGGTTTGTAAGCAGAGATGATTAAATCTTGCTTGACGGCCGTGCTGGTAGTAACCGCTTTAAAGCTCCCTTGTTTTTTGTCTAAAGCGGAAACATTGGCGACGACAAAACCCACTTCTTGCAGGGCCGTTTGGAGGATATTCCAGACACTGGCTTGAGTGTTGGAAAATTCGACGGTCATCCAGCGCCCTGGTTTAAGTAAGCGAAAAGCTTCTCTAAAACAATTCGTCATTAAAACATGATAGTTGGCTAACGTTTTACTCTGTATTTTATTGACAATCGCTTCAGGTTCTTTATTGGTAAAGATTTTTAGCCAAGCTTCCCATAGAAAATTAAGTTCTGAATACATGAGATTGGATCCAAAAGGCGGATCAAGAAAAATATAATCAAAACAGGCTTCTTCCAGTTCAAGCGATGTGGCACTTTGTGTTGAGATTAACGCCGTTTTGAGCTGATTTTGGGCAAAGGCCGTTTTAATCCGTTGAATTTTTTCAGTGAATGCGTAGCGTGGCGAAACTTCCGATATTTGTGAACCAATATAGAGTGTGCCGCTTAAATTGCGATTATTTTGCGAAAAGTGGCCGGGTGAGTAACGGTTGAGTTTGGAAAAGCCAACTGCCCATTGTTGAAACAAAAAACGACATAAACTTTGTAAAGCGTGAGATTCAGCTTCTTGGCTTTTGTGTATCAATGCACTGAGTACCCATAAACTTCTTTTCGTATAAAAATGATGGACATGCGTGATGCCGAGTCGCTTATGAGATCGGGATTCATGACTGCCTATCATTTTGTCAAGAGGAAACCAGTATGGAATAGGGCTTTGCTCTATTTTTTCCAGTAGAGCGAGATCAAATTGATCCGGTGTTTTTTCATAGCGTTGTTTGCCAACCCTGTAATTGATCAGGACAGGAACTTGTTTAGCTTGTTTAATGGTTTGCCCCAGAATCTTATCAAATGTGGTGATAAGGGCCCTTTCCATTTTGCGTTTTGTTAATCGAACATCACAGTGAGGACAAGGAAATTCTTCGCGTACCTTTCCAGTGTCTTTATTGATAGCGACAAACGAAAAGACGATTTCGCCAGCACATTCTGGACAAGTAAAAACATCGGACCAGACAGTGTAATTGATCTGGCCTAAGGTGATGCTGTCTGGGCGATCTATTTCACCTAACAGTATTTTTTTGATCGTCGTTTTGTCAATCTCTTTGGTGCAAGTATGCAGAGTTTGATACATCCAGCCTAATGTGGTTTCAATTTCTTGCAAAATTTGCAGTGCGGCTTGTTCAAAGGCGAGTGCGGGCGCGGGTTTATTGTAGTTGTAGGCGATAAAGGTTGCTACGGGCGATAAGTCATTTAAAATCGCTCTCCGTGCCCCGAGTTTGGAGAAGGGTTTCCAAGTGTTTTTGTCATTATCGTCTGGTTGTGATTCTAAAATAGTGCCCTCGCTTGATACGCGATAACCGAGCGATTCAACAGCTGCTTTATCGCCACAGAGTTGGGCTGCGACACCAGTCATGCCGGTTCCACAAAATCCATCAAAAACTATATCACCAGGTTCGGTGTAGTGCAGAATGTAGCGCATAATCGCTTTGTGGGGCACTTTGGTATGGTAAGCATGGGCGGTATAAATGGGATGATTTTTACCTTCGCTGATATCAGCCGTAAAAGGTTCGCGGTGATAGCTGCGGTTACTATTTTGGCTTGCTGTCCATTGTTTGATGAAATCGGGTAGCCAAGGATTAGGGCAAGCGGTGTAGTAAGGGGGATCGGATAGGGCTAAAATAGCGTCTTCAGTGGCCTGTGGAAAACCGGATATCTTTTTAAATTCAGTTTGTTGTATTTTGTCTTTGAGTTGTTCAGTGAAATAGGCGCGACGATCTGCCTCGTTTTCAAAGGTATTGCCTAAACATTCAACGGGCAGGTTATCGGTGGGTAAGTTTGATGTGGCAAATGTGAATTTTTGATTGGGGTGAGTCATAATTAAAATAAGGAATGTAAATGATAACTACAAGGATTGCTTATTATAAAGGATTTTGAACTGGGATCGTTTTGGTTCAGCATCAGACTTAACTTTTTTCTCCATTGCTTTTTCCTGTCATTTTTGACTTTTAAATTAAACCTGTTCCCAAATAATGTCACTTATTGGCGTGTTATACGCAAAATGAATGACTTCGTTTTATTAAGGAACACCCTTATTTAAAGTTTTGCGTGACGTTTTTTTTTGACACAGAATACCACAGAGTAGCACTTCGTCACAGTATAAGATTTACCACCCCCTTACCACCTATCCGTTTTCTATAATGCTTCGTTTCGAGGCGATGCTTCGCGTCTTGGTTTTTGTAGAGACGCGATGCCTCGCGTCTCGGTTTTTGTTTCGAGGCGAGCGATCGCGTCGAAACAATGGAAACAATCCCTTCTCCTAAGTACTTTTGACAAGCAGATAGATGGTAAGCTTACCACCCCCTTACTACCTGTTTTCTATAATGCTATGTAGAGACGCGATCGCGAAGCGTCTGTCTATACTAACCGGAGACGCTTCGCGATCGCGTCGAAACGAACCGGAGACGCTTCGCGATCGCGTCTCTACATTGAAGATATAATGATAGGTGGTAAGAATTTTAAGCCTTGACGCTTGACAAAATTCTTTTATGGTATACTACGCGCCCGCTAAAGTATGAATACTGTATTAGAAAACTCTTCAACTTGGCAAAACCACGTATTGCTTGGACTCGGATTTTGAAAAGGTTTGGTTCATCAACTGTAAATAATGGCTAATGAAACAAACTAATGAGGTATTTGAAAAGGGCAATGACAACAGAAACTCAACATCAGCTAGAACAACCACTTTATTTAGAAACCACATCCATTGATTATCTGGCAAAAATTTTAATTAAGGGCAACCACAAGGGATTGCCCCTACGGGCTACTATTATGTCTAAATTACAAATTCAAACCTATTACAAAACTCTCGATAATTTAATTCAACGTGGCGGCTCTCAAAATGAACAATCTATTCGTGGGGCATTTGAAAATTTGCTGAATAGTTATTGTGAACCCAAAAATTTTACGCTCGTTCCGGAATTGTATTATAAAACGACAAAAAATACCTCAGTTCGTATAGATGGCATCGTCAAGGATGCGTTACGGTTATCGTGGGGTTATTGGGAAGCTAAGGATAGCTTTGACGATTTGGACAAGGAAATTGACGATAAATTTTTCAAAGGATATCCCAATGATAATATTATTTTTGAAGATTCTCAAACGGCAGTCTTGATTCAAAATGGGCATGAAGTGTTGCGAATCAACATGAAGGCGCCGGATAAACTCGATCACATCTTGACGCAGTTTATCAACTATGAACGTCCAGAAGTGCGGGATTTTAGACAAGCTATATTGCATTTCAAAGCGGATTTACCCACCATTGTAACCACTTTACGTTCGACTTTAGAGAGTCAATCCAAAACCAATCAAAACTTTCTCGCGGCTTTTAAAAAGCTATTTACGCTCTGTCAAGAATCTATCAATCCCAAAATCAATGCGTTTGATATTCGGGAGATGATCATTCAGCATATTTTGACTGAGGATATTTTCTTGACGGTGTTTAATGAGAGCCAATTTCATCGGGAGAATGTCATCGCTCAGGAATTGGAATCTGTCGTCAAGACTTTTTTTACGGGTAAAATTCGTCGACAGACGTTGCAATCCATTGAAAGTTATTATGCTGTGATACGGCGGGAAGCGGCCAATATTAGCAATCACTTTGAAAAACAAAAATTCCTCAAAGTCATTTATGAGAATTTTTATAAAACCTACAATCCCAAAGCTGCGGATAGATTAGGCATTGTTTACACACCTAATGAAATCGTGCAATTTATGATTAAAAGCACTGACTATTTATTGGATAAGCATTTTAACCGGTTATTAGCTGATGAGAATGTGGACATTCTTGATCCGGCGACGGGCACTGGAACGTTTATTACTGAATTGATTGAATATTTACCCACAACCCGATTACCCGCTAAATATCTAAAAGAAATTCATTGTAATGAAGTGGCTATCTTGCCTTATTATATTGCCAACTTGAACATTGAATATACTTACCGGCAAAAAATGGGACATTATGAAGAGTTTAGCAACATTTGTTTTGTCGATACGCTAGACAATGTTGGTTTTAAGCATGAATATCAAAATCAGCAAACGGGTTTTTCATTGGGTTTAGGGGAAGGCAATGCGAAACGGATTGAGGAACAAAACCAGCGTAAAATCTCAGTGATTATTGGCAATCCGCCTTATAATGCGAATCAGCAAAATGAGAATGACAATAACAAAAATCGGGCCTATCCAGAAATAGATGAAGCCATTAAACGGACTTATATTGCAAACAGCACGGCGCAGAAGACTAAAGTTTATGATATGTATGCGCGTTTTTTTCGGTGGGCGAGTAATCGTTTATCAGAAAATGGCATTTTAGCGTTTGTCACTAATTCCTCTTTTTTGGATGCGCGTACTTTTGATGGGTTTAGAAAAGTGGTTGCTGAAGAATTTAATGATATTTATATTGTTGATTTAGGGGGAGATGTTCGTAAAAATCCAAAATTATCCGGCACTCAAAATAATGTGTTTTGGATTCAAACGGGGGTAGCAATTTCGTTTATGGTAAAGAGTAGAGACGCGATGCCTCGCGTCTCTGCGAAGCATCACAAAAACGTGAATCAGGAAAATGCGAACCCTGGAGACGCGAAGCATCGCGTCTCTACGTGCAAAATTCATTATGCGCGCCGCCCTGAAATGGAAACTGCCGAAGAGAAATTGGCCTTTTTAAGCACTTTCCAATTTAAGGAAATTGAGTTTGAAAGAATCATGCCGGATAAAAATCATAATTGGCTTAATATTGCTGATAATGACTTTGATGATTTATTGCCTTTGGCTAACAAAGCAACTAAATTGGCTAAGTCGCAGACAGAGGAAAGGGCAGTTTTTAAATTGTTTTCTAGTGGCATTTTAACCTCAAGAGATGAATGGGCTTATGATTATGATTTAGATAACTTAAAAAGAAAGGTTATTTGTTTCTTAGAAGATTACAATTTAGAGGTTGAAAAATGGGAAAATTCACCTGATAAATCGGAAGCTTTTTTAAATTTGATGACTAAAGCGAGTAAAATAAAATGGAGTGATAGCATCAGGAATAACGTCAAAAAAAGACTTAGATCGAATTTTTATGATTATCATGTCAGAATTTCTGTTTATCGCCCATTTGTCAAAAAATATATTTATTTTGATGATGTCGTCACAAACACTAAATCATTACAATCAACCTTTTTTCCAAAAGTTGACAGTACTAATGTTGTTATATGGATGACAATTCATAAACAAGTCCCTTTTGTCATTCAATGTTCAAAAAACGTTATAGATCATGGTATTGGTTCGAGAATTAGTCAATGTTTTCCACTTTATCGCTACGATTCAGAAGGCAACCGCACCGATAACATCACCGATTGGGGCTTAAACCAATTTAGCACCCATTATCAAGATGACACCATCACCAAGGAGAATATTTTTCACTACACTTATGCCGTGTTACATCACCCCGCTTATCTTGAAAAATACGCGCTGAACTTAAAACGAGAATTTCCGCGCCTCCCGTTTTATGAAGACTTTTCCCAATGGGTAAACTGGGGCAAACAATTGATGGATTTACATTTAAACTACGAGTGTGTCGAAAAATACCCGCTCAAGCAAATCGATAGAGAGACTAAGAAGCAAAACAAGCCTAAACTGAAAGCCGACAAAGAAGCGGGTAAAATCCAATTAGATGAGATCACGACATTACAAGGCATTCCCGCAAGCGCATGGAATTATAAATTGGGCAATCGTAGTGCTTTAGAATGGATATTGGATCAATATAAAGAAAAAAAGTCCCGTGATCAAACCATTGCTGAAAATTTCAATACCTATCGGTTTGCGGATTACAAAGCACAAGTGATTGATTTATTACAACGAGTTTGTACTGTCAGCGTAGAAACGATGAAAATTATTGAGGAAATGCCATAAATACCACGCTCCACCGGACATCGTTAGACACAAGCATTTGTGGTGGGCAACAAGCCATCTATAGTACAACGGATAAGGGGATTTTTCTATGAATGTATCAACGAAACTAAATTTATTTCATCGTGGTAGAAAGCGTATTTCAGTTCTCAAACGTAAGATATTAAAGACAACGTAAAAACTTATCTACGGGCGCATTTCTATTTTCCCGCTATTGTACTTAGCCCAAATGGGTTAATTTTGGCGTGCAAAAACTTTTGCTTGAAAAGGTGCAAGCTGAGAGAAATATAAACAACACCCCAACCCCTTCGAGGTTGTTGGGGCTTTGGTTATAAGCGGGAAAATAGAAATGCGCCCGGGCCTTTTGTCAGCAATAAGACAAAAATTCGCGTATTTCGCGCAGCTTCCCTTTGGAAAAAAGTCGTATTGTGTTCTCTTCGTTGTACTGATTCAGACAGGCCTCTTGGTTATGCCAAGGGGCTTTTTTTATGTGATATAATCAAGCTCTTTCCATAATATAATGAATAACTTATGCTTATAATAGCTATTCAATTATCAGAATAACTCTTATTTAATATCTATCAATTTGTAAAAATTTTTTTCAACACAGAGAACACAGATGACCACAGAGGGCACAGTGTATAAGTATCTGATTTTTAATTATTTTATGGTGATATAAAAATACGGTGTCAATGTGTGTGTTTTTGGAACAGAATTTGAAAACGGATAGCTGGTAAGATAACCCTTAACGCTTGTGTGCATAGAGTAGGGTGTTGGGATACAATGATTCATACACGCATTCGCTGATCGAATGTTCACAATTTAAACTATCAACTTAAAGGATATATTAATATGCCAGTATGTGTGGCGGTACCAAAAGAACTCTCGCCTGATGAGCGGCGCGTGGCTTTAGTACCTGACATTGCTAAACGTTTAGTTAAATTAGGCGTAACTGTTGTCATAGAAAAAGGGGCTTGTTCGAGCGCTCATTTTAGGGATGCCGCGTTTGAAAATGTGCAGTTTGTTGATGATGCTCAGGCGGTTTATCAACAAGCGGAGGTTGTTTTGAAAGTGCAACCGCCGACAGAGGCGGAAATTCAGTTGATGAAGCCGGGTACGGTGGTTATAGGCTTTATGTCTCCGCATCTTTATCCGCAAACGGTTGCTCTGATGCGTGATCATAATATCACGAGCCTGGCGATGGAGTTGGTGCCACGGATTTCTCGCGCTCAATCTATGGATGCCTTGTCTTCGCAGGCCGCTGTGGCGGGTTATAAGGCGGTGATCATGGCGGCCGATTTGGCGAGTGTGTTTTTTCCGATGTTGACAACGGCGGCGGGTACTATCAGGCCGGCTAAAGTGTTGGTGATAGGGGCGGGCGTTGCGGGTTTACAAGCGATTGCTACCGCTAGGCGTTTAGGGGCGATGGTGGAAGGTTACGATGTGCGCTCGGCTACTAAAGAACAAGTGGAGTCTTTAGGGGCTAAGTTTGTTGAAATGGAAATCAAGGGTGAAGGTAAAGGGGGGTATGCCCGTGAGTTGACGGATTCGGAAAAGCAACAACAGGAGGCTCTTTTAGCTAAACATATTGCCGCGGCGAATGTGGTTATCACGACGGCGGCGCTGCCTGGTCGTCCATCGCCTAAAATTATTAGCCAGGCGATGGTTGAAGATATGGCACCAGGCGCTGTAATTATTGATTTAGCTTCTGAGGGGGGCGGTAATTGTGAATTGACTCAGCCGGGTCAAACCATAACGCATAATGATGTTGTTATTCATGGCCCTTTGAATGTGCCGAGTCAAACGCCGATTCATGCCAGTGAAATGTATGCGAAAAATGTGTTTAATTTGTTGTCTCCGATGATTAAGGAGGGGGCGTTGCAAATAGATTGGCAGGATGAGGTGATTGTGGGTTGTAGCTTGACTCATGGGGGAGAAATTAAACATGTACCAACACGAGAATTAGTAGAAGGAGCAAAATGATGATTGAAGGATTTGCGGGATTTACAGCATTATATATTTTTATGCTGGCGGCCTTTACCGGCTATGAAGTGATTTCTCGTGTGCCGGTGATTTTGCATACGCCACTGATGTCAGGTTCTAATTTTGTGCATGGCATTGTGTTAGTGGGCGCGATGGTGGCGCTGGGCCATGCTGATAGTACGTTGGAGAAATCCATTGGTTTTATCGGTGTCGTGTTGGCAACGGGCAACGCGGTGGGCGGTTATTTTGTGACAGAGCGCATGTTAGACATGTTCAAAAGTAGTAAAAGGGAGGCGAAATCAGCATGATTCAAGGGGCTTTAGAAAACGCTTTGGCGCAAACCAACGACAATTTGTCACAAACGGAGCCTGATTGGTTGCAAACCAAGGATAATTTGCCATTGTTAGAAGAGGTGGTTTCAACATACACTGCTGAAACAGAAACCAAAGCAATACCAGCGGCATTGGGTGAAACTTCAGGCTTTAATAATAATGATCTATTAATGTTAACGGAGTCTATGCCAAAATTGGCTGAGGTGCCAAAATTCAGTGAAGTCACTCAAGTCGCGCACACGATGCCTCACGAGCCGCCGATGACTTCTTGGCAAAGTTTGTTCATTGAAAGTTTTTATTTTTTGGCGGCGGTGTTGTTTATTCTTGGCCTCAAAAAAATGTGTTCACCAGTGACGGCGCGGGGCGGTATCTTGTGGGCTGGCGTGGGTATGATATTGGCTACCCTGGCGACTTTTTTGTACCCCACCGATAATTTGGGTTGGATAATCCTCGCTATTATGATCGGCGCGTTGCCATCTTGGTGGTTTGCTAAACGGGTGGCTATGGCTGATATGCCACAGATGATTGCCCTTTATAATGGTATGGGTGGCGGCGCTGCGGCGAGTATTGCGGCAGTTGAATTGGTCAAAGGAACGACGCTTGGCCTGACGGTGCAAACATTAGCAGTGTTAGGGGCTTTAATCGGTAGTATTTCTTTTTCAGGTTCAATCATTGCGTTTGCCAAGTTGCAAGGTTTGATGAAAAAGTCCGTGATCTTTTCCAAGCAACAAGTTTTGAATTTAGTGCTGTTTGTAATCACTGTGGCATTGGGTACTATAATCATTATTCAAGGCTCAGAGGCGACGACTGTTCTGATCATTTCGTTTTTTGCGATAGCATTATTGTTTGGGGTGTTGATGACTTTGCCCATTGGTGGCGCTGATATGCCGGTTGTGATTTCTCTGTTCAACGCTTTGACTGGACTTGCTGTTAGTTTTGAAGGCTTTGTACTGGGCAATGCGGCTATGATTATTGCCGGCACTGTCGTTGGGGCAGCAGGTACGTTGTTGACACAATTGATGGCGAAAGCGATGAATAGGCCGTTGACTAATGTATTATTTAGCGGTTTTGGTGCCAAGGGTGGACAAGAGGCGGCGGCCGGAGATGATGTAGAAGGTAGTTTGAAACCGATTGACGCGACGGATGCGGCCATTATGATGGCTTATGGTGAACAAGTGATTATTGTTCCTGGTTATGGTATGGCAGTCGCACAGGCTCAACATAAAATTTGGGAATTGACGAAGGCCTTGACTGATCGCGGTGTACGTGTCAAGTTTGCGATTCATCCGGTGGCTGGACGTATGCCTGGACACATGAATGTGTTATTGGCTGAAGCCGGTGTGCCTTATGATATGATTTTTGATCTTGAGGAAATCAATGAGGAGTTTGAGCAGACGGATGTGGCTTTAGTGATTGGTGCCAATGATGTGGTGAATCCAGTGGCCCGTACTAATCCCGATAGCCCTATTTATGGTATGCCCATTTTGAATGCTGATAAGTCGAGAAACGTGGTTGTCATCAAACGAGGGCGGGGTACTGGTTTCTCTGGTATTGAAAATTATCTGTTTTATGCGGATAATACGCGCCTGTTATATGGTGATGGACAGAAAATGGCGGCAGAATTGCTGCAAGCGCTTAAGTCTCTGTGATGATCCAATGAGAGTCAAATAGGCTTTTAGGCAAAAGTTTTTGTGCGCAAAAACTTTTGCATGAAAAGGTAAAACCTAGTGAAAAAATAGAAGCTTGCAAAACAACCCCAAAGAGCTTGTTTAAGTCCATTTTTAAAAGGAACTTAGGGGATTTTATGTGGCAAACGCTTGTCTATGAAATCTCATTATTTTTGTGAAAATATTTTTTTTATAACTGATAACTTTTCACTGATAACTTTTCACTGCTAACTGTTCACTGATAATAAATGCTTGTAGTCATATTAAAAATACATTACTATGTGCGGATTGTAGTGGTGAGTCTGATGAGATTTTAATCGATCAAATTGCGATCACATTGCATTTCTTGAAATGATGATTTTAAAAAAACACTGCTTTTATTTAAGTCTTATTTCAGTATTTTTAAGAATAACCCACCTTAACGGGTGGTTTTAGATTGATATAATGAGGTTAAATGGTATGATGAAAGGTACCGTCAAGTGGTTTAATGAAACCAGAGGATTTGGTTTTATTTCTCCGTCAGATGGCAGTAGAGATGTGTTTGTTCACTTTTCCTGTATTCAAAAAGAAGGATTTAAAACCCTTAATGAAGGACAAACCGTTGAATTTGAATCAACAGATGGGCCAAAGGGCCCCCAAGCGACAAAGTGTTTTCCAGAATGAAACCCGCGGTGAATGTTTTAGAGCAGTGTAAAAGCGTGTTTCAAAAGTTTTATTTATAATTGTTTTTTGAAAACAATGCGTTAGGCTGAATTCTAAGATAGGCTCTTAAAGGAAAATAACGAATAATAAGGCCCGTTACCTGTGAAGGTGCGGGCTTTTTTATTTTCTGAGGCCCTTTTTCAAAACGTGATGAGTCAAAAAAATGCTTGGCAATCTGCGATAGCGTTTTGCGATTAGAGAGAAAAATACAATTTATGTTTCACTTGGCTCGTTCTATTGTCTCCTTCGTAATCATTTTGATTGCTGCGAATACGCCCTTGATCTGCTTTAAGATCATCTGAGTGTGATTCCAAGATAATGGCAATATGACCCGGTATTTGAGTCAATCCAACGAATAAAGGCATGTTGTTGCCTTGCGCATCATTGTCTAAAGAATTGCTTGAGATGCCTGTCAATCCAAAATAGGGATTAGCGGGTTGCTGTTGTTGAGCATCGGCATTCACTCTTAAAATCAAATGTGCATAACGCAAATGTGACCAAACGAGACGTGATTCGTCGTTTGTTATCTCTGAATCAAAAGCACCTTTAATTACACCATCACCATCACCATTTGTTATAGAAATGTCCTCATTGTCTCCAAACTTTAAGTCGGCCCATTGATCATCGCCCGGTAGAGCATGGTAACGTTCCTGATAGATAGAAACCGCTTGAGCAAGACTATTAAAGCTATTTTCAATATTTTTGATTTTGGCATTGGTAATCATCTCTTTTCCTTTAAGTACCATGCCTAACAGTAAACCCACTATGACTATCACTATAGACATTTCTACCAATGTAAAGCCCCGTCGTTTTTTCATCGTCTCTTTCCTTTTAGATCAATGATCAATTATCAATGATCAATTTCTACGAAAATTGTTTCGCGAAAAACTTTTGCGTAGAAATCCGTTTTCAAAACATTAATATGCTTGATATTTAGTGATGTCTAAGAACAACCCATTATCGAACAAACTATAGATACTTTTTTTCCCCTGAATGGAATGAGCGTATTTGTCAAACAATTCACAAGGCAAAGTACATTTTATGCCGTATAAAAGCACGTTTATAATTAAACTCTTCAGTTTGAATACGGCCACTGTGTGGTTGATTATCGTCAAGACGTGATTCAAGTATGATAGCAGCGTGATTGGGAATGTTGGTAAAACCAACAAATAAGTCAGAAAGGGTTATAGGAATCCGGCCTATCGTTTGAGAAGAAACCCCAATGATACCGTTAAATGCTTGAACCGGTAGTTCGGTCGAACCCGGTTCACCTTTAATTAAATCGGCTAAACGTAAATGTGCCCAACAATGGCGACTTTCTTTGCTTTCATCGGGGGTTTGGGAAGCATCATCAAATTGACCATTGATATCGCCATTGCCATTGCCATTCATAACGGCTCCAATGTGTTCTGGGAGAGAGAAGAGTGGAAATTTTTGGGTTGCCCGTTTATCATCCCCTGGCAATGCACCATAACGATCTTGATAGGTATAAATCGCGGCCGATACCCCTTTGTAGTCATTCTCAAGTTGTTTAATTTTGGCGTTGAGAATAATTTCTCGTCCATTGAGTACAGCACCCAAAAGCAGGCCGATAATCACCACCACTATGGCGATTTCTAGCAGTGTAAACCCCGCTTGCCTGTTCATGATATTGGCTTCCGATGGTCATTGTTTGTACTAAATCGGTAAAGCGTTAAATGGATAACCCTGTTTTAAACTGGACTCTTTTTCAATCTCAAATCCGCTGTCAAACCGGTTAACACTTGATGACTTTTGTTTGGAACAGATTTTTTTTCCAATCTCAAATCCTAAAATCAAAAAAACAGATTGCATGAGTCCTTTTTTTGATTGAGAGCGTTTCAGTAGAGCGAAAACCTTGAAAAACGGCGTTTGAATTCTTGATGTGATTTTAAAAAAAACGCAGAAACTGAAAGGCTAAGTTATATATATATAGTTTGTCAGATAAATAGCTTGGCCTTAGACATCATCTATATATCAAGAATATCAATGTATTGAGAACTGATGTGATCATTGATGTGATCATTGATGTGATCATTGAACTTGCCAAATTTTAATAATCAAGCTCAAAATCAATCCGTTTAATTCCCAAACGAAGTCACTTCGCATAGCGAAGTCAATCCGTTGTACTCTTTTATGATTCCTGAACGAACGAACGCCTTTTTTAAATAAGAGAAAAATACAAGTTAATCTCACCCGCGTCTTTGATATTACCCGTAATATAATCGGTGTTTGTTTGATCTGTTTGAACACTACCATCATTTGGGTTGCTATCGTCCGAACGCGCTTCAAAGATAATGGCAATCTTAACGGGAATCTTAGAAAATCCAATGTACGTTCCCATTTTATTAGCGGTTTTATCACTCCTAATCTCAGAAGTCTGGGAAGAGACACCAGTGATACCATTAAAAGCGTTAATAGGTTGATCAAACGAGGAAGGCTCGCCAGTAACTAATCCGGCAGAACGCAGATGTAACCAAAAGATACGGCTTTCGTCAGTATCTGATTCCGTATCAAACGCTCCCTCAATTCCATTTTTACCATTACCCGTTGAAATCGTTACCCCTGCCTCTGGAAATCTTTTGTCTGCCCGTGAATCATCCCCTGGTAAGGCACGATAACGATCTTGATAGCTATAAATGGCAGCCGTGATGCCCGTAAAATCATTCTCAATATTTTTAATCTTGGCATTAGTAATAATCTGTTGCCCTTTAAGTACACCACCCAAAAGCAACCCAATAATCACCATAACAATGGCGATTTCCACCAATGTAAATCCTGCTTGCTTTTTCATTTGATTATCCTCCGGCCCACCCAAATTCCTTAAGTTATCAGTTATTAACTATCATTACATTACAGATTTCTATTTCTATTTATATATTTGATATCAATATCGCCATAATAGACAACAAAAAGATTTGTTTACCTGACTCAATATCATTAATTAGCTTGATATATTTTACCTTTAGCCGATTTATTTTCCAAGGCCAGTAATTTATCATTAAGAAATTTAATCTCGTTAGGATCGGTGAGTTGACCACTGGCGAGCATGCCACCAATCACCAAACGCGCTCGTTCCAATTCTCCCATTTCTTCCAAAATAAAAATCTGCATTTCTTGCGCCCAACGTGGCATCGAAGAATTGGCATGGGCCGCAATCGCTTGTGCATATTTTAGCGCCAAGGGTAAATCTTTTAATTGATGTTTAGCTAATACTGTGGCATGTGCTAACCACGGCCACCGACGTTGTGGATCAATAAAAAATTGTTGATAAACAAATTCTAGCATTTTTCGTTGTTTATCGGGATCTTTGACAGTCGAATAAAGATGACTGGCCGCCAACAACGGATATTGACTTTTCGGATCAAGCTGTAAAATCTGTTCTAACCATTGTTCCAAGGCCGTGTAATTCAATTTTTGATAAGGAATAAATTGCCCCGCTTGATTATCATAAGCTTGTAGCCAGAGCATCAATATTTTGGCACTCACAACCCGATCACCCAAACTGACAAGACGGAGTAATGCCTGTTTAGGGGGCGGTGTCAATGCCTGTATCTCAGTATGTGGCTTTGGTAATTGATAATGCATTATGATTTGCAAGCCTAAACTCAATATTAATAGGCCTATTACCCTTTTAGGCACATCGCGATAAGAACGTTGGAGCGATATCATAAATTTTTTCGATATAAATCAAATAAACTCATACCTATTAACAACATCACATAAATAATCGTTTGAACAACAATCTCTAATAAATTATCCAAATAACCAGTGTGGTAAACTAACCATTCTGATTGGCTAAAACGTTCTAAATTAGGTAACAACATAGCCAATAACTTAATTAAAATATTAATGATCTGATCGATCCATGATTGAGAAGCAGAGAGTGGCCCTTGTGCCATCAATTGCATTGTACTGATACTGCGTGCCAAGATATAAAATCCCAATACCACACTGAAGGCTTGAACGGTTTGAGGAAAAGTCAATACACACAATAGACTCAGGGCCGTGATGATGAGCAATTCACAAAATAAGGATAAAGTCCATAATCCCACCTGTTGATAAGGAACTTCGCCTAGCAAAGCGGCACCAAACAAAATGGCTGTAATGCAAGCCACTATTGCAAATCCACTGAATTTACCCAGAAAATAGTGGCTACGCTGCATGGGTAAAGATAACCATAAATAAATTGAGTGGTCATGAAATTCATGTACCATGCTCGCAATAACAAACAAGCTTACCACGTACACAGCGCTTAAACGTAAAAATGCGGCTAACAAACTGCTTTGATAGGCCACAGTTTCAATAAGGGTAACCTGTTCCAAAAATAGGGTGAGCCCAAAACCAATAAGCAGCAATACGAGAATGACAGCAAAGAAACGGGTACGCAAAGCCTCTGTTGCCACTAAAGCGGCAAGGGTAAAAATTTGTCTCATCAGTTATCACATCAATTATCAATTATCAATTATTAATTATCACATCACATCAGATCAACTATCAATAATTAGACTGAATCTAACTTGAGTTTGTTTGATAATCAAATAGTTTTATATATTACTAAATATCAAGAAGATCACTGTTTTGAAAACTGATAATTAGACAGAATCTAACGTTTGTTTGATAATCGGTTAGTTTTTAGATATCACTCGGCTGCGATTAAAAGTGCGGGGGAGATCATCCAAAATAAATTTGGAACGAAGACACTGGGTTTTTTAGGAGTCCAAAATTTATTTTGGATAACTTTTTATGACTTGATTTGGTTTTACCCCCACACTTTTAATCGCACCCATATCACTCATTCGTTGAAAATCACATTTAACCTATATCACGCGGGGGCTAAGCTTTCAAAGCTTTCGTTTTAAGATTAACTGAACAATGTGTTTTTAGTGCCGGATCATTTATTGAAATAAATCTAATAAAGTAGAACTTAATATCAACAATATTACTGTTTTGAAAACTGATGTGTTCATTGATAATTGCTCATTGAGATATCACTTCCTTTATTCCACATCAACAATTATCAATTATCAACTATCATAATTAGACGGAATCTAACTCTAGTTTGTTTGATAATCTGATAATTGAACATTGATTATTGAAAGAAATATGTTTCATCACGCAACGTACTTTATTCCACCTCAACATGAACATCGTTTACTGGGTTTAGTATTAATCACTTGGCTTCTGGTATTAAGCTGGGATTTTTCAACTTTACCCTTTGGCTTTTTATTATTGCGTCTTGTGTTGCTCATTCATTTTGCTCTATTTGTCTTGTGGCAACCTTTTTGGAATCGGCTAGATACACACCGTTTCAGGAATATCGTATTACTTGGCCTCATCATTTCCATTTTAATTGTTTTTCCCAATAGCGAATTGATGACGCTCTGGCAAATCATCTTGCTTGCTTTAATGGGCGGACGCGATTTAGTTAAACCCATTGATAAAATGGTCAATATGGCAGCCATTGTCTTTTTGAGTTTGGCGCTATTGACTGTCAATCTACCTCAATTGTTTGTGATCGATGAATTGGCACTGCTCTATCAATTTGCACCTGAGAGTCTGTTACTACTCAAATATGGGCTATTATTGGTACCGATCACCTTTTTATTGATTTCCACCGATGAATACCGTGAATATCGATATTATATTGATTTTTTTCATGGATTAACGGTTTCAATGCTGATTATTATCATGGCCTTAGGCAGTTTAGTCATCCACTTGTCGGCTAACGTCATCATACCACTGGCCCTCTTTCAAATGTCTTTAGCCATAGCCCTCTTTATCTTGACAATCAGTTGGTTATGGATCGTCTTTGCCGGAGAACAAGGGGTTGATCCCTTGTGGACACGGCATTTGCACCTTATGGGTAGCGCCTTTGAACAATGGTTAGAACATCTTGCCCAGCCAAGTAATTATAAAAATTTAATGCCACAAGAATTTTTACGCGCCGGGTTTGAACAACTGATGACTTTACCTTGGATATCAGGTATTGGGTGGCATTCACTCTATAGTGAAGAACTATTAGGGCATGAAGACAAACATCAAGTCGTCATCATGGTACAATCCATTGAAGTCACAGTTTATTCGCATTATCGTATCAACAGCAGCCATTATTTTCAGATCAGAATATTAATACAACTGCTAGAACATTTTCATCAAGCCAAACGTCGTGAAGCCGCTTTCGCTCAGCAAGCGCATTTACAAGCCATTCACGAAACGGGTGCCAAATTGACCCATGACATTAAAAACTTGTTACAATCTTTACATGCGATTACCTCGGCAATAGAAATATACCCCCCCACAAAATTTGACACAACTCAAAAATTGTTGCAAGGGCAATTACCCCATCTAACCCAGCGTTTAAAACGCACTTTAGATAAATTACAAAAACCGGCTGAATTTTCCTACTCAAATGTGCCCGTCAGTCTCTGGTGGAGCAATCTGAAGGCCCGTTATCGCAAAAGTCACATTGATTTTTACGATCAAATGGATACCGACAATGTTCTCATCCCAGAAGACTTATTTGATAACGTCGCAGAAAACCTTTTACAAAACACACTACAAAAACGTAAGCGTGAACCTGAACTACAGATTGAAATCTCATTGTATATCAATCAACGTAATTTAAAACTCACAGTATGCGATGATGGTAGTCCAATACCCGATGATATTTTTAACAACCTTTTCAGCCAACCGGTTTCTTCTCGTGACGGATTTGGCATTGGCCTTTATCATGTTGTCAAACATCTCGCCCAGACGGGTTATCGCTTGAACGTGATTTCAAATGTTGACGGTCAAGTGTGTTTTGAATTGTCGAGTAGCGAATAAAAAAATAAAATCCCAAATCTCCCCTTTTTCAAAGAAGGTTTGTAGTAGGCGATTTATCGCCTTATTTATAGACAAGGTTTGTAGTAAGCGATTTATCGCCTTTCCCGCAAAAATAGGCCATAAATCGCCTACGCCTCTGCTGATTTTTGTGCTTAATGGCATTGGAAGTCCACAAATAAATATAATTTCTGAACAAATGGACTATTATCATCTACCACAAAGTCTCTGCTCATGAGTTTATGGTAGATTACTAAATAGTTGGTAACAATAACCGATTTCCATGCAAAAGTTTTTGCCCGCAAAAACGGTATTTAGCGTAGCTTCAAATATGGAACTGATAACTAACAACTGATAATTAATAAAGGAGTTTTACAAATGCGTGAAGAAATGCTTAAATCCATTCTGACAGAACTCAATGGTACCTCAAAAGATATACAAGCCTCAGCCGCCATTTCCACTGATGGACTCGTCATGGCCTCTATTCTCTCCAGTGAGATGGATGAAGATCGCATGGGCGCTATGGCGGCCGCCATGCTTTCTTTAGGTGAACGCATTTCAGACGAATTAGGACGGGGTAATTTGGAACAAGTCTTAATTAAAGGCGAACAAGGCTACGTCTTCATGACTCATGCCGGCCCTGATACCGTTGTTTGTGTCGTCACCCAATCCACCGCCAAACTTGGGTTGGTTTTCTTGGATATTAAACGTGCAGCTGAATCGATCCGTAAAATAATCTAATTCAAGCGTGTCAAAGGCGGTCACACCACGCAGACCGCCAATTGCTGCACTCAAGCTAACCTCAACTAAAATGATGAAAAGCAATAAACCCATACCCTTTGCCGCTATTGGAATGGACAAACAAACACTTAGAATTCTTGAAATGGTGTTTAATGGTCCCGGTAAAGGCGATTATATTCTTGTTGAAACACTTAAAGAGGCCCAAGCTAGTATTTTTGATCTAGACTGTTTAAACGGCATGAACTTATGGAAAGACTATCGCAATCAAAATTCGCACCTGCCAACCCTTATCTTCTCTCTCAATGACAAAGATATTGCTGGCACCGTTTATGTCAAAAAACCCATTGAAATTGAAGAACTCTTAAAAGCCCTCAGTAAAATAAAACGATTGTTAAAAGAACAACCGCTTGAAAAAACGCTTCAAGCGGTTTCTGGCAAATCTGGTTCTTCGGAACGACTAGGACCCCGCAATGCTCAACTCGCAACCGATATGGCCATAGAAAAGGAAGAAGAGGCAATACATCAGTTTTGCGGCTATACTCAAGATATTAACCCCGATAACCCAGAAGACGTTAAAAAAATTTATTACGATCCCAGTCAATATTTACAAGGTTTTTTTGAAAAATCCATTGCTCAGCAATTAGATGGTGGCGGCATTTTGATTGAAGGCTTATACACCCCAATGATATTGCTACAAAAACAAAATATAATACTCTGTGGTAACGAATTTCGTAACCATCAATTACGCACCATGGCCTTGTTACCCCTATCAAAGAATCGTCTACGTCTAGTCACGTTAAGTGAAACAGAAGTGGAAGAGCATAAAAGGACAGAACACTTAGTCGCTCGACCTTTAGATGAGTTTTTATGGCGAGTAGCCCTGTGGACATCAAGAGGACGTATAGCGAAAGGAACCGATATCTCAAAAAAAATCGTCTTATTACATTGGCCTAATTTTACCCGTTTAGTCGTCACGCCCTATGCTTTAAGAATTTCAGCCCTCTGGATAGCACAACCCCATTCACTACTAGAAACGACTAAAATATTAAATATTCCACAGCGTTATGTATTCTCCTTCTTCAGTGCAGCCAGTGCGCTCCAATTAGCCTTTGTGGATAGACGAACAGAGCAACGTAGTTCACAGTCCACCCCATCCAACAATACCAAGCACGGTTTATTTAAACGACTTTTAGCACGATTACGTCATCAGGAATAAACTAACTTGAAATGAATACTGTCACCCTTGTTGAAGATATTTTCTGGTTATCACTTTTGCTCAGGGAGGCACAAAAAGTATCATTCGTTAAGTCATGAATTAGTCAATTCGTGAAGCTGTTATGATTTTCATAAAATCATTTAAAATCTTCAAAAGGCAGAATAATTAATCTATAGCGTTATAAAATCCGTTGTACATGATATGAGCAGTTATAAACTTATTTTTACAGGGCCCTCAGGTGCCGGTAAAACAACCGCAATTTCCGTTTTAAGTGACATAGCCGTTGTGAAAACAGAGGCCAAAGCGAGCAAACGTGATCCGAACCATAAAAACAAACAAACGATTACAGTCGGCCTAGATTACGGCATTATCAACTTAAAAAACAAAGATAAAATTTATCGGGTGCAGTCACTTTACTACGACATAAAAATTGAGAAATTATGGACAGATATGATCTTTTTAGATTAGAATGTTCTATAAAATTTTCTATACTTTAAAAAAGTTAAGTGATTATGGTGGCTCAAC